>Ga0247826_10000098_pt1 | contig 12605 bp, 10 predicted proteins | sample 12C_Control_Day1_FD_200152 | JGI IMG/M metagenome (GOLD analysis project Ga0247826, IMG submission 200152) | Soil microbial communities from agricultural site in Penn Yan, New York, United States - 12C_Control_Day1 | ecosystem: Environmental > Terrestrial > Soil > Agricultural land | place... | reverse complement strand
GCACACCGCCCGCGCCGCCAGCCCGGCGCGGGCGGTGTGCGTTGCGGCCAGCAACAGCAGCGCCACCAGCAGCGCCAGGCCTGCGTACTCCACCGTTGCCTGACCCCGCTCGCGCATGCGGGCAGACGCTACGGGGAGCGGTTGCGCGCGTGTGTCGCGGGATCGTGCCGGGAGTGCGCCGTCAGTGCACGGCGGCCGGGGCCGGCACCGCTCCCAGCGCCGCCTCGGTGCCCTCGCGGATCGCCTCTTCGAACGACCGCGCGCCCAGCGCGTCGCCCACCCGTACGACGCTCACCCCGCGCTCCTGGAGCTCCTCGAACAGCGCCGTGTCGCCGCTTCGGCCGGCGCTCACCACCAGCGCGTCGACGCCGTCCAGGCGCACCTCGCGGAGCGAGAACACGTGCTCGAAGACCACCGCGTCACCATCGCGGCGAAGCGGCCGCAGGTGATGGAGGATCTCGACCCCGGCCAGGTCGAGCCGCTCGATGTAGAGGTTTCGCTGGTACTGGTGGATGGCCTCGCCCACCGCCACAGCCGCGGTGACCAGGCGGACCTCGACCCCGCGTGCGGCCAGCACCTCCGCCACCGCCAGGCCGGTCCAGTCGCCTCCCCAGTCGGCGACCACGGCCCGGCCGGAGACGCCGGCGCCGTCCAGCACGTCCCATGCGTGCAGCACCGGCGGGCCGTCACCCGGGATCTCGGGCTGGTAGCGGCCGGCCCCGCTGGCGACGATCACCCGGTCGGGGTGCTCAGCCAGCACCTCGTCGACGCCCGCCCTGGTGCCGTAGCGGACGTCGCAGCCGGCCAGCCAGGCTTCCGCCGTCGACACCAGGCCGTGCGCGATCTCGCTGTGGCCGGGTGCACCGAGGGCGTGACGCATCTGGCCGCCGGCCGCATCCGCGGCCTCGAAGACCACCACCCGGTGCCCGCAGGCCAGGGCGGTGCCGGCCGCAGCGGCGCCCGCCGGGCCGGCGCCGACGATCACCACGGTCTGGCCGTCGCCGCCCGCCGACGGGCGGGGGAGCCGGGCCTCGAAGCCGGTCCACGGGTTGATGGTGCAGGCGATCGGCAGCCCGGCGTGGTAGTGGCCGATGCAGCCCTGGTTGCAGCCGATGCAGCGGGTGTGGCGCTCGCCGCGGCGGGCCTTGGACGGCATCGACGGGTCGGTGATCAGCGCCCGGGTCATGCCGCATGCGTCGCAGTCGCCGCGCGCGATCATGGCGTCGGCGTCGGCCGGCTCGACGATCCGCCCGGTGGCGATCACGGGGACGCCGACAGCCTCCTTCATGCGGCGGGCGAAGGCCGACACCGCGTTGTGCTCGACCGGCACCGGCGGCACGATCCAGGTCGAGCCGCGATAGGTGGACGAGCTGCCCAGCGCGACCGACAGGTAGTCGATCAGCCCCGCGTCCGCCAGCTCGGCGGCGGCCCGCCGCAGGTCGTCCTCGTCGTTGGCGTCGAACGACCAGTGCTCGTCGGTCAGCCGGCAGCCGACCACGCCGCCGGCCCCGATGCCGTCCCGCATCGCCTCGCACACCTCGCGCAGGAAGCGCAGCCGGTTCTCGAAGTTGCCGCCGTACTCGTCGGTGCGGCGGTTGGAGTGCGGGGACAGGAACTGCGTGGGCAGGTAGTCGAACCCCGCACAGACCTCGACGCCGTCCACGCCGCCCTCGGAGGCATACGCGGCGGCCTGGCGGTAGCCGTCCAGCATCTCGTGGATCTCGCGCCGGGTGAGTGCCCTGGGCTCGGTCTTGAAACGGGCGCTGGGGACGCTCGACGGCGCCACGGCGGGCGGCCGCGGTGGCGCCGAGATCACCTCGCGGCCGCCGTGGAACAGCTGCACCATCAGCTTGGTGCCGTGGGCATGCACCGCGCCGGCCAGCCGCCGGTAGGCAGGGACGATCTCTGGCAGGTAGCCGCCCAGCGTGTGGGGCGTGAGCAGGCCGGTGTGGTGGATCGCGGTCGCCTCCACGCAGATCAGGCCGGCACCGCCGCGGGCCCGGGCCTCGTGATAGGCGATCAGGTCGTCGGTGGGCAGATGGTCGTGCACCAGGCTGGTCTGATGCGAGGTGGACACGATCCGGTTGGGGATGGTGGCTGGGCCGACCCGAAGCGGCGCGAACAGGTGCTCGAGCATGCCGGCGACTCTAGATCATCGATTCCGGGTGCTGTGCGGGCACGCGCGTCGACGGGAGCGAACGGTGGCCTCATCCTCGGTTTCCCGAGTCTGCCCCCCGCAGGAGCCCACCGTCCGCTCTCCGTATCGATGCGGATCGAGGCGCTGCCGAGGTGCCTGCCCCGGAGGCGCAATGCGGCGATCGCGAGCGATCTCCGCGCCGGTGAGCTCCACTCTCGCGATCGAAGTGCTCCGTCGGAGGTCGACGAACGCGGTTGGGTGAGGGAGTCCACGGTTTCGGTAGCCGAGCCGTCTCCTGGGGGAGACCTCTTGCTTTGCGTGCCCACTTCGCAGTGGGTTTGCCTTTTCGATCCGTGCACTCAGTGTGAGGCATCGACGCCGGTGCGCACTCCCCCAAAAGGGAGGTATCGCATCACCATTTCCCGGTAGACCGCCGGGAAGGTGGTTCACCCCTGGCGGCCCCGTCCGGTTTCTGGCAGGCCACCCCGCGGCCGCCGCCGCCGGGCGCGGGTCGAGAGCCCGTCCCCGTGGCTGAAGGCAGGTGTGTAGGCTGGCATCTCTGCTCGAGTCGGTGCCCAACTTCTCAGAAGGCCGTGACCGGTCGGTGCTGGACGCGATCGGCCAGGCCATGGCCGACGCCGGCGGCCGGGTGGTCGACGTCCACGCGGACGGCGACCACAACCGCTCCGTGTTCACCGTCGTCGCCCCGGCGGAGCAGCTGGTGGAGGCGCTGGCGGCGGGCATCGCGGTGGCGGTGGCGCGGATCGACCTGCGCAGCCACGAGGGCGTGCACCCGCGGGTGGGCGCGGCCGACGTGGTGCCGATCGTGCGCTTCGCCGACGACGACGACCGCCCGGAGCGGGCTGCCCGGCTGCTTGCCCGGCGGGTGGCGATGCTCGGCGTCCCGGTGCTCGGCTACGGCGAGCTGGGCGACGGCAGACGGCCCGCGTTCTACCGGCAGGGCGGCCCCGGCCGCCTGGCGGAGCGGCTGGCCGCCGGCGAGCTCCAGCCGCTGGCGGGGCCCGACGAGCTTCACGAGACGGCCGGGGCGGTGCTGCTCGGGGTGCGCGAGCCGCTGGTCGCGTTCAACATCGACCTCGACACCGGTGATCTGGAGGTGGCGCGGAGCATCGCGGCGGCCATCCGCGAGCGCGACGGCGGGCTGCCCGGCGTGCAGGCGATCGGCCTGGCGCTGCGAAGCAGCGGCCGGGCACAGGTCTCGACGAACCTGATCGACATCGACGCGACTCCGCTGTGGCAGGTCTTCTCGGAGGTCGAGCGGCTGGCCGGCGAGCGGGGAGTGGGGGTGCACGGCTCGGAGCTGGTCGGGCTGATGCCCGCCAGCGTGGCCGCCGCCGTGGCCGGGCGGGCGCTGCGGCTGCCGGATATGGCGGCCGACCGGGTGCTCGAGGTGGCCGCGGCGGGCGAGTTCGGCACGGCGCAGTAGACTGACGGCTCGCGTGGGGGACACCATCGAGCTGACCGGGAGCGGCCTTCAGATCGCCGACGTGGAGCGGGTGGCGGTCGATGGCGCGGAGGTGCGGCTGGGCTCCGAGGCGGTGCGCAAGATCGGGGCCGCCCGCGACCTGATCGAGCGGGCGGTGGCCGAGGGCACGCCGACCTACGGCGTGAACACCGGATTCGGGCGGTTCGTGGACGTCGCCATCGAGCCCGGCGCCGTGGCCCGGCTGCAGCTGAACCTGCTGCGCAGCCATGCCTGCGGGGTGGGTGAGCACTTCCCCACCGAGGTGGTGCGGGCGGCCATGCTGCTGCGGGCCAACGCGCTGGCCACCGGCGCCTCCGGCGTCCGGCTGGAGACGGTGGAGCGGCTGCTCGACCTGCTGAACGCCCGTGTCCACCCGGTGGTGCCGTCACGCGGCTCGCTGGGAGCCAGCGGCGACCTGGCCCCCCTGGCCCATCTGGCCCTGCCGCTGGTCGGCGAGGGGGTGGCCGAGGTGGCGGGGGAGGCGGTGCCCGGCGCCGAGGCCCTGGCCCGGGCCGGCCTGCACCCGGTCACGCTGGGCGCCAAGGAGGGCCTGGCGCTGATCAACGGCACCCAGTTCATGGCCGCGATCGGGGCGCTGGTGCTGATCCGGGCCGGCCGGCTGGTGCGGATCGCCGACCTGGCCGCCGCCCAGTCGGTGGAGGCCGTGCGGGCGTCCCGCACGCCGTTCTCGCCCGAGATCCAGCAGCTGCGGCCGCACCCCGGCCAGGTGGACTCGGCCGCCAACCTGTACGACCTGCTCGACGGCAGCCAGATCAACGAGTCGCACCGGTGGTGCGGGCGGGTACAGGACGCCTACTCGCTTCGCTGCTCGCCCCAGGTGCACGGCGCTGTCCGCGATGCGGTCCGCTACGTGGAGGGCGTCGTCGCCATCGAGCTGAACGCCGCCACCGACAACCCGCTGGTGTTCGCCGACAGGGGCGAGGTGCTCTCCAACGGCAACTTCCACGGCGAGCCGGTGGCGATCGCGCTGGACACGCTGAAGATCGCCCTGGCAGAGCTGGCGGGCATCAGCGAGCGGCGGATCGAGCGGATGGTCAACCCCACCATGAGCGAGGGGCTGCCGCCATTCCTGACCGAGGAGGGTGGGCTCAACTCGGGCTTCATGATCCCCCACTACGTGGCGGCCAGCCTGGTGGCCGAGAACAAGGTGCTGTGCCATCCGGCCTCGGTCGACTCGATCCCCACCTCGGCCGGGCAGGAGGATCACGTGTCGATGGGCGCCACCGCGGCGGTGCACTGCTGGCGGGTGTGCGCGAACGTCGAGCGGGTGCTGGCCGTGGAGTTGCTGTGCGGCGCTCAGGGGCTGGACTTCCTGGAGCCGCTTCGCCCCGGCCCCGGGATCGCAGCGCTGCAGGCGGCGATCCGCGAGGTGTCGCCGCATCTGGGTGACGACCGCTCGCTGTCGGCCGAGATCGAGACGGTGGCCGAGCTCGTCGCCGACGGCACGCTGGTCGCCGCCGCCGAGGCGGCCGGGCCCCGCCTGCGCTGAGCGGTCAAACGGGGTCAGACCCCGTTGTTCCGCCGCGGACGATCTCGCACGATCGCGATAGCCGGCGGCGGGGTGGCGGGCGAGCATGCCGCATGCGCATCGACCCCGACTGGCTCGAGCCCGCCGCCGAGGCCCTGCCGCTGCCTGCGCAGGCCCACGAGCTGGACTTCTGGATCGGGGAATGGGAGGTCACCTGGGAGGGGGGCAGCGCCCGCAACACGATCCGGCCGATCCTCGGGCACCGGGCGATCCTGGAGACGTTCGACGGCGCCCGGGACGCCGGCCTGCGGGGGACCAGCGTGTCGGCCTTCGATGCCGCCCATGGCAGGTGGGCGCAGCTATGGGCCGACAACCAGGGCAGCGTGTTCGACCTCCGCGGCGGGCGGCGGGGCGAGGAGTTCGAGCTGCGCACCGATCCCGACCGGGAGGGCGGCCTGCGGCGGATGCGCTTCTCCCAGATCACGCCCGACGGGCTGCTCTGGGAATGGTCGCGGGGCGCCGCCGGCAGTCAGCGGTTCGAGGTGCTGTGGTCGCTGCGCTACCGCAGGCTGGTCTGAAGCTGCTTAAGCGCCGCCGGGCCGGGGTCGCGGAGCGCCGACGGCGGCAGGCCGAACTCGCGGCGGAAGCGGGCGGTGAAGTGGCTGTGGCTCGAGTACCCGAGCTCCAGGGCCAGCTCCGTCAGGCCGATCTCGGGGTCGCCCAGCCGGCGAAGCGCCCGCCGCAGCCGCAGCTGGTCGCGGTAGGCGGCGATCGAGAATCCGGTGTGGGCGCGGAACACCCGGGCCAGCTGGAACCTGCTCGAGCCCACCCGCCGTCCCAGCTGCTCCAGGGAGAGCCGCGACTGCAGGTCGTCACAGAGGGCCAGCTTGGTGTGCTCGACCAGCTCGGCATGGCCGCGGGCGCCGGTCTCGTCGCCGCCCCGGCCCGCCGCCGCCCGGGCGCGCTCCAGCACCGCCGCCAGCGTCTCCTCCACCGCCAGCGCCGCGTCGGCGGACGGGCTGGCGGCCAGCCGGGCGGCCAGCAGCACCGCGGCGTGCGAGCGGGCGTCGCAGGGGGCGACGCCTGCCCGAAGCCCGCCCAGCTCGGCGGTCAGGGCCGGGGCCAGGGCGAGGAACACGCTGCGGTCGCCGGCCGGGTCGTGCAGCCGCCGGCGATAGCGCTGGCCGGGGCTGTAGACGATCAGGTTGTTGGGCGTGCACAGCCGCTCGCGATCCCCCTCCTGCTGGATCACGACGCTGGTCTGGCCGAACACGACATGGGCGACGTCGCCGATGTCGTTGACCTCACGCCAGCGCCAGTCGCTGGGCCCGCAGCGGAACACCCCCAGCCTGATGCCGGGGCTCTCGTGAACGATCCGCTCCTCGGCGTCAGAGCCCGTCATCCTGCCCGCTGGGACGCCGCCCGGCGGGACGGAGTTGGCGTTCGCTCAGGTCAATCGAATACGTGGATCAAGGTAGGCGTAGGCGACGTCGACCAGCAGGTTGAAGACGATCACGACCAGGGTGGCGAAGATCGTCAGCCCCATCGTCACCGGGTAGTCGAACGCGGTCAGTGACGACACCGCCTCCTTGCCCAGCCCCGGCAGCCCGAACACGATCTCCACGAACACCGCGCCGCCCAGCGCCAGAGCCACGTCCATGCCCAGCATGGTCACGATCGGCAGCATCGAGTTTCGCACCACGTGGGCGCGCAGCACCCGGCGCGGGCCCACTCCCTTGGCCCGGGCGGTGCGCACGTAGTCCTCGTTCAGCGTCTCGATCGTGGTCGCCCGGGTCATCCGGGTGTAGTTGGCCGCGTAGAGGATGGCCAGCGTGAACCAGGGCAGCAGCAGGTGCCAGCTCCACGCCAGAACGCCGCCGCAGTCGGCCCCGGGGGGCGGCGAGAACGCCTCGCAATAGCCCTGCACCGGGAAGATCTGGAAGGGCGGGAAGCTGATGCCGAGGAACTCTCCGGTGGTGGGGACGTAGCCCAGCAGGTAGGCCAGCACCAGACCGATCCACACCGGGTGCGCGGAGATGCCGATCAGCACCCCGACCATCGCCATCCTGTCGAGCCGCGATCTCGGTCTCAGCGCCGACAGGATCCCCAGCGGCACGCCGATCAGCATCCAGATCACCATGCCGCCCAGCACCAGCGAGGCGGTCACCGGAGCCTCGGCGATCACCACCTCGTTGACGCTGACGCGATTGGCGTACGAGTAGCCCAGCGACTGGTGGACGACCAGATCGCGCAGGTAGTGGGCGTACTGCAGGTAGATCGGGTCGTCCAGGCCCAGCTGGTGGCGCACCCGCTCGACGTCGGCCGGCGTGGCCGCCTTGCCGGCGATGCGGCGGGCGGGGTCGACCGGGATCACGAAGAAGATGGCGTAGGTGATCGCGGTCACGGCCAGGAACAGCACCACCGCCCACAGCACACGCCGGATCAGATAGGCCGCCACCCTCCGAGCGTAGGGAGCGGATGCCCCCGCCCGCTATCACGATCGTGCGCGGAGCCGCGCCGGCTCAGGGAACGATGCGGTAGATGGCGCCCGACAGCGAGACTACGAACAGGCCGCCGCCGAGGCCCTCGCCGAACGAGGCCAGCTGGCCGACGTCGCCGCTGAACGACATCTGCTGCGACCGGCCGCCGGTGGCCGGCCGCTTCCACACCCTGCCCGAGCAGTAGTCGGCGTACAGGTACCAGCCGCGCAGCCGGGGGATGGCCGTGCCGCGGTAGACGTAGCCGCCGGTCACCGAGCAGTTGCCGCCGGCATGGCTGTACTCGGCGGCGGGGAACTTGAGCCGCGAGCGGTCGATCGGCTGCCGCTTGAACACGTGGGTGCCCTCGTAGTAGCTCCAGCCCAGGTTGGTGCCCCGCGGCGTGCCGGCGCGGATCACGTCGACCTCCTCCCAGGATCCCTGACCGACGTCGCCGATCCACAGGTCTCCCCGCTTGCGGTCGAACGAGAACCGCCAGGGGTTCCGCACGCCATAGGCGTAGCGCACGATCCGGGGCGGCCGCCGGCTGACGTCGAGCTTGAGGATCTTCGCCAGCAGGCCCCACTTGCGCTGGCCGCGGTTCTGCGGATCGCCGGCGCTGCCGCCGTCGCCCAGGCCGACGTACAGCTTGCCGTCGGGCCCGAATGCGATGTGGCCGCCGTTGTGGTTGGCATAGGGCTGGTCGACCTTCAGGAACACCCGTCCTGAGCGGGGGTTCGCCCGGTCGGCGGTCTGCCGGTGGTAGGCCACCACCCGGGAGTCCCCGGCGAGGTTGGTGTAGGAGACGAAGAAGCGGCCGTTCGACCGGTAGCGGGGATCGAAGGCCAGCCCCAGCAGCCCCTGCTCGCCGCCCGTCGAGACCTTCCCGCGCAGGCTCAGGAAGGGTGTGCGAAGCAGGCTGCCGTTCTTCATCACCCGGATGGCGCCGCCCTTGAGCACGATGAACAGCCGCGTGCCGTCGCCCGGCGCCTGGGTGACGTAGAGCGGCTGGTTCAGCCCGTCGGCGATCTTCGCCAGCCGGGCCGCCTGGGCCGGGCCGGCGAAGGCCAGCAGCGACAGGGTGAGCAGGCAGCCGAGTGGCAGGCGGCGGCGCATGCGGCGCAGGCTAGCGGCTCCGCCCACGCGTCGCCTGGTAGCGTGTGCCCGTGGCCACAGCACCCACGCGAGACGACGTCGAGACGCTGGTCGGCGACCTGACCAGGATCCGGGCGCCGCACGGATCGCAGCTGCGCTGCAAGGGCTGGCATCAGGAGGCCGCGCTGCGGATGCTGTGCAACAACCTCGATCCCGAGGTGGCCGAAGATCCGGCCAACCTGGTCGTCTACGGCGGGTCGGGTCGGGCGGCGCGGAGCCACGAGGCGCTGAAGGCCATCGTCGCCAGCCTGATCGGGCTCGAGGACGACGAGACGCTGCTCATCCAGTCCGGAAAGCCGGTGGCGATCTTCCGCACCCACCGCGGCGCGCCCCGAGTGATCATCGCCAACTCGCTGCTCGTGCCCCGGTTCGCCACCTGGGACGAGTTCCGGCGACTGGAGGCGGAGGGGCTGACCATGTTCGGCCAGATGACGGCCGGATCGTGGATCTACATCGGCACCCAGGGCATCCTGCAGGGGACGTTCCAGACCTTCGCGGCCGCCGGCGAGACGCACTGGGGCTCGCCCGACCTGGCCGGCCGCACGATCCTCACCGCCGGCCTGGGCGGCATGGGCGGCGCCCAGCCGCTGGCGGCATCGCTGGCCGGTGCGGCGTCGCTCAACGTCGAGATCGACCCCCACCGGATCGAGCGGCGGCTGGAGACGCGGTACCTGGACGAGGTCGCCGACGACCTCGACGACGCCGTCGAGCGCGTGCGCCGGGCGGCGGAGCGGGGGGAGGGCCTGTCCGTTGGCCTGCTGGGCAACGCCGGCGACGTCTTCCCCGAGCTGGCCCGGCGGGGCGCCGGCTTCGACCTGGTCACCGACCAGACCTCGGCCCACGACATGCTGAACGGCTACGTGCCACGGGGCATGACCTATGCCGACGCGGTGGCCCTGCGCGAGCGCGACCCCGACGAGTACGTCCGGCTGGCCCGGGCGACGGCGGTCGAGCATGTGAAGGCGATGGTGGCCTTCCAGGAGGCCGGCAGCCACGTCTTCGACTATGGCAACAACCTGCGCACCGAGGCCCTCGACGCCGGCTTCGCAGACGCCTTCGCCTTTCCGGGGTTCGTGCCCGCCTACGTCAGGCCGCTGTTCTGCCGGGGCGCCGGGCCGTTCCGCTGGGCCGCCCTGTCCGGCGATCCGGACGACATCGCCCGGATCGACGCCGCGCTGCTCGAAGCCTTCCCCGACGACGGGCTGCTCCAGCGCTGGCTGACCATCGCCCCGCAGCGGATCGCCTTCCAGGGGCTGCCCTCCCGGATCTGCTGGCTGGGCTACGGCGACCGGGCGAAGGCCGGGCTGCTGTTCAACGACCTGGTGCGACGCGGCGAGGTGTCGGCGCCGATCGTGATCGGCCGCGACCATCTCGACACCGGGTCGGTGGCCTCGCCGTTCCGCGAGACGGAGGCCATGAAGGACGGAAGCGATGCGATCGCGGACTGGCCGATCCTGAACGCGCTGCTCTCGACGGCGTCCGGCGCGTCGTGGGTGTCGGTGCACCACGGCGGCGGCGTGGGCATCGGCAACTCGATCCACGCCGGGCTGGTGATCGTTGCCGACGGCAGTTCGGAGATGGACGAGCGCCTCGAGCGGGTGCTGACGAACGACCCCGGGATCGGCGTTGCCCGCCACGCCGACGCCGGGTACGACGAGGCTGCGGACACGGCCCGCGAACGGGGCGTCCGCCTGCCGATGCGGGGGGAGTAGGCGGGCGTGGCGGCCCGGACGGCGATCCTGACCGGCGTGGCCGGCGGCTGGGGCCGGGCGGTGCTCGACCGCTTCCTCGAGCAGGGCTGGAGCGTGTGCGCGACCGCGCGTGGCGCCGTCGAGCTGCCGGAGGGCGTGCTCGTCGTGGCCGCCGACCTGACCGATCCGGCCGCCGCCGAGTCGGTGGTGGAGCGCTGCCTCGACCGGTTCGGGGCCGTCGACGCCCTGGCCTGCGTGGCCGGAGGCTTCCGCGAGATGGGGCCGGTGCAGGAGTCGTCTCCGGAGGACTGGCACGCCATGCTGCGGATCAACCTGGACACCGCCTACACCATCACCCGGGCGGCGCTGCGGCCGATGGTCGAGGCGGGCAGCGGCTCGATCGTCTACGTCAGCAGCCGGGCCGCCATCCGGCCGTTTGCCGGCGCGGGCTCCTACATCGTCTCCAAGGCGGGGGTGATCGCGCTGATGCAGGCGGTCGACGCCGAGGTGCGCAAGCAGGGCATCCGGGCCAACGCGATCATGCCCAGCATCGTCGACACGCCGCAGAACCGGCGGCAGAGCCCCGACGCCGACGTCTCCCGCTGGACGACCGGCGACCAGCTGGCCCGCGTCATCGAGTGGCTGTGCGCCGAGGACTCCGCACCGCTGTCGGGCGGTACGATCCCCGCCTATGGCCGCGCCTAGCGCGACGTCCGACATCCTGATCGACAACATCGCGCAGCTGGCGTCGCCCGCGGGCACCCACGCGCCGCTGCGCGGGGGCGACCTGGCCGCGGTGGACGTGGTGCCCGCCGCGGCGGTGGCCATCGTCGGCGGCCGGATCGCTGCGGCCGGCCCGCGCGACGCGGTGCTGCGCGACCATGGCGACCTGCCGGTGCTCGACGCCGGCGGCCGGGCCGCGGTGCCGGGCCTGATCGACTGCCACACCCACGCCATCTTCGGCGGCGACCGGGCGGCCGAGTTCGAGCTGCGGGCACAGGGTGCGGACTACGAGCGCATCCACGCCGCTGGCGGCGGCATCGCATCCACCGTTCGCGAGACACGGGCGGCTGCGGCGAGCGGCCGGCTGGAGGAGATCCTCGACCGGCATCTGTCCTGGATGGCGGGCCACGGGACGACCACGGCCGAGGTCAAGTCGGGGTACGGCCTCGATCGCGACACCGAGCTGGCCATGCTGCGGGCCGCCGCCGCGGCCCACTCGATCGAGACCGTGCCCACCTTTCTCGGCGCCCACTCGGTCGGCCCCGAGTTCGAGGGGGACGCCGACCGCTACCTGGATTTCGTGATCGGCGAGGTGCTGCCGGAGGCGGGCCGCCTGGCGGAGGCGGCGGACGTCTTCCTGGAGCGGGGCAGCTTCGACCGCGCTCAGGCCGAACGCTACCTGCGAGCGGCGGCCGGGCACGGCCTCGAGCTCCGTCTGCACGCCGACCAGTTCAGCGAGGGCGGCGGCATCGAGTTGGCGATCGAGCTTCGGGCCCGCTCCGTCGATCACCTGGAGGCCACCGGGCCGGAGGGCGCCGCCTTGCTGGCGGCGAGCGACGTGGCGGCGGTTCTGCTGCCGGCCTGCGTGCTCACGCTCGACCTGCCGCGGCCGCCCGCCCGGGAGCTGATCGAGGGCGGGGGCATCGTCGCCCTGGCCACCGACCTGAACCCGGGCAGCGCGTTCTGCGAATCTCTGCCTGTGGTGAACTCGCTTGCCTGCATGCAGCTGCACATGACCCCCGCCGAGGCGCTGGCCGCCTCCACGGTCAACGCCGCCTGGGTGCTGGGCCGCCACGGCCGGCTGGGCCGGCTGGCGGCGGGATATGACGGCGACCTGGTGCTGCTGGAGGCTGATGACTGGCGCCATTTGGCCTACCACCTGGGGGGCGCCGTCGTGCACCGGACGTTCAAGCTGGGGGTCGCGCTGTGAAGGAGCTCACCCGCCGGCTGCGCGAGCTGCCGGTCGCCGACGCGGTCGGCCTGGCGGGCCTGGGCATGCTGCTGGTGGGCGTCGCGGTCACCGTCGAGGCCCTGATCGAGGCGGCCCGCTCGACGCCCAACGCGTCGCTGCTGGACTGGTACGACCGGCTCGGGCTGGGCCTGTGGGAGTTCCGGATCGAGCACACGGTGTGGTTCACGGCGTGGCGTCGGCAGGGAGGGCCCGGGG
>Ga0247826_10000097_pt1 | contig 12648 bp, 10 predicted proteins | sample 12C_Control_Day1_FD_200152 | JGI IMG/M metagenome (GOLD analysis project Ga0247826, IMG submission 200152) | Soil microbial communities from agricultural site in Penn Yan, New York, United States - 12C_Control_Day1 | ecosystem: Environmental > Terrestrial > Soil > Agricultural land | place... | reverse complement strand
AGAACCGCAGCCACAGCGCCTCACCGCGCTGGTGCGGAACCGTGACGACGTGGACCTGGGCCGGCGGCAGCCCCGCGCTCCAGTTGCCGAGCACGGCGGGCAGGTCGAAGGCCCGGGCGAACCACGGCCGCCGGTTCTCGACCCGGTCGAGGTAGCGGGCGTAGGACCACTTCCGCCCCTGCTTGATGCTCTCCTGCCAGGCAGCGGGGAGCTGACGCGCGAGGTCGCGCGCGGAGTAGACGATGTGCAGCTCGGCGCCGGCGAGGTCCTGCTTCGCCCTCTCGATCTTGGCCGGGGTCGCCGGTGCGAGGATCTCGTGGCTGATCACCACGGTGCCGTTGAGCCGCTTCACCCGGCGCACCAGGGAGTCCCAGCTGCCGTGCGCGTGCCCCGCCTTGCCGCCCCAGTCCTGGTCGAGCAGGTCGAGAGCGGCGCGGAACTGGAACAGCCCGGGGCTCACCAGCGGTGACTTCGTGGGGAAGTGCACGCCGTGGTCGCTCAGGGTCTTCGCGTTCAGCGCCAGGCGGTCCTGCAGGTACGTCGTGCCCGTCTTCGGGGCTCCGATGTGCAGGTAGACGCGGCGGTTCACGCGGGTGATTCTGCCAGGGCGCGTACGACGGCCGACGGGCTCGGTCGGCCGAGCTTCCCTGCCATCCACACGCTGGTCGTCACGACCTGGGTCAGGTCGACCCCGTGCTCGATGCCGAGGCCGGTCAGCATCCACACCAGGTCCTCGGTGGCGAGGTTGCCGGTGGCGCTCTTGGCGTAGGGGCACCCGCCCAGGCCGCCGGCGCTCGCGTCGAACGTGGTGATGCCGGCCTGGAGCGCCGAGTAGGCGTTGGCCAGGGCCTGGCCGTAGGTGTCGTGGAAGTGCATCGCGAGATGGTCGCGGTCCATGCCCGCGGCCACGAACGCCTCGACCAGGTCGGTGACGTGACCGGCGGTACCGACCCCGATGGTGTCGCCCAGGCTGAGCTGGCCGGCGCCGAGGTCGAACAACCGCTTGCCCACCTCGACGACCTGGTCGATCGGCACCTCGCCCTCCCACGGGTCGCCGAAGCACATCGACACGTAGGCACGCACGTCGAGGCCGGCCTCGCGGGCGCGGCGCACCGTCGGCTCGAACATCGCGAACTGGTCCTCGAGGCCGCGGTTGAGGTTGCGCTGCGCGAACGTCTCGGTGGCGGAGCCGAAGATCGCGATGTGCTTGAGGCCCAGCTCGAGCGCACGGTCGAGGCCGCGCTCGTTGGGCACCAGCACCGGGAGGTCCCGGCCCGCCTCACCGAGCTCGGCCATCAGCTCGGCGGCGTCCGCCAGCTGGGGCACCCACTCGGGGTGCACGAAGCTGGTGGCCTCGACGACCGGAAGACCCGCGGCGAGGAGCCGGCGTACGAACTCGGCCTTGACGTGGGTGGGCACCAGCGCGGACTCGTTCTGCAGGCCGTCGCGCGGACCGACCTCGTAGATCGTGACCTTGCCGGGAAGCGTCATGCGTCCTCCTCCACCACGAACAGTGTGGCCCCCAACGCCACCTGCGAACCCTTGGCGGCGTCGACCGCCGTGACGGTGCCGGCGAACGGCGCCTTGAGGGCCAGCTCCATCTTCATCGCCTCGAGCACACCGAGCACCTCACCCTCGGCGACCTGCCGGCCGCGCTCGACGCGGACGTCGATGACGCTGCCGGGCATCGGGGCGACGATGGTGCCGTCGCCGGCCGCGACCGCGTCGGCCAGCGGGTCTGCGCGGGTGAGCACGTGCCGCTGGCCCTGGTAGGACACCTCGACGACGTGGGGCTGCACGTTGATCAAGGCCCGGACCCGGTGACCGTCGACGACGGCCTCGAGCACGTGGTTCTCGGCGCTGATCTGGCGGAACGGCACGCCGTCGACGGTGCCGGCCGCGCGGTCGACCACGACCAGTCGGTCGAGCTCGACGAGGGTGGGCGCGGTCGGCCCGCTGAGCCGGAAGCCGTCGGCCTGGAACGGATGGCCGGAGTCCGACGCCGCGATCATCGCCGAGATCCAGGCGGCGAGCCGGCGCGGCAGCTCGTCGTCGGGCTCGGGGATCTCTGCGGTGTCGAGCCAGGCAGTGTCGATGGCGGCGTCCCGGAACTCGTCGCTCGCGGCCAGCGCCCGGAGGAAGCCGGCGTTGGTGGTGAGCCCGAGGACGCCGGTCTCGTCGAGCGCGTCGATCAGCGCGCGGCGCGCGGCCTCGCGGTCGGGCCCGTGGGCGATCACCTTGCCCAGCATCGGGTCGTACGCCGTGCTGACCACCTGGCCCGGCTCCAGCGCGTGATCGACGCGCACAAAGTCGGGCCAGCGCACCAGGGTGGCGGTGCCGGCCTGGGGCAGGAACCCGGCGAAGGAGTCCTCTGCGTAGACCCTGGCCTCGATGGCGTGGCCGGACAGCGTGACCTCGCCCTGCGCGACCGGCAGCTCCTCACCGGCGGCCACCAGCAGCTGCAGCTCGACCAGGTCGAGGCCGGTCACCAGCTCGGTCACCGGATGCTCGACCTGGAGCCGGGTGTTCATCTCCAAGAAGTAGGCCTCGCCGGTGTCGGTGTCGAGCAGGAACTCCACGGTGCCGGCGTTGACGTAGCCCACCTGCCGGGCCAGCGCCACCGCGGCCCAGGTGACCTGCGTGCGCACCTCGTCGGAGATCGTCGGGGCCGGCGCCTCCTCGAGCACCTTCTGGTGCCGGCGCTGGGTCGAGCAGTCGCGCTCGAAGAGGTGGATGACGTTGCCGTGGGTGTCGGCGATCACCTGGACCTCGATGTGCCGGCCGCGCTCGACGTACTTCTCGACCAGGATCGTGTCGTCGCCGAACGCCGCGAGCGCCTCGCGCTTGGCGGCGGCCACCGCCTCGTCGTACTCCTCCGCGGTGCGGACGATCCGCATGCCCTTGCCGCCGCCACCGGCCGCGGCCTTGACCAGCACGGGCATGCCGGCGTCCTCGCCACGCGGCACGACGGGCACGCCCGCGGCGACGGCGATCTCGCGGGCGGCGTCCTTGCGGCCCATCTGCTCCATGACCGTCGCCGATGGCCCGACCAGCCGGATCCCGGCCGCCTCGACCTCGGCCGCGAACTCGGCGCGCTCGGAGAGGAAGCCGTACCCCGGGTGGATCGCGTCGGCACCGGACTCGCGGGCCGCGGCGACGACCGACGCGATGTCGAGGTAGCTCGAGACCCGGACCGCCTCGTCGGCCGCGTGCACGTGGGGTGCCTGGGCGTCGAGGTCGGTGAACACGGCGATCGTTCGGATGCCCATCCGGCGGCAGGTGCGCATCACCCGGAGCGCGATCTCGCCACGGTTGGCGACCAGGACCGTCGTCATCATGCCATCACCTGCTCTAGAGGATCGGGGCCCCCGCGGCGTCGTTCGCGGAGGAGCGAAGCGGGGGAGCGAAGAACGTCGTGGGGTGACCTCACATCCGGAAGATGCCGTAGGAGGGCTCGGGGATCGGCGCGTTGGCCGCAGCGGCCAGCCCCATCCCGAGAACCCGGCGGGTGTCGGCCGGGTCGATGACGCCGTCGTCCCAGAGCCGCGCCGTCGAGTAGTACGGCGAGCCCTGCAGCTCGTACTGATCGCGGATCCCCGCCTTGAACTCCTCGGTGTCCTCACGGTCGGGACCGCGCACCTCCGAGAGCACCGACGCCGCCTGCTCGCCGCCCATCACCGAGATCCGCGCGTTGGGCCACATCCACAGGAACCGCGGGTCGTAGGCGCGGCCGCACATGCCGTAGTTGCCGGCGCCGAACGAGCCTCCGATGACCACCGTGAACTTCGGGACCACGCTGCACGCGACCGCGGTGACCAGCTTGGCGCCGTCGCGGGCGATGCCGCGGTTCTCGTACTCCTTGCCGACCATGAAGCCGGTGATGTTCTGCAGGAACACCAGCGGCACCCCCCGCTGGTTGCACAGCTCGATGAAGTGCGCGCCCTTCAGCGCCGACTCGCTGAACAGGATGCCGTTGTTGGCGACGATGCCCACCGGGTAGCCCCAGATCCGGGCGAAGCCGGTCACCAGCGTCTCGCCGTACAACCGCTTGAACTCGTGGAACCGGCTGCCGTCGACGACCCGGCGGATCACCTCGCGGACGTCGTACGGCGTGCGGGTGTCGGTGGGCACCACGTCGTAGAGCGACTCGGGCGCCTCGTGCGGCTCCTCCGACTCGTGCCGCTCCAGCGACGGCGCCGTCGGCCGCTCGAAGGTGTCGACGATGCTGCGCACGATCGCCAGCGCATGTGCGTCGTCCTCGGCGAGGTGGTCGACGACGCCCGAGGTGCGGGCGTGCACGTCGCCGCCACCGAGCTCCTCGGCGGTCACGACCTCGCCGGTGGCGGCCTTCACCAGCGGCGGTCCGCCGAGGAAGATCGTGCCCTGCTCCTTGACGATCACGGTCTCGTCGGACATCGCGGGCACGTACGCGCCGCCGGCGGTGCACGATCCCATCACGCTGGCGACCTGCGGGATGCCGCGGCCCGAGAGGTTGGCCTGGTTGAAGAAGATCCGGCCGAAGTGCTCGCGGTCGGGGAACACCTCGTCCTGCATCGGCAGGAACGCGCCGCCGGAGTCGACGAGGTAGATGCACGGCAGCCGGTTGTCGGCCGCGACCGCCTGTGCGCGCAGGTGCTTCTTCACCGTGATCGGGTAGTAGGTGCCGCCCTTGACGGTGGCGTCGTTGGCGACCACGACGCACTCGCGGCCGCTGATCCGGCCGATCCCGGTGACGATCCCGGCGGACGGCACGGTGTCGGGTCGTCCGGGGTCGCCGTACATCCCGGTGGCGGCGAGTGGGCTGAGCTCGAGGAAGGGGCTGCCCGGGTCGAGCAGCCGGTCGACCCGGTCGCGCACCAGCAGCTTGCCCCGGTCGGTGTGCTTGGTGCGGGCGGCCTCGCTGCCGCCGAGCCTGGCCGTGGCGAGGCGCTCGCGCAGGTCGGTCACGAGGTCCCTGAGATCCTGGGTCACCGCTCTAGGTTAGCGATCGTTAACCGCGCTGGCCAACAACCAGTCGAGGGCCCGGAGGTACGACGCCCGGATCTGGTCCGGCGGCACCGGCCCGCCGGCCGGGGCGAAGGCCGCGAAACCCACCGTGGTGACGATCAGCACCCGCAGCGTCTCCTCGGCGTCGGCGGCCTCGACGCCGGCCCGGGAGAGCGCGTCGAGGGTGACCTCCCCGAGGCGCACGGCGTGGTCGCCGCGGGCGCCCTGGCGGGCCAGGAAGTGCGGCATCAGGTCGGTGTGCTCGAGCAGCACGTCGAACGACGCCGTCATGATCGACCGGACGGCGGCCAGCGGGTCGCGGTGCACGGACACCTCGTCGGGCACGGTCACCTCCCCCAGCACGTCGTCGAGCACCAGGTCGACCAGCTCGGTCTTGTCCCCCACATGGCTGTAGAGCGCGTTGGGGGCGACGCCGAGGTGCCGGGCCAGGCCGCGCATGGTGAGCCCGGCGTACCCGGCATCGGCCAGGACGGAGCGCGCGGCTCCCACGACGGTGGTGCGATCGAGCCCGGCGCGCTGGCCGGGTCCGCGGGTGGTGGGCATGGACAAACTGTACATCGTCCAGTTATACTGGACACTGTCCAATTGGCTTCGTCTCGAGGAGTTCCTCATGGCCCAGATCGCGCTCTTCCACTCCGTGCTCGGCGTCCGCGCCGGCGTCCTCGACGCCGCCGACCGGCTCCGGGGCGCCGGTCACGACGTACGGATCGTCGACCAGTACGACGGCCGGGTCTTCGACGACTACGAGGAGGCCGGCGCCTACGCCGAGTCGGTCGGTTACCCCGCGCTGATGCAGCAGGCGGCGGAGGCGGTGGCCGACCTGCCGGACGGCTTCGTCGCGATGGGCTTCTCCAACGGCGGCGGCATGTCCGAGTACGTCGCGACCCAGCGCGCCGTGTCCGGCGTGGTCATGCTGTCCGGCACGCTGCCGCTCGCGATGCTCGGCGCCGAGGCGTGGCCGGCCGGCGTACCGGCCCAGATCCACTACTCCACGGACGACCCGAAGCGCTTCCCCGGTTGGCTGGAGGACGTGGTCGCCTCGATCCGGGCAGCGGGCGCGCCCCTCGACCTCCACGACGACTACCCCAACGCCGGCCACCTGTTCACCGACGCCTCGCTCCCCGACGAGTACGACGCGGAGTCCGCCGAGCTGTTGTGGAAGCGCGTCCTCTCCTTCGTTAACGACCGCTAACCTGAGGGCATGGCCAGTGCCGTCACCAGCAGCCCGAACCGGCGCGAGCAGATCCTGGCCACCGCCGCCGAGCTGTTCGCGTCCCGCGGTTTCCACGGGGTGTCGGTGGCCGACCTCGGGGCGGCGTGCGGGATCTCCGGACCGGCGCTCTACAAGCACTTCGTCTCAAAAGACGCCGTGCTCGCCGAGATGTTGGTGTCGATCAGCGAACGGTTGCTCTCGGTGGGCCGCGAGCGGGTCGCGGCCGCCGACGGCGACGCGGGTGCTGCGGTCCGGGCGCTCGTCGACTGGCATGTCGACTTCGCGCTGCGCGATCGTGCGCTGATCGTCGTCCAGGACCGCGACTGGGAGTCGCTGCCGGTCGAGGCGCGCGAGCAGGTGCGCTCCCTGCAACGCTCCTACGTCGACCTCTGGGCCGGCGAGCTCCGACGGCTGGTGCCCGGCCTGTCGCTCGGCGCCGCCCGGGCCCGCGCCCACGCGGTCTTCGGCCTGATCAACTCCACCCCGCACAGCGGCCGGCTTCCCGACGAGGAGATGCGGCGGATGCTCACCGACATGGCACTGCGCGCCCTGGACTCGCCTGCGCCGTAGGGTGACGCAATGCATGGGCGGCAGCGGTGGGTGCTCGTCCTCGCAGCTCTCGTCGGTCTCGCCGGTGGCGTGACGACGGCGATCGTCGCCCCGGGTGCCTCGGACCCGGGATCCGGTCCGGCCGAGGTCAACGACCCGCTCCGACTCGGCATCCCCCAGGTCTCACTTCCTTCCTGCACCGACGAGGCGGTCATGGTGCTCGGCGTGGGCGACAGCGCCGCTGCCCTGACCGCCATCGTCAGCGACGCCGGCGACGGCGTCCGCTACCTCCGCACCGACGAGTCCTGCGAGACCCTCTGGGCGTCCGGCGACGAGCAGCCGTCGTACGTCGTCTACCGCGGACCGTACGACTCGGAGGCCGAGCCGTGCCGGCTCTCGCTCGACGGCGACGGCGACGGAGACGTCACCAACCTGGGAGCGGACAACGAGCAGTTCGTGATGTGCGCGTGCGTCCTGCCCACCGAAGAGCTCGTCGGCCTCGTGCCACCCGGCCAGCTGCCGGAAGGCGAGGAGCCGGCCCCCGTCCCCTGGGTGCAGATGCTGCAGCGGTTGCTGGACCTCGAGGTGACCGGGGTCTACGACGGCACCACGGTCGATCGGGTCCAGCAGTTCCAGGAGGCCGGCTCGATCCTCCCTGCCGACGGGAAGGTCGGTGAGCGGACCTGGGGGGCGCTCCGCGAGCAGCGGTGCGGGCGCTTTGAGCTCTGAGGAGTCAGAACAGGTGGTCGATCGGCGCGTCGGGGTCGTCGAGGAGGTCGAGCACCCGAGCGGCGCGGACCGCGGCGTCGAGCGCTACGTCGAGGTCGGCGTCCGCGGCGGCCGTGGGCTCGTCGGGGGCGGCGCGGTCGTGCAGGCGGGCGAGCAGGTCGTCGCGTGGTAGCCCGCGCAGGTGCAGGAGCACCAGGGGGTCGCGCTCGACGAGCACGGTGGTCTGGGTGAGCAGGGCGAGCGCGTGGGTGCACGGGTCGAGCCAGGCGTCGCAGGTGCAGGAGGCATCGAGCTCGCCGCCGTAGGGAAGCAGCTCGACGCCCATCTCCTCCGCGTGCTCGACCAGTGGGTGCGGGAGCTCGCCCGCGAGCAACGCCGGCGCCCGGCCGGCCTCGGCGGCGACCACCTCGACCAGCGCGGCCATCGCGGCGTCGTCGAGCACCGGCAGTGACACCTGCGGGGTGAACAGACCCTGGTTGTCCTCGACCGAGGCGACCAGCGAGCCGGCGTCGACGGTGATCCCGCCGACCGCCCCGGCGCGGGCGAGGGCCCGAGCGGTGCGCTGCTCCTTCTCGCCGTAGGCCGACTCCTCGACCGCCCGGACCCACGCGCGGCCCCACCAGGTGATGGCCCGGAGGCCGCCGCGCCGAGCGCCGATGCGCGGGTGCACGACGGCGGGGGTCACGATCGCTGCGCCTCCCGGCGCAGGGTCACCAGATCGCGCAGCTCCTCGTTGCTGAGCTCGGTGAGCGCTGCGTCCCCCCGGCCGAGCACAGACTCGGCCAGCGCCCGCTTGCGGGTCAGCAGCTCGGCGACCCGCTCCTCGATGGTGCCGCGGGTCACCATGCGGTGCACCTGTACCGGCTTGGTCTGGCCGATCCGGTGGGCGCGGTCGGTGGCCTGCTCCTCGACCGCGGGGTTCCACCACCGATCGACATGGATGACGTGGTCGGCGCGGGTGAGGTTGAGACCGGTGCCACCGGCCTTGAGCGACAGCAGGAACACCGGGACGTCACCCGCCTGGAACGCCGCCACCATCGCCTCCCGCTCGCGCACCGGCGTGCTGCCGTGCAGGAACTGGTGCGGCACGCCCTGCTTGCCGAGGTGCGCCTCCAGCAGGCGGGCCATGGCGACGTACTGCGTGAAGACGAGTACGGCGCCCTCCTCCGCCAACACCGTGCCGATCAGCTCGTCGAGCAGGTCGAGCTTCTCGGAGCGGCCGGCCAGCCGCACCGCACCCGACTGCTTGAGGAACTGCGCCGGGTGGTTGCAGATCTGCTTCAGCCCGGTCAGCAGGGCCAGCACGAGACCGCGCCGGGCCTCCTCGTCGGCGCGCTCGATCCGCTCCATCGTGTCGCGGACGAACGCTTCGTAGAGCGTCACCTGCTCGGTGGTCATCCCGAGCGGGTGGTCGGTCTCGGTCTTCGCCGGCAGCTCCGGAGCGATGCCGGGATCGGACTTGCGGCGTCGCAGCAGGAACGGCCCGATCAGGTCGGCGAACTGGCGCGCCTTGGTCGGCTCGTGGCCAGACTCGATCGGCGCGGCCCACACCTTGCGGAACGCGTTGCGGCTGCCGAGCAGACCCGGCGTCGCCCAGTCGAGGATCGCCCAGAGCTCGGTGAGGTTGTTCTCGACCGGTGTGCCGGTGAGCGCCACCCGCGCCCGTCCGGGGATCGCCCGGAGCGCCTTGGCCGTGGAGGACCGGGCGTTCTTGACGTGCTGGGCCTCGTCGGCGACCACCAGGTCCCACGGGACCTCGGCCAGGGCGGCGTGGTCGACGCGCATCGTGCCGTAGGTGGTGAGCACGAACCCCTCGACATCGTCGAGGTCGCGTCGGCTGCCGTGGTGGCGGCGTACGGGCACACCCGGCGCGAACCGGGTGATCTCCGCCTCCCAGTTGCCCAGCAGGCTGGCCGGGCAGACGACCAGGGTCGGCCCGCCGCCGCGGTGCAGGTGCAGCGCGATCAGGGTGACGGTCTTGCCCAGCCCCATGTCGTCGGCGAGGCAGGCGCCGAGGCCGAGCTCGGTCAGGTCGGCCAGCCAGGTCAGCCCGTGACGCTGGTAGTCGCGGAGGGTCGCCTCGAGCCCGGGCGGCTGCGGGATCGGCTCGCGCGTCGGCGCGGCCAGCACCTTCTCGCGCATCCGCAGCAGGGAGGCACCGACGTGGACCTCGTGGTCGACGTCGGCCACCTGGACGGTGCCGGTGAGCGCCGACGCCAGCGCCTCAGCCGGCCGCACGGTGCGCACCAGCCGCTTGCGCGCCTTGCGGGCCAGCGCCGGGTCGACCACGGTCCAGCTGCCGCGCAGCTTGAGGATCGGCCGCGCGGAGTCCGCCAGCCGGTCCATCTCCTCGTCGGTGAGCGGGTCGCCGTGCAGCGCCAGCTGCCAGTTGAAGCTGAACAGCGCGTCGGCGCCGAACAGCCCGTCGTGCAGCGGCTCCTCGCGATGACGGTCGGCCGGAGCGCGTCGGTCGAGCACCGCCGAGGCGGTCAGGTCGCGGCCCAGGCTCCGCGGCCACAGCACGTCGACGCCGCGCTCCGCCAGCGCGCCGACGCCGTGCTCGAGCAGGCTGACCAGCTCGTCGGTGTCGAGGGTGATCTCGTCGGGCACCCGCAGCCCGAGCATCCGGTCGAGCACCGGCCAGGCGTCGGCCGCCGCGCGCAGGGCGATGCTCGCGTGGGTGCGGGCCCGGGACCCGAACCCGTGGTCGGTGCCGGTGAAGAGATCGAGCGCGTCGCACACGTGGAGCGGGTCGCGCTCGTCGTGGACCTGAAGCACGAGGCGTACGGCGCCCGCGACCAGCTCCTCCTCGTCGGCCTCGACCCGCAGCGAGATCCGCACCAGCTGCGGCAGGTCCTCGTCGCGCACCCCACGCTGTCGAGCCAGCTGTTGCTGAAGCCGCGCCGCGAAGTCAGGTGACCCGTCACTGACTGTGCGACGGGTCACCGGGGCGGAGCGGGGCATCGTGTCGGCGACCGCGTCGAGGACCAGCCGCACCAGCGCCTCGGCAGCCTCCGGGTCGTCGGGACCCCGCGCAGCCGCGAGCAGACGCACCCGGTCGGAGTCGTCGGCGTCCAGCGGCGCCACCCGCCAGCCCGGCCCGGCATCGTCGGGACGCAGCTTGCCGCCCGCCACCAGCCGGAGGCCCAGCAGCGCGGCGCCGGACAGCAGCCCGACCGACGGGTGCAGGTCGTCGCGTGGGTGAGCCTTGGTCAGCACCGGCAGCGCGGCACGGATCGGCAGCGCCACCGTGCGTCGCTCGTCGCTGAACTCCACCACGCTCTCGCGCGGAGGATCGGCGGCCCGGAAGGTCGCCGGACCGGTGACGGGCACGAAGCTCAAGCGGCAGACCTCGGGGCCGGAGGGGCGGGACTCAGAACCTAACGCGCGACGCCGACACGAGGTTCCACGGCTCACGCCGTGGAGACACCTCGCGCCACTAGGACCTGGAGCTCGGCCAGGATGTCCTCCATCAGCAGGTGCGCGTCCTCGACCTGGAGGCGGTCGACCGACAGCCCGATGACCACATCTCCGGCGTAGCTGAAGATCGAGACGCCCAGCCCGATCGTGCCGGACATGGGCACCCACCCCATCGTGCCGCGCAGCCTGCTGCCGGCCAGGGTCACCGGCTCCCGCGGCCCCACGACGTTGGTCATGACCGCACTGCCCTTGGCAGCGAAGACGTCGACGGCAGCCTTCTCGATCACCGGGGGTGCCTGGCCGACGAGCTCGAGCACGCCGTACGAGACCGCCCCGTCGGCCGAGTGCTTGATGGCTTGCATCCGACGCGACATCTCCTCCAGCCGCCCTGCCGGCGAGGCCGTGGCAAGCGGAAGGTCGAGGTAGACCAGCCCGAACTCGTTGCCGAGGCCCGAGGGCAGGGGCTGGTCGAGAGGCCTCAGGTTGAAGGGCACCAGCGCGCGCATGTCGTGAACCGCGCTACCGCGGCGCTCCCGGTCCGAGCGCAGGGCTCCGGCCACCGCGGCGAGGAGCACGTCGTTGATCGTTGCATGCGATGCGTGGCACGCCCGCTTGATCCGGTCCAGCGGGATCGGCTCCGACCACGTCACCTGCTTGTCGAGGCCGGTCCGGCGCTCCCAGAACCGACCGTCGGGTGGGAGCAAGAGGAGCTTGGTCAGGCTCTGCGCGCCACGGAACCCAGTGACCGCCAGATCGACGAGGTGACCCGGGTGCGTCACGGTCGCGATCGCCTCGTGCAGAGCACCTCTGGCCAGGCCACCGAGCCGCCCGTGCGGCCCGGACCGCTCGGCGGTGTCCGAGGCGACCCCTGCGTAGCTCTCGCCGTCATCGGTGAGCGACAGCAAGACCCGGGTCAGCGCGATCCCGTCCGCGATGCAGTGGTGCATCCGGAAGAGCATCGCGGTGCCGCCGTCGTGTTCGTCGAGCACGTAGAGGTCCCACAACGGGCGCGAGCGGTCGAGCGGGACGGTGAGGTAGGACGCCACGAAGGCCTCCAGCTCCCGACGGCGTCCTGGCGCTGGGAGCGCGACGGAGTGGATGTGGCGGGTCAGGTCGAAGTTCGGGTCGTCCTCCCACCAGGTGCCGTGGTCCTCCGCCACGCGCTGTCGGAACCGACGGAACCTGCTGACCAACCGGTCGGCCAGCACGGCACGAAGCGCCTCCTCGTCCACCGGTCCGTCGAACCACAGCACGCTGTTGACCACCATCAGGTTGGTGGGAGAGTCCATGCGCAGCCAGGCGGCGTCGGCATGGTCCATGCGCTCGCGGCTCATTGGTGGCTCACCTTCTCGTGGGCACAGCGGGTCAGGTCGGTGAGGGCCTCGACCAGTGCATCGCGCAACCGGTCGACGTCGGGCGTCGAGTCCCAGTCGGCGGTGATCCCGAACAGCAGGTTCCCGGCGTACGACGTGACCGCGATGCCGGTACGCACGCGGTCCGCGATCGGGACGTACGGATAGGCGGCGAGCATCCTCCGGCCGCCGAGGTGCAGCTCCTCACGCGGGCCGGGGACATTGGTCGTGACCGTGGTCAGGAACCGCTGTGGCACCCGGAAGGCCAGCTTGAGCCCGAGCGCCAGCCCGGCCGGCGGAATGCTGTTGCCGAGCGATGTGACGAGCTCACCGGCCTCCGCCTCGTGCGAGGACTTCAGCATCTTCATCCTCTCGGCG
>Ga0247826_10000096_pt1 | contig 12657 bp, 10 predicted proteins | sample 12C_Control_Day1_FD_200152 | JGI IMG/M metagenome (GOLD analysis project Ga0247826, IMG submission 200152) | Soil microbial communities from agricultural site in Penn Yan, New York, United States - 12C_Control_Day1 | ecosystem: Environmental > Terrestrial > Soil > Agricultural land | place... | reverse complement strand
CATGGAGCCCGAGTACGTCGTGCACATCAGCGGCTTCGACCTGCCGCGCGACGCCGCCTACAAGCCCGCCGTGGCGGGCGTGTTCGCGCGCTTCCCAGGTCTCCAGCTCCAGGTGCACGAGTTCGTCACGAACGGGGAGCGGCTGGCCATGCGCTTCAGCGAGCACGGTGCGGCCGCCGACGCGGGCGGGCGCTTCGCGGCATGGGGGGGCATCGGTCTCTATCGCTGGAACGGAACGCGCCTGCTCGAGAACTTCGTCGAGCAGGACTTCCACGCGCAGGAGGAGCAGCTCGCGACCGGCGTGCCGGCGCCGCTCGAGAGCCCGCATCTCGATCCCTGGCTCGGCACGCGCACCGAGGCGGAGAACGCCGAGGCGGAGGCCGTCGTGCGCGCGTGGCTCGCCAAGGGCGACCTGCGCGCCGCGGGGAACGCGGTGATCGACGGCTCGTGGTACGCGCCGCTCGCGCCCTCGCCGCTCGAGGTCGAGTCGGTCGAGGTGAACGACCTCTTCTCCGCCGGCGCGCGCGTGGCGTTCCACGTGACGCAGCGCGGCCGCTACCGCGAGGGCCTTCGCGGCGCGGACGCGGCGTGGGCCGGTCGCGCGGCGGCGCTGCGCTGCGTCGGGTTCGCGCGCGTCGAGGGCGGAGAGGTGCGCGCCGTCCGTGCGATCTCCGATCGGCTCGGCATGCGCGCAGCGCTCGCGCGCGCCTCTGCACGATGAGCAACCGACCGGACCCCGATCTCCTCGACCCCTACTTCTACGTCGGCGACCCGCATCCCAGCTACCGCTGGATGCGCCACCACGAGCCCGTCTATCGCGACGAGAAGAACGCGCTCTGGGGCGTCGCGCGCATGGACGATCTGCGCGCGGTCGAGCGCGACGGGGCGCTGTTCGTGAGCAGTCGCGGCTACCGCGCGATCCACGTCCCGAACGAGACGTCGATGATCAGCAAGGACGATCCCGCGCATGCGGAGCAGCGGCGGCTCGTCTCCGCGCGCTTCACGCCACGCGCCGTGGCGTCACGCGAGGCCGAGATCCGCGAGATCGTCGTCGCTGCGATCGAGCGCGTGCGCCCCTACGGCGCGATGGAGGTGGTGAACGCGCTCGCCGCGCGCATCCCCGCCACCCTGACGTGTCGATTGCTCGGGTTTCCCGACCGCTGCTGGCGCCTGCTCGACGACTGGTCCGCGCGCCTGATGCGGGTCGACCTGACCCTGCGCGATGCCGCGGTCCTGAACGACTCGCGACAGGCGATGCTCGACCTCGGCGAGCTCGCCGCGGAGGTGCTCGCGGCGCGGCGGCGCGAGCCCCGCGACGACCTGATGTCGATCTGGGCGCATGCCTCGCTCGGCGCGCGTCCCATGGACTTCGAGACGATCTGGTTCGAGCTCGGGCTCGTCATTCCGGGCGGCGTCGACACCACGCGCACGACGATCTCGCGCGCGCTGATCCTGCTCGAGGAACGCCCCGAGCTGCTCGAGCGCATGGCGCGCGAGCCCGCCTGCATCCCCGGCGCCGTGGAGGAGCTGCTCCGCTACATCACGCCGCTGAACAACATGTTCCGGACGGCAGTCGCCGACGCCGAGCTCGGCGGGCGGAAGATCCGGAGCGGCGATCGCCTGTGCCTGCTCTATGCCTCGGCGAATCGCGACGAGGCGTTCTTCGAGCGTCCCGACGAGCTCGACTTCGACCGCGACCCGAACCCGCACATCGCCTTCGGCCTCGGCACCCACTTCTGCCTCGGCGCCAATCTCGCGCGGGTCACGTTGCGCGTCTTCTTCGAGGAGCTGGCGCAGCGCGTGTGCGATCTCCGGGCACTCGCGCCGCCCGAGTACGAGGCGAACGTATTCATCAAGGGCGTCACGCGCTTCGATCTTGCCCTCCGCTCGCGTTGAGCGCTGAGCCCGCGCGGAACCACGCGAGCTGCGCCTCGCTGTACGAGTGCGCGAGCCACAGCCGCTCGCGCGAGCCGTCGCTGTGCTGGAGCACGCACTCGACCGGCTGGCCGGCCGCCAGCTCCGAGAGACGCACGAGGCTGACGAGGTCGCCCTCGCGGATGCGCTCGTAGTCGGAGGGATCCTGGAAGGTGAGCGCCAGCAGGCCCTGCTTCTTGAGGTTCGACTCGTGGATGCGCGCGAAGCTCCGCGCGATGACGGCGGCGCCGCCGAGGAGCCGCGGTGACAGCGCGGCGTGCTCGCGGCTGCTGCCCTCGCCGTAGTTGGCGTCGCCGATCACCACCCAGCGAATGCCCTGCGCGCGCAGCGCCCGCGCGCGGCTCGCGACGTCCGTGCGCGTGGTGCCCGTGAAGGCGTCGATGGCACCCGAGAGCAGGTTGTCGCTGAAGCGCTCGAGGTGACCGCGGTAGCGCAGCCAGGCGCCCGCCGGCGAGATGGCGTCCGTCGTCGTCTTGCCGTGCGTCTTGATCAGCACGGGCATCTCGCAGAAGTCCTGGCCATCCCACGCCGGCCACGGCGCGAGGCGCTGGAGGCGCGTGCTGCTTTCGGGAATGGAGAGCTCGATCTCGCTTCCGTCGTCCGGCGGCGCGACGTACGCGGCGCGGCCGCGCTCGAAGCCGCGCGCGGGCAGCGCCGGGACGGAAGGCGGCGCGGAGAGATGGAAAGGCCTGCCGTCGGCGCCTTCGAGCGCATCGCGGCGCGGGTCGAACGAGAGCCGACCCGCGAGCGCCAGCGCCGTGACGATCTCGGGGCTCGCGATGAAGCTCATCGTCGCGGCGCGCCCGTCGTTGCGGCCGCGAAAGTTCCGGTTGAAGGACGTGACGATCGTGTTCGGCGCGTCCGTGTCGCCGGCGTCCGGCGCGCGGCGCCACTGGCCGATGCAGGGCCCGCAGGCATTCGCGAGCACGGTGGCGCCGATCCCGCGCAGTGCCTCGAGCTGGCCGTCGCGCTCGAGCGTCGCGCGGATGCGCTCGGAGCCCGGCGTCACGAGCAGGCGCGCCTTCGCCACGACGCCGTGTGCGCGCGCCTGGAGGGCGACCTGTGCCGCGCGGCTCATGTCCTCGTACGACGAGTTCGTGCAGCTCCCGATCAGCGCGACGGAGATCGCGTCCACGAACTCGTTGCGGGGCTCTCGCAGCTCCTGGGCGAGCTGCGAGAGCGGGCGCGCGCGGTCCGGCGAGTGGGGACCTGTGACGTGCGGCTCGAGCTGCGAGAGATCGAGCTCGAGCACGCGCTCGTAGTGCGCGCGCGGATTCGCCTCGACCTCGGGGTCGGGCGCGAGCAAGCCCTCGTGCCGCCGCGCGAGCCGCGCCAGCTCGCCGCGTCCGGTCGCGCACAGGTACTCGGCCATGCGCGCGTCGAACGGGAAGAGCGACGTGGTGGCGCCGATCTCGGCGCCCATGTTCGCGATCGTCGCCTTGCCGGTCGCGCCGAGCGTGCGCGCGCCGGGCCCGATGTACTCGACGATGGTGTTCGTCGCGCCCGCGGTGCCGAGCTGCCCCGCCACCCACAGGATCACGTCCTTCGGCGCGGTCCAGCCGGCGAGCGCGCCGGTCAGGTACACCGCGATGCGGCGCGGATGCAGCAGCTCGACCGGCAGGCCGGCCATCGCCTCCACCGCGTCGGCGCCACCGACGCCGATCGCGCAGGCGCCGAGGCCTCCCGCGTTCGGCGTGTGCGAGTCCGTGCCGAGGATCAGCGCGCCCGGGAAGGCGTGGTTCTCGAGCACGACCTGGTGGATGATGCCGGCGCCCGGCTCCCAGAAGCCCGCGCCGTACTTCGCCGCGGCGCAGCGCAGGAAGGCGTAGACCTCGCCGTCCTCGGCGAGCGACGCGCGCAGGTCGGTTTCGCCGTCTGCGCGCGCCTGGATCAGATGGTCGCAGTGGATCGAGGTCGGGATCGCCACGCGCGCGCGTCCCGTCTGCGCGAACTGGAGCATGGCCGTCTGCCCGAGCACGTCCTGGAGCACGACGCGGTCTGGACGCAGGCGCAGGTAGCTGCGCCCCGGTCCCAGCTCGGCGGTTCGGGGATCGTCGAGGTGCCCGAAGAGCAGCTTGTCGGCGAGGGTCAGCGGGGTGGCGAAGCGGCTGCGCACGACGTCGAGGCCGTGCGCCATCCGCGCGTACACGCGGGCGGCGGGGTCGGGAGTCGCGAAGGTCGAGTCCATGCCGGGAGCTTCGGCCCGGAACGTTCTCCAGTAAAATGCATTTATTTCCATGATTGATGAGGAGCATGCATGAATCTGGACACGCTCGGGCTCGAGGCCTTCCTCGCGATCGCGGAGCAGGGACGCTTCCACAAGGCCGCGCGTCAGCTCCACATCACGCAGACCGCGCTGACGCGACGCCTCCAGAACTTCGAGGACCTCCTCGGTGTGAAGCTCGTCGAGCGGACGACGCGCTCGGTCGCGCTGACGCCGATCGGCCGCGCGTTCCTGCCGCAGGCGCACCGGCTGCACGGCGAGCTGACCGCCGCGCTGGTCGAGATCCGCGAGACGGGCAGGGCACGGCGCGGCGACGTCACGATCGCGTGCGTGCCGACCGTCGGCATCCGCTTCCTGCCGCGCATCCTGAAGGAGTACGCGGTGCGCCATCCCGGCAACCGCGTGCGCATTCTCGACCAGGCGTCGTCAGGCGTCACGGACGCCGTGCGCCGGCGCGAGGCCGAGTTCGGCATCCAGATCGCAGGGCCGCAGGATCCGGAGCTCGTGAGCGAGGCGCTCGTCGAGGACCGCTTCGTGCTGATCTGCCGCGGCGACCACCCGCTGGCGAAGCGCCGTCGCCTGGCCTGGCGGCAGCTCGAGGCGCATCCGCTGGTCTTCGTCGGCGCCGAGAGCGGCAACCGCCCGCTGCTCGACGGCGCGCTCGGGAGCACGCGTCCGCACCTGCGCGCGCACTACGAGGTGCAGCGCAGCTCGACGGCGCTGGGGCTCGTCGCGGCGGGCGTCGCGGCCGCGATCGTTCCGAGCCTCGCGGTGCAGGAGGGCGCGTACCCGAACCTGCACGTCGTGCCGCTGACGCAGCCCGTGGTCACGCGCTCGCTCGTGCTCGTCACGCGCAGGGGCGCGCAGCTCTCGCCGGCGGCGCAGGCGCTGCTCGAGCTGGTGAGGAGAGATCGCTAGAGCGCGGCGCAGACCTGATCGATCGAGCGTTCGAGCACGTCGACCAGGAAGTCGATCTCCGCGGGCTCGATCACGAACGGAGGACCCAGGCAGATCACGTCGCGCGCGGGGTCGCAGCCGCCGGGGTAGAAGAACACGCCGTTCTGGATCCCCGTGCCGACGACCCGCGCCGTGATGCGCGCCTCGGCGGGGAAGGGCGCCAGGCTCTCGCGATCCTGCACGAGCTCGACGGCCTGGAGCAGCCCGCGCCCGCGGATCTCGGCCACGTGCGGGTGCTTCTCGAGCTTCTTTGCGAGGCGCTCGCGCAGCAGCGCGCCCATCTGCGCGGCGCGCGCGACCAGCTTCTCGCGCTCGATGATGTCGAGCACGACCTCTGCCGCCGCGCAGGCGGCCGGGTGCGCGCCGTACGTGTAGAACATGACGTCATCGCCCGCGGCCGCGATCGGTGCGACCACCTCTTCCTTCGCGAACACCGCGCTGATCGGCGCATAACCTCCGGCCAGGCCCTTGCCGCCGACCATCAGGTCGGGCACCACGCCGAAGTGTTCCACGCCGAAGCGTCGTCCCGTGCGCCCGAATCCCGTCATCACCTCGTCGGCGACGAGCAGCACCCCGTGGCGGCGGCAGATCTCGGCGATGCGCGGCCAGTAGCCGTCGGGCGGGTCGAGCGCACCTGCCGTCGATCCGCCGATCGGCTCGGCGACGAACGCCGCCACCGTCTCCGGGCCCTCGCGCAGGATCAGCGCCTCGAGCGCGTCCGCGCACTGGAGCTCACAGCGGCCACGGCAGAGGCCGCAGCGCAGCGGATAGCAGGCGGGCACGTGCGGAAAGTCGGCGAGCAGGGGCCCCATGTTCTTGCGCCGCTTCGTGTGTCCGCCGACGGCCAGGGTCGCGAGCGTGACGCCGTGGTAGCCGAGGTCGCGTCCGACCATCTTCCAGCGCGACGCCTCGCCCTTCGCGACGTGATGCTGGCGCGCGATGCGGAGCGCCGCGTCCACGCTCTCGGAGCCGCCGCTCGTGAAGAGCACGCGCGTCAGGCCCTCGGGCAGCCAGCGCTCGCGCAGCCGCTCGGACAGGCGCACGCGCTCCTCGGTGGCGAACGGCGGCACGACGTAGGTCGTGCGCGCGGACGCGCGCGCCATCGCCTCCCCGACTTCCGCGCGGCCGTGGCCGATGTTCGAGACGATCGCGCCACCGGCGGCGTCGAGGATGCGGTGACCCCCCGCAGCGACGAGCCAGCAGCCCTCTGCGCGCTCGATCGCCAGCCCCGCACCGGGTCCAGGCGTGAAGGCGAAGCGCGCGACGGCAGCGGGATCCACGCGGCCATTCTACGCTGGGAAGCCCGCGGAGGTCGAAGATCGACATGCAACCCATCGCTCGCACGCGCGACGGCCAGCTCGAGGGACGGCTCGAGGAGGGCCTTTGCGTGTTCCGCGGCGTCCCGTACGCACGCGCGGCGCGCTGGCAGCCGCCCGCGCCCCCCGAGCCCTGGAGCGGTGTGCGCAGCGCGCGTTTCTTCGGCGCGGCGGCGCCACAGTCGTCGCCGCAGATCCCCTTCGCGAACCGCCTGATCGGCGCGCGCTCCGGCGAGCAGAACGAGGACTGCCTCACGCTCAACATCTGGACGCAGGGTGCCGACGGCCGACGCCGCCCGGTGCTGGTCTGGATCCACGGCGGCGCCTTCGCGCTCGGCTCCGGCTCGACCGCGCTGTACGACGGCGCGCGCCTCGCGCACAAGGGCGTCGTCGTGGTGACGCTCAACTACCGCCTCGGCGCGCTCGGCTTCCTCGATCTCTCGTCTCGCTGGCGGGGTCGCTTTGCTGCGAACGCAGGGATCCTGGATCAGATCGCGGCGCTCGCCTGGGTGCGCGAGCACATCGAGGCGTTCGGCGGCGATCCCTCGAACGTCACCATTTTCGGCGAGTCGGCCGGCGGCATGAGCGTCGGCACCCTGCTCGGCACGCCGGCCGCGCAGGGACTCTTCCAGCGCGCCGTGGCGCAGAGCGGTGCGGCCGATCACGTCTCGACGCGCGCGCGCGCCGCGGAGATCGCGGAGGTGTTCCTCGAAGAGCTCGGCGCGCGCTCGCCGGACGCCCTGCTCGCGGCGCCGGTCGCCGAGCTGCTCGCCGCGCAAGTGCGCGCGACGGCGCGCGTAGGCCTCTTCGACGGACGTCTGCCGTGGCAGCCCTCCGTGGACGGTGACCTGCTGGCGCTGCCGCCGCGCGAGCAGATCGCGAAGGGAATCGCGCGTGGCGTGCCGCTGCTCGTCGGCACGAATCGCGACGAGTGGAAGCTCTTCCTGCTCGGCGACCGCAAGGCGCGCCGGCTCGACGAGGCGGCGCTGCGCCGAAGGCTCGCGCGCGCGCTGCCCGGTCGCGACGCGCGCGGTGCCGAGCTGGCCGAGCGCGCGTTCACCGCGTACCGCGGCGCCGCGGCGCCGCGCAGCGGCGCGTCGCCGTCGGAGTGCTGGGAGCGCTTCCAGGCCGACCGCATCTTCCACGCGCCGGCGCACCGCCTGGCCGAGCTCCAGAGCGCCTTCGCCCCGACCTTCGCGTATCGCTTCGACTGGGCACCGCCCGGCCTGCGCGGATGGCTCGGCGCCTGCCACGGGCTCGAGATCCCCTTCGTCTTCGGGACGCTGCGCGAGCCGCCGCTCGCGCCGCTCTTCTTCTTCGCGCCGGGCTCGGGACGTCTGGCGGCGCGCATGCAGCGCGCCTGGCTCGCCTTCGCGAAGGGCGGCGACCCCGGTCACGACGACCTGCCCGACTGGCCCGCCTACGATGCGACCCGCCGCGCGACGCTGGTGTTCGCGCCGCGCTGCAAGGTCGAGGACGCCCCCTATGCCGAGGCGTTGCGCTTCTGGGGGGAGCTGGAGGCTGCGACGTGACGGATCGCTTCCCGCGCTGGAAGGTCGGCGATGCGACCTTGACCAAGGTCGTCGAGCTCGAGACGACCGGCTCTGCCACCTGGATCCTGCCCGATGCGAAGCCCGACCGGCTCGCGGGCATCCCGTGGCTCGTACCGCACTTCGCGAATGCCGAGGGCAAGGCCGTCATGAGCGTACACGCGCTGGTGATCGAATCGGGCGACCGGCGCATCCTCGTCGACACCTGCGTCGGCAACGACAAGGTGCGGCCGATCCCCGGCTGGGACCGGCGCCAGGGCCGCTTCCTCGCCGACCTCGCCGACGCGGGCTTTCCGCCCGAGTCGATCGACACGGTCTTGTGCACGCACCTGCACGTGGACCACGTCGGCTGGAACACGCGCCTCGAGCGCGACCGCTGGGTGCCGACCTTCCCGAACGCCCGCTATCTCTTCGCCGAGCGCGAGCTCGCCTACTGGCGCGACGCGAACGACCAGGTGTACGGCGACGTCTTCGGCGATTCGGTGCGCCCGATCCTCGACGCGGGCCTCGCGGATCTCGTCGCGCCCGATCACGCCGTGGCGCCGGGGCTGCGCCTCGAGCCGACTCCCGGCCACACGCCGGGCCACGTCAGCGTGCGGCTGCGCTCGCGCGGCGAGGACGCCGTCATCACGGGCGACCTGATGCACCACCCGGTGCAGTGCGCGCACCCGGAGTGGGCGAGCCGCGCCGACTATGACGCCCTGCAGGCGCGGAAGACGCGCCAGGGCTTCCTCGAGAGCTCAGCGCGCGATGGCGCCCTGGTGTTCGGGACGCACTTCGCCGGGCCCACCGCCGGTCGCGTCGTGCGCGACGGCGCGGCCTTTCGCTTCGCCAGCTAGCCATGCGGCTACGCAAGCGCCGGGCGCTCGCGTGGCTGCTGTGCGCGTTCGCGGTGGCCGTCGCGGCAACGGCCGATCCGAATGCCGGCGACGATTCGGGTGGCGAACTTCTCAAGCGCCGCGATCTGGCCACCCCGCGCTGGCGGCGTAACACACCCCCGAAGCAGCGCGTGCGCTTCGAGACACCGCTCGAGCAGGCGGCCGCGAGCAGCAGTCTCGCTGCCACCACCGCCCTGCTTGCGCAGGGCGCCGACCCGAACGCGCCGGGCTGGGAGGGCGTCACGGCGCTGCATGCGGCGGCCTGGAGCGGCGACGTCGAGGTGACGCGCCTGTTGCTCGAGCGCGGCGCTGCGCCGGGCCGCGCCGACTCGGTCGGCATGACGCCGCTGCACGTCGCCGCGCTCTATGGGCATGTCGAGGTCGCGAAGCTGCTGCTCGCGAAGGGCGTGCCGGTCGACGCCCGCAACCAGGCCGACATGACGGCGCTCCACTGCGCCGCGCGCGAGGGCAACGGCGCGCTGGCGCTGCTCCTGCTCGACGCCGGCGCGGCGCCCGATGTGCCCGCCTACCGGGACTGGCGCCCGCTCCACTTCGCCGCGCACGCAGGCGACGTCGCGCTGATCGAGCGGCTTCTGAAGAAGGGCGCCCGGATCGAGGCGCAGCGGCTGAACGGCTGGCGGCCGCTGCACCTCGCGGTCGAGGGCGACCATGGTGAGGCCGTGGCGCTGCTCGTCTCGCGCGGCGCAGCCCTCGACGCCCCGGCGCGCGGGGGCCTCACGCCGCTCCATGTCGCCGTGCAGGGCGGCCACGTGGAGATGCTCGAGGTCCTGCTCGCGAAGGGCGCCAGTACCGAGGCGAAGACGGAGTCCGGCGACACTGCGCTGCACCTTGCCGCGCACCGCGGTCAGGCGGAGCTGGTCCGGCCGCTGCTCGCCCACGGCGCCCGCGCGGACGCGAAGAACGCAGCAGCGAAGACGCCGCTCGACCTCGCGCGCCAGCCCAGCCCGAGTGCCGAGCGCACGCAGGCGCGCAAGGAAGTGGCCGCGCTGCTTGAGGCGAAGCCCGCGCCCTAACGAAGTTTGGGCAGCACCTTCTCCGTGAACAGCACGAACGACTCGTGGGAGAGCGGCGCGCACATCAGGTACTCGAGGCCGATCTCCTCCTGGAGCTTCTGGATCTGCTCCGTGACCGATTCGGGCGTGCCGTGGATGACCGAGCCGCGCAGCGAGCGCTCGGCCGGCTGCGGGATGGCGTTGAGCCCGGTCAGGTTCTTCGGGTCGAAGATCATGGCGTGCGCGTCGCCCATGTAGGAGCCGACGATCCAGCCGGCGCCGCGCCGCGCGACCTCGGTCGCCTCGGCCTCCGTCGGCGCGACCGCGACCAGGCGCGCCGTCGGAATCTCGCGTCCCTCGAAGGTGTGCCCGTGCGCGGCGAGGCGCGCGCGGTAGAGCTCGCGCTTGCGCCCGATCTCGACGTGCGCGGCGTGGGGGTCCATCAGGATCGAGTAGCCCTCCTGCGCTGCCCACTCGATCGCCGGCTCCGACGATGCCGCCACCCACATGGGCGGGTGCGGCTTCTGGAGCGGCTTCGGCAGCACCTCGACGTCGTGGAAGCGGTGGAAGCGACCCTCGAAGTCGATGCGCTCGTTCTTCCACGCGGCCAGCACGATCTCGACCGCTTCGCGGAAGCGCGCCGCGCTCTCCTCCGGCGTCACGCCGAAGTTCTCGAACTCGGTGCGGTCGAAGCCGCGGCCGGCGCCCCAGTCGACGCGCCCGCCGGAGAGGACGTCCATCAGCGCGACCTCTTCCGCGAGTCGCAGCGGGTGGTAGAAGGCCGCCAGCGAGACGGCGGTGCCGATGCGCAGGTGGCGCGTGCGCGCGGCGAGGTGCGCGCCCATCACGTGCACCGACGGGCACACGCTGTACGTGCTGAAGTGGTGCTCCGCCAGCCAGACCGCGTCGTAGCCGGTCTGGTCCATGATCTCGATGCGCTGGAACGCGCGCGCGTAGACGGTCTCGAGCGGCACGCGCCGCTCCGGCCACGAGAAGAACTGGAGCACGCCGAACTTCACGAGGTCTCCTTCAGTTGGGGCAGGACGTCGCCGCCGAGACGGCGCAGCGAATCGAGCATCAGGGCGTGGTCGCCGACGATCGGGCGCAGCAGCGCGGTGCCGAAGCCCATGTCGCGGTAGCGGCGCAGGCCGGCGGCCACCGTCGCGGGCGAGCCGACCAGCAGGTCGCCCCAGTCGAGCGACTCGCGCCGGTAGCCGCGCTGGAGGATCGGCGCGACGGCCGCGCGCGCTGCCTCGTCGTCGCGGCCGACGTGGACATCGCGGCGTAGCGCGGCTGCGGGCCTGCGCCCCGCGCTCTCCGCCGCCTTGCGATAGCGGTCCAGCTCCTGCGCGAGCTCGGCGTCGCTCGAGGTGGTGCCGGTCAGCCAGCCGTCGCCGAGGCGGCCCGCGCGCTCGACCGCGGCCCCCATGCGCCCGCCGATCCAGATCGGCGTCGGCACGCGCGGCACCGGGTTGACCCGCGCGCCCTCGAGCCGGAAGTGCCGGCCCGCATGGTCGACGGTGTCGCCGGCGAGAAGCCTTCGCACGATCGGCACGGCCTCCTCCGTGCGCGAGACGCGGCTTCGCTCGCTCATGCCGAAGGCGCGGAACATTCCCTCGCGCGCGCCGATCGAGAGCACGAGCGTCAGCGGCTCCGGCGCGAACGCGGCGAGCGTGCCGACCTGCTCGGCCATCAGCACGGGGTGGAGGAACGGCGCGAGATAGAGGATCCCGACCCTCATGTCGCCCGTCTCTGCCAGCAGGCGGCCCAAGGTCGGCGTCGGCTGGAAGAAGTTCGTGACGGGCATCGCGTGGTGGTCGCCGATCAGCAGCATGTCGAGGCGCGCATCGCGCGCCGTGCGCGCGACCTCGACCAGGTTCCGCGCCTGCGTGCGCGTGTCGAAGTCGCCGGCGGGGACGTCGTACATCGCGTCCGGCGGAAGCTTCGCCGCGAACGCCATGAAGAGGTCGAGGCCCGCCTGGCTGATCGGGAAGTGACCGCGCAGCGAGATACCGACCTTCACGGCGCACCACTCTAGTGCAACCGCGAAGTCACCGGTCGTGAATGGCTCGTATGCGGCGCCTAGCGCTCTCTAGCGGGGGTGCGCTCTCAGCGAGTACTCCCGCGCCAGGATCTGCGCGACGTGCGACGCGATCGTCGAGTACTGATGCCGCGCGTCCCAGCCCGAATCGAGCGTGAAGTGCTCGCGCCGGATGATGTCGCGGGCACGGTGGTCGGTGAACTTCACGATCTCGACCCAGGTGCGGTGCTCCTCGGCGGCGGCCTCCTCGAGCACCCAGCTGCGGAGGACGTCCCATGCGTCCGCGGAGAGCGCGAGCTTGACGGGCCCGCCGACCAGGTGCTCCTCGTTGCCGGGCTCGACCTTCGGCTCGTGGTGGGCCAGCTCCCAGGACATCTCGTGACACACTTCCTCGGTCACGCGTCGTTCGCTGGCCGGCATGCCCCACTCGTGGTCCCATGCGTGCGCCCGCTCGAGCGCGAAGTTCTTCGCGGCCAGCCACGCGTCTTCCTGGGCGTGGCGCCGGACGGCGCTCTCGCAGCGATCGAGCAGCTCCTTCACGTTCACCCGGCTCTCCGGCGGGTGGTCCCGGAACCATCTCTCGACGTCGACGCGGTCCATGCGTTGCCTCCCGTATGAGGGTCGGGACGCCGGGCGCTCACCGCGAGCGCTCGGCGCAATCGCGGACACGCTCAGCATACATCGCTCGTATACTGCGAGCCTCGAGAGATCGCCGTGCACCGACGAGAACGCCACAGTCAGCC
>Ga0247826_10000094_pt1 | contig 12687 bp, 11 predicted proteins | sample 12C_Control_Day1_FD_200152 | JGI IMG/M metagenome (GOLD analysis project Ga0247826, IMG submission 200152) | Soil microbial communities from agricultural site in Penn Yan, New York, United States - 12C_Control_Day1 | ecosystem: Environmental > Terrestrial > Soil > Agricultural land | place... | reverse complement strand
AGGTCGCGCTTGCCGAGGTCGAGGGCGACCCGGTCGTGGCCGACGCGGTGGCGGAGGTCGTGGCGGGGGTCGTGGCCGCTCCCCCGGGCTCTTGACCGCCGCCGCCGTCTCCCAGGAAGACCACCCCGATCACCACGAGCACCAGCACCGTGGCTGCCGCCACCGCAGGCCATAGCCACCGAGGAGCGCTGCCCGCACCGGGCCCGCCCGGTGTCACGGGAGTCTGGCTGGTCGACATCGAACCCACCACCTTCTCTTCGCTGCGGCTGTCCCCGCCGCAACGGCTCGTCCCCCTGCACCAGGTTGACGCGCAGCGCGGCACGCCGGTTGACGTACGCCTGCCCCGAGCTCGTCGCGGCCCGCTCGCGTGCGACGTCGTGACCCTCGGCTACGTCAGGACACATCCCCGTCGACGTAGACCCAGCGCCCACCGCGGCGGGCGAAGCGGCTCACCTCGTGCAGCACGCCGGTCGAGCCGTCCTCGCGGTAGGCGGCACGGAACTCCACGACCCCGCGGTCGTCATCCGCCTGACCGCCCCGCGTCGCCAGCACCTCGAGCCCTTCCCACACCGTCCCGTCGCCGAGCGCGAGGGACGCCGGTCGCGTGCGCGGGTGCCACGTCGCGAACAGGTACCCCTCATCGCCGCGGGCGTACGCGGCATACCGGCTGCGCATGAGCTGCTCGGCGCTCTGCGCGACGGACTCACCGCGGTGCAGCGGCCCGCAGCACGCGTCGTAGGGCGTCCCGGAGCCGCAGGGGCAGGAGTCCCCTCCGAAAGCCCTTCCGAACGCCGTCACGGGTGGCCCTCCCCCGTCCCGCTCAGCGGTGTGCCGGGTGCTCCGGCCACGGGGCGTCGTGTGGACGCAGCGTGGCCCAGTCCCGGTGACGCGAGGCGTGTGCCGCCAGGATGCCGACGACCGCACTGGGGTTGTGGATGCGGCCGGTGAGGACCGCCTCCTGGGCCTCGTCGAGGTCGACCCAGCGCACCGGCATACCGTGCTCCTCGCCCTCGCGCTCGTGCCGGTCGTGCTCGGGGACGTGGCTCAGCCCACGGGCGAGGTAGACGCGCAGCGCCTCGTCCATGCCGCCGGGCGAGCTGAAGTAGTCGGCCAGGACGTGCCACTGCTCGGCAGCGAGGTCGGCCTCCTCGTGCAGCTCGCGGGCGGCCGCGACCCAGGGGTCCTCACCCGCGACGTCGAGCAGTCCGGCGGGGACCTCCCAGGTGTAGGCACGCACCGGGTGGCGGTACTGCTGCACCAGGCAGATGCGGTCCTGCTCATCGAGGGCCACGATCGAGACCGCGCCGGGGTGGCGCACGAACTCGCGCGTCACCTCGCCGGCGGCGCCGAGGTCGACGGTCTCGCGCACGACGTCCCAGACCATGCCGTGGTGGATCACCTGCGACTCCACGACAGGCCGGGCGTCGAGGCGGTCGGCCAGCGGCTCCGCCACGTCAGGCGGTGACGTCGGCGGTCTCGCGCGGGCGCTCCACGTCGAGCAGCCGCGACTCGCGCTGGCGGTCGATGGCCGCCCCGACGAGACCGGCGAACAGCGGGTGCGCCCGGTGCGGGCGCGACTTGAACTCCGGGTGCGCCTGGGTCGAGACGTAGTAGGGGTGCACGTCGCGCGGGAGCTCGACGAACTCCACGAGGTTGCCGTCCGGCGAGGTCCCCGAGAAGCGCAGGCCTGCGGCCTCGAGCTCCTCGCGGTAGGCGTTGTTGACCTCGTAGCGGTGCCGGTGGCGCTCGTCGACGCTCGTGGTGCCGTAGGCCTGCGCGATCACCGAGTCCGGCGTCAGGCGGGCCGGGTAGGAGCCCAGCCGCATGGTGCCACCGAGATCGCCGGCGCCCTCGACGAACGCCTTCTGCTCCTCCATCGTCGCGATGACCGGGGCGGGTGTCTCCGGGTCGAACTCGGTCGACGACGCGCCCTCGATGTCGGCCACGCCCCGGGCGTACTCGATGACCATGCACTGCAGGCCCAGGCAGATGCCCAGCGTCGGGACCTGGCGCTCGCGGGCCCACTTCAGCGCGCCGAGCTTGCCCTCGATGCCGCGGACGCCGAAGCCACCCGGAACGAGCACCGCGTCGACGCCGCCGAGCGCCTTCTGGGCCCCGGCCTCGGTCTGGCAGTCGTCACTGGCCACCCAGCGGATGTTGACCTTGGCATCGTGGTGGAAGCCGCCGGCGCGCATGGCCTCGGTGACCGACAGGTAGGCGTCGGGCAGGTCGATGTACTTGCCCACCAGCGCGATCTCGACGCTCTCCTCGGGGTGGTGCACCCGGCGCAGCAGGGTGTCCCAGTCGTGCCAGTCGACGTCGCGGAAGTTCAGCCCGAGGCGGCGGATCACGTAGGCGTCGAGTCCCTCGGCGTGCAGCACCTTGGGGATGTCGTAGATGCTCGGGGCGTCGACGCAGGCCGCCACGGCCTCGGCGTCGACGTCGCACATGAGCGAGATCTTGCGCTTGATGCCGGCGGGGATCTCGCGGTCGGCGCGCAGGACGAGGCCGTCGGGCTGGATGCCGACCTGGCGCAGGGCTGCGACGGAGTGCTGGGTGGGCTTGGTCTTCAGCTCGCCGCTGGGCGCGAGGTAGGGCACGAGGGAGACGTGCAGGAAGAAGACGTTGTCGCGGCCCACGTCGTGGCGCACCTGGCGGGCGGCCTCGAGGAACGGCAGCGACTCGATGTCGCCGACGGTGCCGCCGATCTCGGTGATGATCACGTCGGGCGCCGGCTCGTTGGTCGGCGCGAGCGGCGAGCCCGCCGCCTCGGCGCGCATCCGCTCCTTGATCTCGTTCGTGATGTGCGGGATGACCTGCACGGTGTCGCCGAGGTACTCCCCGCGGCGCTCCCGGGCGATGACCTGGCTGTAGACCTGTCCGGTCGTCACGTTGGCCATGCCGTGGAGGTTGCTGTCGAGGAACCGCTCGTAGTGGCCGATGTCCAGGTCGGTCTCGGCGCCGTCCTCGGTGACGAAGACCTCACCGTGCTGGAACGGGTTCATCGTGCCCGGATCGACGTTGAGATACGGATCGAGCTTCTGCATCGTCACGCGCAGGCCGCGCGCGTGGAGCAGGTGTCCGAGGCTGGAGGCCGTGAGCCCCTTGCCGAGCGAAGAGGCAACGCCTCCGGTCACGAAGATGTGTTTCGTCTGCACCACGGGCTTTAACTCTACGTCATCGGCGGCGTTCCCGACGCCAAGGCTCACCGCGTGCCCGCCACGCGTTCGTAGATCTCGAGCGCAGCGGCCACCGCATCGGCCTCCGTGGGCAGCGCCTCAGCACGTTCACGCGAGAGCTGCTGCCGCCGGGCGCGCTCGTGGGGATCGGTGACCAGGACCCGTATGCCGTCGGCGAGCGCCTGCGCGTCGCCTCCCGGCACGAGCAGCGCGGCGTCCCCCACCACGGCGGCCGAGCCGCCCACGTTGGTGGCGACGATCGCGGCGCCGGCGTGCAGGGCCTCCTGGAGGTTGATGGGCTGCCCCTCCCAGACGGCACTCGAGACCACCAGGTCGGCCGCCGCGCAGAGGGCCGGCACGTCCGCGCGCTGGCCGAGGAGGCGCACCGGCAGGACCTCGGCGTCGATGCGGGCCTGCAGCTCGCCTCGCTGGGGCCCCTCGCCGGCGACGACCACCTCCAGAGGGAGGTCGCGCACCCGGCCCAGGGCGTCGAGCAGCAGGTGGAGCCCCTTCTGCGGCGCCAGCCGGGCGACGACCACCGCGAGCGCCCGGCCTTCCGGGACCGCGAGGTCGCGCCTGACCTCCGACGGGTCGGACGGGTCACCGGCCATCTCCGACGGTCGTGGTCCCGGGATCACCGCGAGCCCGCCGTTGCGGGCACCGAGGTCGTCCATCCGGTCCACGAGGTCCTGCGAGACCCCGAGCACCACCGTGGCGCGCCGGGCCACGACCCGCTCGAGGACGGCATACAGCTTGCCGGTGAGCCTGCCGGTCGGCGCGGCGTTGTGCAGGGTGACGACCACGGGGACCTGCGAGCCGACCGCAGCCAGGCCCGCCAGGGCCCCGGCCCGCAGGCCATGGGCGTGCGCGACATCGGCGTGGCGCAGCAGGTCGCCCAGGGTCGACAGCGCCCTCAGGTCACGCAGGGGATGTGGCCGGTCGGTGACCGTGAGCGGCACGTGGCGGGCCCCTGCCGCGGCGAAGCCGAAGTGCGCCTCGACCTCCCGCGGGCAGGCGACCACGACCGAGTGGCCCTGGTCGACAAGGCCGCTCACGAGCCCGTGCACATGACGGCCCACTCCCCCGGCACTGGTGCCGAGGACCAGCAGGATCCGCATCAGGCCGACCGCCCGCGGCGCTGGCGGCCCCGCTGGACCGCGGAGTGCATGGCTGACCGGTCGGCCACCATCATGACGGCGAGGTAGACGGCCGCGACCAGGACCGAGACACCGGTACCGACGGCCACAGCGCCCACCAACCCCTCGGCCGACCAGTAGAAGGCGGCCGCGTCGCCAACGCCCGCGGCCAGCGCGGCGGCGACCACCGCGGCGCCCAAGGTGCGACCGGTGCCGCGCAGCGCAGCCGGGCCCCACGAGCGGCGCACGAGCAGGGCCAGCACGACTGCCGACAGGCTCATGCCCACGGAGGAGGCCACCCCCAGGCTGCGGAGGGTGCCGGTGGGCCCCGCGTCCTCGGGGAGGGTGACCAGCGGCCAGAGGGCGGCCACGAGCCAGCCCCCGGCCACCGCCAGCGCCGCGTGGGACGGTCGGCCCCGGACGTAGAGCGCCCGCGTCAGCAGGGCCGCCGCACCGAACCCGACGAGGCCGGGCGCGTAGGCGAGCAGCGCGTCGGAGAGGGCGTCGAGGGCTGGGCCGCCCCCCGAGCCCTGGCTCCGGTCGAGGGCGGCGAAGAAGCTGCCCACCGGTGCCGCGACGGCGACGAGCACGGCCACGGCCAGGCCCATGAGGACCAGGATGCCCTGCAGGGACCGGGACAGGGTGGCCCGCTGTCCCGCCTCGTCGCCCTCGGCGTGCGCGAGCGCCGGGAAGGCCGAGGTCGCCACAGGAACGGCCAGCACGGCATACGGCAGGAGGTAGACCGCCTGGACGTACTGGTAGACGACGATCGTGCCGCTGCTGCTGCTGTGGTGCGCCAGCCACAGCGTTGTCAGCACAGCGAGCTGCTGCGCGACCAGCGCGGTGAGCCCCGCGCCGGCCAGCACGCGGGCCCGGGCCGTCACCCCCTCGGGGAAGCGCAGGGTGGGGCGCAGCCGCACCCCGGCCCGCATCGTCGGGACGAGCAGGGGCAGGGACATCACGACCACACCCAGGGTGGTGCCGCCTGCCAGCACGGCGACCGCGGCGGCGTCGACCTGCTCGACGCTGGTGCCGGGCGCGGTCATCTGTCCGTAGAGGATGTAGGAGGCCATCACCACGAGGCTGGACAGCAGCGGGGCGATCGCGGCCGCGAGGAAACGGCGGTGGGACTGCAGGATCCCGGTGAGGACGATGCCGATGCCGTAGAGGACGACCTGGGGGGCGAACACCACCAGCATGCGGGTGCCGAGGTCCACCTCGGCAGGCAGCGCCTTGTCGGTGAGCAGGGCCTGGCTCAGCAGTGGGGCTGCCACGGCCAGGACCGCCGCGAGCGGGGTCAGCACGACGAGGGCCCAGCCGAGGAGCGCCGACGCCGTGCGATCGGCGTCCTCGCGCAGTCCCCTGCCGAGCTGGCTGCCGATGATCGGCACGGCGACCGCGGCGAGGACGCCGCCCGCAGCGATCTCGAAGAGGACGTTGGGGACGGTGTTGACCGTCTGGTAGACGTCGCCGACGCCGGCCGCGCCGACGCTGTGGGCGAAGACGAGGATCCGGGCGAAGCCGGCGATCCGTGCCAGCAGGGTCGCCACGGCGATGGTGCTCGCGCCCCTGGCGACCGAGGGGGCGCCGGCGCTGCGTCGGCGCGCCTCCTGCGCTGCCGCCGGGTCGGCGCTCATCGGCGGCCGAACGCGTCGAGCTCGCGCAGTCCCGGGGTCGACTCGATGACCTTGGTGAAGCTGACGCGCTCCGAGGCCAGGGTCAGACCGGCCAGGACAGCCAGCGCGGCCAGCCGCCCCCGTCTGCCGCTGCGCTGGACCAGAGCGGTGCCCAGCAGCGCTCCGGCGCTGTTGGCGCCGGTGTCGCCGAGCATCGTCTCGCCGGCCAGGTCGGGGCCCAGCAGCCCTGCGGCGGCGCCGACCGCCGCGCCCGCGGCCGCCTCCGCCCTGCTGCGGGTGGCGATGAGGGTGCCGGCGACGACGGTCGCCTTGAGGGCTCGGCCGGGCCGGAGGTCGAGCAGGTTGAGCAGGTTGGCCGCGCCAGCGATCACCGCACCCCCGACCAGGGTGTCGAGCGCGGAGGGCCGCTCCCGGTCTGGGTTGCCGGGGTCAGCTCCGGCGCGGCCGTCGACCAGGGCTGCGGACACCAGCCCGGTCACGCCCAGCCCGACGATCTTCACCGCCCCCGTGGTCACCTCGCCGCGGGCCAGGGCGCTGAGGTGGCCCCGCAGCCCCTTGCTGCGGGAGTCGCCGGCGAGGTCGTCGAGAGCCCCCAGGGCCCCGGCCCCGACCGCGGCGACAACGGGGCCCGGCCCGCCGGCCACGGCTGCGGCAGCCGAGCCGAGCACGTAGGCCGGCCCCTCCAGGAGGGTCACCGGGCTGCCCGCGTGGTTGGTCCGGTCCCACAGTGCGGGCCCTCCGGGCGGGGTGTCCCGCAGCAGCCGCAGGGCCAGCACGGACGTCCCCCCGGCCAGGGCACCTGACAGCAGGGCTCGCACGGCCATGGTGCCTACTTGGTCGCCAGCGCCGGGAAGGCGGCCGTCGCGTCAGCCTCGAGCCCGTACTGGCCCGCGTTGCCCGCGAACTGCTCGAGCAGGGCGAACACGACGCTGGCCTGGCCCATGGGAAGGGTGCCGTGGTCGACGGTGGACAGCTGCTTGGACTGGTCGGCGTCCTGGCGGGCCACGGAGACCACGGAGGCCTGGGTGCTGTCGGCGCTGTCGGGCGCCTGCGACACGAGGACAGCGCCGCTGCCTGCCGCGTCGAGGGCACCGGCCAGGCGGCTCAGGCCTTCGGCCCTCGCCGTGCGCTCCTCGGCGGTGTCTCCTGACACGGGGCCGCCGATGATGACGGCGCCGGTGGCGGCCGTGATGTCGTCGGGGGTGTAGCGGATGAGCTCGCCGGTGCGCAGGCCCTCGAGGGCCGCCGTCGCGCCGGTGCCGTTGCCGCCGGCCTTGGTGAGCAGGGCCCGGGCCAGGACGGCGTCGATGACGTTGCCGTCCTCGTCGAGGGGCACCTGCACCCCCGAGGCGAGCTGGTCGCCGAGGGTGGAGCGGAAGGTCTCCTTGTCGGGGTCCACCCACGAGTCGAGCACCGTCACCGTCGACCCGATCTTGGCGCCCGAGGCCGCCAGCGTGCTGGTCGTGGCCTTGACGAGGTTGGCGTCGGCGCCGGGCAGGACGACCACGGACAGGCTGGCGTCCTGGAGCCGGCTCGCCAGGAGGGACTTGTTGCTGGCCTCGGTGAAGTCGTCGCGCGCCTTGGCGGCCTTGTCGGCCTCCTCCAGCTGCGACCTCAGCTGGGTGCGGTCCTCGCGCAGGCGGGTGACCTCGGAGGTCAGCGTGTTGCCGATGTCCTCCTTCAGGGGCCCGGCACCGAGGACGATCCCCACGGCGAGGGCCAGGAAGATCGAGACGATGGAGACAAGGTGGTACCGGAAATCGATCACGTGAAGATTCCTACGATGAAGGACCAGAGGTCATCCCAGCGAGCCCCGATGAGCTGCAGGAAGGCGTGGCCGCCCGGGGTGGCCCACAGGGCGGCGAAGAGCGCCAGGAGGCCGACGAACAGCATCACGGCCAGGGACAGGTTGGAGATGCGCGAGCGGTAGAGGCGGCTGACGCCTTTGGCGTCGACGAGCTTCCCGCCCACCCGCAGTCGGGTCAGGAACGTGCTCGCCATCCCCGAGCGCCCCTTGTCGAGGAACTCGATGAGGGTGGCGTGGGTGCCCACGGCCACGATCAGCTCGGCGCCCTTGTCGTCGGCGAGGAGCATGGCGACGTCCTCGCTGGTTCCGGTGGCGGGGAAGACCACGGGCTCGACCCCGAGGCGCCTGACCCGCTCGAGCCCTGGCGCGTTGCCGTCGCGGTAGGCGTGGACCACGATCTCGGCGCCGCTGCGCAGGGTCGCGTCCGAGACCGAGTCCATGTCGCCCACGATCAGGTCGGGCTTGAGGCCGGTCTCGACCAGGGCGTCCGCGCCGCCGTCGACCCCGATGAGGATCGGTCGGTACTCGCGGATGTAGTGCTTGAGGGTCTGCAGGTCCTCCTTGTAGTGGTAGCCGCGCACCACGACCAGGGCGTGCCGGCCCTCGAGGTCGGTCCTGATGTCGGGTACGCCGACGCCGTCGATCAGGAGCTCCCGCTCGCGGCGCAGGTACTCCATCGTGTTGGCGGCGAACGCCTCGAGCTGGACGGCGAGGCCCGCCCGCGCGTCCGTCATGGCCGCCTCGACCTGCTCGAGGTCGAAGGCGGTGCCGCTGGCGACCACGGCGTCGTCGACCAGGATCTCGCCGCCGTCGACGCGGACCTGCTGACCCTCGTGCACGTCGTGCATGACGTCCTTGCCGACGTTGTCGACCAGGGGGATGCCCGCCTCGACCAGGATCTCCGGCCCGAGGTTCGGGTAGCGGCCCGAGATGGACGGCGAGGCGTTGACCACTGCGGCGGGGCGGCAGGCCAGGAGCGCCTCGGCGCTGACCTTGTCGATGTCCTGGTGGTCGATGAACGCGATCTCGCCGGGGCGCAGGCGCTTGGTGAGGTTCTTGGTCCGGGGGTCGACGCGAGCCGTGCCGCGCACACCGGGGCTCTCCGGTTCGCGGGCACGCTGGCGGGGGATCTTCAGGGGCATCAAAACCCATCGTGCCATGCCCGGAGAGGTATGCCGTACGCACACGCGGGCGCACGGGTGTGAGGAAATGCTCGTTGCCGGTGCCCCGTGACGCGCGGCGTCTAGGCGGTTGCGGCCGCCTCGCGCCGGGCGCCCGCCTGGGCCAGCAGCTCGCCGGCGTGCTCGACCGCGGTGTCGGTGTCGACGCCGGCCATCATGCGGGCCAGCTCGCGCAGCCGCGCATCGCCGTCGACCGGCACCACGCCGCTCGAGGTGACATGGCCGTCGCTGCTCTTGGTCACCACGAGGTGGCGGTCGGCGAAGGCGGCGACCTGGGCCAGGTGGGTCACGACGATCACCTGCGCGTGGCAGGCCAGGGCCGCGAGCCGGGCCCCGATGTCGAGGGCCGCGCGGCCACCCACGCCGGCATCGACCTCGTCGAAGACGAATGTCGGCACGCCGTCGGAGGCGCCCGCGCCGGTGACGACCTCGAGCGCCAGCATCACCCTGGACAGCTCGCCGCCCGACGCGGCCTTGGCGACGGAGCGGGCCGGGGCTCCGGGGTTGGCGGCCAGCAGGATCTCCACCTCGTCCACGCCGTGTCTGGTGAAGCGCACCGGCCCCTCCGCAGTGCCCGACCGGGCCGCGCCGGGCACCGTGAGGCCGTCGGCGGCAGGGCGCTGCGTCACGCTGACCTCCACGACGGCCTTGCCCATCGCCAGGTGGGCGAGCTCGGTGGAGACCGCCTTCGCCAGGCCGGTCGCTGCCTTCACCCGCGCCTTGGTGAGCGCAGCTGCGGCGGCCCCGAGCTCAGCGCGCAGGGTGTCGAGTCGCGCACCCAGACCGGCGAGGGTGTCGTCTGCGTTGAGCAGGGTGTCCAGGCGTGCCGCGGCGTTCTTGCCCCACGCCAGAACCTCGTCGACGGTGTCGCCGTACTTGCGCAGGAGGCCACCGAGGTCGGCGCGCCGCTGCTGCACCCAGCCCAGCCGACCGGGGTCGAGCTCGATGTCGGAGAGGTAGCCACTGAGGTCGGCCCCGAGGTCGGCGGCCAGGTAGCCGAGGTCGGCGAGCCGCCGGTCGAGCTCCTTCAGGGCGGGGTCGTGCTCGAGCATGCCGCTGAGCGCACCGCGCGCGTCCGCGATGGCGCCGATGACGTTCGGCGCCGGCTCCGCGGCATACTCCTCCTCCGCCCCGGCGATGAGGGTGCGCGCTGCCTCGGCGCCCGCCCGCAGGCCCTCGGCATGGCTGAGGCGCTCGTCCTCGACCCGCAGGTCGTCGTCCTCGCCGGGCTGGGGGTCGAGGGCCTCGATCTGCTCGAGGCCCATCTGGAGGATCTCGACCTCGCGCGCCCGGTCGCGGGCCGCCTCCCTGAGCTCGGCGAGCTCGCGGCGCACCTGCTCGTGCTCGTCGTAGAGCTCCTGGTAGCGGCGCAACGACTTCGCGAGGGGCTCTCCGGCGTACTGGTCGAGCAGCGCCCGGTGCTGGTCGGCCTGCTTGAGGCGCCACTGGTCAGCCTGGCCGTGGACGGCCACGAGGTGCTCGCCGATCTCGGACAGCACGCCGACCGGGGCGCTGCGGCCCCCGACGTGGGCCCGGGAGCGCCCCTCGGCGGACAGGGTGCGCAGCAGCACGAGGCCGCCGTCGAGGTCGGCCCCCGCCTCCGCGGCCCGCACCGCGGCCGGGTGATCGGCGTCGAGGTCGACGACGCCCTCGACGGCCGCCGAGCTGGCTCCGGCGCGGACGAGCCCGGCGTCGGCGCGCGCGCCCAGCAGCAGCCCGAGCCCGGAGACGACCATGGTCTTGCCGGCACCGGTCTCACCGGTGACGACGTTGAGGCCGGGGTGCAGCTCCAGCACGGCGTCGTCGATGACGCCGAGGTTCTGGATGCGGATCTCCTGCAGCACGCGCCAAGCCTGTCACACGGCGCCGACGGCGGAGCGCAGCGACTCAGCGCTGCGGTGCAGCGCCCTCCGCCGCCACCCCCGGCGGCAGCTGCGCCGTGGGGGCGGCCCCCAGACGGGCGGCCCCGCGCCACCCGTGGATGGACAGGGCGAACTTGGCGACGAGGCGGTCGGTGAAGGGCGAGGAGTTCAGCCGGGCCAGGCGGACGGGGGTGTCCGACCTGACCACCTCGATGCGCGCGCCCGGCGGCAGGTCCACGGCGCGGCGCCCGTCGCACCACAGGACGCCAGCACCCTCGGTGACCGGCACGACCTCGAGGGCGAGGTGGCTGTTGGGCCCGACGACCATGGGCCGGGCGAAGAGCGCGTGCGCGCTGATGGGCACGAGCAGCAGCGCCTCGACATCGGGCCACACGACCGGCCCTCCGGCGGAGAAGGCGTAGGCGGTGGACCCTGTCGGCGTCGCCATCACGACGCCGTCGCAGCCCCAGGTCGACAGCGGCCGGCCATCGATCTCGACGGTGAGCTCGATCATCCGCTCGCGGGCGGCCTTCTCGACCGATGCCTCGTTGAGGGCCCAGCTGGAGTAGACGCGGTCGCCGTCGTGGCGCACGGTGACGTCGAGGGTCATCCGCTCCTCGACGGTGTAGTCGCGCGACACGATCCGCTCGACCGTGGCATCGAGGTCCTCGCGCTCGGACTCGGCGAGGAAGCCGACGTGCCCGAGGTTGACGCCCAGCAGCGGAGCGCCGGTGCCTCGGGAGATCTCGGCGCCCCGCAGGATGGTGCCGTCGCCCCCGAGCACGCAGACCAGCTCGCAGCCCTCAGCCGGGTGCGACGGGTCGGCCAGGGTGACGTTGGGGCTCCCCGCCAGGTCGACGGCGGCGGCCTCGTCCTGCTGCACGACGACCTCCATGCCGGCATCGTGCAGGCGCTGCACCACCCCGGCGGCCAGGTCGTGCGCCTCCTTGCGCTTGGGGTGGGCCACGAGCAGGATGCGGCGGCGCTCGGCTCCGCTCACTTAGGCTCCCTTCAGAGTCACCCGGTCGGCCATGCTCACCAGAGCCTCCCATCCCATGGACTCGGCTGCACGGGGGGTCAGCCAGAGCAGGTACTCCGCGTTGCCCTCTCCGCCTTCGAGGGGGCTGGCAGCCAGGGCCCGTGGGTGCAGCCCGGCCTCGACGGCGGCCCGCGCCACCTCGGTGATGGCCCAGGCGCGGTCGCCCTGGTCACGGACGACACCGCCCTTGCCGAGGCGGGCCCGGCCCACCTCGAACTGCGGCTTCACCAGCACCACCGCGTCGCCCTGTTCGCGCAGCAGGTCCCGGAACGTGCCGAGCACCAGGGTGAGCGAGATGAAGCTCAGGTCGGCCACCAGCACGTCCACCTGACCTCCGATGTCGTCGGGAAGCAGGCCGCGCACGGTTGTCTGCGATCGCTCGCTCACCCGGGGATCCGCCGCGACCACCGGGGCTAGCTGGTCCCGTCCGACATCGAGGGCGATGACGTGCTCCGCGCCATGGTGCAACAGCACCTGGGTGAAGCCGCCCGTCGAGGCCCCGACGTCCAGGCAGCGCCGGCCCGCCACGTCCAGGCCCAGAGGCCCGAAGACCTCGAGTGCCCCCACGAGCTTGTATGCCGCGCGGCTCACCCACGCGGGCCCGGCATCCCTCACCACGACCTCGTCGCCCGTCGCGACCGGCAGTGCGGGCTTGCGCGCTGTCCTGCCCGCGACGTCGACCAGGCCGGCGTCGATCAGCTCGCGGGCGTGGCCGCGCGAGCGGGCCAGCCCACGCCGCACGAGCTCGGCGTCGAGCCGGCTGCCGCCGGTCACTGCCCTCCGAGGTCGGACAGGCGCGACTGCAGGGTGCGGTGGACCCGCTGGCCGTTCTCGATCTGCGCGTCG
>Ga0247826_10000092_pt1 | contig 12735 bp, 9 predicted proteins | sample 12C_Control_Day1_FD_200152 | JGI IMG/M metagenome (GOLD analysis project Ga0247826, IMG submission 200152) | Soil microbial communities from agricultural site in Penn Yan, New York, United States - 12C_Control_Day1 | ecosystem: Environmental > Terrestrial > Soil > Agricultural land | place: USA... | reverse complement strand
CGACATCCTCGACGACGACGCGATCGGTCAAGCGGCGACCTCCCCTCTCACGCGGCAGACCCACGCAGGTCGTTCGCTTGCGAACGGTATGGGGGGTGCCGGGTGGTGTCAAGCGGAGCGCGCACCACCGGGACCGGGGGTCTCAGCGGGCGAAGTGCGCGGCGAGGTCGGGCTCGGCTCGCTCGCGGAGCGCGGCGAGCACCCGCTGACGCTCGAGGATCTGCTCGAGCGTCTTCGCGGACTGGGGGATCGGGTGATCCTCGAAGAACGCGGCGGCGTCGGCGGGATCCCCCGGCTCGTTCAGGAACCGGAGACCATCGGCCATCCGTACCCAGAGGGTGGCCGGGAATCGCCCCGTCAGGTCATCCCAGTTCGCCTTCAGGAACTCCCACGAGCGGTGGCCGAGGTCGCGGTTCATGACCGAGTACGCCACCACGAACGGGGCGTCCTGCGAACGGATCGTCGCATCCAGGACCGCCGCGAAGGTGCGATCCAGCAGCGCGGGGTCGCGGAACTGCGGCAGCGCCAGCTGGTACCGGAGCTGCTCCTGGGGCGTATCGGCGTGCAGCGAGCGCTCGACGTAGCGCTCGTAGTCGTCCGCATCGCCGTTCGCGGCCACCACGATCACCGCGGCCGCGGCGAGCGCCGGATCGATGTCCTTGCCCGACCGCGACTCCGACTCGTACTCACGGGCCATCGCGGCGGCGTTCGGATCGGCACCGAGCACCCCGAGCCCTTGGAGGAGCGTGCCGCGCAGGGTGCGTACACGGTCGGCGTCGTCGTCTCTCGCATCCCAGCCGAGCCGGTCCAGCGCGGGCGCCACGAGGCCGCGAACGAACGCACGGAAACGCTCGCGGGTCCCCCCCTCGACGAACCGGTCACACATCGCGAGGCTCTGGATCATCACCTGCCACACGGCGAGGTCCTCCTCCTCGCGGAAGGCGTCGGCGAAGACGACGAAGTCCGCCGCGCTCGCGGCCCCGGCGGCCACCGAGGCCCAGAGGTCGTCGACGAGCGTGTACCGCTCCATCGGCGAGACCTCGGAGAGCCGCGCGACGAGCCGCTCGCGGAGCTCGGGCGCGTACCGGACCCGGACGAAGCTGCTCGCGCCCGCGTTGACGACCACGGCCGCGTCGGCCGGGGTCTCGACCGTGGCTCCGTCGGCCGTGACCAGGACCGACAACTCCTCGCCGCCGAGCGAGCGCACCCGGAGCGGGACGTCCCACACGGTGGCGTCGGGAGAGCCGTCGGCCAGGAACCTCGACTGCGTGACCGAGACGCCGCCGTCCTTGGGCTCGACCGAGAGCAGCGGATAGCCGCCCTGCCAGATCCAGGAGTCCATGATCCGCCGCACCGGCTCGCCTGTGGCTTCCTCGATCGCGTCCCAGAGATCGTGCGTCTCGGTGTTCCCGAATCCGTGCAACGTCAGGTAGCGGCGGATCCCGTCGCGGAAGCGGTCGGCACCCAGGTACCGCTCGAGCATCCGCAGGATCGCTCCGCCCTTCTGATAGGTGAGGACATCGAACATGCCCTGCGTGTCGTCGGGCGAGGTCACCGGATACTCGATCGCGCGCGTGCTGTGCAGGGCGTCGACCTCGCGCGCGCTCGTGCCGGCCCGGGCGAACGCCGCCCACACCTCCCAGTCGGGGCGCATCGCGTCGACCGTGATCAGCGCCATGAACGTCGCGAACGCCTCGTTCAGCCAGATCCCGTTCCACCAGCGCATCGTGACGAGGTTCCCGAACCACTGATGCGCGAGCTCGTGCGCCACGACGTCGGCGATGTTCTCGAGCTCGGGCTGGGTCGCATGCGCCGGATCGACGAGCAGCGCCGACTCCCGGTAGATTATGCAGCCCGTGTTCTCCATCGCACCCTGCGCGAAGTCGGGCATCGCGACCATATCCACCTTCGCGTCGGGGTACGGGATGCCGTAGTACTCGCGGAAGAACCGGAGCGAGAACACCGCCGCATCCAGGGCGAACGAGGCGAGGTGGCCCTTCCCTGGGAGGTGGGCGACCCGGATCGGCACGCCGTCGACCTCGACGGGCGGGGTCAGCTCCATCCGGCCCACGACGAAGGCGACGAGGTAGGTCGACATCATCATCGTGTCGGCGAACCGGACGCGCACCCGACCGTCGTCGAGCGGCTCACGACCGACCTCGGGCCCGTTCGAGATGGCCATCGCGTCGTCGGGCACGTCGAGCGTGATCCCGAACACGGCCTTCAGATCGGGCTCATCCCAGCACGGGAACGCCCGCCGCGCATCCGCTGCCTCGAACTGCGTGGTCGCGATCGTGTGCGTCTCGCCTGTGTCGTCGTCGGTGTAGGTCGAGCGGTAGAAGCCGTGGAGGTGGTCGTTCAGCACGCCGCGGAACGCGAGCGTGAGCGTCCACGCGCCGGGCGCCGCGATCTCGGGGAGGACGAGCGTCGCGCGCTGGTGCTCCTCGTCGAGCTCGACCCCCGCGATGTCGAGCGTCCGTCCGTCGTTCGCGGTGAGCGTCCCGCCGGCGATCTCGAGCTCGAGGGCGTTCAGCACGACACGGTCGACCGGTTCGACGACCGTGACCGCGATCTCGACCGATCCCTCGTAGGTCGCGGCCGCGAGGTCGGGGGCCAGGGTGAGGTCGTAGCGGTTCGGGACGACGCTCCGCGGAAGCCGGTAGCGATCGTCCACTAGTCGTTCACGTAGGTCAGCCAGCCGGCGTACCGGGGGTCGTCGCCCTTCGTCGCCGCGAAGAAGGCGTCCTGCAGGCTCTTCGTGACAGGGCCGCGTCGGCCCTCGCCCACCGCGCGGTCGTCGACCTCACGGATCGGCGTGATCTCGGCGGCCGTCCCGGTGAAGAACACCTCGTCGGCGAGGTACAGGTCGGTTCGGACCATCGAGCGCTCGTGCACCGAGTAGCCCAGGTCCCTGGCCAACGTCATCGTGGAGTTCCGGGTGATCCCTTCGAGGCAGCCGTCCCCCGTGGGCGGCGTGAACAGGTCTCCGTCCTTGACCACGAAGATGTTCTCCCCGGATCCCTCACCGACGTGACCCTCGTGGTTCAGCAGCACGGCCTCGTCGTAGCCCGACTTCAGCGAGTCGATCTTCGCGAGGATCGAGACCAGATAGCCGCCCGTGGCTTTCGCCGAGGATGGCAGGGAGTTCTGGTCGTGGCGCTTCCACGACGAGATCTTGACGCGGACGCCCTGCTCGAGGGCCTCCTCTCCGAGGTAGGCACCCCACGGCCACACGGCGATCGACACGTCGACAGGGTTCCCGAGCGGGTTCACCCCGATCTCCCCGTACCCGCGGAACGCGATCGGCCGGATGTAGCAGGCCGGCAGATCGTTCGCCCGGATCACGTCCTTCGTGGCCTGGACGAGCTGTTCCCTCGAGTACGGGATCTCCATGTGGTAGATCGCCGCGGAATCGAACATGCGCCCCAGGTGCGTGTCGAGGTGCCACACGGCGGGCCCGCGCTCGGTCTCGTACGCCCGGATGCCCTCGAAGACGCCGCTGCCGTAATGCAGGGCGTGGCTGAGCACGTGCACCTTGGCCTCGTGCCAAGGGACCAGCTCGCCGTTCATCCAGATCGTCTCGACCTCGGCGATCGGCACCGTCGGACCTCCTCGGGTCGGGGCGCCCTGCGGGACGCCTCGTGGGACCACGACAGGATAGCGGGGACGACGTCGCCGCGCCGCGTCAGCTCAGATCGTACGCGCGCCACTCGATCAGGAACTCCGCGTCGATCGGCGCGTCGAGCCGACCCCAGCGGTGCTCGGCCCACGGACGGATCTCGGCGACAGCGCGTCGCAGATCCTCCTCGGAGAGCCGCCAAGTCCACGAGTAGCGCCGTCGCTCGATGCGGTCGAAGAACTGGTCGAACGTGACCCGGCCGGGCACCGTCCGCGACGGCAGCGCGCGTGGGACCGCTCCGTGCGCAGCGAACGCCTCGTCGAGGCCGCCGAAGCCCTCTGCGACGTCGAACCCGGTCGCCGTCACATCGCCGCCGGTGGTCTCCTGGAACCGCACCCAGAGCTCGCGCCAACGGCCCCGGCTGCCGGCCGGTTCGATCAGCACGACGCCTCTAGGCCGAACGACACGGCAGACCTCCGACACGACGTCGCGCCACGCCGGGATCACGTGCAGGACCCAGCGGGCGTAGGCGCCGCCGAACGCCTCGTCGCGGAACGGGGTGCGGCTCGCGTCCGCCTGCACGAGCGGGAGCGGAGCGCCGCCCCCCGCCTTCTCGACGAGCTTCCGCATCATCGGCGACGACAGGTCGAGCCCCGCGAGAGGGACCCCGCGTGCCGCGAAGGGAAGGGCGAGGATCCCGGTCCCCACCCCGATCTCGAGCACGCGTCCCCGGCCGCCGAGCTCCTGCTCGAGCACGTCGATCGTCTCGCCGAGCGCGTGCTCGTCGATCGCACGGGTCTCGTCGTAGTACTCGGCCGCCCGGTCGAACGCGAGGGACCCGCTCGAGGTAGCCGCGGGCTCGTCCCTCATGCGCCGCGCAGGATCTCGCGACGCGGCAGCGACGTGATCCCGGGCTTGGGCGCCGGCTCGGTCACGGCGCCGTCGAGGTAGCCCTGCGCGAGCATCCGCGTCTGCATGTAGACGCCACCTTCCCAGGCCCCTGACAGCGGGCCCGGTCGGTAGCCACGCGAGGCCGCCGAGCGCTGTAGCGACTCACAGGCCGCCCAGTCCTCGCGGTTCGTGACGTCCCAGAACTCGACCGCGTAGTCGGACGAGAATCCGTCGAGCTCGAGCGCCTCTTGCGGGAACAGCCATTCGCACTCGACGGAGGACCGGCCGGGACCGAGCGGCTCCACACGGTGCGTCAGGATGTAGTCGGGGTGCGGGCTGATCAGAAGGTTCGGGAACACCCCGAAGTACCCGACCTCCCGGAGCTGCCGCTCGTCGAGGCCGCGGAGCGGCACGCCATGGGACCTTCCGTCGAGCGACATCGTCTCGGCCTCGGGGAACAGGTCCATCGGTCCGGCCACGAAGAGTCCGCGCATGTCGTACGAGTAGCCGCTGTCGGGCGGGGTCACGCGGCAGAGCTCCGGGTGGATCTCGGAGCAGTGGTAACACTCCTGGTAGTTCTCGTGGATCAGCTTCCAGTTCGCGGCGATCTCGTAGGAGTGGCGCGCCGCCACCACGAGCCGTTCCGGCTCCCACGGCGCGAGCAGCTCCCACAGGTTCCCGAACTGGCGATCGGGATCGATCCCGTGGTCGTCGGCACGGACGAACGCCCAGCCGCCGCGTTCGATCTGGCTCGGATCGCGGCGGCGCACGCCGGCGCGCCCGACGCACACCCACGACGGCGCGAAGAAGTGCTCGTCCTCCCAGTCGAAAACCGCCTGCGAGGTGTGCGCCGCCCCGGGGAGCGCGAACGACTCGCCGAACGGCAGGATGCAGCGTTCGAGGGCGCCCGGATCGAGGGGAACGTCGCTCATGCCCCGAAGCATGCCGCCCCCGCGGTCGCGCAGCAACCAGGTCAGTTCATCGAGGGATCGACCGGCATCAGGCGGAGCAGGTCGTACGCCGAGCCTTTGCGCCGCAGGACGTCGTCCCACAGGTGCGACGGGTGCGGATGGAAGACGTCCTCCGGGCGCGCGGGTTCCACTAGCCATGACTCCTCGTCGAGCTCGGCCTCGAGTTGCCCGCTCCCCCAGCCGGCGTAGCCCGCGAAGACGCGTGCTCGCCGGATCGAGGTCCCGATGTCGTCGCTGACCTCGGGCGGCAGGAACCCGATCGACCCGAGGGCGATCATCTCGGCGAGCGACGGATCGGTGAAGTCGGCGAGCACGACCACCGCTTCCGGCTCGACCGGGCCTCCGGTGAGGACCGGTGCCCACGGGTCGACGAGCGCGGTGAGCGCGGGGACCGCCTCCTCGACCGTCACGTCGAGCGGCCGGTTCAACACGACCCCGACTGCGCCATCGTCGTCGTGGTGCGCGATCAGGACCACGGTGCGCCGGAAGTTGGGGTCGAACAACGAGGGCCCGGCGATCAGCAGCTGTCCGGCGAGGGGTTCCACGCGTGCATCATCCCGCATCGAGGAGCCACGTGGCGGCCTCGATGTGGGTGGGGAGCGGCTCCCGGTCGAACCCCCACGCGACCGTGTGCGCGATCGTCCACCGGCGCACGCGCTCGCGGTCGAGCCCGAGCTCCGCGCTCACGCGGTCGAGCCTGCGGATCACCGAGCGCCGGTCGTGCCCGAGCTCGGCGCCGCGCACGATCGCGGCCGCACCGAACTCACGCTCGGCCGCGAGTGGCTTCGGGTCGATCGTGAGCCACGGCTCACGCTCGGCCCGCAGCACGTTGTCCGCGTGGAGGTCCTGGCTCACGAGGACCGGCGAGCCCTGCGTGGGCACGAGTTCGTCGAACGCCGCGCGCGCCGCGTCGATCAGGCGCACGTCCACCGAGCGGCCCGTCCGCTCCCAGTGTGCGAGCATCTCCGGTACGAGGTCGGCGGCCTCGTCGGCGATCAGGCGGAACGGCGGCCCCGCCGGGACCCAAAGCCGCGGCAGCAACCCGATCATCACGTCGAGCGCCCGCTCGGGCTCGACGTCGGTCAGCGGCGTCCCGGGCACGCACCGCTCGAGCAGCATCGCCCGTCGCTCGGGGTCGTGGTCGATCAGTCGCACCGCGCCCGCCCCGCCCCAACGTGCGAGCGCATCGGGCTCGTGGAGCCCCTCCCGGTCCGGGAACGCCAGCTTCAGCACGAGCGCCTCGCCGTCGCGCTCGGCGGGCATCGTCCACGAGGCCACGCTGTTGGTCCACGGTGGCCCGAGCACGAGGCCCCACCGGTGGGCGCAGGCCTCGCGGAGCCGCGGGAGCGCCGCGAGCCAGGCCTCCCCCTCGGGATCGCCGCGCCACGCCGACGCGAGGTGCTCCGGGATCATGCGCCGCAGCCTACGCGCGGCAGCGGCGCCTGCCCCGGCGATCCGCCTTGATCTGGCGTACGGCGTTGTAGCCCGGGATCCCGCAGACCCCGCCGCCGCCGTGGGTGGCGCTCGAGGCCTGGTACAGCCCGCGGATCGGCGACCGATAGTCTGCGTAGCCCGGCGCCGGCCGCATGTGGAACAGCTGCTCGGCCGAGAGCTCCCCGTGGAAGATGTTCCCGCCGATCAGCCCGTACTCGTGCTCCATCTCGAACGGCCCGATCACCTGGCGGTGCAGGACCGAGTCGGCGAAGCCCGGGGCCAACTCGTCGTAGCCCGCGATCACGCGGTCGGCGTACGCCTCGAGCTCCTCGGCGTGAGGGTCCTCGCTCCACCCGTGCGGCACCCACTGCGTGAACAGGGAGACGACGTGCTTCCCCTCCGGTGCGAGCGTGCGGTCGTAGACCGTCGGCATCACGCCGTCGCTGAACGGCGCGGTGGACGCGATCCCGGCGCGCGCTTCCTCGAACGCCGTCTCGAGGTACGCGATCGAATGAGCGAGCTCGAACCCGCCCGTGAGGTCGGTCAGCTCGGGCATCGCGGTGAACACCGGTGTGCGGTCGAGGGCGGCGTTGATCTTCACGACGCCGCTCCGCGACTTCCAGTTGCGGATGTCGTCGACGAAGTCGGCAGGGAGCTCCGAGGGATCCACCTGCCGGAGGAAGGTGATCTTCGGATGGATCGCGGTGACGACGATCGGGGCGGTGAGCTCCTCCCCGTCCTCCAGGGCCACGCCGGTGACGCGGCCGTCGCGCGTGAGCACACGGTCGACCCGGGCCTCGGTGCGGATCTCGGCACCCAACGACCGGGCGCTAGCCGCGATCGCGTCGCTCACGGCGCCCATCCCGCCCTCGGGGACGGCCCAGGCGCCCAGGCGACCGTCGCCCACGTCGCCGATCGAATGGTGCGCCATCACGTAGCCCGTGCCGGGCTCGTTCGGACCGGCCCACGTGCCGATCAGCCCGTTCAGCGCCATCACGGTCTTCACCTGATCGGTCTCGAAGAACCGATCGAGGATGTCGACGATGCTCATCGTCATCAGACGCGTGACGTCCCCGACCGTCCTCACGTCGAGCCCGCGGAAACGCCAGGCGAGCCGGAGCTGCTCGTAGAGGTCGGCCGGGCGCCTCGACCCGACCGTGGGCGGGATCGTCATGAGCATCGGGCCCAGGACGTCGGCGAGGCCGCCGATCCAAGCGTCCCACCGCTCGATCGCGTCGGCATCGTGCTTCGAGAACCGCGCGAACGACTCGTAGTTGCGCGCGGCGTCGTCGTCGTACTGGACGATGCACCGGCCGTCGGGGAACGGCAAGAAGTAGGGCCCGACCGGGTAGGCCGTGTAGCCGTGGCGCGCGAGGTCGAGGTCGCGCAGGATCGTGTCGGGCATCAGGCTCATCACGTAGCTGAGCGTGGTGACCCTGAACTCCGGTGCGTCGGGCCAGGGGGCCATCGTGTCGGCCGCGCCGCCGACCTTGTGCCGGGCCTCGAGCACGACCGTGCGGGCGCCGGACTTCGCGAGGTACGCGCCGGCGACCAGCCCGTTGTGGCCGCCGCCGATCACGATCGCGTGGTACGCGTTGCTGCTCATCGTGCCTCCGTTCGGCCCGGGCGGGCCGTCACGGACCGTACCTCCGACCGCGGCGATACGCGGCGGACGGCCCGGCGCCCGTCATCGGGGCGCCGGGCCGTCTCGGTCCGTCGGTCAGTACGGCGGTGCGATCGCGCGCTCGATCTCGAGGCCGCCCGCCGCCTCGACGATCTCGGCCTCGGTCCGCGTGACGTCGACCGGCGCGAGGTGCCGCAGTGGGTACAGTACCGCCGTCGCGACCACCGCCGCGATCCCACCGATCAGGTAGACCTTCTGCGGTCCGATCGCCGCCAGCACGGGTCCGGCGACGATGTAGGCGAACGCCAGCCCGAGCGAGAGCACCGCGTCGAACGCCGCCAGCACGCGGCTGCGGACCGCGTCGGGCGTCCGCCGCTGCATGATGCCCTGCTCGGCCACCATCGTGACCCCGTCGCTCGCGCCCATCATCAGGGCGAAGACGAGCACCAGGGCGTAGATCGGGGCGACCCCGACCCCCAGGTGCCCGACCGCGATCCCCGCCGCGCCGAGCACGAGCCACAAGGGCTCGGTCTTCGCGGTGAGCTTCCGGCCGGCGAGGGATCCGATCACCGAGCCGCCGCCCCAGCAGGCGATGAGAAGGCCGAAGCCGATCGCACCCGCGTCGAACGCCTCGGCGAGCGGCGCGTCGGCCACCATGCCCATGCCGGCGCCCAGCAGGAAGACGATCCACGCCGTCGTCATCGTGCGCAGCGGACGATCACGCCACAGGAACCTGATCCCCGCGGCCACGCCCTCGTGTTCGGCCTCCTCCTCGGCGCTGCGTGCCTGCCGGAAGTCGCCGCGCACCGACACCGTGAGCGCCAGCGAAACCAGGAACGTGAGCGCGTTCAGCCCGAACACCCAGGAGGCACCGAGCGGTCCGACCAGCAGCCCGCCGATCACGGGGCCGATCATGATGCCGGCGTTGCGACCCAGGCCGAGCAGGCTGTTCGCCCACGCGATGTCCTCCTCGCTCTCGGCGAGCGCGGGGATCGCGGCGGCCGAGGCCGACCAGAACGGCGACTCCGCGATCGCGGACCCGAAGGCCAGGGCAACGAGGAGCCACGTCACGTCGACGAGCGCCATCGCCAGGAAGAACGCGGCCGCGACCGCTTCGGCGACGATCATCACCGTGCGCCGGTCGAACCGGTCGCCCAGGTGGCCCGTCAGCGGTCCCATGATCCCGACCACGCCGAACGTGAGCAGCAGCGTGCCCGACTGCCAGGCGGTCGAGTGTGTCTGCTCCCAGACGGTGAACATCAGGGCGGCGTAAGCGGCGGCGCCTCCGGTGACGGAGATCAAGCGGCCGATGGCCAGACGTCTGACGTTGGAACGAGGTGAGCGGCTCATGAAGCGGACTCCTTGCGGGTGGTGGACCGGGGGGGTGCTGCCGACGACCTAGCGGGCAGCGAACGTGGGCGAGATCCGCCGCACTCGGTCGCTGCCGGCGTTGCCGGTCGTCAGGAAGGTCCGCTTCATAGCCCGCGGAGTGTAGCACGCGACCGTTCGATGTCGAACGACCTGCGGCGTGCGCCGCGCCTCAGGGCACGGTGACGGTGCGGATCCGGCGAGCTTCGATCGCCTCGCCGATGTGGGCGAGCACGTTCGCCGGCACCTCGGTGTCGACCGTGAGGCACATCAGCGCTTCGTGGAGCTCGGGCTTGCGGCCCACGTCCATCGTGGCGATGTTGATGTCGTGCCCGCCCAGGATCGTGCCGACCTTCCCGATGATGCCGGGGCGATCCTCGTAGGTGAAGAACACCATGTTGCGGGCGGGCGTCACCTCGATGTCGAAGTCGTCGACACGCAGCACCCGCTCCGCCTGCCGGCCGATGATCGTGCCCTGGGCGCTCACCGGGCCCTCGTCGGTCTCGGCGCGCAGCGCGATCAGGCTCACGTAGTCCTGCGAGACGGTCGAACGCATCTCGCTCACCGTGAGGCCGCGCTCCTTCGCGAGCATCGGCGCGTTCACGAACGACACCGGCTCGTGTACGGAACGGCTCAGGATGCCCTTGAGGATCGCGAGCGTCAGCACCCGCGTGTCGGATTCGGCGATCCGGCCGAGGTAGGACGCCACCATCGATCGGACACCGCCCTCCGCGAGGCCCGCCACGAGCACGCCGAGGCGTTCGGCGAGGGGGACGTACGGCCGGACGACCTCGGTGACCTCGGCGCCGGCCGAGACGTTGACCGCGTACGGCACGAACTCTCCCTTCAGCGCGAGCCTCACCATCTCGGCGACCGTTGTACCGGCTTTGTCCTGCGCCTCCTTCGTCGAGGCGCCGAGGTGTGGGGTGACGACGACGTTGTCGAGCGCGAACAACGGGCTGTCCGTGGTCGGCTCGGTGGCGAACACGTCGAGCGCCGCGCCACCGAGGTGGCCGGACTCGAGCGCCTTCGCGAGCGCCGCCTCGTCGACGAGGCTCCCGCGGGCGGTGTTCACGAGGCGGGCTCCTGGCTTCATCAGGCTGAGTTCGTGCTCACCGATCAGGCCCTCGGTCTCGTGGGTCCGCGGCAGGTGGATCGAGACGAAGTCGGCTTGCACGAGCAGCGCCTCGAGAGTGGGCATCACGTCGACCCCCATCTCCTTGGCGCGGTCGGCGCTCACGTAGGGGTCGAACGCGATCACCCGCATCCCGAACCCCGCGGCACGCGTCGCGACGAGTCCGCCGACGCGCCCGAGCCCCACGAGCCCGATCGTCTTGCCGGCGAGCTCCACGCCCTCCCACCTCGTGCGTTCCCACGCCCCCAGCTTCAGGGCGGCGTTCGCCTGCGGGATGTTGCGGGCCTGCGCCAGGAGCAGCGCCATCGCCTGCTCGGCCGCGCTGATGATGTTCGACTGCGGGGCGTTCACGACCATGACGCCGCGACGGGTGGCGGCGTCGACGTCGACGTTGTCGAGGCCGATCCCGGCACGGGCCACGACCTTCAGGTTCGCCGCGGCCTCGAGCACGTCGGCCGTGACCTGCGTAGCGCTCCGGATGATCAGCGCGTCGTAGGGGGCGATCTCGGCCACGAGCGACCGGTCATTCGCGAGGTCGGTGCGTACGTCGACCTGGAAGTCGGTCTCGAGCAGCTGCAACCCTTGCGGGGAGAGCGGTTCGGTGACGAGGACGCGCACGCTACCGCGACTCCAGGAACACGCTCTCGGCTGCCGCGACGGCCGCGCCGCGCTTGACGGGGTGGCCGAGCGACTCCAGCGTCATCTCGAGCGCCGCGAGACCTCGGATGATATCGAGTTCGCTGAAGTAGCCGAAGTGCCCGATCCGGAAGACCTTCCCCTTCAGTGGGCCCTGGCCCGGCGCGAGCACGCAGCCCCAGTCGGCGCGGATCCGGTCGCTGATCGCGTCGGCGTCGGCTGCCTCCGGCGCGCGGATCGCCGTGACGGTCCAGTTGTCGTCGAGCCCCTCGCCGAACAGGTCAAGACCGAGCGCCTTCGCGCCCTCCTTCACCGCGGTCGAGAGCGTCCGGTGCCGCGCGAGCGCGACCTCGACGCCGTCCTGGAAGTACAGGTGGAGCGCCGCCTGCAGGCCCTGCATCACGCTGATCGCGGGCGTCCAGGGGTTCTCGGGGTGCGGCAGGTCGGCGAACGACTTATACGTGCGCCAGTCGAAGTAGAACCGCGGGTTCGTGGCCGCCGCGCAGGCCGCCCACGCCCGGTCGCTCACCGCGACGAACGCGATGCCGGGGCTCGCCGAGAGCGCCTTCTGCGAGCCACCCACCGCCACGTCGATGCCCCACGCGTCGAACGCGAACGGCACCGCGCCGAGCGACGACACGACGTCGACCACGACGAGTGCGCCGGCCTCGTTCGCCACGCCCGCGAGTTCCTCGATCGGCTGGATCACCCCGGTCGAGGTCTCGGACTGCGTGAGGAGCACGGCCTTCACGGGGTGCTCTGCGAGGGCGGCGGCCACGTCGTCCGGGCGGATCTTCGTGCCCCACTCGTACTCGATCGTGCGGACCGTGAGCCCGAAGGCCTCGGCGAGCTTCTTGAACCGCTCCGAGAAGAAGCCCGCGAGCGGCACGAAGACCTCGTCGCCAGGCGAGAAAAGGTTCTGGATCGCGGACTCGAGGCCGCCGCTCCCCGAGGAGGTCATCAGGAGCACGTCGGCGTCCTCGGTGCGGTAGAGCTGCTTCAGCCGGCCGGTGACGTCGCGCATCAGGTTCCCGAAGCCGGGGCCGCGGTGGTAGAC
>Ga0247826_10000089_pt1 | contig 12785 bp, 9 predicted proteins | sample 12C_Control_Day1_FD_200152 | JGI IMG/M metagenome (GOLD analysis project Ga0247826, IMG submission 200152) | Soil microbial communities from agricultural site in Penn Yan, New York, United States - 12C_Control_Day1 | ecosystem: Environmental > Terrestrial > Soil > Agricultural land | place: USA... | reverse complement strand
GCGTTGAAGTAGGACGTGAAGTACGCGTCCAGCACCTCGCGCTCGCTCCGGGCGCCGGCCGCGCTCACGTCGAAGACCTGCTTCTGGAGCCGGGGCGAGAAGAGGAACGGAAAGACGGCGCGGCCCGCGTCCGGGCGGCGCGTCCGCTCTGTACGGCGGATGCGCTCGACGATGCCGCGAAAGTAGAGGGTCTCGAACCACGTCTCCGGCCGCGAGAGGTCGAGCGGCGGCCAGTTGTGCTTCTTCGGGTGGCCGATCTTCAGCTCGTACGGGTCGACATGGCACTGGCGGTGCCCGTCGAGGAGCTGGAGCAGGAGCGTCCCGCCGGAGCGCTGGATCTGCGAGATCAGGACGAGCGGCTCACCGACCGGCACGACGTGGGCGAGTCGGGCGCGGATGAGCGTCCGGTAATCGGTCAGGTCGTCGACCTCCCAGGCGGGGGCTGGGACGGCCATGGGCTAGACGGCGGCGAGCGCGCCCTGCGACTCGAGCAGCTGCGCTGCGCGCTCCTCCGGCGTCCCCTCGTCGACTGTCAGCCGTCCATAGGGCGGCTCGGCCAGGAACGAGGAGATGACCTTCAGGTCGTGCGGGTCGGGCAGCTCGAGCTCGGACGAGAATGCGGCCGCGTCGACGCCACCGAGCACGGCAACGATCGCCTCCGGCCCGTACGGACCGATGTAGCCGTTCGAGCCCTCGGCCGAGGGGAGTCGCAGCGGCTCGAACTCGAGCAGCCGCTTGCGGTCGGAGGGCTTCTGGTCGGCGATCGCCTCGCGCGTGGCCGCGACGAGGCCCGCCGGAAGCACACGGAAGGCACGGCTACCGAAGCCAAACGTGCGCGCGATCTCGTCGCGCAACGGACCCTGGAGCTCGTCCTCCGTCACCTCGTCCGGCGGCTCGTCGGGGATCAGCCGCTCGAGGTCGACCTGACCCGCGCCGATGCCGGCATACCAGGGCGCCCCGGCTGCACGGCGCACGACGAACAGCCGCTCCTTCAGGCCCGCGTCCATCCCCTGGAGACGGCGCAGGAACGGGATCCAGTACAGGAGCTCTTCGACCTCGCTGCCGAGCCAGGGCCCGGCGACGACGGGCGCACCCGTCCGGTGCAGGGCGCGCTTGCGGACCAGGCGCATCAGCTCGGCGGTCGGCGTCTGCTTCGCGGCCCGCGTCTCCAGGCGGCGCTCCGCGCTTCGGCCCTCGAACCAGGCGAACGGCGCGAGCGCGACCCGGACGGCAGGCGCCAGCGCAGGGCCGCGGTCCGGGGCCGGTGCCGGCGAGTTGCCCAGCCGCTCGATCTCGTCGGCGACGAGGCCGCTCGCCGAGCGGTCGAGGCCGAGCGGCCGCACGAACCGCTTCAGGAAGCGCTCGTTCCGTCCGTCGTCGCCCTCGCCGCGCAGCGCCGCCTCCAGCTGCTCGGCGTGCTCGTCGAAGGTGCGCGCGACGTGCAGCAGGCCGAACTCGTCCGCCTTCAGGTAGTGAAAGTGGAGCGTCCCCTGCTGGGTCTCCTTGAACTCATCGGCGAGGATCGTGTGCACGGACCGGCCGACGATCGCGCTCTCGATCTGGGCGGTGGAGTTGATCCCGACGACCGCGTTCGAGTGGTAGAGCGTGTCGTAGTAGTTGTCGCGGGAGGCCTCGTCGTGCGGCGCCTCGCCGAACCGCGGCCAGACCTTCGCGCCCTCGCCGAGGTCGACGTCCGCCCACTGGGCGGCGTTCAGCGGGTGCGGCCGGACGAGGAACCCGGCCTCCGCGAACACGCCGCCGCGTGCCCGCAGCCGCTCGATCCAGCTGCGCACGAAGTCGACCTCGTTCCGGGCGACGAAGCCCGACGAGCAGACGTAGAGCAAGACCGGGCGGTCGGCGCGCAGGCCGACGTCCCGGCAGAACTCCTCCCTCGAGCGGCTCGGCTCGCGCTCGAACCACGGGTCGCAGAGCGGCGCGCCGGTCACGCGGAGGTTCTCCTCGGGGATGCCGTGCAGCTCGCGAGCCTCTTTTGCCTGGAGGTCGTTCCAGACGAGCACGGCGTCGGGAGCGTCGCGGAGCAGGCCCTTGTTCGTCAGGTTGTCCCAGCCGCGCACCGGAAACGCGCTGCGGATCCCGAGGCGCTTCGCGGCGCGGAGGTAGTCCGCGTGCGTCGTCCCGATCGGGAGCAGGTGCGCGAGGAGGAGGACGTCCGGGCTCCGCTCGGCGAGGAGGGCCTGGATGTGCTTCGGCGGCGCCAGGCAGGACTCGAGCGCCTGGAACGTCCGCTTCAGCGCGGTGACCCCGGGCGCGCCGAAGACCTTCGCGCCCCGCGCAAGCGTGCGGGTCGCGCTGGGCGCCTTGCGCGCCGCGCGGGTGCGCAGGCGCGTCTCCGCCGGGTAGCGGGGCTCGAGGTAGCGTAGGTAGTCGATGCTCCGCCGCAGCCAGGCGGCGAGCGCCACCCAGCCGGAGCTCCCCATCGCCGGCAGCTGCATGAACTCGATCCCGGGGCAGTCGCCGGCGAGATCCTGAAGCTCGCGGTGAGACTCGACGGACTTCAGCGCCTCGTAGCCGAGCGCAAGCTGGTGGCCGCGCTGATGAAGCAGCCTGAGCGCAGGCATGAGCGACCCGACACCCGGGTGCTCCATCACGAACAGGATCCTCAGCGGCTTGCCGCTCGGCACGGAGGGATCGTAGCGAGGGCCTATACGGAAACCGTTACGGCCCGCCCGTACAGGTCACCCGCCAGTTCGGCGATCTCGGGGTCGGGATCCGGCTGCTCGCGGGTCGCGAGGATTCCGTGCTGCGCCACCTCGTCGGCGGAGTTCGCGCGGATCGGCCGCCCGTTGAACGTCGGCTCGAGCAGGACCGGCGACATCGCAATCCCGATCCGCTCCGCGAGTCGCGTCATCACGTCTTCCGTGCTCGAGACCAGACGCTCGTACGTGACTAGGACAACGCGGTCGTCGAGGGCGGCCTCGGCCGACTCGCGCCACAGTCCGATCGCCGTCTCCGCGTCGGGGAAGCGCCGCTCGCTGTACTTGACCGCCGACCGGTACCACGACTGCGGCTCGCGAACGATCGCGACCAGCGTGCCGTCGGGATACGCGGCGAAGAACTTGTCGCGGTTCTCCGCGTCCATCGCCAGCCGCGGGGTGAAGCCGGTGACGACCTTCTTCGGTCCGGTGTAGAGGCTCTGGTTGTCGAGCCAGGCGTTGAAGTACGAGGTGAAGTAGGCGTCGAGCACGTCGCGCTCGCTGGTCGCGCCGGCGGCGCGCGCGTCGAAGATCGCCTTCTGCAGCCGCGGCAGGAACAGGAACGGAAAGACGTCGTACGAGGGGTAGGACTTCGCCTCGAGCTTCGCGCCCCGCTTCTGGTAGCCCTCGACGAAGTGCGTCAGCGCCTTCTTCTCGAACAGGCGCTCGAACCATTCGCCCGGCCGGTCGAGATCGAGCGGCGGCCAGTTTGCCTCCCGTGGCCAGCCGATCTTGATCTCGTGCGGATGCGCGTGGCATTCCGGATGTCCGTCGAAGAGCTGGCTGAGCAGCGTGCCGCCAGAGCGCTGGATCTGCGAGCAGAGGACGAGCGGATCCGTCACCGGGACGAGGTGCTCGAGCCGCTGCCGCACGAGAGCGGCGTACTCCTCGCGCTCGTCCAGCCGCTCCCAGGGTGGGGTCTCGACTTCCATCAGACCTGCGCGAGCTCGGGAATCTGGAGGCGGCCCGGCAGGAACGACTCGACGAGCGTGCGCTCGCGCTCGGGCGGCGGGGAGTCGACGATCGCCCGCCGGCCCTCCAGGAGAGCGAGCACCGCCTCGACCCCCCAGGGCCCGGCGTAGTCCGCGCCGCCCGGCGGCGCCGCCGGAAACTCGAGGCGGCGCCGCGAGAACGGCGCCTTCGGGTCGCCCGCGGCGAGCTCGTCGCGCAGCTCCTCGATCAGCTTCGGTGGAATCGTCGGCTCGCCTTCGAAATCCGCCGCGTCCGCATGCGTCGAGCCGATCCCCTCGTACCAGGCCGCCGAGGACGCGCGCGCGACCACGGCCAGACGGTCGCGCAGGCCGAAGGTCGCGGTCTGCGCCCAGCGCAGGAACGGGATCCAGTAGAGGAGCTCCTCGACCTCGCTGCCGAGCCAGGGCCCGGCGACGACCTCGCCCTCGCCGCGCTTCACTTTCCGGAGCACCGAGCGCAGCTCGTCGAATGCGTCGCGCTCGGAGTTCTTCCGCGCGGCGGCGCGCTTCCCCGCCGCGGCGGCAACCGGCGAGAGTGCCCGCCGGAGCAGCGGCGCCGGGCCGCGCTCCGGCTCGGGACGCGGCTCCGAGGCGAGCTCCTCGAGCGTCTCGACGTAGAGCGGCGTCGCCGCGACCTCGAGCCCGCGCGGCCGGACGAACGCGAGCAGGAACCGCTCGTTCCGCCCGTCGTCGTCCCTGCCCCGCAACGACTCCTCGAGCTGGTCGAGGTGCTCGTCGAGCGTCTGCCCGACCCAGAGATGACCCTCCTTCAGGTACTGGAAGTGCAGCGTCCCCTGCTGGGTCTCCTTGAACTCGTCGGCGAGGACCGTGTGCACCGGGCGGCCGACGACGGCGCTCTCGATCTGCGCGCTCGTGTTGATCCCGACCACCGCGGCCGAGTGGTAGATCGAGTCGAAGTAGTTCTTCCGCGACTCGCTCTCGAGCGGCTCCTCGCCGAGCCTCGGCCAGACGACCGCCTGCGGGTCGTCGAGCTCCACGCCCGCCCACTGCGCGGCGTTGCGCGGATGGGGCCGGACGATCACGCCGGCCTCGTTCTCGCGCGCCCGCAGCCCGGCCAGCCACCGACGCACGAACGCGACCTCGTCACGGGCGACGAAACCCGACGAGCACACGTAGAGCGCAATCGGCCGGTCGGCCCGCAGGCCGACCCGCGCGCAGAACTCCTCACGCGAGGTCGAGGGCTGCCAGTCGAACCAGTGGTCATACGACCAGGCGCCGAGCACGCGCACCCGCCCGCGGGGGATGTCCTGAAGCTCGACCGCCTCCTTCGCCTGGCTCTCGTTCCAGACGAGCACGATCTCGGGGAGCTCGTGGACGAGGCCCTTGTTGGTGAGGTTGTCCCAGCTGAACACGGGATAGGCGCTGTGCAACCCGAGGCGATTGGCCGCCCGCACGTAGTCGGCCTGGACGGAGTCGCGGGCGAGGTGGGTGACGACGACCACGTCCGGATCGAAGTCCCGGAGGAACTGGACGACGTGAGGCGGCGGCTCGACGCTTCGCTCGGCGAGCTCCAGCGCGCGCTTGATGCCGTGCACCGCCCACGGCCCGACGCGATGCGCGGCGCGGCCGACCCGGCGCACGGTGGGGTGCGCGTTTGCCTCCGCGCGTGCCCGCAGCGCGGGCGCCTCCTCGTACGAGGGCTCCAGGTAGCGGAGGTAGTCCGAGTCCACGCGCAGGCGGCGAACCAGGGCGGTCCAGCCGACGGAGTCCTTCGTCCATCCGGGCGCGCCTCGCGCGGGCAGGCTGCCGAACGTCAGGTGCTGCAGCTCGTCGGCGAGCCGCTGGAGCACCCTGTGGGCCTCCGGCTTGACGCCGCCGAACGCAAGGTGGACGCGGTGGCCTTGCCCGTCGAGGAGCCTCAACACCGACGTCAGCGAGCGCACGGCGGCCGGATGCCGCATGACGAAGAGGAACTTCATCCGGAATCTGAGGGTACCGCTACGCTCCCTCGGATGACGGCGCCCGCGGAAACGCCCGCGTACAGCCCCTTTCTCGACGACGTGCAGGCATTCGAGCAGGCCGTGCTCGCCCAGGAGCGGGTCACCCCGGAGCACTACGACGACGAGTACTTCGCCGCCGACTGGCGCGAGGAGGGCAACCGCTACGAGCTGGAAACGCGCCGCCGTGTGGAGGACAGGAACCCGGCGCTGATCAAAGAGGTCTTCGAGCCCGCCCGCGTGCTCGACGTCGGCTGCGGCCCCGGATTCCTGATGCTCTTCCTGGCCGAGCTCGGGATCGAGGTCGAGGGGATCGACTTCAGCCCTTCCTCACACGAGCTCGCGCCGCCCGAAGTGCGCGACAGGATCCTGATCGGCGACGTCGCCGAGCCGCAGGTCCCGGAGCGATCGTCCGACCTCGTGATCTGCCGCGAGGTGCTCGAGCATCTGACCGTGGTCCAGGTGCGCAAGACGGTAGAGCAGCTCTGTCGCGCCTCCTCCCGCTTCGTCTACGCGACCACTCGGTTCCACCCCGCCCCGCAGTCGCTGCTCGACTTCACGACCGACTTCGAGACGGACCCGACACACGTGACGCTCCTCGCCAAGGACTTCCTGCGCTGCCTGTTCGTGCTCGAGGGCTTCCGCCGGCGCGAGAATCTCGAGGAGCGGATGGACTGGGCCGGCAAGGGCCGCGTGCTCGTCTACGAGCGCACGTGACCCCTCGGCGGATCCTGCTCGTCCTCAACCACTCCGGCTATTTCGGGGTGTTCCAAACGCTCGTCTCGGAGCTCGCCCGCCGCGGCCACTCGGTGCACGTCGCGTTCCTCTCCGGGACCGCCGAGGATCGCGAGCTGGTCGAGCGTGCGGCCGCCGACACAGGGGTCCCCTGGGGCCGGGCTCCGAAACGGGCAATGCTGGACGGCTGGTCGTCGGTGGCGTTCCTCGCGCGGGCGCTCGGGGACCTCGGCCGGTACTCGGATCCCCGCTTCTCGGAGTCCCCGGCGCTGCGCGACCGGATGGCCGCGAAGGTCGAGAGCCACCTCACCGGTGCGGCCGGCTTCGATCCGCTCACGCGGCGCGTCGCGCTACGCCGCGCGCGAGAGCTCCACGCGACCACCGACCCGGCACTGGCCGAGCGCTCCGTCCGCAGCGGCGCACGGCTGGAGTCCGGGATCCCTCCCGGAGGCCGGATCACCGAGTTCGTCCGCACGCAGAACCCGGACGTCGTCCTCGTCTCGCCGCTGATCGACCTCGCCTCGCCGCTCCTCGACTACCTGAAGGCGGCGCGCTCGCTCGGGATCCGGACGGGGATCGCGGTCGCGAGCTGGGACAACCTCACCTCGAAGGGCCTGCTCCGCTTCGTCCCGGAGCGCGTGTTCGTCTGGAACGAGGCACAGCGACGCGAGGCGATCGAGCTGCACGGGATTCCGGCCGCGCGCGTGATCGCGACCGGCGCCGCACGCTTCGACGACTGGTTCGCTCAGCGGCCGTCCACCTCGCGCGAGGAGTTCATGCTCGAGGCCGGCCTGGACCCGGCGGGGCCGTACCTCCTCTACCTCTGCTCCAGCGTCTTTGTCGCCCCCGAGGAGCGGCCGTTCGTCGACCGCTGGCTCCGCGCGCTGCGCGAGCGGCTCGGCGGGGTCGGCGTGATCGTCCGCCCGCACCCGAAGCGCGGCAAGCCTTGGGCCGACGTCGAGCTCGGCGCAAACGCCGTCGTCTGGCCGCGCCGCACGGGCGAGCTCGACGCCGAGGCGCGCGCCGGCTTCTACGACTCGATCGCGCACAGTGCCGGCGTGGTCGGTGCGAACACGAGCGCGATGATCGAGGCCGCGATCGCCGGCAAGCCCGTCTACACGCTGCTCGCGCCCGAGTTCAATCAGACCGAGACGATCCACTTCCACTACCTGCGCAGCGAGCAGGGCGGCTTCCTGCACGTCGCCGAGACGATCGAGGAGCACCTCGACCAGCTCGCCGGCGGCCTGGAGCACGAGGCAGAGGTGTCCGACCGCGCCCGCTCGTTCGTTGCCGACTTCGTCCGCCCGGGCGGCGTCGACCGGAGCGCGACCGTGATCTACGCCGACGCCGTCGAGGAGCTCGCATTGCTGCCGGCGCCGAAGCCCGAGCGCCCGGCGCCCGCGGTGCGCGCCGCGCTCACGCCGCTCGCCGCGGTCAGCTCGATCGCGCTCTCGCTGCGGGTCGGGAAGGCGGCGGTCACGAGCAAGCTTCCGGGCACGCGGGCAGGGACAGGCCTTAGGCCTGTCCCGACGGAGGGGCGCTAGGCTCAGTCCCGTGCAGCAGGCCGAAGCACAGGCTCCGCCCACTCCGGTCGCAGAGGCCCCCGCGGCCCGCCTGAAGTTCGTCTTCTCTCTCCTCCACCCCGGCTACCTGCGCCACTTCGGCCAGCCGATCCGGCTGCTCGCAGAGCGGGGGCACGAGGTGCACGTCGCGCTCGGGCGGTTGGAGAAGGATCCCGGCGACTTCAAGCTGATCGAGCAGCTGGCCGCTGAGAACCCGAACGTCACGTACTCGCACGCGCCGGCGCGCCGACGACGCGACGGCTGGCGCCGCATCGGCTGGCTCGTGCGCGCGCTGACCGACCTCTCCCGCTACGGCGACCCCCGCTACGCCGACGCGCCCGCCCTCCGCGGCCGCTTCGTCGACAAGCTCGACTGGCGAATCGACTACAGCCGCCTGCCGAAGACCCTCAAGGGACCGCTGCACCAGAGGGTCGCGAGCCTGGCAACCGGCGCCGACGCCGAGCTCTCCCGGAAGACGATCGCGCGGCTCTCGCGCTACGAGGACGCGATCCCGCCGAGCCGCCGGATCACCGAGTTCCTCGCCGCCGAGAAGCCCGACGCCGTGCTTGCGAGCCCCGTGATCGAGTTCGCCTCGTCGCAGATCGAGTACCTGAAGGCGGCGAGGGCGCTCGGGATCCGCACGGGCATCTGCGTCGCGAGCTGGGACAACCTGACCGGCAAGGGCCTGCTGCGCTTCGTGCCCGACCGCGTCTTCGTCTGGAACGACATCCAGCGGCAGGAGCTCGAGGAGATGCACGGGATCCCGGGCGACCGGGTCGTCCTCACGGGCGCGCAGCGGTTCGACGACTGGTTCGAGCGGCGGCCGAGCACGACGCGCGAGGAGTTCCAGCGGAGGGTTGCGCTGGACCCGGGACAGCCCTACGTCCTCTACCTCTGCTCCTCGCCGTTCATCGCACCCGACGAGGTCGAGTTCGTCCGTCGCTGGCTCGCCGCCGTCCGGGCGCAGTTCCCGGAGGTGGGCGTGCTCGTGCGCCCCCACCCGCAGAACGCCGCCCAGTGGGTGGGCGTCGACCTCGGCGACCCCAACTCGGTCGTCTGGCCGCCCGGTGGCCAGCAGCCCGATGCAGGCGAGGCGCGCGCGGGGTACTTCGACTCGCTCGCCCACAGCGCGTGCATCGTCGGCATCAACACCAGCGGCCTGATCGAGGCCGGGATCGTCGGCAAGGCAGTGCTCACCGTCACCGACCCCGCCTTCGCAGACACCCAGGAAGGCACCCTGCACTTCCACTACCTGCGCTGGGAGAACGGCGGGCTGCTCCACGTCGCGCGCGACCTCGACGAGCACGTGCAGCAACTCGGACGCGCGCTCCAGCAGGGCGAGGAGGACGCCCGCCAGGTCCGGGACTTCGTCCAGCGCTTCACGCGGCCGTTCGGGCTCGACCAGCCCGCGGCACCGCTCGTCGCACGGGGAATCGAGGAGCTCGGCCGGCTCGGCGCCGCCGACCGCCCGCAGACCGCAATCGGCACCCACCTCCGTCGCGCCGCTCTCTACCCGGTCGCCCTGACGATGACCGGCGTCTCGTACACGCTCGGCGGCGCGCGGCATGCGCGGAAGATGGCACGCGCGGTGCGGGCGTAAGACCAGCTGATGCCGACGGATCACCCAGAGTTCGTTCACCCCTCGAACCCCGGAGGCGCCGAGCAGCTGATCGACGAGACGCTGGCGGCGATCCGCGCCGCCGACGGAAACGTCGTCGTCGGCCCCTGGCTCGGCGAGGTCGGCTTCGAGGTCCTGTACTGGATCCCGTTCCTGCACTGGCTCTTCGAGGAGCACGGAATCCCCACCGCCGACGTCACCGTCGTCTCCCGGGGCGGCGTGGCGCCCTGGTACGAGGGCCTGGCGGGGCGCTACGTGGACGTCTTCGACCACATCACCACCGAGGATTTCCGCCGGCAGACCCTCGAGCTCTGGGCGCAGACCGGCGGCCTCCAGAAGCAGGTCGCGGTGCGCTCCTGGGACGAGCAGGTGCTCGACGCCACCCTCGGCGAGACCTGGCGCGACGGTGCACTCCTCCACCCGCAGCTCCTGTACCGCCTGTTCCGCAACGTCTGGCAGGCCGCGCTCCCCGTGCGCGACTTCCTCGATCGCGCCGTCCACCGGCCGTGGGTCGAGCCGGAACCGACGACCCGGCTCCCCGAGGAGTTCACCGCCGTCCGTTTCTACTTCCGCGACTCGTTCCCCGACACCCCGGAGAACCGCAGCGTCGTCCACGACGTCGTCGAGCGGTTCGCCGAGCGGCGGCCGGTCGTCCTGCTGAACACTGGCGTCGTCGTCGACGAGCACCTCGACGCCGAGCCGCCTTCAGGCGAGCGCATCCTCCGGCCGCTCGCCGGCATCGAGGCGGCACGCAACCTCGCCGCCCAGAGCGCCGTGGTCGCCAGGGCGACGCTCTTCGTAGGCACCTACGGCGGGCTCGCCCACCTCGCGCCCTTCTACGGCGTGCCGACGCTCGGCTTCGCCAGCGACCCGCGCGAGATCAATCCCGTGCACCTGACGGTCGCGCGCCGGACGGCCGTCGTCTACGACACGCCGCTCGCCGTCGTCACGCCCGGGACGTACGAGCTGCTGGAGGCGGCGTGAGCGTCGCTCATCGGGCAGAGGTTGCCCGATGAGCATCCGGCAGCACCCGCGCGTGCGCGCGCTGGCGCGGCGGCATGTCGGCCTGCTGCTCAAGCGCGCGAAGTCCTGGGCGAACGTGGACAGCGCGCTCCGCCTGCTCGCCGAGGACAGCCGCCGCAGCGTCGACTTCGGTCGCTGCGCCGACCCGCTGCTCGATCTCCTCTACTGGCAGCCGTTCGTCCGCTGGGCCGAATCCCACTTCGGCTTCGCTCCCGTGGGCGAGCCGGCCAGGGTCCCGGCCGAGCCGGTGCTCGCGCTCGTCGAGGAGTACCGCAGCGGCGACGGCCCGCCGCGGCCGTTGCTGAAGCGAGCGCGCTACGACCGGCTCGACGAGCGGTCCGAGGGTGGGATCGTCCCGTGGTCGGACGAGGCGGTCAGAGGCGTACTCTCCGGTGTACCGACGATCGCGCTCCTCCCGCCGGAAGGCGCCGTCGAGGCCGACCTCGACCTCGCGCTGCGGGTCGCATCCGAGCTCGGCGGATCGCTGCCGATCCTTAGCCGAGACCACTTAACACGGCTTTTACAAGCCCTCCGCGGGCCGGAAGCGGAGCTAGAGTGGACGGCGGGTCCGTGACGTCCACCACTCCCGACAGCCTCGCCTCCGAGCTCCGCACCACCACGCGCGATGCCACGGCGGCCACCGAGCTCGAGCCGGTCGAGATCGTCGACTACCACCCGTCGCTCTGGCAGACGCTGAAGGAGTCGTATCGGTCGCGCCACCTGATCTGGCACGTGGCCGTGACGGCGCTGAACGCGTACTTCGTCAAGTACCGGCTCGGCCCGACCTGGATCGTCGTCAACACCTTCATGGGCGTGATCGGCTGGAGCCTGATCGGCGGCAAGGTCGCCAACTTCCACGCCCCGAACGGGATGCCGTACTGGCTCTACACGCTGGTCGGCCTGATGGGCTGGCAGCTGTTCCAGAGCACGCTCGTGATCTCGGCGCGCAGCTTCCTGCGCCTGCGCTCGCTGATCAAGGAGGTCTACTTCCCCCTGATCCTCGTGCCGATCGCCGGGTCGTCCCAGGCCCTGGTGCGCTTCTTCCTGCTGTTCATCACGTACGTGATCGCGGTCACCTATTACTGGTTTCACGACGGGATCTTCTACGCGCAGCTCGCTCCGAAGTACGTGTTCTTCTCGGCGGCGGGCCTACTGCTCTGCGCCACGCTCGCGTGGGGCGTCAGCCTCTGGACTGCCCCGCTGACGGCGCACACACGCGACGTCCGGATGCTGATCCGGTACGTGACGCCGTTCCTGTTCTTCGTTACGCCGATCCTCTATCCGATCGAACACCTGCACGGGAAGACGCGCCTGATCGCCGAGCTCAACCCGCTGTCCTCGCCGGTCGAGATGGCCAAGATCGGCCTCACCGGCGCCGGGTCGGTGCGAACCGTGGCGGCGGTCTGGAGCCTGTTCGCGATCCTCGCGGTCTTCGCGTCCGGCATCTGGTTCATGAACCGCTACGGGGCACGGGTGGTCGGGCTCGCGACACCGGATGAGGACGACGACGAGGAGTTCATTTGAAATTGCGCGCCGCCCCGGTCGACCCGGACACGCTGCCGGAGGACCTCGGGGTCGACTGGTCGCGCTGGGCCGACGGCCGCGCCTACCGGCTGAAGCGGAAGAAGGACTTCCCGAACGTCAACCCGGGCCATGCGAGAACGGCCGCCGAGAACGCGGCCGTGAAGATGGGCAAGGTGGTGCGCACCGTCCGGGACAAGATGATCCCGGAGAAGCTGATCTGGATCCAGTTCGCCGACGGCGAAGTGAGCGCGGGCCAGCCGTGCCCGCGGTGCGGGAGCCGGAAGCTCCTCAACCTGCACGCCGGCGTCGTCCGCTGCCCGCAGTGCAACGCGCAACTCCTGCTCTCCAACCAGGGCCTGGAGGCGATCGAGCCGGAGCCCGAGGGCGCAGACGAATCGGCCTCACCGGCCAAGCGCGCGCGCCTCACGCAACGCCTGCTCGCGCTCCAGAGCGTCCATCTCCAGCTCTCCGGCGAGCCGAGCCATCACGAGCTGTACACCGGCTGGGCTGAGCAGGACGGCTCGCGTTTCATCGTCCTTGCGGAGTTCGACCCCTCGGAGGACGGAGAGGACCTCGTCTCCGAGACGATCGAAGAGCGAATCCGGGAGGTGAAGGTGCTGCCCGCGCATCTCTTCGAAGGGCTCGTCGACGTGAACGAGCTCGCAGTCCGTCCGGACGCG
>Ga0247826_10000088_pt1 | contig 12820 bp, 10 predicted proteins | sample 12C_Control_Day1_FD_200152 | JGI IMG/M metagenome (GOLD analysis project Ga0247826, IMG submission 200152) | Soil microbial communities from agricultural site in Penn Yan, New York, United States - 12C_Control_Day1 | ecosystem: Environmental > Terrestrial > Soil > Agricultural land | place... | reverse complement strand
GCGACGGCCAGCCCTTCGACCCGGCTGGCATGGATGTGAAGTTCCCCGGCAACAACGACTGCGAGCTGTTCAGCATGAACGCCGACTGGAACACCCCGGGGCACTGGGAAGTGTTGGGCGGGGGCGGCTGCAGCTGGGGTAGCTACAACGACGGCAACCTGTGGAAAGCGCACAGCCGGGGCAGCGTCATCGCCAGCAACCGGGGTATCAGCCCCGACCCCCAGCGCAGCGGCACGGGCCTCATCGCCAACCAGGACCACGACGCCTTCCGCTGGCAGGCCGGGGGTGACGTGGTGGTGCGTATCAGCCTGAGCGGCACCACCATCGGCTACGCGGTGCACTGCGCCTACGACGGCAGCTACCTCATCGCGCACGGTGACGACAACAACAACGAGGGGCTGGTCTACCGCAGCGCCAGCCCCGGCACCAGCGGTGCCCCCAACATGACACGCCTCAGCTGGCAGCCTGGTGGCGGCTCGGCAGGGGCCGCATGGGGCAACCGATGCCTGGGCCTGTGGGTGCTCAAGAAGTCGAACGGGCAGCCCCGGCTGCTGGGCATCTTCGAGGGGCTGGGCATGTACTACACCGACGACTGGGGGGCCACCAACTGGACCCAGTGCACCGGCTACCCCAGCCCGGGTACGCCCGGCAGCGACGAGCGAGGCACCCCCTGGCAGATTCGTAGTGCCCAGTACGGCGGTACAGGCGCGGACGGCAACGTGTTCGCCGTGCACCGCATGGGGGCCAACATCGGCATCTGGCACAGCGGCAACTACGGGGCCAGCGGGTGGAGCAAGATTGCCAGCACCACGCTTACCGACATCAGCCAGCTGTGGGTGGCCCCCCACCCGGGTGACCCCACGGTGGTCTACTTCTGCGACGCCAGCGGCAACCTCAAGCGCATCCGAAACGCCACCACCAGCCCCACCATCGACACCATCACCGTGTCGGGGGCCGCTGCGTTGGTGCCGTTCTTCGACGTGGACAGCACCCTGCACGACTTCATCCCCAACCTGTTCGTGTACTGCCGCCCCAGCGGTGCACTGGGCAGCGGCAGCCGGGCCAAGGTGCTTTACAAGGCCAACATGAGCAAGACGGCCACAAGCATCGGCTGGACCGACTACATGGACCCAGCGGACAGTGCACTTACCAGCCAGGGCCGTGCGGCTGGCCCGGTGGGGGTCAGCGAGTGCGCAGCTCAGGACGGCGACGTGTTCATGGCCATTCGTAGCCGCAGTACGCTTCGGGGCAGACTTGTCTAGGGGTAGCATCTACCCCATGTACGGCCAGCGCTGGACTAGCCGCCCCACAGCCCCGTAGGGGGGTCCAGTGGCGCTCACCTTCACGGAACTTACGGCAGGCGCGTCAACAACTGACGGTTCCTCCGTTGCAACCGCATCTATCTCGCCAGCAGCGAACCGGGTGCTTGTCGCGTTCGTTGCGGTCTATAACGGAGCGTCGGTCCAGCCCACCGTCAGCTCGGTGTCTGGTGGCGGTGTCTCCAGCTGGACGGCACAGCCGGGCACCAACATCCCCGAGGACTTCGACATAGCCCCGGTCAACCAGGGGTCGCTGTTCATGTTCCGCGCCGCCACAGGAACCACACCTGGCTCTGGAGCGGTCACCTTCAACTTCGGGCAGTCCAACGTATCGTTCGCTTGGGCCATCATCGAGGTGGCCGACACCGACACCGGGGGCACGAACGGCTCTAACGCAATCGTGCAAGCGGAGGGTCGCGACGACAACATCTCGCCGGAAACTACCGCCACGCTCGCGGCGTTCGGCTCAAGCGACAACCGGGGCATCGTCGCGTATGCCAAGAACTCTTCGACCAACCCGATGTGGACCGCGAGCGCTAACTGGAGCATCGGTTCTCACCAGCAGGTCGGTTCTCCTTCGCTCGTGTTCGCGTGGGGCTACTCCGACTCAGCGGTAACTTCTGCTGCCTGGACCCAGGCCACAGGTAGCGCCCCAGCGGGCAACATCATCGCTGAGGTCAAGTTCCTGGCGGGTACCACCACCCGCACCGTGACCCATACGGCCGATGCGGTGCTTCGTGCCACGCCTACTGTCAGCCACACCGCTGGAGCCATCGTCCAGAAGATTGGCGTCCTGACCCATAGTGCCGATGCCCTGGTGCAGCGCATCGGGGAGGCCACACACACGGCCGACGCCGTGAAGATTGCCCTGGGCCGTACCACTACGCACGACGCAGATGTGGTGCTGACGGGTGGTGCAGCGGTAGGCCACACCGCCACGGCTGTGGTCATCTCGCTGGGACGGGTAGTGGCGCACTCGGCCAGTGCCGTGGTGGGTGCCGCCACGGGCATCACCATCTACCGGAACACCGGCCAGTACCGCGATGCCAAGCCCTACCGAGGCTTCGGAGTCACCGTTACCACCCCCACGGTGAGCCACACAGCGTCCGCTGTGCTTATCCGGGTGCCGCTGGCCAGCCACACGGCCGACGCCATCGTAGGGGCCGCTGGTGCCCTCCAGAAGAGTCACACGGCCTCCGCTCACCTGGTGGCTGCGGGCACGGGGGTCAGCCACAGCGCCAACGCGGTCATCAAGAAGCTGGGACTGACCAAGTCCCATACGGCAGATGCCGTGCTCACGCAGTCCTTGGTGGCCCCGGTGTTCGCCAGATTGGCCGAGGATGTGCCGCAATCGGTGTTCCAGGGCAACATGGGCAATCAGACGGCCATCTATCTGCCGTGGAACCGCCCGGTAGGACTGACGAACCGCATCCACACCAACCCCACCTGCTGCGAAACCATCGACTACGTGGACCCCGTGTACGGGGCCGTGCAGGACCCCGAGGGCTGGGGCACGCTCCGTATCAAGCCAGCCCGGCAAGCCAGCGTGACGTACGGGGAGCGGCACGTAAGCCCGGCAGACTCTGCCTACCAGTACAGCGTGGTGACCACTGGCGCGCACGTGGCTATCCCGTTCAGCAACACGGCGCTGACCGAGAGCGTGCCCGACCCGGACGGCGGCACGATTGAGCACACCACGGACTTCGGCTGGTACCAGGAGTACTTCGTCCGTGAGACAGAGGTAGGGCTGCCGTTCGCGTTCGGCGTGGACATGAAGCTGGTGGCTGGCACGGGCCGCATGCGCGTGGTGCTTGAGGCCATCGACGTGGAAGGCAACACGCTGGCCCAGGCCAGCAGCGCGTTCAGCGGCAGCACGAGCTTCACACGGCTTACGGCGGCGCTCAGCAGCATCCCGGCCAACGCCCGGTACCTGCGCATCCAGGTGCGCTACCGGCCCACCAGCAACCAGACGGGCACCGTGCAGTTCCGCAGGGCACAGCTGGAGAAGAACCCGAGCGCAGGCAGCTACGTCGGTACCGGCACGGCGGCAGGCAACCTGCTGGTGATGTGCCTGACCGTGGCGTACAACAACACGCAGCCCAACCCGGTGGTGCCCAGCGACTGGGTGAGCGTGCGGCGTAGTCACCGCCCGCCAGGCGCGAACGATGCCGAGGGCGTGAGCACGTTCATCTACATCATCCCCGACGCCACCACGCAGCGCCTGCACGGCGAGCTGGTCACGTTCACCGAGGCACGCCAGGCAGCGGGCAGCCTGACCGAGATTGAGAACGCCGGGGTGCTGGACGTGAGCGGTGAGGCACGAGGCCGCAGCGACGCGCTCACCAGCGGCCAGAGCACCAAGGTGGGCGGCAACAAGCGCATCATCCTCGGTGCCATCGGCAACGCCACGGGCATGAAGCAGCAGAACAGCAGCAGCACCGGCAGCGGGCAGGTGCGCAGGCTGGGGCAGCGCAGCAGCATCCACCAGGACGGTGCCCGCCGTGTCACGCACGCGCTGTACTACAAGCGGGTGGACGTGGACGGTGCCAAGGACTGGCGCTCGTACCGCGTGGACGCCGCACTGAACAACCCACGCGGGTTCGCGGGTGCCATCGCGGTCATCGAGAGCGACCACGACGCACCACCGCCACCGCCTGAGCCGCCGCCGCTGCAGGTGCCGCTCAAGAAGGGCGTGCTGCCCAGCCTGTTCGTCAAGGTGTACCTGCGCGAAGGTGACGGCCCCATGCGCATCCTGGGTTGGGATGCCGCCTTCGACGGGCTGGAGTTCGGGGACGTGTCGCCCGGTGGGTACGACAGCTGCACCTTCAACATCGCCCAGTACGAGCGCGAGACGTGGGCCAACGTGTACCGAGCCATGGCCAAGGTGCGCATCGAGGTGGCCAACGGGGCAGCCAAGGGCCAGGTGGTGTGGGAAGGGTTCTGCAAGCACCCGACGCAGGGACCGGACGGCAAGTGGCGCATCAGCGCCGTGGGCTACAAGACCTTCTTGGAAGAGGTCGAGGAACCCATGGGCTGGCAGACGCGCAGCATCCAGGTGTGGGGCACCGACGACGATACCGAGTTCGCCGAGGCCAACTACAAGGGCGCGGACGCCATCGACGCCGTGGTGCGCAAGGGCGGCATGGCCTTCCGGGTGAACAAGGGCAGCGACATCGTGACCGGCCAGAAGAAGCGGTTCACGCTGTTCCAGGAGAGCCACCGCATCAGGCACGTGGCGGGCGTGGTGGCCGTGGAGCGGAACGCTGGCCCCGCCTGGGCCATGTTCATGGAGCGCGGCAGTGCCGACGTGCCCCGAGGCCCCAGCGACCTGGGCAACGCCTACAACTTCAGCGCTGAGCTGGCGCAGGTGGGGCGTACCAAGTTCGCGGTGGACTTCAACGTGCCACGCGGCGTGGTGTGCATCCGGCTGGAGCGTACCGGCCCCAGCACCGACAGCATGCCCAACATGTACCGGGTGGACTTCGAGAACATGCGGGTGAACGGTGACGCCTACCGGGCCGGGTACACCCCACCCAACTGGGACCGTTACACCGTGCGCCAGGTGATGCTGGACCTGTGTGCACGGCTGGACTTCAACAGCGACCTGGTGGCCCGTGTGACCAACGCAGGCGGCGACCTGCCCAACATCCTGCCGCTGTGGTGGAGCGAGGGCAGCTGGGCCGACCTGGTGACCAAGCTGGCCGAGGCCCACGGCTTCCGTTGGCACGTGTGGGGCCTGGGCGGGGCCAACAACAAGCCCATGCTGGAGTTCCGTGGCTGGCAGATGCACAACACGGCCTGGCGGGTGAAGGCGTACGGCAGCGACGCCCACGCCATCGCCGACATCGACCCCAGCGAGGAACCGTACGGCATCGTGCGCGTGACCTACCGGCTGCAGAGCGTGGCGGGTGTGCGCAGCAAGACGGCCATCGTGAAGGACCCTGAAACGGGCGAAGCCATGTTCTACGGCATCGACCTGCCACGTCGCCGTGAGTACAAGTTCCACCTGGATGACGAGCAGCCCAACGGTGACCTGGCCCAGAGCGTGGCCGATTTCATCGCCACCGACCTGGGCGACCAGAACTTCGGAGGCACCATCACGCTGGCCGATGCCGTGGACATCGATGACCCCGTGACGAACGACGGCGAAGAGAAGCGGCAGCCCGCATATCTCATCCGAAGCGGTCACATCGTTACGGTGCCCGACTACCCTGGCGGCGGACGTAGCTTCCGGGTGTACGAGACTCGCAAGACGGAGGAAGGCGTGGAGCTGACGGTGGGCCGCACCCCAACCAGGGTCGAGCGGATGCTGTGGTACGACCGTATGAGGCGAGCGCGGCGCGGGCACATCATCAGCCCGCTGGGGTTCTGATGCCCGAAGGCACCGTCCCCCTCAACGGCTACGCCAGCGACCCGCTGGGTGGTGCTGCCGTGGTGCTGGGCGGCACGGCCCGGCGCGGCGCGGCGGTGTTCATCGGGGGGTTCTCCATCCGGTCCACCGGCACCTTCCGTGGTGCGGTGGTGTCCGAGCTTGAGCGCGACGAGCTGAGCACGCCGCAGCTGGGTGACTTCGTCATCGTGGACACCCTCATGCACCAGCAGGTGCTGCAGCAGGACGGCTGGGTGGACGCCGAGGACACCATCGCCATGGACAAGCCACCTGTCGTGTCACCTACGCGCGGTGGGTTCCGTGTGGAGCTGGGGCCACGCCCGGGTGACTACGCCCTGCGCTACTGGGACGGCACCGAGATTCGGTTCTCCGTGGACAGCTTCGGCAACGTCATGGCCCGCAACCTGACCGCCACCGACGTGGAGCTGGCCGGAACGCTGGACGTGGTACAGGCCATGATGGACAGCCTGGTGGTCAGCGTGTTCGGTGACGACTGGCCGTCGCACGGGGCGGTGTACGCGAACGAGGATGGCCTGTTCGTTCAGGACCACAACGGCGACCCGGTGGCCAGTATCACCACGGACGGCACCATCACCCTGGCTGGGTACGCGCTGTTCCAGGGAGCCACCATCGACGGCGCTACGCTGTCGGGCTTCCTGCACCTGGCGGGTGGCGGCACCATCACGCTGGATACGGGCGTGGCCGACCCTGAGGGTTCTGCCACGGTGAGCGACCCGTACCTGACCCAGCTGCGCCGTTTCGAGACTTCCGAGGTCAAGCGCGGAGCCACGGAGGACAACAACCAGCTGCTGTGGTTCGGCAAGCCAGACACCCGGCAGTTCGGCTGGGTGAACCTGTGGCAAGCGCCGTACAAGACGGGCCTGTGGGCTGCCGTAAGCCCCACAGGTGACGAACGTTACCCCTACGGTGCCTGGTGGGACGTGTCCACATACGTGTACGCCCTGTCGGCGGGTGGTACGCGCGGTACCAGCGCAGAGCGCATCTACCTGCAGCAGTACAGCAACCTGGCGGTGCTGCTGAACGAGATTCGCCTGGACAACCAGGCCGGGTGGCCTACCGGGGCCATCATGCCCCACGGCATGGGAACCACGGGCGTGGCCAACATCGCCATCCTGTGCAGCAACTCGGCCCAGAGCACGTTCTACGTGGTGTGGGTCAACTTCAACGGTGGGTACGTGCGGCACGTCACGCTCACGCCGCCCGTGGGATTCAACCGCGCCTGGGACATCGCCACGCCTACCAGCGGTACCCTGCAGGTGCTGTGGGGCACCAGTACCAGCATCTCCACGCGCTTCCTGGCCAACCACAACGCCACCACGGGCGCGTACATCGACGGGTTCTCGACGGCGCTGGGCACCACGTCGGTCATCGAGCCACGCAGTCTCATCGCCCCCTACGTGGTCATCACCAACACCGAGGCACTGGGCCACACCGGCTGGGTGGACAGCAACGCCTACACCTACTTCTGGTTCACGTATGCGGACGCCTCGCACGAGACGGCGTACAGCCCGGCCAAGGTGGTACCGACACCCGACCTGGCCAACCTGCGCGTGACCGTGCCGCTGCCCCCGCCCGGCGCTACCAAGGCCCGGCTCTACATCGCCAGCGGCAACAGCAGCGTGGCCAGCACCGCTGGCCGCAGCCTGCAGTACGAGAGCGCGACGGGCGTGTTCGAGCTGCCCGACCCCACGGGGCCGCTGAACGGGCAGAGCAAGTACCCGCTGGTGTTCCCCAACACCGACGTGAGCACCATCCAGTCGGCGGGCACCGTGCCCACGTTCCTCGATGCTATGGGCCGGTTCGGCATCCACCCTGCAGCATCGCTCAGCACCCTGGGTACGGCTCCCCGCACGGGTGAGATTCGCTACATCACCGGGGCGGGACTGTGTTTCTTCGACGGCACGTGGTGGTTCCCGCTGTGGGGCGTGGTGGGCGTGCGCACCGTCAAGACGGCCAACCAGACCGCCATCGGTACGGGCATCGCCTCGGCCACCGCCGTGTCGCTCCCGCTGGCGGGTGTGGAGTGGGACACGGGCCTGCGCAACGGTGCCAACGTGCGTACCGCGCTCGCTACCAACGACAGCTCGCTGCACGTGCCCGCTGGGTACCGGGGCCACGTACGCCTCACCGTGCACGTGCAGTGGGCGGTGCCCACGGCGGGCTGTGACATCCGGGCGCGCATCAGGCTGGGTAACGCTGGCGGGGCGGTCATCCATAACGCCCAGGACCGGGCGTCGGCAGCCAGTGCCGTCGGCCCCACGCAGGACTTCGTGGTAGACCACGAGGTCACGGCCAACGGTGTGTGGTACGAGCTGGCGGTGGCTCACAACGACACCGGCAACTACGGCGTGCTGGGTGACGGAAGCCCGCAGACAAGCACCTGGCTGATGATGGAACTGCTTGGCCCCGAGGCATACTAGGAGGCACGATGTCAGCGGTTGTAGAGGTTCGGCGGTACACGGGTGCGGACAACGCGCCCGAAACCAACAACGTGCTGGCCACCGGCACGCAGCTGGCCGTAGCCGACCAGCACCTAGCGGTGGGCAGTGCTGTGGACCCCGTGCCTGTACCCACCAGCGGCATCAGCTACAGCTTCTGGTGCAGCATGCGGCTGCACGTCACCACGCCCCCGGCTGGCACGCTGAGCAACGTGCGGGTGTGGTTCCTCGACCGTGACAGGACGCTGGACGCCCCGGGAATCATCTGGCTGGGGCAGCGGGCCAACGTGGCCCCCAACGCCGGTTACCGGCAAGCACAGGGCGACGTAGGGGTCAGTGGCGTACCGCTCAGCCTGGCCAACAACACCGGCCTGGTGGCCGAGGTGGTGGACCCGCTCACGTGGGTGAGCACCGCACCGCTGAACCTGGGCGGCACCATCAGCACGCCCAGCACAGGCCCCGTGGGCGACTTCGTGGTGGTGCAGCGCGGGCTGACCAGCGCCTACCCGGTTACGGGCGAGCTACCCGCTGAGGCCCTGCAGTGGGCGTGGGACGAGACTTGATTTCTGTAGCCCTTACCGAGTCGCCCGGCAGCATGCTCGGCCTTGCGTTGCTCGGGCGTCATATCGGTCCATCGCGTACGTCGTGGGGGATTGGCGGCTTCGCGCTCCACGGCTGAATCGGCTTGCTCACGTTTGGTGGCCGTGAGCCATGGACGCATGGCAGCTAGGGCGTCAAGCACCCACTCTCGACGGCTGAGCTTCCACATCCACAGGGGCTTGACGGACAGGGAGTGATGCTTGGGGTCCAGGGGGCCGTACACACCGCCCCCGAACACCTCTCGGTACTGCTCAAGCACGCCGAGGTCGGTATTGCCCATGCTCAGCGTCACGTACACACGCCCCTTGGCGTTGGCGTGTGCATACACCGTGCCTTCGCCGCAGAAGAACCCAGCCAGGAACGCTACTTCTGCCTCAGACGCTGGCCGCACCGGAGCGACGCTCGGCCTTGCGTTGTCCCTTGGCGAGTTCTTCTTCATAGGTGCCGCAGTTTACCATGTTGCTGCGATAGTAGGCCACGATGGAGATGCGCTCGGGCACCGTGTCGAGGATGTGGCTCTCGGCGCACTTGTGCCCGTAGTTGAACAGGCGCTCGTTACAGGTGCTGCAGTACATGGCTGTGTTGCCATGCCACTCGTGGGCGTCCATCAGAATCATGTCGCCGTCGTGCATGTCCACGGCCACACGGAACTGCGGGAACACCAGCTTGCCGCCGTAGTAGTTGCCGTGGCGCAGCGTGGCCAGGCAGCTGAAGCCTTTGTCCAGGTCGCCCTTGTCCGTGTGGACCCCGGTGGGGTATGTGTTGTTCACCGTGATGGTGGTGTAGGGCGTACCGGGGATGACCCACTCGGGCTGTGTGTCGGCCACGACACTCATCTGCTGGCGGTAGCGGTCGGGCACGTGCTCCGCGAACAGGTCGGCCATGGTGCGGAACATGGGCTGGATGTCGTGCCAGCTCTCGGTTTCCTTGGCCGTGAACGCAGTGAGGCGGCAGTACCCGAACGGCTTGACGGCCTCCATGTTGCCCACGATGGACGACATCACGGGCACGCTACGGGTGCGGGTGCCCGCTTTCTTGATGCGAGCCGTGCCACTGGCCGGGCCTCGGTTGTCGGTCTTGCCACGGATGCGGTGCAGCCCCGGGTACGTGGACTCACGCACGTCCTTGGGGATGGCCCCCGGCAGGAAGGTGAGCAAGGGCATGCCGTTGGGCTTCAGCAGGCGGATGTGCCCGGTGACCAGCAGGTCGTAGCTGTCCTCGGGCAGCACCTTGCCTACCATCTGCTCCAGGCTGTGGTCCGACAGCTTGTTGCGTAGCCGTGCCTCGAACATGGTCACATCGTGTTCCTTCCGTCGATGCGGTAGATGACCTCCGCTGGACCTTTCTTGGGGTGTGGCCACGTGATGTACTGCGGCCACTTCTCAGCCAGCCGTCTGCGGTTGTCCTCGACCACCCCCGGCTTGCGATTCGACACCTGGCCTCCCATGTTAGACACCTTGCCGAACGTGGGAAGGATGCTGTCCACCCGTACCGTGCCCCCATACTGCACCACGTGCTGGATGTTGAAGTCGTAGTCCTCCGTGAACGGCAGCCCTGGGTCGCAGCGCGGGCTGCTGGGCCGCACCACGTAGAAGTCTCGGATGAACGCCACGGTCTTGACCAAGTGCTTCTTGTCGCGCACGTACAGCCAGTTGGCCGTGGGACTGATGCCGCCCAGGTACAGGCCGTGGTCGAGCAGCTCGTTGTACACGCGCTCGGCGGCGTCCTGCAGGGTGATGGGTGCCCTGGTGCAGCGTGTCTCGGTGAAGTCCGTCACTTGCTTCAGGCTAGTGAGGTCGTCATCCAGCATCAGGGCCGGAAGCCCCAACGCGAAAGCGTCGTCCAGCACTGCGTTGCGCTGCTGCACCAGCAGAGGGGGCGCACCGGGCACGGGCCGCACCTTGCAGCGCATCTCCTGGTACTGCCACTCCTGAGCCTCGGGCACGTACCAGGTGAGTTCTACGTCGCCAGCCAGCTGCTGCATCTTGGGCACGTTGCGTGGTCGGTGGCTGCTGCACACAGCGGCATGGAAGGTGGTCATCGCTGGCGTTTCACCAGCAGCACCTCGTTCTCACGCTTGGGATTCAGCCGCACCTGCCCCGGCCACTTGCGCATGAGCAGGGCGATGGCCTCCTGTTCCACCTCCACCGTGCGGGTGTCTACCGCCCCACCCTTGTTGCTGTAGTGCTTCCAGGTGAACAGCAGGTGGTCGCAACGGTTGGCCCCGCCGTACGCCTCGATGTGCTGCAGGGTGAAGTCGTAGTCCTCCTTCAGCTGCAGGCGTGTGTCGTACCGCAGCGGGCAGGGCGTCACCACGGTAGCGTCCCCCACGATGAAGTGCTGGGCCTGGTGGTCGTGCCGCACGAAGTAGGCATTGTCGGTAGGGCTGGCACCGCCCAGCTTGAAGCCTGACATCTGCGTGTGCTCCAGCAGCGTGCCCAGCGCCTCGGTCAGCGTCAGCTCGGTGGGTTTGGCTCCCGACTTGGCAGCTTTCACACGGCGGAAGTCGTCGCTCAGCGTCACGCTGGGCAGCTGCTCATCGAACGCAGCCGACAGGGCGAAGTTGCGGGCGGCAGCCACGCCCTTCGGTGCCGCTGCTACGTGCTGTGCTCCTGCGTCCTGGTACGCCTGCACATCGCTGTCACGCACCACCCAGGTGGGCTGCGCGCCACGCAGGGCGTCGTGCATGGGGGCTACGTTGCCCGGCCTGCCGGTGGAGATGACTGTGAGGTACGCGGCCTTGCCGAGTAGCTCCGTCCTCACAGGAGCGCTACCTGGCGCGAAACGGCTTCGCGTACCGTTTCAGCGATGGTGTCGGTCTCGTACGCCACACGGAGCTGCTGCACCATCTGCAGGAACTCGTCGTGGTCCTCGCTCTCCATCAGCATCACGACCTCGCGCATGCTGCGCCCGGCCCGCTCATCACGGATGGCCTCACGGCCTTCGCGGCTGTCGGCGTCCTCGTTCGTGTGGCCCAGGAACGGACCTTGCAGGTCGATGACGCCCTCGCCCACCTTGGCAAGCAGGTCCTCCAGGTCGTCGCTTCCGAACCCGGTAGCGTCCAGCAGCCCCTCGCCCTCCAAGTCCTGCAGCAAGCTGGCCAGGGCTTCCTCGTCCCAGCCACCCAGCTCGGTGATGCGGTTGTCGGCCAGCAGGTAGCTCTGTGCCTTCTCGGGCGTCAGGTCCACCGCCATCACCGGCACCATCCACACGCTGCCCACGTCCACCACGCCCTCGGGCGCTGGCTCTCCGGCTGCCTGCATGGCCAGCAGGGCTTCACGCCTGCCGTGCCCCACCACCATGCGGTCGGTGTTGCTGTTGACGATGAACGGCGCGACGAAGCCGTGCGCCTTGATGCTGGTGACGGTGGCCTCGATGTCGTGTGCCTTGGGGTTGTTCTCGGCCTCCCGTAGCTCGGGAAGCGGCTTGTACTCGATGGCTCGCTCGGTCACTGGTGGCCGTCCTTCACTGCTCGGATGCGATTGACCTCGCTGGTGGGAATCACCCAACGCCAGCCGTGCCTGCCCCGTGCCCCGTACTGCACTTCCTTGGCGGCTAGCTTGCCGTCCGCGATGTAGCGGCGGATGGTTTCACCCGTCACGCCCATCAGGCGGGCGGCGTCCTTCACGCTCACGTAGCCGGGTGGCAACGTGCTGGCGTGCAGGCTCACCTCGTTCACGACCTCTACTGTGTCCACATGTGGTCCTCTCCTAGAACAGCGGCACGTCCTCGTAGTTGCGGTGGTCCAGCTTGCGTTCCATCTTGGCCTTGCACGCGAAGCACACCTTCCAGACGATGAAGCGGCGGAACCGCTGGTTGCCGTCCTCGCTCACCAAGTCGATGCTCACGTTCACCCGGTCACGCTGGTGCGGTAGGTAACGGTCCGTGCCCTCGTGGTCGGGGTACTCGCAGTACGGTGTTGCCCTGGGCATCTATGCCCCCTCTTCCGGTTGCTCGGTACCACCCTGGAAGCCATCGCAGCGCTTGCACTGCCTGGCCCATGCACCCTTGGGCGTGAGGAACCAGCTGCCGAAGTCGTGGCCATCGGGGTG
>Ga0247826_10000087_pt1 | contig 12901 bp, 11 predicted proteins | sample 12C_Control_Day1_FD_200152 | JGI IMG/M metagenome (GOLD analysis project Ga0247826, IMG submission 200152) | Soil microbial communities from agricultural site in Penn Yan, New York, United States - 12C_Control_Day1 | ecosystem: Environmental > Terrestrial > Soil > Agricultural land | place... | reverse complement strand
CAGCGGATCATCGACCACGCGGCGCGGCGGCTGGGCATCCCTGAGGATCGCGTGTTCGGCAACGTCGCGCAGTACGGCAACACGTCCGCAGCATCGATCCCGCTGGCGCTCGACGAGGCCTACCGCGGGGGGGATGTCAACGCCGGCGACACCATCCTGATGGTGGGCTTCGGTGGCGGGCTGGCGTGGGGATCGTGCGTGATGGAATGGACGAAGGAGCGCTGATGGCAAGGATCGCCTTCTGCTTCCCGGGTCAGGGGAGCCAGCGAGTGGGGATGGGCGCGGAGCTCGTCCAGCAGTTTCCGGAGGCCGCCGCGGTCTTCGCCGAGGCGTCCGACGTGCTCGGCTTCGACCTTGGCAAAGTGTGCTTCAACGGCCCGATCGAGGAGCTGTCGCGCACCGAGCTGACGCAGCCGGCGCTGGTCACGACATCGATCGCCGCGCTGCGGGCGGTCGCAGAGCGCACGGGCCTGACGCCCGATGTCGTGGTCGGCCACAGCGTCGGCGAATACGCCGCCCTGCATGCCGCGGGGGCTGCCGACCTGGCGTCCGTGGTGCGGCTGGTCCGCGAGCGCGGGGTGGTGACGGCTGCGGCCGCCGCCGCAGACCCCGGCGCGATGGCCGCGGTGCTCGGGCTCGACGACTCTGCCGTCGAGGAGCTGTGCGCCGCGGCGACCGACGTCTGGCCGGCGAACTACAACTGCCCGGGCCAGGTGGTCATCTCCGGCCGGGAGCAGGGTGTCGCCGAGGTTTCCGATCGTGTCAAGGAGGCGGGCGGCAAGGTGATCCGGCTGCGCGTCACGGGGGCGTTTCACAGCCCGCTGATGGGCGCGGCCGCCGATCGCTTCCGGCCCGCCGTCGAGGCGGTCGCCTTCGCGCCCATGTCGACGCGGTTCATGTCGACCGTGACCAGCGCGATCGAGTCCCACGAACGGGTGGGCGAGTTGCTGATCGAGCAGCTCAGCGCCCCGGTTCGGTTCACCCAGGCCATCCAGTCGCTCGCCGCCGACGGCGTGGACACGTTCGTCGAGATCGGCTCGGGCACCGTGCTGGCGGGGCTGGTGAAGCGGATCGACGAATCGGCGACGGCCGTGTCCGTGGGTGACCCCGGCGACATAGACGCCGTGCGCGAGAGCCTGGCCAATGCCTGAGCTCGACGGGAGGATCGCACTGGTCACCGGGGGCTCGCGTGGCATCGGCGCCGCCATCTGCGACGAGCTCGCCGCCGCGGGCGCCGTCGTTGCCGTCAACTACGCGCGCAACGCCGATGCGGCCGCGGCCGTGTGCGAGCGGATCGCCGCGGCCGGCGGCACGGGGCATGCCGTGCAGGGCGACATCGGTTCGGCCGCGGGAGCTGCGGCGCTGGTAGAGCACGTCGAGTCGGAGATCGGGCCGATCTCCGCGCTCGTCAACAACGCCGGGATCACCCGGGACGACCTGATCATGCGGCTCAGCGAGGAGTCGTGGCGCGAGGTGATCGACACCAACCTGGGCGGCGCGTTCTTCACCTGCCGTGCCGTCGCCCGCCCGATGATGAAGCGCCGTGCGGGTGCGATCGTCAACATGAGCTCGATCGTCGGCGTGCGCGGCAACGCCGGGCAGACGAACTACGCGGCGTCGAAGGCGGGCCTGCTCGGCCTGACCAAGTCGCTGGCCAAGGAGCTCGGCTCCCGGGGCATCCGTGTCAACGCCATCGCCCCCGGGTACATCGCCACGGAGCTGACCGACGCTCTGCCCGAGGCCGCCCGCGACGCGATCCTCGGCGCCACGCCGCTCGGCCGGCTGGGCGAACCGGAGGACGTCGCCCGCGCTGTACGCTTCCTGGTGTCCGATGCGGCCGCGTTCGTCACCGGCGACGTGCTGGCCGTGGACGGAGGTCTGGGGATATGAGCGATCGCAGGCGAATCGTCATCACAGGCGTGGGCGCGGTCACGCCATGCGGGCTGACCGTCGACGAGTCCTGGGCGAACATCCGCGCGGGCAACTCCGGCGTCCGTGCTCTCGACTGGTTCGACGGCGCGGTCCGCATCGCGGCGGAGGTCAGGGGGTTCGACCCGCTGGACTACATCGACCGGCGCACCGCCCGCCGCACCGACCGGTTCGTCCACTTCGCGCTGGCGGCGGCGCAGCAGGCGATCGACGACTCCGGCATCGAGATCCGCGAGGACGCCGACCGGATCGGCTGCTCGGTCGGCACCGGCATCGGCGGCCTGCACACCCAGGAGACCGCGCACCGCAAGCTGTTCGAGGCCGGGCCCGACCGGCTGAACCCGTACTGGGTGACCGCGCTGATCCCGAACATGGGCGCCGCGGAGATCTCGATGTTGCACGGCACGCGCGGCCCGCTGACCACGGAGTGCACCGCCTGTGCGGCGTCGGCGATGTCGCTGGGAAACGCGATCCTCTACATCCGCGCGGGCATGGCGGACGCCATGCTGGCCGGTGGCGTCGAGTCACCGATCGTCGCGCTCGGCCTGGGCGGGTTCGGCACCATGCGGGCGCTCTCCCGCCGCAACGACGACCCCGAGGGGTCGAGCCGGCCGTTCGACGGGCAGCGCGACGGCTTCGTGCTGGCCGAGGGAGGCGCCGTGCTCGTGCTGGAGGAGCTCGAGCGGGCGCTCGGCCGCGGCGCCTCGATCTACGCCGAGCTGCTCGGCTACGGCATGAGCTCCGATGCCCATCATCTGACGGAGCCGGATCCCACCGGCCAGAACCCGGCGCGGGCGATGAGCAACGCGATGGTCGACGCCGGCGTCGCGCCGGACGACATCGGCTACATCAACGCGCACGCCACGTCGACGCCGGTCGGCGACTCGGGCGAGACGCGCGCGCTGAAGATCGCCCTGGGCGAGGAGCGGGCGAAGCAGGTGCCGATCTCGTCCACCAAGAGCGAGACGGGCCACCTGCTGGGCGCCGCGGGGGCGCTGGAGACCATCGTCACGGTGCTCGCGATGCGCGACGGGTTCCTGCCGCCGACCATCAACCAGACCGATCCCGACCCGCTCTGTGACCTCGACTACATCCCGAACGTGGGCCGCGAGGCGGACGTGGATGTTGCGCTCACCAACTCGTTCGGCTTCGGCGGTCACAACGCGGCGCTCGTTCTGCGCCGTTGGGACGGCTGAGGCAACGAACGCAACCCGGGACCGCCCTACGGCGTCCCACATCGGAGTCCGTGGCGGAACGAATCAGCGTCGATATCAGCCGGGTGGGGGACGGCGACGACGACGGCAGGCCGGAGGAGCCGGCGCCGTCCGAAGCACCCCGCGCCCGTAACACCTGCCCCTCCTGCCGCTCGCACTACCGCGAGGAGGAGATGGTTGCGAACCTGCGCGTCTGCGCGCACTGCGGCTACCACTTCCCGGTCACTGCGCGCGAGCGGATCGTCCAGCTGACGGACGACGGCTCGTGGAGCGAGGTCGCGCGCGACCTGATCTCGATCGACCCGCTCGAGTTCGTCGACTCCAAGCCGTATCCCGAGCGGCTGGACGCCGCGGAGCGGGCGACCGGCCTGCACGACGCGATGCTGGTCGGCGGGGCCACCATCGGCGAGATGCCCGTCGCGCTGGCGGTGATGGACTTCACCTTCCTCGGCGGCAGCATGGGCTCGGTGGTCGGTGAGAAGTTCTGGCGCGCGGCCGAGCTGTCGCTCGACCGGCGGATGCCGCTGGTGTCGGTCTCGTCCTCGGGCGGCGCCCGGATGCAGGAGGGCGTTCTGGCGCTGATGCAGATGGCGAAGACCGTGGCGGCGGTGGACGAGCTGCGGGAGGCCGCGGTGCCGTACATCTCGGTGATGGCGCATCCGACCACGGGCGGCGTCGCGGCCAGCTTTGCCGCGCTGGGCGACGTGACGATCGCCGAGCCGGGCGCCCTGCTCTCCTTCTCCGGGCCGCGGGTCGTCAAGCAGACGACCGGCGAGACGCCCCCGGACGACTTCGGCCTGGCCGAGTCGAACCTGCGCCACGGCCACATCGATATGGTCGTGCCCCGCCCCGAGCTGCGCGACACGGTGGCCCGCGTCGTCGCGCTGCTGTCGGGCGGCCAGCCGTACCGGCGCACGCCGCTGCTGCCCGACCTGGGCGCCCAGCGCGCGGTCGGCCGGGTGATCTCCGGCGCCCGTAAGGCGATCCTCGGCCGCAGGAACGAGCATGTCGACGACTGAGCGGCGATTCCGGTTCCTGCGGCGGCGCGGCGCGGACGGCGAGAGCTGGCATGCCGTTCAGCTGGCGCGTCACCAGGACCGGCCGTACACGCTCGACTACCTGAACCGGATCTGCGACGACTTCGTCGAGCTTCACGGCGACCGCGGTGAGGGCGACGATCCGGCGATCATCGCCGGGATCGGCTCGTTCCGCGGCCGGTCGGTGGCGTTCGTCGGCCACCAGAAGGGGCGCGATCTCAAGGAACGGACGTACCGCAACTTCGGGATGGCCAGCCCCGAGGGCTACCGCAAGGCGATGCGCGTGTTCGAGCTGGCCGGGCGCCTCGGCTTTCCCGTCGTCACGCTGATCGACACGCCCGGTGCTGCGCCCGGAGTGGGCGCGGAGACGCGCGGCCAGAGCGGCGCGATCGCCCGCTCGCAGCTGATGCTGATGAGCCTGCCGGTACCGGTGGTGGCGTGCGTGATCGGCGAGGGTTCATCCGGTGGCGCGCTGGCGATCGGCATCGCCGACCGGGTGCTGATGCAGCAGAACGCGATCTACACGGTGATCTCTCCGGAGGGGTGCGCGGCGATCCTCTGGAAGGATGCCGGCGAGGCCAAGCGGGCCGCGGCGGCGCTGCGGCCGACCGCGGACGCGTGCCTCGACCTCGGCGTCGTCGACTCCGTCGTCGCGGAGCCGTCCGGCGGTGCGCACCGAGACCACGGCAAGTCCGCCGAGCTGCTGGCCGACGCCGTCTCGGCGGAGCTCGACTTCCTGGGCTCGCTGCCGGCCATCGAGCGGCGTCGCCTGCGCAGGCAGAAGTTCTCGCGGATGGGCGCGTTCGCCGAGTGATCGCCGTCCCAGACTAGAACCGGTAACCTTCCGCCGATCCGACGCACGCTCCTCATCGCCACCCTCTCGGTGCTGGTGGTTACCGCCGTGCAGTCATCGCAGGCTTCGGCGGCGACTGCGCCCGGTTCCGCCGAGCAGGTCGTGACCCTCGACCTGAAGCCGCGCAATGCGGCATTGCTGCAGCTGCTAGCTGCGCGGTCGAGCGGAAGGGCCCCGCTCAGCAGCGAGCGGCTCGCGGAGCTGTTCTATCCGAGCGAAGCCCAGGTTGCAACGGTGCGTACGGCGATGGCGGCCCAGGGATTCCGGTTGATCGCCCGCCACGGGCTTGCGCTGCGGTTCGCGGGGGCACCGGCAGCGGCCAAGCGCGCGTTCGGGGAGTCGCAGGCAGTGGGGCAGTCGCCGGCGTCGCTGACCGGGCTGGTGTCCGACGTCGAGGGACTGGAGGGCACGCCGCCGCTCAAGCCTCAGGCCGTCGCCGGGCCGCGCACCGTCACGCCGTCCTGCTCCGGCGCCCAGGATCTGCACGACACCGCAGGCGGGTACCTGCCCGCCCAGCTGGCGTCGCCGGCGGGCTACGAACACGACGCCCTGATCAACGCCGGATACGACGGCGACGGCGAGAGCATCGCATTCGTCGAGTTCTCGAACTACCTGCCGTCGGACATCGCGGCGTACAAGAGCTGCTTCGGCCTGTCCGTGCCGATCACTGACGTTCCCGTCGCTGGGGGCAACGCGCAGCGCAGCTCCGCGCTGGAGGTGTCGCTGGACGTCGAGACCGCGATCTCGGCGGCCCCTGGACTCGACCACGCCTACGTCTACATCGCGCCGCCGACGGCGTCGATGGCGTCGGTGCTCGACCAGATCGTGGCCGAGCAGCCCTCGACCGGCGTACACGTGATCAGCGTCTCCTGGGGCCTTTGCGAGACGCTGATGACGCCGTCTCGGGTCGCAGCCACGAACACCGCCCTGCAGCTCGCGGCGGTCGCCGGGATCTCGGTGCTGGTGGGCAGCGGCGACCAGGGGTCGCTGGACTGCGGCCTGCCGCCGCTGTCGGTCGACGATCCCGCCGCGCAGCCGTTCGCGACCGCCGTCGGCGGCACCTCGCTGTTCCTCGACCGCGCGGGTCCGCCGCGCGAGGTGGTCTGGAACGACCTGTTCGGCGCCGGAGGCGGTGGCATCTCCAGGTTCTGGGGCAAGCCGACCTGGCAGACGGGGCCGGGCGTGATCAACAGCTACTCGAGCGGCGTTCCCTGCCACCGGTCGGCGGGCGTCTGCCGCGAGGTGCCGGACGTCTCGCTGAATGCCACCGCCGGCAGGCGCGGATACATCGTCCACTGCACGGCCGGCGACTGCTTCCACCAGGGATGGATGTTGTCCGGGGGGACAAGTGCCTCGGCGCCGTTGATGGCGGGGATCGTCGCGGATGCCAACCAGTACTCGCGGGCGCACGGCGGCCAGCGGCTGGGGTTCGCCAACCCGTTCCTCTACCAGACGTTCCAGGACACCGGCTCGGTGTTCCGCGACATCACCCTGGGTGACAACAGCCTGGGTTTCGACGGCCGCTATCCGGCCACGGCCGGATACGACCTGGCAACCGGGATCGGCTCGGTCGGCGCGCAGGGTCTGGCCACAGCGCTCGCTGCGTCCAGCCCGTCGGCGCCCACGCTGCGGCCGACCACGCTGACCGCGGCGCCGGCGGGGCCGAGGATCGCGTTGTACGGGACGCCGATCACCTTCCGCGGCCAGCTCCGGGGGCCGTCGGGCCCGCTCGCCGGGCAGGTGGTGTATCTGCAGGGCACCGATCAGCTGGGGTTCCGCCAGTGGCGGACGACGACCGGCGCGGACGGCACCTGGTCGGTCACGCTGGGCCGCGAGATCACCCGCAAGTTCCAGTGGCGGGCCGTGTATCTGGGGTCGCAGCGGCGATCCCCGTCGTCGGCGCCGGGATCCGTCGTACACGTGATTCCGTCACTCGGGATCGGCGCGGCGCTGCCGGTGGTCCACGGGCGCCAGACCGGCCGTGCCGGTGTCCCGTTCAGGATGACGACGAGCTCGACACCGCGGCTGATCGGCCGCACCGTCGTCGTCTGGGCACGGCCGCTCGGCGCGGTGCGATGGACGAAGCTCGGTCCGGCGGCCACGGGCGCCCTCGGCCGGGCTTCCCGGTCGGTCGTGCTGCCTCGGCCCGGACTGTGGCAGATGCGCTGGCGGTTCTCCGGCGGCCTCAACGGCCAGTGGATGAGCACAGCGTCGCCGGTCATCACCGTCGCCATGACCGTCTGACCCATCGGTAGAGTTCCGCGGGTGGCGACCCGGGGCCTGAACCGCTCGGAGCAGCTGGCCGTGGCCGGAGCCGCTGCGGCCTCCGTTGCCGCGATCGCCGTGACCCTGCTGGGCGCCGCGAACACCCTTGTGTTCCTGGTCTCCGCGCTCGCACTGGTTGCGCTGGCGTGGATCGTCGGCGTCGCCACCGAGCAGCTGGGCGAGAGCGCGGGGCCGAAGATCGGCGGTGTGCTCAACGCGACGTTCGGCAACGCCGCCGAGCTGATCATCACCATCTTCGCCATTCGCGCCGGTGAGATCGAGGTGGCGAAGGCATCGATCACGGGGTCGATCCTCGGCAACACGCTGCTCGTGCTCGGCCTCTCGTTCCTGCTGGGCGGCCTGCGGAACGGCCTGCAGACGTTCGACCGGCGGGTGGCCGGGATGAATGCGTCGATGCTGACGCTGGCGGTGATCGGCCTGGGCATCCCGACGCTGTTCGATCGTGTCGGCGACCACGCCGACACGCAGGCGGTGTCCGATGTCACCGCCGCCATCCTGCTCTCGCTCTACGTGCTGATGCTGATCTTCTTCTTCCGCACGCCGCAGGCCGGCCGTGAGGGAATCCAGGCCCACTCGGGCCCGCACTGGACCGGGCGGGTGGCGATGCTGCTTCTGCTGCTTTCGACCGCCTCGGTCGCCGCGATCGCAGATGTCTTCGTCGGCACGCTGGACGAGGTGATCACCGACATCGGCATCTCGGCCGTGTTCCTCGGCCTGATCATCGTTCCCCTGGTCGGCAACATCGCCGAGAACATCGTCGGTATCAAGATCGCGTACCAGAACGACATGGACTTCTCGATGCTGGTGTCGCTCGGGTCGTCGTTGCAGATCGCGCTCGGCGTGGCGCCGCTGCTGGTCTACATCTCCCTGCTGACGGCGCACAACTTCGACCTGGTGTTCCCGCCCATCCAGATCATCGCCCTGGTGGCCGCCGTGGTCATCACCTCGCTGATCGCCATCGACGGCGAGTCGAACTGGCTCGAGGGCGCACAGCTGGTGGCCGTGTACGCGATCATCGGCACGGCGGTCTGGTACCTGTGAGCCGGTTCCAGAAGATCTCGTTCCTGATCATCTTCGCCGTCGCGGTGCTCGCGCTCGTGCTGCGGGTGCTCGACGTCGAGGGCCAGATCGTGTTCGTGGTGGCCGCGTTCGCGGTCGCGGGTCTTGCGTGGGCGCTGGGCGAGGCGACGGAGCAGGCGGGCGAGTCCGCCGGCCCGCGGGTGTCCGCCCTGCTCAACGCCAGCTTCGGCAACTTGCCTGAGGTCGTGATCCTGGTGCTCGCCATCAACGCCGGCCTCGAGGACATCGCCCGAGCCTCGATCATCGGGTCGGTGATCGGCAACATCCTGCTGATCCTGGGGCTGTCGCTGCTGCTGGGCGGCTGGAGGAACGGCATCCAGACGTTCAACATGCGAGTCGCCGGGATGAACTCGTCGATGCTCGTGCTGGGCGTTGTGGGGCTCGGCATCCCGACGCTGTTCTTCGCGATCGAGCCGAACGTCGGCTCGGAGCACATCCTGTCCCGCTGGACGGCGCTGCTGCTGCTGATGTGCTACGTGGCTTACGTCTACTTCTCGTTCACGACGCCGGGTCTGCAGTTCGCCGACGAGGCGGGCCAGCAGCACTGGTCGCACACGCAGGCGATCGGCCTGCTCGCGCTGACGGCGATCGCAACCGGCGTCGTCAGTGAGGTGCTGGTGCACTCGATCGAGCCGACGATCAAGGCGTGGGGGGTGCCACGAGAATTCATCGGCATCATCGTCGTACCCTTTGTGGGCAACGTTGCGGAGCACTTCTCGGCCGTCAGGCTGGCGTACAACAACCGCCTCGACTTCGCGATGGGGATCGCCTACGGCTCGGGCATCCAGATCGCCCTGCTCGCCAGCAGCGTCGCCGTGTTCGCGAGCATCGCCCTCGGCCACGAGCTCGAGCTGGTGTTCGACCCGCTGCAGCTGGCGGTGCTGGGCGCCGCCGCCCTGGGTTCGACCCTGATCGCCCGGGGCGGTGAGACGAACTGGCTCGAGGGCCTGCAGATGGTCACCATCTACATGGTCTCGGCGATTGCCTTCTGGCTGCTCGGATGAGCCTGTTTGGCCTGCGCGACTTCCGGCTCGTGTGGAGCGCGGCGGCCGTCTCGTGGCTCGGTGACTCGCTCGCGTTCCTCGGATTTATGTGGCTGGCCTACGACGTCGGCGGCGCCGGCGGCGTGATCGCCGTCCGCGTTGCGGACAGCGTCCCCAGCGTGATTGTCGGCCTGCTGGGCGGCGTCGTGGCCGACCGCGTCGAGCGGCGGCGGCTGATGATCGGCGCCGACCTGCTTCGCGCCGCCGCGCTGGGGATCGTCCTGTCTACCACGCTGGCCGGCGTGCGTCCGACGGTGCTGGCGCTCGCGGCGACGATGTTCCTGATCCGGATCGGCGACAGCTTCTTCGAGCCGGCCTCGGGGGCGATGCTGCCCGACGTCGTGCCGCAGGCGTCGCTGCAGCGCGCCAACTCGGTGTTCCACGCGACGGGCGAGGCGATCAGCGGGCTGGCGATGGGCGGGGCGGGGCTGCTGCTGATCGTCGTGCCGCTCGGCCAGTTCTTCACGATCGACGCCGTCTCGTTCCTGCTGTCGGCGCTGCTGCTGTCGTTCGTCGCGACCCGCTCGCGGGGCGCCGGCGGCGAGCAGCACCCGGTGCACGAGCTGCTGGCGGGGTTCCGCGACTTCTCGTCGCGGCCGCCGCTGGGGATCGCGATGGTCATGTTCGGCCTCGGCGTGACGATCGGCGCCGGCGTGTTCATCCCGGCGGCACCGGTGCTGGTCGGCCAGACGCTGGAGGCCGGCCCCGGGTCGTACGGGCTGATCCTGCTCGGGTTCGGCGTCGGGGCGATCATCGTGGCCGTCGTGCTGGCCCGCGTCGAGATCGGCCGCCGGGAGCTGTGGTCGATCCTGTTCTGGGTCGGCTACCCGGCCTGTTTTCTGATCTTCGCCGTGGCCCCGAACCTGGCGGTGATGGTGGCCGCCGCCGCGCTGGCGGGCGCCGCCGAGTCCGGCGCCCGGATCCTGCTGGTCTCGGCGATGCAGCACCAGATCGGCGCGGCGACGCTGGGCCGCGCGATGTCGGTGTTCTTCACCGTCCATCGCGCGAGCCACGGCGTCGGTCTGCTCACGGTCGGCCTGCTGGTCACGACGCTGCCGCTCGATCAGGCGCTGGCCATCGGCGCGGCTCTCGGCCTGCTGGCGATGGCCGGCAGCCTGGCCGCCCTACGGCCGTATCGGGTAGCTTCGCCCGTTGGTCGCGGGTAGCACCTGCGAGGTCACCCAGGCCGGCGTCACCGTGCGGCCCGGCTGGTAGTTGAACGCGCCGCTCGGCAGCTGGCGGGCGAACAGGTACGACAACGCGCCGCTGTTGGGCAGGCCGCACTTCCTGCGGGCCTGCACCACCCACGAGGTGGACTGGCTGTCGGCCGCGCCGGAGGGCGTCAGCGCGTAGCCGTGGTCGCTTCGCTGCAGGGCGTGCATGTAGGAGTACGCGTGGGCGACGGCGTTCCACTCGCAGGGGATCCCCGAGCTGCGCAGCGCCATCACCGCCGCGGCGGTGTCGTTCGAGTCGGGCGCCGCGCCGCCCTGCCAGCTGTAGCCGCCGTTCGACTGCTGCGCCGACCGGATGAAGTTGAGCGATGCAGTCGGCACCGGCGAGTTGGCCGCGCGCAGCGCCAGCACGCCCCAGTAGGTGGAGTTCTGGTACAGCCCGATACGGCCGTTCGACGCGATCTTGGTGCGCAGCGACGCCACCAGGTTGCGGCCGCCGAACGCGTACGGCGTGCGGTCCATCGCCACCACTGCGAGGATCGCTCTGGCCAGCGAGTAGGCGTCGTCGAACTGCTTGACGTGCGCCGCCATGAAGTAGACCGGCGTGTGCCCGCCCGGCCGGCGCATGCTCTCGGGATGGCGTCCCGCGGCCGTCAGTCCCATCACGGCCCACGCGGTGAGGGCCACCGCCCCGTTGCTGGAGCCGGCCTCGGCGAAGCCGCCGCCGGGCTGCAGCCGCGTCGCCAGGTAGTCGGCGCCGCTCGCGGCCGACGCGGTGGCCGGCAGCGCCAGCGCGGCCAGCGCCACGATGGTCAGGATCGTTCGTCTCATGTCGTGCCCTCCATTGGTGAGAACGAGGCATGCAGGCGTCGCGCGTAGCGGTCGAGCATGCGGATCAGCGTCGGTCCGGCGATCAGCGCGATGACGACGTTGCCCGTTGCATGGGCGACGTCGAACGGGATGCCGGTGGAGACAAAGGCCAGGAAGGAGGTCGCGTCGGCGTTCTGCCCGAGCGCGCTCCATGCCCAGACGTCCATCAGCCAGTCGAACAGAAAGCCCCAGGCGATGCCGAACGCCGCCAGGGCGAAGCGGTTGCGGAGCAGCCGCGGAAGCATGCCGGCCGTCGCGCCGACCAGTCCCCAGCCGATCATCTGCCAGGGCGTCCACGGTCCCTGGCCGAGGAACGCGTTCGAGAGCAGCGCGGCCGAGCCGCCGACGGCGATGCCCGCGCGCGGCCCCAGCGTGGCGCCGGTGACCGCGACGATGATGGTCACCGGTTGGACGTTGGGGACGAATGCGAACAGCACCCGGCCGCCCGCCGCGGCGGCGGCCAGCGCAGCGATCAGCGCCAGCTCCTTGCTGCGGTTCGGGCCCCGCTCGACGCCGGCCACGCCAAGCACGACGCAGCCGACGGCCAGGATCAGCACCAGGCTAGACACGCGTCGCCTCCGTCCCGGCCTGCAGCGCGTCGGCTGCCTCGGCCACCGAGACGTGGCCGGTGGCCAGCGCGACCTGTCCGGAGAAGAACAGGCCGCCGGCCAGCTCCGAGCGCGGGGCGCGGTCGGCCAGCACCCGGCCGTGCGCCATCGTCGTCACGGCCTGGGCCGCCTCGGCGGCGAAGTCGATGTCGTGGGTGATCAGGGCGACTGCCGTGCCCTCGGACGCGAGGGCCATGGCCAGCTCGCCGAGTGCCAGCTTGCGCAGGCCGTCCATGCCCCGGGTCGGCTCGTCCAGGAGCAGCAGGTCCGGGCGCATGACGGTCACCGACGCCACGGCGAGCCGCTGCCGCTCACCGCTCGACAGGTCGCGCGGATGCCGGTCCGCAAACGCCGCGAGGCCGAACCGCTCCAGCTCGGCGGCCGTCCGGACAGCGCGCTCCGGCGCCGGCACGCCGCTCCGCACAAGGCCGTACGCGACCTCGTCCTCGACCGTCTCCCGCAGCAGGTGGTGCGCCGGATTCTGGCTGACGTAGCCGGCCCGGGTGGATCCCCGCACCCGGCCGCGATCGAGCTCGAGCAGCCGCGCGGCAACCAGCGCCAGCGACGACTTGCCCGCGCCGTTCTCGCCCAGCACGGCGGTCACCGTGCCCGCGTCGAACCCGGCGCTGGCGCCGCGCAGCGCCTCGGCGTCGCCGCGCCGGAGGTGCGCCTTCTCGACGCTGACGACCGGGGCGGCGCCGTGCGCCACCGCGAGCGGCGGCGGGGATGACCGGACGTCGCCGAGCTCGCGGCGGGCGTCGCGGACGGTCAGCGGCAGCTCCTCGCGCCCGGCGGCCGCGAACGCCTGG
>Ga0247826_10000086_pt1 | contig 12987 bp, 11 predicted proteins | sample 12C_Control_Day1_FD_200152 | JGI IMG/M metagenome (GOLD analysis project Ga0247826, IMG submission 200152) | Soil microbial communities from agricultural site in Penn Yan, New York, United States - 12C_Control_Day1 | ecosystem: Environmental > Terrestrial > Soil > Agricultural land | place... | reverse complement strand
CCGCGTTCGGCCGGCACGGTGAAGCCGGTCACACCGCCACCGAACGGGTCGCCCAGGGTCAGATCCCAGCGTGCGGTGAGCTCCCGGAGGAACGCGGGGACCCGTGCCAACCACTCGTCGGCGGCGGCCCCGATCCGCGCGCGCGTGTACCCCGTGAAGTCCTCGAGCGGGCTACCCACGGTGACCGAGCCTAGCCCTCGCGAAGCCACCGACGACCTAGGCCACGTGCCGATGTCAACGTGGGCCGGCGGCCCACCCGGTAAATGGTCACAAGGCACTATGCGCTTGAACCCCCCCGTTACCCGAAATCAGGTAGTGAGTCCGAACGAACCCGGGAGGGGTGAGATCGATGCGGCAGTGGGAACTCTTCGGCATCACCGACACGGTGCCGACCCCGCCTCCACCTCGGAAGCGGTTCCAGGGCGCCGAGACGATCGCGGCGGTAGCCGCAGGGAGGCCGGTCTTCTTCTGGACGACCGACTCTGCCCTGAGGATGCGTACCGTGACCGGGGCGGCGACCGAGATCATCGGGCGCCCGTTCTCGCAGTGCGAGGGACGGGGCTTGCTCGAGCTCTTCGGGATGGAAGGCCCGAACCTCGAGATCCTCGAGGCCCACGTGGCCGCGCTGAACGGGGAGACCGCGGGGTTCATGCTCCGCGGGGAGCGCGGCACCGTGCGATGCGAGGTGGCGCCGACGCACGACGCTCTCGAGCGCGTGACCGGCACCTTCTGCCTCGCGATGGAGGTCGAGGACGTCGACGTGCGCGATCCCGGATCGCGTCCGCTCGACGTCGCGTACGCCGCCTGACCCGCGTCAGTCGCGGAACGAGGCGGCGGCCTCGACCACGCGACCGACCTCGTCGGGGCCGAGCGTCGCGGACAACGTCCACATCTCATACCCGCTGGGAGGCAGCCAGACCCCTTCGGCGAGCATGTGGTGGAAGAAGCGGGCATAGCGCCCGTGGTCCGCGGCGGCGGCCTCGGCGAAGTCGGCAACCGGCCTCCCGGCCGCGCCTCCCGCGCCGGGGCCGGTGAAGAACACGCTGAAGAGCGATCCGGCACGGTTCACCGTGACCGGGACCGCGGCCTCGGCGAAGGCGCCCGACAGACCGTCGATCAGGGCGTCCGCGGTGGCCTCCAGATGTGGGTACGGGTCCATCGTGCGTGCCAGGTCCAGGGTTGCGATCCCCGCGGCTACGGCCACCGGGTTCCCGCTGAGTGTCCCCGCCTGATAGACGGGGCCGACCGGGGCCAACTGCTCCATCAGGTCGCGCCGGCCCCCGAACGCGGCGCACGGGAAGCCGCCACCCATCACCTTGCCGAACGCGGTGAGGTCGGGCGTGACGCCGTAGTGGGCCTGAGCGCCGCCGTAGCCGATCCGGAACCCGGTGATGACCTCGTCGAAGAGCAGCAGGACGCCGTGCGCGTCGCACACGGCCCGCAGTCCCTCGAGGAAGCCCGGCGCCGGCGGCACAACGCCCATGTTCGCCGCGACCGGCTCGACGGCGACGACCGCGATCTCGTGCCCACGTTCGGCGAACACCGCGCGCACCGCCTCGAGGTCGTTGAAGGGTGCCGTCAGCGTGTCGCGCGCCGCGCCCTCGGTCACGCCGGGCGACGAGGGGATCCCGAGCGTGGCGAGACCGCTCCCGCCGCCCTTGGCGAGGAGCGAGTCGGAATGCCCGTGGTAACAGCCCTCGAACTTCAGGATCAGGTCGCGGCCTGTCGCGCCGCGCGCCAGCCGGATCGCGCTCATCGCGGCCTCGGTGCCGCTCGAGACCAGCCGGACCTCGTCGACCGAAGGCACGGCCTCGACGATGCGCTCCGCGAGCTCGACCTCGGCTTCGGTTGGCGCGCCGAAGGTCGTGCCGCTCGACAGCGCCTTCCGCGCGGCCTCCACGATCGCGGGATGCGCGTGGCCGAACAGCAGGGCACCCCACGACTGCACGAGATCGACATACCGATGCCCGTCGACGTCGACGATCCAAGGGCCCTCGCCGCGGGCCACGAACCGTGGGGTGCCACCGACGCCCCCGAAGGCCCGCACGGGTGAGTCCACCCCGCCCGGGATCACGTGAGCGGCGCGGGTGAAGAGATCCTCCGACCTCGTCACCGTGCGGTCACCGGGCCGACCCGCCGCGTCAACGGTCAGGCCTTCGCGTACGTCAAGGTGCCGGCGTCGCCGGAGGTCGTCAGTGTTTCGCCGTCGACCGTGTACGAGGTTGCGCCGTCGAGGGCCGCGAGGTACACGGTCTCCTGCTCCATGATCGGTGGCTCGCACGCCATCATCGTCGAGGCGAGCGGGCCGAACGAGATCGTGTCGCCGTCGGTCGTGTAGGTGCCGCCGAACGTGTTGCAGCCGCCGGTGCCGCTGGCGTCGGTCTCGGTGAGCTCGAGCGTGGGCGCGGTGCCGGTGACGCCGCCACTGTCCAGGTCGGTCAGCGTCCAGCTCGTGCCGGCGAGCGTTCCGCCGCCGCCCGAGTCGGCGGTCACCCATACCACGGCGGCGACGATCGCGGCCACGGCGATCACCACCCCGATCACGATCCGGTTCCTCGACACGTCAGTGCTCCTCTCGCAACCAGCCTGCGGCATCCTTCGCGTGATACGTCAGCACCAGGTCGGCGCCCGCCCGCCGGATCGAGGTGAGCACCTCGAGCACTGCTCGTCGTTCGTCGATCCATCCGTTCCCCGCGGCGGCCTTGATCATCGAGTACTCGCCGCTCACGTGGTACGCCGCCGTCGGGAACCGGGTCTCGTCCTTCGCGCGACGCACGAGGTCGAGGTAGGGGATCGCGGGCTTGACCATCACGATGTCGGCCCCCTCGTCGATGTCGGCCCGGATCTCGCGGAGGGCCTCGTCGGCGTTCGCGACGTCCTGCTGGTACCCCTGCCGATCCCCGAACCTCGGGGCGCCCTCGGCGGCCTCGCGGAACGGCCCGTACAGCGCCGACGCGAACTTCGCCGCGTAAGCCATGATCGCCACCTCGTCGCGTCCGGCGTCGTCGAGGGCCGCGCGGATCGCGCCAACCTGGCCGTCCATCATGCCGCTCGGGCCCACCATGTGAGCCCCGGCCTCGGCCTGCGCACGCGCGATGCGCGTGTAGCGTTCGACGGTCGGGTCGTTGTCGACCTCGCCCCGTTCGTTCAGCACGCCGCAGTGGCCGTGGTCGGTGTACTCGTCGAGGCAGAGGTCCGCTATCACCACCACGTCGTCTCCGAACTCCCGGCGGAGCGCCGCGATCGCGCGCTGGCCGATCCCGTCGGGGTTCCAGGCCTCGGACCCGTCGGCGTCCTTGCGCGCCGGCACGCCGAACAGCAGGAACGCCAGGACGCCGCGCTCGGCGATCTCCACGGCCTCCTTGCGCAGCGACTCGAGCGTGTGCTGGAACTGACCCGGCATCGAGGCGATCGGGACCGGTTCGCCGATCCCCTCCTTCGCGAAGAGCGGGGCGATCAGTTGGCGAGGTTCGAGGGTCGTCTCGCGGATCAGCGCGCGCAGCGCCGGAGTGCGGCGCATCCGGCGCGGACGGGACTCGGGGAACGGCATGCGTGCAGGGTAGCGGCAGGCCCCGGCCCCCTGCACGTGGCGTTCCGGGGTCTAGCTTCGGGCGCGTCCCCGTGGCGCGAGCGCGCGTTCCACGGCTTCGACCACGCCGTCGAAGGTGTGGGGGTTCGCGACGGCGTGCACCGTGAGGCCATGCGCCCGTGCCTCCTTCGCGGTGACGGGGCCGATGCACACGACCCTCGGCGCGCCCCGGACGGCGCCGAGCGCGCCCACGAAGCCTCGGACGGTCGACGCGCTCGTGAACGTGACGGCGTCGACCTCGCCTGAGGCCAGCGCCGCACGCGCCTGGGTGGGCAGCGAGCGCGGCATCCGCGTGCGGTAGGCGTCGACCCGCTCCGGCGACCATCCCTTCGCTGCGAGGGCGACCTCGAGACCTTCAGGCGCGACGTCGGCGCGCGCACACAGGACGCGCCCGATCCCCTTCGGGAACGCGCGGGCGAGCCCCGCGGTCGTGAACACCGACGGCTGCAGGTCGACGTCGCGTCCGGCCCAGGCGCGGAAGGCACCCGCGGTGCCCTCGCCGATCGCGGCGACCCTTGCACGCACGTCGCCGGGTTCCACGCGGGAGGCGAGCATCTCGACGGTCGCCCGACTCGTAATCGTGATCCACGTGAACCGTCCGGCCGCCAGGTCCTTCAGGGCCCTGGTGAGCCTGGCCGAACGCGCCGGCACCACCTCGATCGCGGGCGCGACGATCACGCGCGCGCCCCGGCGTTCCAGCGGTTCGACGAGCGCGGCGGATCGATCGAGCGGCCGGGTGACGAGGATCGTCCGTCCCGAGAGCGGCCTGCCGGCGCGACCGCTCACCCTTCGACGACCTCGGCGAGGATCTCCTCGGCTCCCGCGGCGATCAGCGCCCGCGCGGCGAGCCCGGCAACGTCTTCGGGCGTTCCGGCGGTCTCGTCGACCCTCAGAACGAGGGCTCCGTCGGGCGTCGCGATCATCGCGATCAGGCGCACGGCCTCGCCGTCGATCGAGGCGAAGGCACCCAGAGGGAGCGCGCAGCCGCCGCCGAGGCGCCACATCAATGACCGCTCAGCGTCGAGCGCGAGATGCGACGCGCGATCGTCGAGCGCCTCGAGCGCCTCGAGCGTCCGCTCGTCGTCGTCGCGGCATTGGAGCGCGAGACAGCCCTGTCCGGGCGCGGGCACCATCTCGAGCGCCTCGAGCGGTCGGGCGTGGTCGGGCTCGATCCCGAGGCGTGCGAGTCCCGCCGCCGCCAGGACGGTGGCGTCGACCTCGCCGTCGGCGAGTTTGCGGAGACGCGTGTCGACGTTCCCGCGGAGCGGCGCGACGGTCAGGCCGGGGAACGCGGCCAGCAGCTGGGCCCGCCGGCGGAGGCTCGAGGTGCCGATCACCGCGTCGGGCTCCAGTCGCTCCGCCCGGGTGATCAGCACGTCGCGATGATCGGCGCGCTCCGGGACGGCGCCGATCACGAAGCCGTCGTCGTCCTCGGCGGGCAGATCCTTCGCCGAGTGCACGGCCAGATCGATGTCTCCCGCCTCGAGGGCGTCGAGGATCGTGTCGATCCACAGACCTTTGAGACCCTGTGGTGAGGCCTCGGCGGCGGCGCCCTCGTCGCCCGAGGTGCGCATCGGGACGATCTCGCTCTCGACACCGCGCGCGACCAGCCGAGAGGCCACCTCCTGGGCCTGGGCGAGCGCCAGGGGTGAGCGGCGGGTTCCGATCCGGAGGGTGCTCACTCCGCCTCGAGGTCGATGCCGAGCAGCTCGGCGAGCACCCGGGCGTGGACGCCGTCGGTGCCGGGCTCCGACCGCTCCTTCAGCTCCACGAGCGGGTCGTGCAGGAGCTTCGCGACGATGCCGCGCGCGACGGTCTCCACGGCCTCGCGCTCGTCCGGCGTGAGGTCCGCCAGACGTGTCGCCTGCCGGTCGAGCTCGGTGCGCATCACGTCGTCCCCGCGTGTGCGGATCGCGCGGATCAACGGCGCGAGGTCGTCGGCGCGGCGCCGCACCGTGAACCGATGGACCTCCTCGGCGACGAGCTCGTGGGCCCGCACGATGTGGCCCGCGGTGGCCGGGTCGTGCGCGGCGAGCCGCTCGCGAAGCGACACGATGTCGACCACCCGCACGTGGTCCAGGTACGCGGTCTCTGGCTCGACGTCCCGGGGGACGGCGAGGTCCAGCAGGACGAGGGGGTGGCCGGCGCGATCGGCGATCGCATGCGCCACCACGTCACGGTGCACCACGATGCCCGCCGCCCCGGTCGCGCTCACGAGCAGGTCGGCCTGCGCGAGCGCGTCGGCGAGCGCGTCGAGATCGCCGTGCGCCGCGTTCGTGCGCTCCGCGAGCGCGCGGGCATGCTCCAAGGAGCGGTTCAGGATCCGGACCGGGCCGACACCGCGCTGCCGGAGATGCTTCACGGCGAGTGCGGCCATCTGGCCGGCCCCCACTACGACCACGTCGCGTCCACCCAGGCCGCCCAGGGCCTCGGCGGCGAGATCGGCACCCAGCGACACGAACGCGTCGGGCGCGGCGCCGAGCGACGTCTCCTGGCGGACACGCCGGCCCGCGCGCGCCGCGGCATGGAAGAGGCCAGTAAGCGCTGGACCGGCGGCGCCCTCGCCCTCGGCGCGCCGCAGCGCCTCGCGCACCTGTGCGTAGATCTGCGTCTCCCCGAGGACCATCGAGTCCAGGCCAGCGGCGACCGCGAACAGGTGGTCGGCGGCGTCCTGTTCCCAGTGCGAGTACAGGGGCTCAGACAGGTCCTCGGGCGCGACGCCTCGGGTCTCGGTGAGCAACCGCTTCAGTGCGAGGAAGCCCGCGTGGTAACTCGGCACGCTCGCCGTGACCTCGACGCGGTTGCACGTCGACAGGATCACGGCCTCATCGATGCCGTCCAGGTCGAGGGCGTGACGGTACGCCTTCGCGAAGTCGTCGTCGGTGAAGGTGAGCCGCTCGAGCAGCTCGATCGGCGCGCGACGGAAAGAGATCCCGAGGGTGAGGATGGCCATGAGCAGGTAGACCAGGGAGTCTAGCCGTCCGTACGGGTCCTCCGACAGCCGGGGCCGCCGGGTAGCATGCCGCGGCCATGACGAAGCTACGCGCGCGCGATCTCGGCATCCACATCGGCCTCGGCGTCCCAGGGCCGATGAACGCCATCACGGACGTCCCCGGGGTTCGAGTCGGCCACCGCACGATCGTGCGGGGCGACGGACCGCGAGCGGTCCGCACCGGTGTGACCGCCGTCTTCCCGGGCGAGGGGGACCCCTGGCGCGAATGGGTGTACGCCGGCGTCCACATCCTGAACGGCTACGGCGAGCTGATCGGCGTGAACCAGCTTCGGGAGTGGGGTGTGCTGATGAGCCCCATCGTGCTCACGTCCTCCCTCCAGATAGGGAAGGCGTACGACGCCACCGTGCGATGGATCGCCGAACGCGACCCCGACGGCGCGATGGAAGTGATGCCGGTCGTGAGCGAGTGCGACGACTCGCAGCTCTCTGATGTCCTCTCGTTCCCGTTGGGGGACGACGACGTCGCAGCCGCGCTCGATGCGGCGGCCCCGGGCCCGGTCGGCGAGGGCTGCGTCGGCGCGGGCACCGGCATGCAGTGCTTCGACTTCAAGGGCGGGATCGGCACGGCCTCGCGCGTCGTCGACGCCTCTGCCGGTGGGTACACGGTGGGTGTGCTCGTGCTCACGAACTACGGCGATCGCGAGTCTCTTCGGATCGACGGCGTACCCGTGGGCCGCGAGATCCGTGACCTGATGCCCGAGCAGCATTCCGAGGGCTCGTGCGTGGTCGTGGTGGCCACCGACGCCCCCTTCCTGCCGCACCAGCTCGCTCGGGTCGCTCAGCGCGCCGGGTTGGGTCTGGCGGCCACGGGTTCTTACGCCTCGAACGGCAGCGGCGAGCAGATGCTCGTGTTCTCGACGGCGAACCGCCTGGGGCCGGGAGCCCCCGAGCGCCAGGTCCGCGCGGCCGTCGACGGGCCGATCGGTGCGCCGTGGTTGCTGTCCGCGGTGTTCCAGGCCACGGTCGAGGCAACGGAGGAGGCGGTCGTGAACGCCCTCGTCGCCGCCGAGACCGTGACAGGACGCGACGGGAACACCCTCCACGCGATGCCGGTGGACCGGGCGCTCGCCGTCCTCGAGCGCTCGGGCCGCCTCGGGGCTTAGCTGGGTGACCCGTCCGTCCGGGCGTCGGCCGAGCCCAGGCCGCGGAGGAACCTGAGCGGCTCGAACGGCGCCGGGTCGAACGGCGGCGCCTCGCCCGCGATCTGCGCACCGAGCAGCTCGGCCGTCCCCGCTCCGAGGATCACACCCTCGGAGCCGTGACCGGTCGCCACGAAGAGCCCGTCTCGCACCTGCCCGACGAAGGGTCGCTCGTCGGGGCTGAGCGGTCGGATCCCCCACCACGAGGACCGCACCGTGGCGTGGGCGAGTGCTGGCGCCAGCTCGATCGCCGCCGCGAGGAGCCGTCGCACCACCGTGGCGTCCTCGGGCTCGGGCGCGAGGGACGTCTGCCGGGACGACCCGACGAGCACAGTCCCGTCCCGATGGGGATGCATGATCGTGCCGAGCACGTCCGGAGGGAACCCCGCCTCCGCGATCTCGCCGGCGGTGGGGAGCCCTGCGGGGTGCCCCTGCCGCAGGGCGGCATGGGCGGCGACCGCCTCCACGAGATGGTGCACCAGGCCGGGCGGGGGCACGACCCGAACGAGCCAGCCGCGGGCGCCGACAACGGGGATCGAGACCCCGACCGGGACGAGCAACCGCGACGACCACGGGCCGCCCGCCACGACGGTGACGTCGGCCTCGAGCACCCCGTCGTCCGTGATCGCTCCCACGACACGGTCTCCCCGAACCGCGAGGGCACGGGCGTTCGTGTGGTGGCGGATCTCGGCGCCAAGCCCGCGGGCCTCCAGGGCCATCGCCACCGTAAGGGCCCCCGGGTCCAGTCGGTGACCGTGGTGCACGAGCCAAGCGCCGGCCACGGTCGGCGAGAGCGCCGGCTCGATCTCGGCCAGCTGGCCGGCGTCGAGCGGGTCCACCCTCGTACCGGCGCGTTCGGCCACCCCAGCAGCGTGACGCGCTGCCGGGAGCTCGTCGTCGCCGCGGGCGACCATCACGAGGCCGACCGGCTCAGGGTCGAGCTGGATGTCGATCGGTGCGTCCGACGCGATGGCGAGGTAGCGCGCGAGACTCCGCGTGGCCATCGGGACGGTCGCGCCGTCTTCCGGGTACACCCAGAGCCCTTGGTTCCGGCCGGACGCGTGCGCCGCGAGCTCATCGCGCTCCACGAGTGTGACGCTGGCCCCTCGCCGGGTCAGCTCGGAGGCGCACGCGGCCCCGATCACGCCACCGCCGATGATCACCACGTCGGGCATGGCGGGAGCCTACCGACCGGCGAGCCAGCTGGTGGCCTGGTCGTACGCCTCGAGGCTCGACTCCCCGAGCACGGGCGTGGCCTCCACGATGTGGAGTCCTTCGGTGTGTTCGACGACGCGGGCCGCACGCATCTGCTCAGCGAGCTCGGGGGAGACGCCGCTGAGGTACAGCCGACCGCCGAGTGCGTGCAACCGCCCCGCGTAGTCGTCGACGACGGTGAAGAACGTCGAGCCCAGGGTCGTGCGACCGCGCAGGCGCAGGACGACCACCGGAGTGTCGACCTCGGCGGGGTCCGGCAATCGCCGGTCGAGCGTCTTCGCTCCCGCGTAGAGCAGGCTTCCGTACGCATCGAGCAACGTGACGTGGCGTCCTTCCAGTACCGCCGGCGACGGGCGTTCCTGCCAGCGACCCTCGGGGGTCGGCACCAGCTCGACCACGGTTAGGTCCATCGCGTCCTGGTTGAGCTGCAGCAGGAGCGAGAGAGCCACACCGATCCCGACCGCCGCCGGGATCGGGAGCACGAGCGTGGCGATGAACGTCGTGAGGAGCGCGATCCGTGAGGTCGCGCTCGTACGCATGATCGTCAGCATCTCGCCGGCCCGGAGCGCTCCGACGGCTGCGGCGATCAGCAGGCCTGCGAGCGTGGCCATCGCCACCTTCCCGATCAAGCCGCTGAAGGCGACGAGGATCGCGATCATCCAGACGCCCGACGCGATCGCGGCCCATCGGGTGCGGGCGCCGGTCGACACGTTGAGGGCGGTCCGTCCGACCGAGCCGCCGACGGGCTGGCCCTGGAACAGGCCGCTCGCGAGGTTGCCGAGGCCTTGGGCGATGAAGTCGCGGTTCTGTTCGGTCCGCGAGCCGTCGAGGTTGGGCGCCGACTCGCTGACGCCCGCGCCCTGCACGAGCACGATCGCCGCAACCGAGAGCGCGCCGACCAGGAGATGGACCGAGACGAGGTCGAGGTTCGGGAGCGCAGGCAGGGGGATCCCGGTCGGTATCACGGCGCCGCCGGCGACGGTGGCGACGTTCGCATCGAGCGCGGCGGCGATCGCCGTCGGCACGATCAGCGACAGGAGCGCACCCACCTTCGAGAACCGGGTGGGTCGCAGCACGACGACGATCGCGATCGCGGAGAGGCCGGTGAGCAGGGTCGGGATGTCGATCCATCGTGGATGCAGCAACACCGAAGCCGCCTTCTGGATCGCGAGGGTGCCCGTGGCCTGACCGCGGGTGCCGGTCAGGTCGGGGATCTGGCCGAGCACGATGTTCACGGCCACGCCCGAGAGGAACCCGACCATGACCGAGTGCGAGACGAACCGCGTGTAGCGCCCGAGGCGGACGACACCGGCGACGATCATCGCCGTTCCGGCCAGCAGGGTGAGGAGGAAGAGCGCACCGCTCCGCTCGCTCGCCGGAAGCGTCGCGATCGCCTCGCCGGCCGCGAGGGCGGCGGCACTGGTGGTCGTGATAACCATCAGCTGCGTGCTGGCGGCCGCGCCGCCCACGATCGGTCCCGCGAAGCTCGCGTAGAGCCCGTGGATCGGGTTCACCCCGGCGAGCACGCTCGCCGCCATGCCGTCGGGAACGCCCGCGATCGCGCCTGGGATGCCGGCCACCGCGTCGGACCGCAGCGTCGCCCACGAGGGGAGCCGACGATCGCCGCTCGATGCCTTCATCGCGCCGATGCTAGTGGGCCATGGGGCCTCGGCGCCGGTCACCGCGCCCGCGGTTCCCTAGAATCGACGGCGGAGACGTGCCTGAGTGGCCGAAAGGAGCCGCCTGCTAAGCGGTTAGAGGGTGTTGAGCTCTCTCCCGGGTTCGAATCCCGGCGTCTCCGCTGGGTCGCCCCTCCGGTACCTTCCGGACCCGGTCTCGCGGCCACCCATCGAGAGCGATAGGTCTCGCGTCCCGCCGGCGTCATCGACGCCACACCACCGAGCCGATGGAGGAACTCGGCACGGTCGTGGGACGATGCGGCATCCAGAAGAGGATCCGAGCACGGGCACCTGGCGAACGGGAGGGTCGATGCCGCTCCGCATCGAGGACTACGCGCTGATCGGCGACACCCATACGGCTGCATTGGTGGGACTGGACGGGTCGATCGATTGGCTCTGCCTGCCCCGCTTCGACTCCTCGGCCTGCTTCGCGAGCCTCCTCGGCACGGAGGAGCATGGCTCGTGGCGGATCGGCCCACGCGTCGACGTCGTGAAGACCACGCGACGCTACCGGCCTTCGACCCTCGTGCTCGAGACCGATGTCGAGACGGCGGACGGAGCGGTCCGCCTCATCGACTGCATGCCGGCGCGGCAGACCCATCCACGGGTCGTTCGGGTGGTGGAAGGAGTACGCGGATCGGTCCCGATGTCGGCGGTGCTGACGCCGCGCTTCGACTACGGCAGGACCAGGCCGTGGATCAAGGTCGAGGGCGAAGGGATGGTGTCGGCCGGGGCCGGACCGGAGGCGATGGAACTCCGAGCCGACGTCCCCATCTCGTCTGACGACCAACGTCTCGCGGCGCGGTTCGACGTGCGCGTGGGGCAACGCGTCGGGTTCGTCCTCACCTGGTTCTCGTCCTGGGAAGCCGCGCCCCCACCGGTCGATGCCTTCGATGTGGTGGGCGAGACCGTGGCGTGGTGGCAGACGTGGACCGGGAGGTCGACCTACCGGGGAGGCTGGGGGGACGAGGTGGAGCGCTCGCTGATCACGCTGAAGGCGCTCACGTACGAGCCGACCGGCGGCATCGTGGCCGCTCCGACGACCTCGCTCCCGGAGTTCCTGGGCGGCGTCCGGAACTGGGATTACCGATTCTGCTGGATCCGCGACGCCGCCCTCTCGTTGGACGCGTTGATGGCCGCCGGGTACGTCGACGAGGCGACCGGGTGGCGGGACTGGCTTATACGCGCGGTGGCAGGCGATCCCGAAGACCTGCAGATCATGTACGGCGTTGCGGGGGAGCGCCGCTTGGAGGAGTACGAGCTCCCCTGGCTCCCGGGCTACGAGGGCTCGTCGCCGGTGCGCGTCGGGAACGCGGCTTCGGGCCAGCTCCAATTGGACGTCTACGGGGAGCTCAGCGACGCGATCTATCGCGCGAGGAAGCTCGGCATGGCGCCGGAGCCGGAGGCGTTCGACATGGCCGCGGGTCTCGTCAGGTGGCTCTCGGAGCATTGGCGTGACCCCGACGACGGTGTCTGGGAGGTCCGAGGTCCCCGACGTCAGTTCGTGCACTCGAAGGTGATGGCCTGGGTCGCCGTCGACCGCATCGCGAAGATCGCGGAGGAGTCGGATCTCGTGGCTCCGCTCGTACAGCTCCGGCAGCTGCGCGATGAGATCCACGCAGAAGTGTGCGAGCTCGGGTTCGACGCCGACCGCAACACCTTCACGCAGTACTACGGATCGGAACAGCTCGACGCGGCGCTGTTGCTGATCCCGCAGGTCGGGTTCCTGCCGGCGTCCGATCCCCGCGTGGTCGGGACGATCGAGGCGGTACAGCGAGAGCTGCTCCGAGATGGATTCGTGATGCGCTACATCCCCGACGAGGACGCGGCCGACGGACTCCCGCCGGGGGAGGGCGCGTTCCTCGCGTGCAGCTTCTGGCTCGTCACGGACCTGGCGATGATCGGACGGCTGGACGAAGCCCGATCTCTATTCGATCGACTGTTGGGCCTGCGGACCGATCTGGGGCTCTTCGCGGAGGAGTACGACCCGAAGCATGGACGGCTGATCGGCAACTTCCCGCAGGCGTTCACGCACCTGACCTTGGTCGCGAGCGCGGTCGCGCTGACGGAGGCAGCCGGCGAAGGGGGAGCGACATGAGTCTCACGGGCAAGGTCGCCATCGTGACCGGCGGCAACAGCGGGATCGGCAGGTCGATCGTGTCGGCCCTCGCTCGGGAAGGGGCAGACCTGGTGATCGACTACGTGGCCCACCCCGGCGCGACCGAGGACCTGGTGCGACTGGTCGAGGGGCTCGGCGCTCGGGCGATCGGCGTGGAGGCCGATGTGAGCGAGGTCGCTGACCTCGCCAACCTGCTCGACGCGGCCGTGAACTCCTTCGGACGGTTGGACATC
>Ga0247826_10000083_pt1 | contig 13057 bp, 24 predicted proteins | sample 12C_Control_Day1_FD_200152 | JGI IMG/M metagenome (GOLD analysis project Ga0247826, IMG submission 200152) | Soil microbial communities from agricultural site in Penn Yan, New York, United States - 12C_Control_Day1 | ecosystem: Environmental > Terrestrial > Soil > Agricultural land | place... | reverse complement strand
GAACAATAGCTTGCGACAATGCCTCGTTCGCGATCTCATCAACGTTTTCTATAACGTCCACCTCCTCATTCTCAGTTTCTAGTTGTATAGCCCGATCCTCGGCCTTGTCGAATTGCACTAGCAGCCTACACACCTCAAATGCTTGTGCACTCTTCTGCTCTTTTGTCATCACGGAACCTCACAAATCTAGGGTGTCGTAACCTACCACCGCTGCCTACATATTGATAGCGAACTTCCATCACCTTGCCGAGATACTTCTCCTCGTTGGCGCTGATCTCCTCACGGGTCGCATCGTCCATGCCGGACACTGCGGCCACTATCCGGTCGTCGCCATACAGCCCACACTCCACAGCGCCCACGAGACCCAGATACTTGCCGACCTAGGCGTCCTTGTAGCCCTTCACCACCAGGTCAGTCGTCGGCGTCGGCTTTCGCTTCGTCCAGTTCAATAGGTTGCCGTCCTTAAAGACCACGCCCTCGACATCGGGATACCGAATAGCGCCTTCATAGGCTTCGTCGATCGTGCCTTCTACGTCGTTCAACATTATAAAGGGCGTGAACTGTATACCGCAGTCTTCGCAGTAGTCCCTCACCTGTTCAAGCGTGCACTCCTCGGCCAAGTCGGGCGAAGCAAACGCCTCGATCGACAACAGATGCCCGCAGCCGTCGGCCAGCCAGGACTTCACCTCACTCGCGGGCTGTCCAGGCGCATACAGCTCGCAGTACAGGACCTTGTTGCCGTTGCCCGGTTGCGAGTCGTAGAACGCACGGACTACCTCGTGCTTGTCCAGTTGGTGATAGATATTCGTCGGGTGTCGGGTGAACGCACCACCGGGACACAGCGTTAACCAGATGCCGTCACGTTTGAGGTGAGCATATTTGTAGACCTCACCGGGCTTGTAGGTACGCATCTTAGGCCGTTCGATTAACATCGCGGTTGATCTCCAGAGTAGCGGTAACGCAATCGTAGCGGACCAGTACACCATCTCCGTGCTTCCGACGAATAGCGTCGAGCACGCAATACAATGCCTCTACGGTCATGGGCTCTCTAAACGTCTGCCACATCGACCACTTTTCTTCGACGGGGTTCTCTCGCAGCTGGAAGTCACCCTTGGGAATCCTTGCCAATTCAACCGTCTTGAATACCCAGTTCTGAGCAGCCTCCAACGAGGTGAACTCGCTGGGCATATCCACCCAGCCTCTGTTACTCCAGTTGATCTGAACCTTCATAGCATCTCCTCTCGGTCGTATTTAGTGATGAGGATAACCGGTTCCTTCGTCACGGGTCGCTTCGCCAGCGGCTCACGACGCCCTGGCGCCACCTGCACCCACTCGTCGCGGTGTGCCTTGTCGACGAAGCGATAGTAGTTCTTGCGACCGGACGACAGCGTCGCTACACTGTAGAAGTATCTGCAGCTCACGGCACTCTCCTTTCGGTTCTGATCTCGCAGTCCTCGATGTAGCCTTGCTCGCGCCTGCGATATGCGCTGAGCTCATCACCGTTCGATACAAGGCACTTCTCGACGAGGGCCTTGTTATAGACCAGAAGATACACCGCGAACGGCACACCCCAGACATAGCTCTCAATGCCCTCGATCGGCAGCGGGACAACCCGTCGCCACAGGCCCTTGTCGCCCGGCGTCGCGGACGGGTTAATGAATACGATCTCGTTCTCAGAACGTGAGTAAACTATCTCTTCCCACATGGTAGGCTCCGATTAGAGGATATGGGCTTCGCCAAAACAAAAACCAGGTCCGTGTTTGACCACCCGCCTGGAAGTCGGGCTACCTATGTCGTCACTGCATGCGTGTAGTGACCGGTCCGGCACTACGGATTCACCGGCGGATGCGCTCCCGTGAATTAGCGCTTACGGTCTCCGCAGACCCATTATACAATCATTGGTCCACGAAGTCAACCGTTCCCGTTCTTACGACGCAGGACCTTGTGAAGGATGTCACGCAGGTCCTGGGTCTCGAGAGCCATGCGCTTCTTGTCCACGACACGCGCTCTAATTTCCTCATCGACCGTTTCAGGAACACACAGATCGGTGATCCTCACCTTCACCCTGGTGCCTCGTCGCACCGCACGGTCTTCCGACTGAGCACGTTTCGGCATGCTCCAGTCCTGTGAGTAATAGATCTCGTGATCGCAATTCGTGTCGTATTTATCACCTTGCCCAGGCGGGTAACCCAGCAGGTTCAATCCGGTACCTCCAGCACCAGGATTGGCCACGAAGTACTGGCACTTGGGATCGTGGTTGAACCGATGCACGGCCAGTTCACGTGCCTCGTCCTTGGTGCCACCGTGGAACTCGACCGCGTCAAGTCCCTTCTCCTGAAACCGCTTCATAATCGCTGCGATGTCAGGTCGGAAGTGTGCCCAGATGATAGTCTTCTGCTCAGGAGTCTTGTCCTCAAGCAACTCCATTAGCGCCTCGAGTTTGGGATTCGGATCGAAGAACTCGATGTGCCTCCGGTCGAGATGGGTCTCCTCGATGCCGCTACCCGACGACTGGGTCGGGTCGAAGCTCATGAAGCCCGAGGTGATCTGCGCCAGCCTTAGCAACTTCACCAGGATGTTGTCGACTTTGATGACCTTCGAGTCATCCTGCATGTCGTTCTCGATCTCGAGAAACAACTGCTGTTGCAAGGCCTCGTACATCTTCTCCTGCTCGGGGCTCATTTCAACATCGCAGATGTCGTACACCTTCTCGGGAAGATCCGGTAACGCTTCCTCCTTTCTGACGATGAAGGACATCGAAGCAAGCCTCTCGTGCATGAACGGCAGGTTCTGTATCGACACCAGGCGTCGCACACCGCGACCCTCACCCGACATCTGGTACACGCCGTAGAAGGCACGGAAGGCGTCGAAGCTCTTGAAGCCGCTACCACCCTTTCGCAGCCATTCGAGGATCATGTACAGGTCCATCGGCGAGTTGCACACCGGTGTGCCCGTCAGCGCCATCCTCTGGCTACACATCTCCCTGAGCTTCAAGGCGTGTTTGCCACGCTTCGTGCTCGGGCTCTTGATGTAATGGGCCTCGTCGAGAACACCGAGGTCCCATTCGATTTTCGAGATCACGTCCCACGATTGCACCAAGCCCTCGTAGGACACCACGACCATGGTGTACTGCTGATCGGGTACCTGTTTGAGCGCCAGCGCCTCCATGAGTTTCTTGATGCGCTTCATCTGACCGCCACGCAGCACCGTGCAAGCACCAGGCACAGTCGAGAACCGTTCGACCTCATAGGCCCAGTTGGTCCTCACATTCTTGGGGGCGACGATCAGCGCACGGTACATCCGGTTCGACTTCGCCTTGAGGATCGGAGCCTCCAGGTCGATCCTCTTAATGACGATCGGCGTCTTACCAGTGCCCTGTTCCATGAACAGTCCGAAGCCCTCAGTGCGATAGCAGCACTCGAGGCCCACGTTCTGATGCAGCATCAGCGGGTCACCGCTCTTGAGGATATGAGCCGCAGCGATCTGCGTCGTCGGACAGGCAAGGTGCCTGATCTTGTCTCGCATTGGGACATAGGCGTGGTACTCAGCGGCTTTCCGCATCACGATGGACTGCTTCTCAGCCGTCAGCACCAGATAGTTAAACACCTGCAGAGCCCGTTCGCTGGTGAAGATCACGCGGTCGGCAGGCCACAACCGGTGGATCAGCATCACTGAGATGTCGGTCACCGGCACAGACCACTGTGATCCGTGCCCGGTTGTGCTCAACTCCCTCTTGTCAGGGAACCGTTCAGGGAACTTAGTTCTGGCGACCCAACTGGCCAACTGATCCACGGTGCTACCGCAGATGACCAGGTGCATCGTCTCGAGGTCGTCGCTCACGTTGATGTGAATGTGGTCGTTCGGACCGAACGGGATCGGTGACCACACTTCGTTGTGCGAGACCTTGTACTGGGATTGCACGGGCATGAACATCTCCTTAGTTAGAGTTACGGGAATTGGACAACGCCTTCGCGACCATCTCAGGACCCATGAGCTTCATGAGTTCCATGATCTGGGCCATCTTGTTCTGCATCTGCTGTAGCTTACGGCCACCTCGCAGATCGTCCCGCACAGCCTTGAGCTGTACGAGCTTAACAGAACACCTATCGAGAACACCATAGTAGTCTATGATGTTCTCGCAGTACTCGTCCCACGCCTTGTCGTGGGCGGCAAGTGCCTTCAACAGTTCAGCCTCTTGCCGGAAGAACCTAGCGCCCTCATTATCTCTGAGCTTAAAGAGCTCGTCGATTTCTAAGAGCAGACCCTTCTTCAAGTACGTCGCATCGTGGGCTCTCTCGACCGTGAGCTGTTGAATGTCAGCAGCTATCACGGCCATGTTCACGGCCTTCGACTTGTCACCGACCATCTTATTTATCTTGGTGACCATATCGTAAGCCTTCTTGATCCGCTTCACATCCTTCACCTCGCGGACCACTTCACCGAGCTCCTCGATCCGCTCACGGTACTTGAGGATATGCTCCTCAGCGTTCTCGTACCGATCGCGCAACCGAGCAAGCTTCTCCCGTATGGGAGTAACACACCTCAGGTACTCCTTCTCCTTTCTGTCAGGGGTAACATCGTACCGATCACTGATGGCGATCTTGGCCCGCATCTCCGTGTAGTAGATCTCTTTCTCCACCTCATCTAAAGTAGGCATATGAGGGTCCTCGGGATAGTGATAACAGCCCAGCGCCGGATAGGTCCGGCGCTAGGCTGTCGGGAACGTGTAGTGATTACGCAGAGGCCGCAGCCGCGGTCTTCTCCTTCGACATCTTCTCGATCTCGGCGAGCTTCTCCGAGAGGGCGGCCTTCATCCCTTCGATGTCCACGCCGTCGCTCTGGAGGTCCGCGGCGAGTTCCGCGAACTTTTCCATGACGCCGCGGAGTTTCTTGGCGTTCTTCCGCGTCTTGGTGCTGCCCATCGTGCGGCAGTCCTCGGCTTCCTTGCGGAGCTTGTCGACGACGCCCTGCAGGTAATCCGCACGGTGCTCGAGGAGCGGCGCTTCGTTCTCGAAGTCGTTCCTCGTGAGGCGCTTGTGCACCTTCTCGCTGTAGTCGGCCGGCCATTCCTTGAGCTTCACGGTCGACTTCCCTTCCGCGTCGGGATTGAGCGCGGGGTACGGGACCTTCTTCACCTTCTCCTTCTTCGCCTTCGGAGCCGGGTCGCCGGGCTTCGTCGAGACGGCTGCGGCGGGTGCGGCGGCTTTCGGGGCGGGCTTTTCTGCGGTCATTGCCATCGTAGTAGTTCCTTGTGTAGAAGAATAGTGAAACACCGAACAACTCGCGAACTAGTGTATTATATCAGATACCTCCTGACTTGTACACTGACAAATTGACGGAATTCTGGAATAGTCATATCAACGGTTATTTATGGGTCATTTTCCGACTCGAACCCCAGTCGGCTTCCGACTACGGATGTGGGCCTGCAGGGCTCGATGCACGACACTGATGTAGTTCGTGCTACACTGCCGCGGGAATTCCTGGAACATCTTGATCGCCGTCTCCGGGTCCATGTACTTGGCGACGATCTCCAGGATCTTCTTTCGCTCGTCGGGATGATCGTCCACGATCTCCCACGAGTAGTAGTTGACGTGGCAGTTCTTTGGGATCTCCTTCCAGGCGATCGCCTTGCGTTCCTTGGGCTTCATCCTCACCCATCGGTTCCGCATCTTCACATTGTAGAACCGATAGTATCGGCTCCAGCAGTCGCGTTCTCCTACAGCATAGGCACTCATTTCTTTCCCCTTGCTTCGAGTTTCTCCTGTATCTTGGAGACCATCTCCAAGTCGTACTCAATCACTTCGTCCCAAGACCGTTCCTCCACCGGCTTGAGCTTAAGGCTCTCGGACATGAACTTATATCGGAACGGCCGCAGCAACCGCAGCAGCTCCGGGTTGGTAATGAACAGCCGACAGGCCTCCGCGAAGTCCTCCGGTCGGGAGGTCTTGGCGTAGTCGCTGATAGGCGGCTCCTGCTGCCAGGCATTCCAGAAGGCATTGTTCACCTTCTTCCACCCGAGCAGCTCATTGACATGGTGCGACGCCTCGTGCGCCGCCACACCGAGGACGCTCATGTCCTCAAGACCGCCGGACTTACCCCTACATCTAGAGGGGTACACCTCCAGCTGCTTCTTCGACTTGATGTAGATCCCGAGATGCCTCGGGTCCATAGGAATCGAGTCGAAGACCATCTTGGGCGGCTCCATGTTGTTGATCTCGAAGAACCGCACCAGAGGCCTCGACGCCTCCTCGGGCGTGGTCTTGTCGATCGGCGGTGGAGTCACGAACGTCACCTCCACCGGTGGAGGTAGCTCCTTCGGCGGACCGGTCCGTTGGTCCAAGTACATGCACAGCGCCCGCCAGCAGGCGTTACTCATCTGCGGGCCGCTCATCGAGATGAGATCCCTCGGATCCCTGAGGAGTCGCATGGTCACCTCCTCGACCCAGAGGGTCCAGATGCCGAGATACACGGCGATGCGGGTGCCATTCTCTTCCTCGCAGATCACACCCATCGTGGATATGCCGTCCTCGTTCTTCACCTCGAAGCGAGCGCCTCGGGTGTCGGTCGGTGAGTTCACCGTGAACTTAACTATCGAGATCATTATGAGCCCTCCTGAAAGAGACGCTGATGCTAAGAGCAAAGAGCTCCTGAGCCTCGAGGATGCGCTTTACGGTCGGAGCACAGTAGCCGTCCTCGGGATCCTCGAAGGTCATCCACAGCGTGGTGGCCTGTGGGATCTCTCCCTCGTCGATGCCACCCTCGTTGAGCTGCCACTCGAAATGACGGCAGGCCTGAGTGATGTATGCCGACTTGTGGGCCGACAAGTGGAGCTTGAACTGTATGTACCGATTCACGGAACACCTCCTTAACCAAGGGTTACGCTGGGGCTGAACAACAAGACCATCGCGTTCCAGCGGTCGCGGCAGTCCTTCACACACTTCCAGAACGAGTCCTCACGCATGATGACGAGCTTGTCGTCGAGGTATTCACGGGCCTCCTGGTGCGTTGTCGCCTCCTCGTGCTCGACGATGTCCTGCACCCGCTGGGCGTACTGCTGGGGGCTCACCACCTCCAGACGGTCACCCATGTCCATGGCGAAGACTCTCACGTTCTCGTCGTTATCATCGACACCGAGGTGGTGCTTGATGACGACGATGAACGAATAGCCCGAGTCATGCATATACTCAAAGCCGATCCGCCACTCGTTGCCGTCGCAGTGGATCGTCGGCCTGTGCACCTCGCGTCGGTACTCCGCAGCGGGCTTGTTCATCCAGCCAGTGTTCATAGACATCACGGACTCCTAACTAGAAAGGGAACCAACAAACGGCCCGCCCGGGAACATCCCGGGCGGGCGCACCTCACGCACTACCTACCTGCCGTGGATCACCGACGGCAGCACGTCGACGAGCGTATCAGGGATCTCACCGTCGAACGTCTTCTCCGCAGCCGCCCGCCTCTTCTGGTACTCGACGAGGGCCTTCTCGGCCTTCGAGATCGCCTTCGCCTGTCCCAGCGAGAACTCGTTGAGGGCCTGCGCCTTGGTGCGCAGCTCCATCGACTCTTCGGCCAACCGGTCCGCCTTGTCATTCATCCGCTGGGCGATGCGCGCCTTGCGCTGCTCAGCGGTGAGCTTGACCTTGGCGGGCTTGTTGTTGGACGCCGCGACCTTCTTGGACTTCACCATCATCAACTCCTTAGGTAAGGGAACCAAAAGGGCCCGGCGCCGGAACATCCGACGCCGGGCGACACCTCACTCGCTCACACTACTCGGCTTCGGTCACCTCCTCTTCCTTCTTCTTGCCACCCTTGGTGACCGCAGCCTTCGCGGCCTCGAGGAAGGCCTCGATTTCGTCGGGCGGCAACTCGTCGCCCATTCCACCCAGCAGGCTCGTGAAGTCCTTCATGAGCTTGCCGAGGCGCTTCACGTTCTTCTGCTCCTCCTTGCTACCGGCCTTGCCGATCAGCTCCGCCTCTTCGCGGAGGGCTTTCGCCTTCGCCTCGAAGGCCTCCGCCCTCTTGAGGAGGAACGGCGCCTCGTTGGTGAAGTTGCGCCGCTTCAGCCGCACGTGGACAGCCGGATCGAAGTCAGCCGGCCACTCGACCAGCTGCACCGTCGCCTTCCCCTCGCTGTCCGGAACGAGACCCGGGTACATGACCCGGTGCTTCTTGACCCGTTCCTTCCTCACCTTGACCGGCTTCTCGACCTTCACCTCAGCCACGACGGCCTCGGGAATCGCCTCGACGACGGCCTTGGAGACGGCGGCCTGCAGCTGCTTTGCCTTGTTCTTGGACATAACTCACGGAACCTTTCTTGCCCATTTAAGGGCTACAGTGGTAACTCAGCGACGGATGGGATAATGAGCCCCGTCGCCAACGGCTCGACTACTCGTCGTTAAACAGCTTGTCGAAACACTTCTCACAGAGACCCGAGATCAGCATCTCGCGTTCACCCGCCGTGAGATGCGGGAAGGCATCCTGCACGAACTTTCCAGTCTGCCATTCCGTCCACTGATCGAACGGCACTCTAAGCTCCACGTCCTTGCGACACGACTTGCAAGTGACGTTCAGTGGCATCGTGTTGGACAACGTATCGCGTTTCATGTCACCTCCATTATAACAGGTGGACTCGGAACTGTCAACCCCGCATTGTTTGATACTCATGCCAGGTTGCAGAACCGCGGGGACTCACGACGATCGTGAGATAGATCCCGTACGGACTCTCGTTACCGGGGTCGGCGAGGACCGCCACGAACTGCGACGGGCTTTCCATGAACAGCAGTGCCGCACTCTCGACTCGACTCACGGGGAAGAACGCTTGGAGCATGATAGCTCTCTCCTGTGTAACAGACTCCGCCCTGCTGCACCATGCAGTAGCCGCCGACCACGGCGACGTACAGAGCGGCCGACTCGAACCTTGCTGAACGAATGAAAGTCACGGGTCTCTCCTCACTTGTTAAAGGAACAGGTCTGTATCCCACTCGGCGATAGTTGCCTTGATGGTCTCGTCCATCGACTTGCATGCCCTATCCTCATCGGAGTCGTTGGCGTCTGCATTGTCGAAGAACTCTGCGGTCGTATACCGTTCGACGCCCTCGTGGTGGAACCACAGGACAAAGTCCAACGGTCCATCGTTCTCACTCGGCAACCGGATGAGGACCACGTGGGCCTCATCTGACCGAGAGAACTCGGTCTTGAACTTCCACGTCTTGACCCGTAGGCCACCTCCCCAGAGACCCTCCACATCGAAGGTCGGGAATTCATCGCCCTGCGCCTCCTCCGTGAGCACAGGGTTAACCTTCGTGTCCACCATGACATCGGAGAGGTTCTCCCACGCCGAGAGGATAGCCCGCTCTTGCAGGTCGTCCTCGGGCTCGGGGTCCACATCGACAACCACTTCAGCTTTCACTCGGTACTTCATTCGGCACTCCCTAGTAAAGGTTCATCCCAGTCCTCATCGGACTTCTGCTTGAGATCCTCGAGCTCTTTGATGAGCCGGCGAAGAACGTCTTCACCGAGCTCCTTAGACAGCTCTCGAGACAGCTGTTCAAACTGGCGCCTGAGAGACTCAGGCTCAGGCACTGGGTACTTCATTTGGCACCTCCTGACTTGACATGGAACACACAGTCAATCATCTCGGCGTCGCCCATGCAACACAGCATGGCGTCGATAGTCTCGACAGCCGAGATACCCTTGAACTCCGGCCCACCCTCGACCGAGAGGTCGAAGCCGTTAGGCGTCACCTCGTCGAGAGCCGCCGGGTCCTTCGTCGCCTTGCGACCCAGCTGTCCGTTGATGTGGTCCAACGACAGCCGCAGCAGGAAGGCCACGGCTTCAGCGGGCAGGCCCTTCGGCACACCGAGCTGCATCTTCAGCCCAGCGTCCAAGCCTACCGGTGGGGCGCGGCTCTCCTGTATAATCGCCCGCTGGAACTCGTCCAGTTCTTTGCCGGTCTCACTGTCGACCGGCACGAACACGATGGAGATTACGCCCACCGTCGGCGCGATCCTGAACTTGACGAACGACATCACGGCGTCGGTCGCTTCGTTCTTGTCAGTAATCAGCTTGTCCTTCTTCATAGCGACTTGTCCTCCTTCAGTTCGAGAAACAGATAGTTATCCCAGCTCGAGCCGGACTGCAGCAGATGACCGGGCATTGCCTTCTTCATGTCCGCCACCATGGTATGCAGCCGGCGGTACAGGTCGAACTCGTCCGACGTCGCCTGGGCCCACTTGGTGGCATACGAGCAGTCCCAGTGGCCCTCCTCTTCGGAGAGCAAGTCGAACGGGATCCCGAGGTACTTGCTGATCCCCTCCTCATTGGACATCTCCTCGCCGCCCTCCAGGTCCTGTCGCCAGTCACAGAGGGCATCAGCAAACGTGGTATGAAACACGAACCTGATAAGCTCCATCATGCACCTTCCTTCTTGTAGAGACAACGGATACGAAACACGTACTCAGTGCCTTCCATGACCATCTCGCTGCCGCCCATATAGGACAGCACGTGCTCGACCACCTCCTTGGCCGAGATAGACTCGACAGCCATCCCGTCGGGACCTTCCACGTCCAGCCTGTAGCCGTCGACGCTCTCCTTCTTCACGGCGATGTCCAGCTGTGACGCATCGTTGCTGAGCTCGTGGACCGGGTAGTCCAGCTCGTGCTCCTTCAGGAACGTCTTCAGCTGCTGGCGGCTGTCGCCGATGATCCAGACCGGGTCCTTCTCGCTACCTCCAAGGCGAGTGAGTCCCCATGTGTTCTGAAGCCACTCAGTGTCCCACCATCCTGGGATCGGCTTATCCATGACGAGGTCCGTGATCTGAGCTCCGTACAGTAACATTACTTCACCTTCCCTTCTAACATGGTAACAGTTGCGGTGCCGTCCACGAAGTCGAAACAGATCGACTTGACCATGGACGGATAGATCGGCTCACGATAGCCGGCGGACACCGCATGGAACTCGACATCACCATAGTCATTCACCCTACGCCGGGTGATACCTCCTTCGGCAATCGTTCGGGTCCCGACGAAGAAGACTCGCACACAAGCGTGCAGCAACTGGCTGAGAAGCCGCTCAACCACGGTGTCGTTCATCAGCTCGTTCTCGCTAGTCTTATGCATTGATCTCCACCTTTCTGGCTGCGAGGTACGTCTTGTACATGTTGAGGTTGTCGACGAGATACGACGGCTTGTGCATGACATGCTTCGCCTCCGGACTGACCCGGAGAGCCGCCGCCAATGCGAGGGACGTATGGAGACTCTCGCACTCAATCGAGTGCACCTTTCCCAAGTAGTCCAACCACGACACGTTATACATAGCTTCACCTCCAATAAGGAGCCATCGGGACCGGTACTACAAGTACCGGCCCCTCAGGCTCGGACCTCGTTACGACGAGTAGTACTTGATGAACATGCAGCCGTAGCCAGCAGCGATCTTGTCGATCGCATTCCGCCATTCACGACGAGTCAAGTAGTCCGGCCACTGCACGACGCAGACCTCGTCGGAGACATCGACCACGGCGGTCATCGGCTCCTCTTGAGGCCCAGGATACGTCTCGTTGATGGCGTCCTTGAACAGCTGGGCACAACCAACGGTCGGCGCCCGGTACATCATCTCCCTGTCGTCTAGCGGACCGTTCAACGGAATGGGGTCGTACTTCGTCGACAGCTGCCGGAGCTCCAGCGAGTGTCGCTTGGCCACGTTGGCCCTCACGACGTACTGACTACGCTCGATCACCGGCGGGTCGGCACCATAGTACGTGTCCGGCGGGTAGTGGTCCGCGACATAGTCGACCACCGCCTCGAAGAACCACTCGGCGTCCTTCTCCGTAGCAAAAGCGAACGCGGTCTTGCGGATTGTAACAGTCATCACTCATCTCCTTTCAGGTTACGAGTAGTGTGTCGGGCCAACGCCTTCAACATGCCGGGCACGATCTGCACCACCGCGTCTTCATCGACGGCGGTGGGCTCCTGGCTGGGCGGCTTGACCCTTCTCCGTCGAGACGCGACGGGCTCAGCGTCCTTGTCGGGCGGCTGAGCGAAGTATTCCTCGCAGTAGTCCATCATAGCACGGGTCTCCATCAGTAAGGCCCAAGTCGGCGGGCCTACTTCCGCCTGTGCCGTTAGTCGGCACGGGCCGTCGGGTGTAGCCATCCTATTGGCCTAGGAGGGTGGGACATACCACCGACCACTACATCCCTCAGGCTCATGTCGTCCCTGTCACACCTCGCGCCATTATACTCGCTACAATGGCGTGAGTCAAGGTCAGGACTTCGCTGCTACCACGTCGGGCCAGGTACCGATCTACGCCTCGCTAGGGCGCCGTGGGGCTCGTGGAGTACAGGCGGCGAGATGGGTCCCAGGCCGCTGGGGCCGAAACGCTGACGCCGGGTCAGGCGCGACGCTGTAGTCGCTGCAGGACCTACCGCCCTCTCCACGAGGGGCTACGCCGGAGAATGCCAAAGAGCTATGACTGGCTCATCCCACCCTGCTGAGGGGATAGGGAGGCACAGGCCATGGGCCGTACGGGCTGTCACCCCGTACGGCCACAGGTCAGGGCCTACCGCGCCCTACCGCGTCGTCCTACCAGCGCTTGCTGCCGTCGACGATCAGCTGGAAGCTGACGGTCACCGGGCAGCCCTGGACCACGGCCTTCCCGTTCAAGCGCCACCCAACCGAGCCCGTGGAGAACGGGCAGGGCTCCAGCGTGCACGGCCCGAGGCCGGGCACGTTGAACGCGATCGGCTGGGCGCTACCCAGGAACGCAGCCCGGCTGGGCTGGCTCGCCACACCGGCGAGATGGGCAGCCTTCTCGGCCTTGCGCTCGGCCCTGGCTTGCGCCTTGGCCTCGCGGAGGGCCTGCACGGGGACCCCCATCAGGCGACCCTTCGCGTCCACCACGACGGTGGGCGCTGGGGTCACCGCGACCGGCGCAGTCGCCGCGGCCTGTTGGGCCGCCGCGGTCTGCAACGCGGCCACCATCGCAGCGCCGAGCGCGGCGTAGTCGATGGCCGGGGTCTGGGTCGCCGCAACCTTGCTCGTACCGTTACGCATGACTTCACTCC
>Ga0247826_10000082_pt1 | contig 13145 bp, 12 predicted proteins | sample 12C_Control_Day1_FD_200152 | JGI IMG/M metagenome (GOLD analysis project Ga0247826, IMG submission 200152) | Soil microbial communities from agricultural site in Penn Yan, New York, United States - 12C_Control_Day1 | ecosystem: Environmental > Terrestrial > Soil > Agricultural land | place... | reverse complement strand
GGCCCGCGTCGTCGAGAGCCAGGAGGGGGCGGTCTCGGTCATCCTCGGCCGGCAGGTGCAGCCGGGAGACGTGCTCGTCGTGCGCTACGAGGGGCCGGCGGGCGGGCCCGGGATGCAGGAGATGCTGCACCCCACGGCGTTCCTCAAGGGCGCCGGGTTGGGGAAGGTCTGCGCGCTGGTCACCGACGGGCGGTTCTCCGGCGGGTCGACCGGGATCGCGGTCGGGCACGTCTCGCCGGAGGCCGCGGCCGGCGGCGCGATCGGGCTGGTCGAGGACGGCGACCGGGTGCTCATCGACGTCCGCGCGCGGGCGGTGGAGCTGCTCGTCGACGACGAGGTGCTCGCCGAGCGGCGCGCCAAGATGGACGCCGCAGAGCGCCGTGGCAGCCGAGCGACCGCGACCGGCCGGTCTCGAAGGCGCTGCGGGCGTACGCCGCGCTGGCCACCTCCGCGCACACGGGCGCCGTCCGTCGCGAGGTCTAGTCGGTCGACTACCTGCGGAGCAGGAAGTACACCAGCAGACCCGCGGCAACCCCGACGACGATGCACAGCGCCCCCCACGCGGGCCGGGTGTGCCATGGGCCCCGGTCAAGGGCGATCCGGCCGGGGCCGGTGAACACCAGCGCGGCGGCGCCGAGACCGATCACGACGTCGAGCTCCACCGCGTTCGCACCGGCGGGCGACGCGATGAAGAACCCGCCGGCCGCCTTGAGCAGCACTGCGTTGATCTTGATGCCGACCAGGCCGGCCGCGGCGAACGGCGTGAGGACGCCGAGCACGAGAAACGCCCCGAAGACCAGCTCGGCGATCCCGACCACCCAGGACAGCGTCGCCGCGCTCGTGTAGCCGAAGCCGTCGAGGTTGCGGGCGAAGCCGCCGATCCCCGGCCCGCCCCACAGCCCGAACACCTTCTGCACCCCGTGGGCGAAGAACACCCCACCGATCGCGAACCGCAGCAGGAGCAACCCGACGTCGGTGGACGCGTTCCACTCCAGCTGCCGCCGCGCCGGCTTCTGCTCCGCCGTCGGGAACAGCGACGTGGACTGATCACTCATGCTCGCGGAGCGTAGCCCGTCACGCGCGACGGTCGCGGGCGCCGCGCTCGGCGAGCCGCCGCGTCAGTAGCCGTTCTCGACCAGGTTGGGCGGCCGCTCCCCGCGGGCGAAGGCGGTGATCTGCTCGGCCGCGACGGCGAAGGCCCGCTCCAGCGCGCCCGGGACGCTGCCTCCGACGTGCGGCGTCAGCAGCAGGCCGGGCGCCCGCCACAGCGGGTGGCCCGCCGGCAGCGGCTCGGGGTCCGTGACGTCGACCGCGGCGCGCAGCCGCCCGCTGGTGAGCTCTGCGGTCAGCGCGTCGGTGTCCGCTACGGGCCCGCGGGCGGCGTTGACCAGCAGCGCCCCGTCCGGCATCGCGGCGAGGAAGGAGGCGTCGACCAGCCCGCGGGTGTCGTCGGTCAGGGGCACGATCACCACGCACGCGTCGTGCTCGGGCAGCAGGTCGCGCACCTCGTCGACGCCGTGGACGCCGGCGCGCGCCCGGCGCCCGACCAGCGTCGTCGTGACGCCGAAGGGCTTCAGCCGCCGGACCGTGTGCTCCGCCACGTCCCCCGCGCCGACGACCAGCACCCGCTTGCCCGCGAGCTCCTCGGTCTGGTGGTAGTCCCAGCGCCCCTCGTCCCGGGCGCGGACGAACCGCGGGAGGTGCCGGTAGCACGCGAGCAGCACGGCGACGATCCACTCGGCGGTCGCCCCGCCGTGCGCGCCGCGGCAGTCCGCCAGAGCGACCCGGGCCGGCAGCTTCCCCACCCAGTTCTCCGCGCCGGCCGTCAGCAGCTGCACCAGCCGCAGCTCGGGCAGCCGCTCGGTGAGCGCCACGACCTCCGGGGTGGCCAGGAACGGCGGCACGAGCACCTGCGCGGTCGCGGCCGCCGGGGGCAGCGCGCCGGCCACGTCGTACTGCTCGGCCGTGACGCCGGGAACGTCGGCCAGCGCGACGAGGCCCTGCTCGTGTGGCACGAGTACCCCGATCCCGCTCATGTTCGAGAACGCTAGTCGAGAACGGTGCTGTACTTCCGGTGCCGACCACTCGTTGCTCACCCCCCGCTCACCAATCGCGGCCTACCCTGGCCGGGTGCTGGGACGGGTGCGGCGGGGGATCGCCGCTGCGCTGATCGGCCTTGCGCTGACCAGCTGCGCGACCTTCCCGGACGACGGGCCGCGGCTCTGGCGGGAGAAGCTGGAGGGGCCGGGCGAGCTCGGCGCGCCGCCGACGATCCCCGACACCCCACCACCGGAGGGGCCGGGGCAGTCGGACCAGCCTCCACAGTCCGGGGGCCCCAGGGTGCCCATAGGCTGTATCGATCCGGATCCGCAGGTCGTCGCGACCTGCCTCGATCCCGTGTCCGCGATCGCGGTGCTGCCCGACGCGACCTCCGCCCTCGTCGGCGAGCGCGCCACGGGCCGCGTCCTGCGCGTGCAGCGCGACCACCCGCCGCAGCTGGTCGCCAGCATCGCGGTGGACCCGACCGGTGGCGGCGGCCTGACGGGCCTCGTCCTCTCCCCCGCGTTCGCCGAGGACCAGCTCGTCTACGCCTACGTCACCACCCCGGAAGACAACCGGGTGGTGCGCATCGCCCGCGGCGAGCCGCCGAAACCGGTGCTGACCGGCATCCCGCGGGGGGTGATCCGCAACGGCGGGGCGCTGGGCGTCGACGCCACGGGCGCGCTGCTCGTCGCGACCGGGGACGCGGGCGCGGCGCAGGACCCCGCCTCGCTCGCCGGCAAGGTGCTGCGCATCGACACGCTCGGGCGGCCGGCGTCCAGCAACCCCGACCCGGCGTCGCCGATCTACAGCAGTGGGCTGCGCGCCCCCGCCGGCATCTGCACCGACATCCAGACCGCGACGACCTGGGTGACCGACCGCCCCGCCGGGCAGGACGTGCTGCACCGCCTCACCCCCGGGCCGCTTCCGCCACCGGCGTGGACCTGGCCCGACCGCCCCGGCGTGGGCGGCTGCATGGCGCGGCCGGGCGTCGTCGCGATCGCGCAGGCGGGCGGGGCGGCGCTGTTCGTGCTGCGCCCGACCGAGGAGGGCGCTTTCACCGGCGACCCGGAGACCCTGCTGGTGGACACCTACGGCCGGCTGGCCGCCGCGGCGCCCGCGTCGGACGGGCTGCTGTGGATCGGCACGGTGAACAAGGCCGGGGGTGAGCCCGTCCCGAGCGACGACCGGGTGATCCGGATCCAGCCGCCTTCCGGCGGTGGGCAGAGCCGCACCTGACGAGACCACTTCGCGCGGCGTCCGCCTACCACGCGGCCTCCGCAGACGTCGCGATGCACGCGGACGGCGCGCGAAGACGCTCAGCCGGCTTGGCCGACGCGCTCGAGGACCAGCTCCCGCACCCGCTTGGCGTCGGCCTGGCCCCTGGTCGCCTTCATGACCGCGCCGACGATCGCCCCGGCGGCCGCCACCTTCCCGCCGCGGATCTTCTCGGCGACGTCCGGCTGAGCGGCCAGCGCCGCGTCCACGGCCGTGACCAGGGCGGACTCGTCGGAGACCACCGTGAGTCCGCGGGCGGCGACGATCTCGTCGGGTTCGCCCTCGCCGGCCAGCACGGCGTCGACGACCTGACGGGCGAGCTTGTTCGTCAGCGCGCCCGACGCCACGAGCGCCACCACGCGGGCCACCTGGGCGGGGGTGATCGCCAGCTCGGCGAGCTCGACGCCGCGGCTGTTGGCCTGCTGCGTCAGGTAGGCCACCCACCAGGAGCGGGCCTCGGCGGGTGGTGCCCCGGCGGCGACGGTTGCCGCGATGAGGTCCAGCGCGCCTGCGTTGACGAGGTCGCGCAGCTCCAGGTCGGTGAGCCCCCACCCGGCCTGGATCCGGCGGCGACGCTGCCAGGGCAGCTCGGGCAGGGTGCCGCGCAGCTCCTCGACCCACTCCGGCGACGGCGCGAGCGGCACGAGGTCGGGCTCCGGGAAGTACCGGTAGTCCTCCGCGGTCTCCTTGCGCCGCCCCGGTGAGGTCGTGCCGGTCGACTCGTCGAAGTGCCGTGTCTCCTGCACGACCCGCTCCCCGGCGAGCAGCACGCCGGCCTGCCGCGTCATCTCGTAGCGGACCGCCCGCTCGACCGAGCGCAGCGAGTTGACGTTCTTGGTCTCGGTCCGGGTGCCGAACACGGTTGAGCCCTTCGGCATCAGCGAGACGTTGGCGTCGCAGCGCAGCGACCCCTGGTCCATCCGCACGTCGGAGACGTCGAGCGCGCGGAGCAAGTCGCGCAGCGCCGTGACGTATGCGCGCGCGACCTCCGGGGCCCGCGCGCCCGTCCCGACCACCGGCTTGGTGACGATCTCGATGAGCGGGACGCCTGCGCGGTTGTAGTCGAGCAGCGAGTACTCGGCGCCGTGGATGCGCCCGGTGGCCCCGCCGACGTGCAGCGACTTGCCGGTGTCCTCCTCCATGTGCGCGCGCTCGATCGCGATCCGGAACGTCGTGCCGTCCTCAAGCTCCAGGTCGAGCCAGCCGTCGACGGCGATCGGCTCGTCGTACTGGGAGGTCTGGAAGTTCTTCGGCATGTCCGGGTAGAAGTAGTTCTTCCGGGCGAACCGGCACCACGGCGCGATCGAGCAGTTCAGCGCCAGCCCGATCCGGATCGCCGCCTCGACGGCGGCGCGGTTGGTCACCGGCAGCGAGCCGGGCAGCCCCAGACACGTCGGGCACACCTGGGTGTTGGGCTCGGCGCCGAACTCGGTGGGGCAGCCGCAGAACATCTTCGTGTTGGTGGAGAGCTCGACGTGCACCTCGAGCCCCAGCACGGGGTCGAACCGCTCGACGACCTCCGCGTAGTCCACCAGTACCGGCGCGCTCACGGGCTCACCTCCGGGACGCGGTGGATCAACGCGCCGCCGTCCTCGGCGTCGCGGGCGGCCTCGTACGCCGCGGCCACCCGGTACATGGCCGCCTCCCCCAGTGTGGGCGCCATCACCTGCAGCCCCATCGGCAGTCCGTCCTCGCCCGCGAGGCCGCACGGCAGCGACATCGCGGCCGTGCCGGCGAGGTTCGTGGGGATCGTGGCCAGGTCGTTGAGGTACATCGCGAGCGGGTCGTCGACCTTGTCACCGAGCCGGAACGCGGTGGTCGGCGTGGTCGGCGAGACGAGGACGTCGGCCTGTCGGAACGCGGCCTCGAAGTCGCGCGCGATCAGCGTGCGGACCTTCTGCGCCTGCCCGTAGTAGGCGTCGTAGTAGCCGGAGGACAACGCGTAGGTGCCGAGGATGATGCGGCGTTTGGCCTCGGGGCCGAACCCGGCCTCGCGGGTGGCGGCCATGACCTCCTCGGCGCTGGCGCCGGAGTCGACCCGCAGGCCGTAGCGCATCGCGTCGAACCGGGCCAGGTTGGACGAGACCTCGCTGGGCAGGATGAGGTAGTACGCGGCGAGCCCGTACTCGAAGTGCGGACAGCTCACCTCGACCAGCTCGGCGCCGAGCTTCTCCAGCTGCCGCAGCGCGGCCTCGAACCCGGCCTGCACCCCGGCCTGGTAGCCCTCGCCGCCGAGCTCGCGGACCACGCCGAGGCGCACGCCGGCGAGGTCGCCGGTGGCGCCGTGGCGGACGGCCGCGACGACGCCGGGGACCGGCGCGTCGATCGAGGTCGAGTCGAGCGGGTCGTAGCCGGCGACGATCTCGTGCAGCAGCGCCGCGTCCAGGACGGTGCGTGCGCACGGCCCGCCCTGGTCCAGCGAGGAGGCGCAGGCGATGAGCCCGAACCGGGACACACCGCCGTAGGTGGGCTTGACTCCGACCGTGCCGGTCATGGCCGCCGGCTGGCGGATCGAGCCGCCGGTGTCGGTGCCGATGGCCAGCGGCGCCTCGAACGCGGCGAGCGAGGCGGCCGAGCCGCCGCCGGACCCGCCCGGGATCCGGTCGGTGTCCCAAGGGTTGCGGGTCGGGCCGTACGCGGAGTACTCGGTGGACGAGCCCATCGCGAACTCGTCCATGTTGGTCTTGCCGAGGATCGGGACGTCGGCGGCGCGCAGCCGCGCGGTGACCGTCGCGTCGTACGGGGGTCGCCAGCCCTCGAGGATCCGTGAGCCGGCGGTGGTCGGCATGTCGACGGTGGTGAACACGTCCTTGAGCGCGAGCGGCACCCCGGCGAGGGGCGAGGCGGGCGGGTTGCCCGCGGCGAGGCGTTCGTCGACCATCGCGGCGGCGCGGAGCGCAGCGTCCGCGGCGACGTGGAGGAACGCGTGCACGGTCTGGTCGACCGCCGCGATGCGGTCCAGGTGTGCCTGGGTGACCTCGACGGCCGAGACCTCGCGGGAGTGGATCTTCTGCGCGAGCTCGGCGGCGCTGAGGCGGATGAGCTCGGCGGTCACTGCTCTTCTCCGAGAATTCGCGGGACCCGGAACCGGCCGCCCTCGGCGGCGGGGGCGCAGGCCAGCGCCTGCTCCTGGGTCAGGCCGGGGCGGCGCTCGTCGGGGCGGTAGACGTTCGAGAGCGGCACGGCGTGCGATGTCGGCGGGATCTCGTCGGCTGCGACCTCGCCGACCCGCGCGACCGCACCGAGGATCACGTCGAGCTGGCCGGCGAACACGTCGAGCTCGGCGTCGGTGACGGCGAGCCGCGCGAGCCGGGCGAGGTGCGCGACCTCGTCCCGGGTGATCGCGCTCCCGGCGCCGGGGGGTTCGGCGGACAATGTCCCTCCCGAGTGGATCTACGGATGCGGCGACGCTCGGCCGTGAGCGGCGGGCCGCGGGTGCCGCGGCGGCGGTGCCGGCCAGGCGGAGGCCCTGCCGCCACTGAGTCTAGGCCGTGTCCAGGATTGCCCACGGGGCGCACCGGCCTGACAGAATCCCGATCCGGCGCCGCGTCCGCCTACCGCACGGGGAGGAGACCGGCGGAGCCGGCGGGGTCGGTAGAAAGGAGCACGCCAGCCGCGCGCGGCTGCTCGGGGACAGCCAGCGAAGAGGAGGCGTGCGGGCGTGTCGTTCCTGCTCCGGGTCGTGCTCCCGGACAAGCCGGGGAGCCTTGGGGCCGTCGCGACAGCGCTCGGCAACGCCGGGGCCGACATCCTCAGCGTCGACGTCGTGGAGCGCAACCGCGGTCTGGCCGTCGACGACCTCGCGGTGGAGCTGCCGTCGGGCCGCCCGCCGGACGTCCTCATCACGGCGGCGGAGTCCGTTCCCGGGGTCGAGGTCGAGTCGGTGCGGCCGCACTTCGGGCGGCTGGAGACCCATCACGAGCTGGAGCTCATCGAGGAGATCACCGGCGATCCGGAGCACGGGATGACCCTGCTCGCCGAGGGGGTGCCCCGGATCTTCCGCGCCGGGTGGGCGCTGGTCGCCGCGCGGGAGCACGGGCGCTCGTACCGGGTCGCGGAGAGCTCGGCGGCCCCCGAGACCCGGGCCGGCGACCTGCCATGGCTGCCGCTGGCCCGCGCGACCGTCATCGTCCCCGAGGCGCATTGGGTGCCGGAACCGTGGACCAACCTGGACACCGAACTCGCGGCAGCCCCGATCGGGCCGTCGGGAGCGCGGGCGCAGGCCCTGGTGGTCGGCCGCCCGGGTGGCCCGGCCTTCCGGCCCTCCGAGCTCGCCCGGCTCAGCCACCTGGCCGGGATCGTGACCACAGTCTTGGGCTCCTGACGCGCGAGTCGTCGGTCTTCGTCGCGCGAGTCGTCGGTCTTCGTCGCGCGAGTCGTCGCTTTCATGCGGAGATGCGTCGACTCAGGGGGCCTTGTCCAAGACGCGGACAGCACGGACGGGCAACTCGGGCACCGAAACACGACGACTCGGGCGCATGAAACCGACGACTCGCGCGACGGAAACCGACGACTCGCGGTCAGACCCGGATGGACAGCGCCGCCCGCGCGAGGTCGTCGTTGCCGGTGGCGAGCCAGCCGTCGGGCCGGACCAGCACATCCTCGAACCCGATGCGGGTGTCGATGCCCATGCGCAGGGCGTACTCGAGGACGGGCCACGCGCCGTCCTCCTCGCCGTGCAGCAGCACGGGGACGGGCAGCGACCCGAGCGCGCGCAGGATCCGGACACCCTCGGCGACCGCCGTGTCGGGGTCGGAGACGGTCGACTCGGCCAGCACGCGCACCGTCCCGGGCGGCACGCCGTTGCTGCGCAGCGTCACGGCGTCGGCGCTGGTCCACACGCCGAGCTCGACGCCGATGCCGACGGACGCGGCCGCGGCGCACACCTCGACCCAGCCCTTCTCATGCACGTTGACCGAGCAGACGTCGGGCTTGCCCACCCCCAGGTGGCCCCACGCCATCACGGCCTCGCAGCGGGCGCGCGCGTCGGGCTCGATCCAGCGGCCGGTGCTGACGCCGATCTCCATGCTCGGCACGTCGGAGCGGATGGCGGCCACCGCATCGCCGACATGGATCGGGTCGAGGCTCTCCTCCCCGAACTGGTCGCGCGGGTGCACGTGCACCGAGGCGATGCCCAACCGGGCGACCGCACGCGCGTCGCGGGCGAGGTGACGCGCCAACACCGGCAGCGCCGGATGCGCATCCGCGGGCCGCGACCCGTTCAGCACAGCTTGCAGCACCGCGCCATCCTCATTCCGTGAAGCCTAGCCTCCGGAACGGCCGGCGGCAGTCTCCCGATGGAGACCTACCCCAACGGTCGAGGGATCATCCGGTGGCCACGGCGCGCGCTGCCTCCGGCCCGTGCTCGAGCAAAACGCGGAAGCCCGCCTCGTCGAGGACCGGGACGCCGACCTCGAGCGCCTTGTCGTACTTCGACCCGGGCGCCTCGCCCGCCACGACAAACGAGGTCTTCTTCGACACGGATCCCGCGGCCCGCCCGCCGCGCGCGGTGATCGCCTCCTTGGCCTCGTCGCGCGAGAATCCGGCCATCGATCCGGTCACGACGATCGACAGGCCGTCGAGCGTGCGAGGCACCGACGCGTCGGCCTCGTCGACCAGCCGCACGCCCGCCGCCCGCCACTTCGCGACGACCTCGCGGTGCCAGTCGACGCTGAACCAGTCGCGCACGGCGGCCGCGATAGTCGGACCGACGCCCTCGACGCCCGCGAGCGGCGCGAGCGCGGCGGCGAGCGCCTTCGCCCTGGCGCGCGACTCCGCGCCCGCCGGCTCAGGCGACTCGGCGTCCTCGCCCGCCGCCTCGCTGCCGTCGGAGGTGATCTCCACGCCGGCCGCCTCGGTCTCGCTCGCCGCCCGCGCCGCCGCGGCCTCGATGGCCTCCATCGAGCGGAACTCCCGCGCCAGCGCCTGCGCGGCGGTCGGCCCGACGTGCCGGATCGACAGCGCGACGAGCACCCGCCACAGCGGCCGGTCCTTGGCGACCTCGAGGTTGACCAGCAGCTTGCGCCCGTTCGCCGAGAGCTCCCCCGCCTTGGTCCGGAACAGCTCGGTGCGCAGGAGCTCGGCCTCGGTCAGCGCGAACACGTCGCCCTCGTCCTGCACGACGCCGGCCTTGAGCAGCGCGACGGCCGCCTCATAGCCCAGCCCCTCGATGTCGAACGCGCCCCGCCCGGCCACGTGGAACAACCGCTCCCGCAGCTGCGCGGGGCACGACCGGGCGTTGGGGCAGCGCAGGTCGACGTCGCCGGCCTTTTGGTGCGCGAGCCCGGTGCCGCACTCCGGGCAGTGGGTGGGCATGACGAACTCGCGCTCGGTGCCGTCGCGGGCCTCGACGACGGGCCCGAGCACCTCGGGGATGACGTCGCCGGCCTTGCGGATGACGACGCGGTCGCCGATGAGGACGCCCTTTCGCCGCACCTCCTGCGCGTTGTGCAGCGTGGCCAGCGATACCGTCGAGCCGGCCACCTGCACCGGCTCCATGAACGCGAACGGGGTGACCCGGCCGGTGCGCCCGACGTTGACGCGGATGTCGAGGAGCTCTGTGGTGGCCTCCTCCGGCGGGTACTTGAACGCGATGGCCCAGCGCGGCGCCCGGGACGTGGAGCCGAGCCGACGCTGCAACGTGACCTCGTCGATCTTGACGACGATGCCGTCGATCTCGTGCTCGATGTCGTGGCGGTGCTCGCCCCAGTACTCGGCATGCGCGACGACCTCGTCGACGCCCGACAACACGACAGTGCGCTCGGAGACCGGCAACCCCCACGCCTTCAACGCGGCGTAGGCCTCGGACTGGCGCTCGGGTGCGAAGCCCTCCCGCTTGCCAAGGCCGTGGCAGATCAGCCGCAGGTTTCGGGACGCGGTGACCCGCGGGTCCTTCTGCCGCAGCGAGCCCGCGGCGGTGTTGCGCGGGTTGGCGAACGGCGGCTTGCCGGCCTCGACGAGCGCGGCGTTGAGGGCCGCGAAGTCGGCTAGCCGGAAGTACACCTCCCCGCGGACCTCCACGAGCTCGGGAACGGGGAACGCGGTGCTCTCGCGCAGCCGCTCGGGCACCTCGGCCAGGGCACGCAGGTTGAGGGTGACGTCCTCCCCCACCCGCCCGTCGCCGCGGGTGAGCCCCCGGGTGAGCCGGCCGCGTTCGTAGAGCAGGTTGACCGCCAACCCGTCGATCTTGAGCTCGCACAGGTAGTGCGGGATGTCGGAGCCGACCGCGCGGGCGACCCGCTCGGCCCACGCACGCAGCTCCTCGGCGGTGAACGCGTTGTCGAGGCTGAGCATCCGCTCCAGGTGCGGATGCGCCGCGAACTCGGTGGCGAACCGGCCCATGACCCGCTGCGTGGGCGACTCCGGTGTCGCCAGCTCGGGATGCTCGGCTTCCAGCGCCTGCAACTCGCGGAACAGCTCGTCGAACTGCCCGTCGGAGATCACGGGGGCGTCGAGGACGTAATAGCGGAACTGGTGGTCGGCCACCTCGGTGGCCAGCCGGGAGTGCCGCTCGCGGGCGTCGAGGCTCACGCATGCTCCTCGCTGCGCTCGTCGCCGGCGTTCGCCGGCGGCTGCTCTGTTGAAGGTGAGCTCGCAAGCTCGCTCACGACGCGAGCTCGCAAGCTCGCTCACGACGCGAGGCTATCCAGCCGCACCGACGGGAACGGGCGCCGTGCGGAAAGCGCGCCGGTACGCCTGGGGCGAGACCCCACGCTCACGGACGAAGTGCTCGCGCAGCACCGCGGCCGACCCGAACCCCGATCGGTGGGCGACCGCCTCGACGGGCAGGTCGCCCGCCTCGAGAATGCGCTCGGCGAGGCGCACCCGCTGGCGGATCAGCCAGGCGTACGGGGTGGTCCCGGTGGCGGCACGGAACCGCCGGGCGAACGTGCGGGGCGAGAGGTTGGCCCGCGCGGCGAGCGCCTCGACGGTGAGCGGCTCAGCGGCGTTCTCCGCCGCCCACCCGAGAACGGAGCCCAGCGGATCGGGCCCGACCGGGACCGGCTGCTCGATGAACTGCGCCTGCCCGCCGTCGCGGTAGGGCGGTACGACCATCCGGCGGGCGATGGCGTTGGCCACCTCTGCGCCGTGGGCCTGACGGATGAGGTAGAGCGAGGCGTCGATGCCCGCGGCGGTGCCGGCGCTGGTGACGACGGGCCCTGCGTCGACGTAGAGCACGTCCGGGTCGAGCTCGACGCGCGGGAACCGGCGGCGGAACTCCTCGGCGTAGCGCCAGTGGGTGGTCGCCCGACGGCCGTCGAGCAGCCCCGACGCGGCGAGGGCGAAGGCTCCGGTGCAATGGGCGAGCACGCGGGCGCCGCGGTCGACCGCTGCCCGCAGCGCGCCCGAGAGGCGGCGCGACGGCGGGTCGGAGTACTCGCAACCGGTGAGCACCACGAGGTCGGCACTCTCCAACCGGTCCAGGCCGTGATCGGGCCGGATGCGCAGCCCGGTGTCGGTGCGCAGCTCGCCGGGCCGCTCCGCGACCACCGCGAAGTCGAACCCGGGCAGGCCGTCCGCGGTCCGGTCGTAGCCGAAGATCTCGCTGAACACGCCGAGCCCGAAGGTGCCCACGCCCTCACAGGCGATCGCCGCCACGTCCCGCAGCTGCCACTCGGTCATGTTGGCAGGATACCAGCGAAGAACGTCATTCCTGCCACTCGTCACCGAGCGGCAATGAGCGCATGCTTCTTCCCATGTTGAGTGCGTACTGCCCCCGCCACGGCAGCCGGGTCATCCTTTCCGAGCGCCGGATTCGTGCCGTCCACAACACCGCCGACGGCATCGTCCTCGAGGTCGAGTGCCACGACGGCGAGCGGATCATGCTGGTCACGGGCCGCGCGGCGAGCGAAGGGTCCGTGTCGGAACGCCTCGAGCGGGCCCGGCGTGCCCTCGCCGCCGCCCGCGACCCGGCCCGCGCCGCCTGAGCTCCGGGCGGCGGCCGTCAGCCCGCCTCCGGCGGGTCGGTGAACATCTGTCCCAGCTCACGGGCGAGGCGCATCGCGCGCCTCGCCCACTCGGGCGTGGCGGCCGCCAAGCCGCGGGTCGGTGTCGGCACCGCCAGCGAGGCGAGGCGGACCCGGTCGAAACCGAGCCGGTCCGCGAGGTCGAACGCGGGTCGGGCCAGCTCCCGCAGCGGCGGGGGGCGCCGGGGCTCGGCCGCCGGGACGAGGCCGAGCAGCAGCGGTGTCCCCGCGTCCCAGGCCTCGCCCAGCGCGTCGAGCAGGGAGGCCTCGGCAGCCTCGCCCGACACCGTGGGCTGCGTCGCGTCGATCCCGATCGCGGCGGCCCCGACGCCGGCGAGCAGCGCGACCGGCGGGCGCGGCGCTCCGCAGCGGACGACCGTCGGCACGGCGAGGGCGTCGACCAGCTTCCGCAGGGCGTCCTGCGCCTCGGGCTCGGGCACGGCCGCGACGGTGCCGTAGCCCGACGCCGTCGGGAGCGAGCCGGCGAGCACCGCGGGCAGGTCGGGCTCGTCGAGCTGCACGACCACCCGCGCGCCCGTGCGGGCACTGACCTCGCCGATGTGTGTGCGCAGGCCCTCCGCGAGGCTCGCCGCGAACTCGCGCACGGCCCCACGGTCGGTGAGCACCCGATGCCCGGCGCGCACCTCCACGGCCGCACACAGCGTCCACGGCCCCGTCGCCTGGACCTTGACCCAGGCCGGGCGGGCCGGCTCGCAGGCTTCGTCGAACGCGTCCAGGTCGGCCCGCAACAGGTCGACCGCACGGCGGTGGTCGCGGCCCGGCCGGTCCACGACCCGGTACGCCGACGGGCGCACCTCGACGGCGATGTCCACGAGCAGTGCCGCGGTGCGGTCGACCTGT
>Ga0247826_10000079_pt1 | contig 13219 bp, 14 predicted proteins | sample 12C_Control_Day1_FD_200152 | JGI IMG/M metagenome (GOLD analysis project Ga0247826, IMG submission 200152) | Soil microbial communities from agricultural site in Penn Yan, New York, United States - 12C_Control_Day1 | ecosystem: Environmental > Terrestrial > Soil > Agricultural land | place... | reverse complement strand
AGCCCCGCGGAGGCGAAGGGCAGTGTTCGGGAGCAGCTTGGCCAGCTCCTGAAGTGCCCCCTGCGCCTGGGAGATGGACCGCATCTCGATCCAGTGGCCCAGGAGCATGATCGTCACCAGCGTGGCCAATTCCTCCCACAGCGGCATGCCGGGGTACCCGAGCGTCACCGCGGCGCTGAAGACGAAGGCCACGGTGATGGCCAAGGCGATCAGGGTCATCATCCCGGGCAAGCGGGCTCGCAGCTCGCGCCACGCGCCCTGGAGGAACACCGTGCCGCCGTACAAGAAGACCGCCGTGCCGAACAGCGGGGCGATCCAGCGTTGGCCAGGCACAGGCGGTGGCGAGTAGTTGAGCACCCGGGGGAGCATGTGCCCCCAGATCAAGGTGGGAACGGTCAGTGCGAGCGAGATCCAGAACCTGTCGCGGAACATCGCGACGCTGTGCCCCGCGTGCTTGTCGTGGGTACCATGGTTTCCATGGTCTCCTTGCTGGGTGCGAGGCATGGTGGCCCCATGTCCACGATGGGCACGGTGACTGTCGGTATGACTGAGATGGCCATGGGTCATAGGATGGCCCTAGATGCCCTCATGACGCCCCAATTTCCGAATGCTCCGGACACCCAACGTCGACCAGAGCGTCTGACGGAGCAACTTGGGGAGATGGTCAGCGTGTCCTAGTGGAGGGAGGTGGACAGAGGGTCAATCCGGAGTTCTCAAGGAGACGGCCCCGCGCCTACCCTGGAGCCGGGGGCGCCGAAGCCTCCGGCCGGTACACAATCACGTGTACCGCTTCCAGCGTGATCAATCCACCCCCGATCATCTGGTCCAGCTCGGGAAGGATCGCCTGGATACGCTCGTCCGACTCGACGCACTCCACGATGACCGGCAAGTCCAGCGAGAGCAATTCCAGGCGGTCAGTCCGCAGGCGGGCGCTCGCACCGAAGCCCATGATGGCCCGGTAGACCGTGGCTCCGGCGTAGTGGCGCTGCCTCAGCAACTCGACGATCGCGCGGTACAGTGGCTGCCCGTGGTACCTGTCGCGCTCGCCAATGTGGACCCTCATCAGCGTCCGATCGCCCATGAACCCGTGCATCGTACCCCCCCGAGGTGCGTCCGAGGCGCTCCCCATCAGGCCCGCCGGATCGCAAGCAGCTCCCGAGCCCCTGCGAACCCGAGGAACGTGCCGGCGAGCGAGATCACCACGCTCAGCCCAACATAGAGCGCCGCACGCCGCCAGTCGCCCTCCTCGACCAGGGCGGCAGTCTCGTAGGTAAAGGTTGAGAACGTTGTGTATCCCCCGATGACGCCCGTGGTGAGCAGAGCCCGCACCTCCGGCGAGATGGCCGGGGCCTCGAGAGCATAGCGTAACACGAACCCCAGGAGGATGGACCCGCTCACGTTGACGATCAGGGTACCAACCGGGAACGGACCGCCGCTGCGGGCCTGAATCCAACTGGCGATGACGTACCGCAAAGCGCTTCCGGCCGCACCCCCCAGGGCCACGTACCAGATCAGTCGCACGGGCATAACCCTCTCGTCAGAAGCACGGAGGGCAGCAAAAAGGCCCCCACGCGCGTTGCTTCGCGTAGGAGCCATCAGCCGATGACCGGCGGTTACGGGGAGCCCCATCCCCAGCTTCGATTGGCTTTGAGAGTACGGGATAGGTGCCGTGGCTGTCAACCGGCGTTTCTCTTCACCGCAGCAGCGCAGCCTCCGACGCCGTCGAGCCCGCTTCCCCTCGCGCGCCGAGCCCCGCGAACGCCTGCGCTGCCTCGCGGAGCAGCGCAGCCCCCTCCGCCGTCCGTCCCGTCTCCCGGTACAGCCGTCCCAGCTCCCGCAGCACCTCCGCCTCCGTCAGCCGCGCGCCCGTCTGCCGCGCCAGCTCGCGGGCCTGGCCGAGCCGCACCTCCGCCTGCCGCAGCTGACCCTCCGCCCGGTCGCACAGCGCCAGCACCCGCTGCACGTCCCCCGCGTCGAAGTGCACGCCCAGCCCCTGGTACATCCGCTCTGCCGCCTCCGCGTTCTGCCGCGCGACTGTCGGCCGGTTCAGCGCCACCAGTACCTCGGCGTGGTTGAGCAGGCAGAGCGCCACGAGATGCAGGTCCCGGCTCGCCTCCGCCAGCTTCTCGCACGTGGCGTAGTGCTCGGATGCCTTCGCGAAATCGCCCCGGTCCCCCGCCAGCATCCCCAGGTTGTGATGCGCGATGGCGGTGCCGTTCGGGTCCGGGAGCGCCTCGTACGCCGCTAACGAGCGGCGGTAGTGGGTCTCCGCCAGGTCCAGGTCGCCCCTGATGTTGGAGACGATGCCCAGGTTCTGCTCCACCCGGGCCAGGATAGTGGGGTCCTGGCTCGCCAGCGCCTCCGCCTCCAGCAGCGCCTGCTCCGCCGCCTCCAGGTTGCGCGTCTCCAACTCCAGCCCGCCCAGCGTGTTGAGCGTCTCCGCCGTGAGCCGGCGGTCGCCCAGCATGGAGGCCACCGCATAGCTCTGCTGCAGCGCGCTCCGCGCCCGCGCCGAGTCCCCCGCATGGTGCGCCAGCACCGCCCGACGCCGGAACGCCACCGACAGGATGGCGTGATCCTCCTGCCGGGTCGCTGCCACGATCAGCGAGCTGTACGCCGCCTCCGCGTGCCGCAGCGAGCCCGCCAGCTCGTAGGCCTGCGCCTGGTCCAGCAGCGCGGCCGTGTCCACCCAGCCGAGCCAGGGCGTGCCGGGTTCCTCGTGGTCGGTCACGTGCCGAGCGATCGGGGCAACGCACCCACTCCGGGAGGGATGATTCCTATGAAGATGGGATTCCAACATTGGAGCTTAGGTCGCGCCGGCCGCAGGGTCAAGCGTACCAACGTTGCATGTCGTTCGGAATCATGACACTCGGTGCGTGATATGGCCGCCCGGCTTTCGGTTCGGCGCAACCCTGGATGTCCCTTTTCCCAGCGAGCCCTCATGACCGCGGTCCTCCAGCCCGACACCCCGTCCGGCGCCTACCGCATCCGTAAGGCCCAGTCCGTCACCACCCCGACGCCGGCCCGCCGCAGGCTCGACCACGTGGACCTGCTCCGCGGCCTCGTCATGGTCATCATGGTGCTCGACCACGTGCGCGCCTACTTCACCAATGCCCACTTCGATCCCACCGACCTGAACCGCACCGACCTGGCGCTGTTCGGCACCCGGTGGATCACCCACTTCTGCGCCCCCGTGTTCGTGTTCCTCGCCGGCGCCAGCGCCTGGATGGCCGGCACCCGCCGCACCCCCGGCCAGCTGAGCCGGTTCCTGCTGAGCCGGGGCCTGTGGCTCGTCTTCCTCGAGTTCACCGTCATCACCTTCGCCTGGTACTTCACCACCGACCTGGCGATCGGGGTGGTCGCGCAGGTGATCTGGGCGATCGGCGCCTCGATGGTGGTCCTCGCCGGGCTGGTCCGCCTGCCGCGGGCGGCGGTCGCCGGCTTCGGCGCCGCCCTGGTCCTGGGCCACAACCTGTTCGACGGACTGGCCCCTGATCAGTTCGGCGCCCTCGCACCCCTCTGGCGCGTGCTGCACGTGCCCGGTCAGCTCGAGGTGCTGCCGGTGTTCATGCACTATCCGCTGGTCCCCTGGGTAGGGGTGATGGCGCTGGGATTTGCGGCGGGGCCGTACATCTTCGCCCAGGACGCTCGAGCGGGCAGGCGCCTTGCCCTTGTCGGAGCTGCGCTGGTCGCCGCCTTCGTCGTGCTCCGCGCGCTGGACGGCTATGGCGACCATGCCCACCGGTCCGATGAGGGCGGGGCGGCGCTGCTGCTGATGTCGTTCCTGAACACGACCAAGTACCCGCCGTCATTGCTCTACCTGCTGATGACGCTGGGCCCCGCCCTGGTCGCGCTCCCCGCGTTCCGGCGGGCCCGGGGGCCGCTGGCCGACGTGTTCGTCACCTTCGGCCGGGTGCCCTTCCTCTTCTATGTGGCGCACCTGTACCTGGTCCACACGCTGGCGGTGGCGGCCGGGGTGGCCCAGGGGTTCCCCGTGTCCGCCATCCGGACCGTGTCGCTTCGGCTGCCGGAGGGCTACGGGTTCGGCCTGCCGGTGGTCTACGCGGTTTGGCTGGGGGTGGTCGCACTGCTGTATCCGGTCTGCCGCCGCTACGCGGAGGTGAAGGCCCGGAGCCGGGCCTGGTGGCTGTCCTATCTCTGAGGGCCGGTCGGCGGGGGCTGGACGGGACGGCCCGGGAAGCTCAAATTGCCTCCCCCCAACCAACCTATCGGCATGACCGTCGAAACCTTTCGCTGGCTCGCGACACCCGGCTGTGGTGTAGCTGCCTTCCTTATGGTGTACGACACCCGCCGCGCCCTCCGGCCCCGGATCGCCGGCGAGCGGCCCTGGCGGGAGAGCCGGGTGCTGGGGATGGCCACCCTGCTTCTGGGCACGCTCGTCCTGGAGCGCCTCGAGGGCCCGGCCTGGATGAATGGCGCGATCAGTGTGGTGTTGGGACTGGCCCTGGTGCCGCTGCTCTGGAGCTCGGTCACGCTCCGGCGGCTCGTGGCCGACTTCCTCAGGCAGGGTCCCCACGACTGATTCCTTGGCGGCTACCGAACCGCCATCACCACGGAATCCGTCAGATGGGGATCGTCGAAGCGCGCCATCTCGCCGGCGGCCTTGCCCAGCACCGGGAAGAGCCGCGCGGACAGCGGCTTCCGAAGCCTCGCCGAAAGCGTCGCGACATCGCGGATGATCCGGGCGAGGACCTCGACCGGCGTGTCGCCGGGGAGCGGGACGACGTCGAGTCCCGTCCCGCAGACGCTGGAGTAGAGGAGCAGGTCCTGCACGCCGTATCTGCCTTCCCCGGCGCGCTTCGCGAGCACCGGATCTTCCAGCACCGGCAGCATGAGACCGGCGTACCCGCAGGTCTGGGCGCGCAGGCTCTTGAGTGCGGCCGTGATCGTGGCGCAGGCCTCGAGCGTGGAGGCGCTGCCGAAGGGCACGCCGGTCATGGCCTCGATCGCCGCCCCGATGCTGCGGTCTTTCGCCGGCGCGGGCGACGGATCGATGCCCAGGTACGCTCGCCCCTCCCGCCGCGCGAACTCCGCCGCGGTCCGGGCAACGGGAGCGAGCGCCTCGTCCAGACGCTCCCGAAGCCGCGCGCCCCCGCTCCCATCGGCGGCTGCTTCCTCGACCAGCGAGGCGGATTCGAGGCCGACGGCGATCGAATCGGGGCCTTGATGGTAGGCGACCGGAAAGAACGGAGTGCCCGGCGGCACGTTGGCCGCCGCGGCGAAGCGGAAGTTGCCCAGCCCGTTCGGCGTCGCACGCGCGGCCGCCGCCATGGTCTCCGCCGCCGCCGTGGCCGCGTGGGGCGCGACGCCTCCCTCCGACGACGCCACCCGCACGGTGAAGCTGAGATTCTTCGTGGTCCGCAGCAGCTCGGCCGCCCACGCCGCCAGGTGCGGCGCCGGGCGGTCGGCGGTAAGAACAGAGCCGATCGCCAGCAGAGCGCTCCGGGCCGACGCGAGCCCGTCGAGGCCCTGCAGGCTGGTCAGCGCCTTGTCCCTCGCCCGGTCGTCCGCCTCCGCCATGAAAGGTGAAGTAGCCACGCGAACCGTCTGGACCTCGTAGCCCTCCGACTCCAGGAGCTTCCTCCCCCGTTCCAGCACGGCGATCGCGGACTCGACTCGCCCGCGGTCGCCGGCGCTGCTCAGCCCGATACCCGCCGTGATGGTGCGGATGCGGAGGGGCCGGGCGCCTCGTGGCGTCTCTCGGAACCGGAGATCGTGAGCGCGCCGCACCAGCGGGAGCGCGGCTGAAGCGGCCAGCATCTCCAGGAATTCCCTTCGCGAAGCCTCGCTCACACCTGTCTCCTCTGTAACAGCTCAGTCACACCGCGGTCCGCCCATTGCTCGCCGGCCCACCGGAATTCAGCTTAGCGCGATCCCTCGGAAACCATGGCCAAGCTGGTGGAGATCGCCGATGAGCAACCCTGAGCAGCCGATTCAGCTCCCGTTGACCAAGGAACAGCAGGAGATGATCCATCGGGTGACCGGAGAATACGTCAACATCCTCGAGCTGGCGCCCAACGCGGGCGACGCCAACTCCGGCACGGGCCGCGGCCTCAACTTCAACTGGCGTATCTCGGTCGATTCCGGCATCCCGCGACAGCAGTGGGTCCGGGCCGTCAAGCCTCCGACTCCATAGGCTCGCGCCAGCGCGACAGGATCGCCCCGAACACGATCATCCAGGCGGGCAGAAGGTAGTTGTTGACCGCGGCGATGGGCGCGACCGCCGCGGTCACGTTGCGGAACATTCCCACCAGGCCGGCCAGTCCCGCGACGAGCCCCAGCACCGCGACCCGGTGAGTCCGCAGCAACGCCCAGCCCGTCAGCAGGAAGAACGCGTTGAAGGCGAGCTCGCCGAGAAACTCCCCAAGGTAATTGCCCAGGTAGGTATTGAGCCCGTCGAACAGCGCGTCCAGCACGGCGCGCTGCGACGAGTCCGCCTCGGCGTAGAGCTCGGCCACCCGCCAATGAATCGTCGGCCAGCGCATGAGGCCGAGCATCATGGCGAGCGCCGCGACCACCGCGCATTGGAGCGCGAGGAGAGAGCTTCCCGGGTGGGAGCGTCGGAGCGCGAGATGGGCGCCCACCCCTGCCGGGATCCAGATGAGCGGCAGAAAGGCATAGAGCGCCCAGATCGCGCGTCCTGTTGATCCGGTGGCGAGCAGGCGCGGCAGGACGGTCTCGGCGGAGCCATCGAGAATGGCGGGATAGTCGAAGCGCGCCGCGAGGTAGCTGAAGACCGCCATGAACGCGACCGCGCCCAGGATGAGCGACCAGCCGCCGGCGTGTACGGTCAGCCTCCCGCGGTCAGTGAGCATGCGTCCGGGGCCAGCGCAGCATCTCCGCGAGTGAGTCCGCCACCCGCTCCACCCCTGTCGCTCCGTGCGAAGGGCCCAGCACGTAGACCGGCCCGTCGCCGTAGTCCGAGCCGTCCGGGATGAAGAAGTACGGATCGCCATGCTCGTCGTCGGCGAAGGCCACTGCGCCGGGCGGGAGCGTGCGTCCGTACGGCCGGAGCGCCTCGTCGTCCAAGGGGAGGAAGAGGTCCACCCAGGCCCGCCGGGCGCCGTCCGGCGAGGTGCAGTAGAAATGGCTTCGCAGCAGCGTTTCCGGTGAGGCGTAGAGATCCCGCAGCACGCCGGGCACCGGCCGGCCGAGCGCGGTCTCGATGATGTCCCACTTGGGATTGAAGAGCCGGTCGCGGAAGTGGGACCAGGCAACCGGAGGCGGCTCGTAGAACCCGCTCATCAGCATGCCCTCCTCTATCGAGTGAGGACCTCGACTGCATCCAGGGCGCGCACGCCACAGCAGTAATAGGCGGTCTTCGAGACCGGCTTCATCAGGGGGTTCCGACCAGCTTCGCCAGCTCCTGTCGTACCGAGTCGACCGACGGGCGCACCGATGGCTCCGGATCCGAACGCAGCGCGAGGTAGTGCCGGTAGGCTCGGACCGCCCCGGCGCTGTCTCCCGCCAGCGCGGCGAGCCGCCCCTCCTCGCGCAGGTGCGGCGCCAGATAGTCGCTCAGGTGATAGGAGTACGACCGGCGGCGGACCGCGGTCAGCGCCGCCCGCACGTCTCCCCGGCGCTCACGCAGCCGCGCCAGATCCAGGTTGGCGAAGTCCTCGAACGCGACCGGGCTGATCCCGATGGTGGACCGGACGTACGCCGGGCTGAGCGTGAACGCCACGGCGGGGCCGTTGCGTTGTCCGCCCGGCCCGCTCCGGATGAGCGCATCCAGCCGGTCCAGCGCGGCGCCCGCGCCCGCTGCGTCCGAGGCCGCGGTGAGCTTCGCCTCGAGCAGCGAGGCGCAGATGGTACTGCTTGTGAGCGATTGAGGCGAGTCGGCGGGCGCGCGGTGCCGGAGCCGGGCGATGGCCTGGGCGGCGCCGGTGAGCTCGCCGTGGCTCAGGCGCCAGAGGGTCGCCACGCAGAGGTCGGTCTGCGCGGTCATCCGATCGTCGCCGCTGCTCCGCGCCAGCTCCCGCGCCGCCGCGTCGCCGCTCCCCCTGTCACCGTCACCATACAAGGCGTCGAGAACGCGCTGGTACAGCGCCGCGTGCGGACCGTATTCCGTCTCGTCCGAGCCGGCCGTGTCGGCCAGCGCCGCCGCGGGACGGCCGCGGTTCACCTCGTAAGCGTGCAGGTAGGTCTTGCTGCGCTGCCAGTCGGAGCTCCGCCCGGCGACGGCACGGATAGCGACGGCGGCCGAGTCCGCGTCCTCCAGCCGGCGGCCGTCGAGCACCGCGTAGTTCATCAGCCGCCACAGGCTCAGGAGCGGGATCCGCCGGTACTCCCCGCGGAGCACGGCCAAGGTGCTGTCGTCGCCCAGCCCCTCCGCGATCCGCCAGCGGTAGAAGCCCAGCAGCTCGCCGCTGGTGTCGCGGGCCTGGTAGAGCGCGCCGAGATGCCGCACCGACGCGGTATCACCGTCCAGCAACGCGACCTCGAGCAGGTGGCCGAGCGCCGCCGTGTTCGAGTCCAGCGCCACCGACCGGCGGAAGGCGTCCGCCGCCCGGCGCAGATAGGATTCGATTCCCAGGTACGGACCGTCGTGGAAGTACACGTCGCCCAGCTCGTACCACCGGTCGGGCTGGTCGGGCGCGAGGTCCACCGCGCGCTCCCAGGCGTCGAGCGCCTGCGCCACGGTCGATATGGCCGGATAGGCCGGCCCGACTTCCGCGAGCACGAGGGCCTTGTCTCGCGGGCTCAGCCGCTCGCGGCTGGCCCAGGCGCGCTCGAGGCCGCGGCGGGCCGCTCCCGGCGCGGTGGTCCACCCGGCGGCGCTCGCGAGGGCCATGCCCGCCATCGCGAAGGTCGAATCCACATCGAGGGCCTTCTCGAAGCCGGCGACCGCCTCGCCGTATTCGGCCCGACGCGACGCCGCCTGGGCCTCGAGGTAGAATCGCAGCGCGGGGAGCGGCGTGTTGACCAGGCCATCGAGCGCGTGGGACGCCCCCGCTCCCTCGGTGATGAGCTGGGCGATCAGCCGGTCCACCAGCTGGGGCAGACTGTCCGCCGCGCCTTCGACCCTCGCTTCGGCCCGCGCCTTCCCCCCTTCGACCGGGAGCAGCGATGCGTTGAGCGACACGTGACCGCGGGCGCCTACGATCCCCCCGAGCAGGAGCTGGCCGGCGCCGAGCCCGCGAGCCAGGCCGAGGGCGGCGCGCTCGGGGAGATCGTCCTTCTCGGAGCCTACGGCCTTCCGCCACGCGGTCATCACCGCCCGTGGATCGGCCGCGCGCGCACCGCCCTCGCCGGTGAGCCTCGCGGCCACCAGGTCGATCATCCCTTCGCGCAGGTAGCCCAGCTCCGGGGCCGCGCCTCCCACGCGGAAGGGGACCACGGCGACCAGGTCGGGGTCGAGCGCGACGGCCGAGTGAGGCCACCGCAGGTATGCCGCCAGAACGATGACGAGCGCGAGGCTTGCGACCGCGAGCGCTGCGGTCCGGCGACGGCCGTGGATCACCGGCGTCGGGGACGATACGACCGTCGGCTCGCGGGGTGTGCTGGCGAGCGCCTCGGCGAAGGCGGCCGCGGTCGGGAAGCGGTCGGCGGGCACCTTGGCGAGCGCCCGCATCACGCTGCGCTCCACGCCTTCCGGCACGGCGGCGCGCACGGTCCGGAGCGGCGGCACCGGATCCATCGCGTGGCGCGCCAGCAGCTGCTGGGCGGTGGCCCCGCCGAACGGCGGCTGGCCCGCGAGCATCTCGTACAGCACGCAGCCGATCGCGTACAGGTCGCTGCGCCCGTCCAGGTCGCGGGTGGCGGCGGCTTGCTCCGGGCTCATGTACGTGGGCGTGCCGAGGGCGAAGCCGGTCTCGGTAAGCCGGCTGTCGCCGGCGGCGGTGATGGCCCGCGCCACCCCGAAGTCCGCCACCACCGCCTCGTCCCCTTCCATCAGGATGTTCTCAGGCTTGATGTCGCGGTGGATCACGCCGTGGGCATGGGCGTACCCCAGCGCGCTCAGGACCTGGCCGACGATCTTCACCGCCTGGTCGAGCGACATCTGGCCCTCGCGCGCCAGTCGCTGCCGGAGCGATTCCCCTTCCACGTACGGCATGGTGTACCACAGCCGGCCCGCCGTCTCGCCCGAGTCGTGCACCGGGAGGATGTGGGGATGCGCCAGGCGGGCCGCGATCCTGATCTCCTGGAGGAACCGCTCGGGTCCGAGGGAGGCGGCCAGCTCCGGGCGCAGCACCTTGAGGGCGACCGGCCGGTCGTGCCGGAGGTCATGGGCGAGGTAGACCGTGGCCATGCCGCCGCGGCCCAGCTCGCGCTCGACGCGATAGCGGTCCGCCAGGGCGGCGGCGAAATCGGTCATCAGGGGCTCTCGTCCCAGTCGACGCGATGCATGAGATGGTGCACGCCGGGCGCGAGCACCAGGCCCGCGGCGGCGATCACGACCAGGCCCGAGTACAGCGCGTACGCGCCCGCGAAGAGCTTCCCTGGCTCCGACAGATCCGTCTTGACCGGGCCCATCCCGCCCAGGAGCATCGCCGCGTTCAGGAAGGCGTCCCGCCAGTGCAGGTGCTCGAAGTGCTCGTAGCCCCACATGCCGAGGGCGAGCGACACGCCCAGCAGCGCTATGGCGATGCTCGTGTGCAGCAGCTGGCGGCGCCAGAAGATCCGGCGATGCCGTTCCGCGGAGCCGTGACTTGCGTGCATGGAGGTACGCCTCGTGTTAGCCGGCAGCCTCGCGTGACACCTCCTGGGCGTGTCGTGCGATGGTGCGCCAATGGCCGTTCTGGAGCTGCCAGACGTTGGTGTAACGCCGCCGGGTGACATGGCCGTCGGGAGGATCGGTCACCCGGTCGCGCCCCATCACGACGACCACGTCACCGTGGCGGCTGATGTGCTCGATCTGGCACTCGCAGGTGGTGTGCCGGACCAGGCCGGCCTGCAGCAGGTGCAGCACCTGCGCCTTCTCGTTCACGCGCTCGAGCGGTGAGTTCACGGTGAAGTCGTCGGCCCACAGGTCGGTCAAAGTGTCGGCGTCGGCGTGGAGGAAGGCGAGCCGCGCCTCCTCCTCGAGGCCGCGGATCTCGTTCTCCCACCCGGTCGTCTCTGTCATGTCGTGCTCCTCTTCATGAGCGTCCAAGCCCAGCCCAGCAGGGTCGCCACCAGCAATGGATAGGCGAAGAAAGGCAGGGGCGCCGACGTGGGCAGCAGCTCCTCGCCGGCGTAGATGCAGGCCGAGGTGAGGGCGAAGAGACAGGCCGCGATCGCCCCCAGCGTTCGCAGCCAGGTCGGCATCAGCCTGGGGGCGCTGACGAGGGCCAGGGCCGCGGCCCACAAGGCCGTCCCGGCCGCAAACGCGGGGACGCTGCCGCTGGGGCCGGCGGCCGTGCCCGAGAGCAGGACGCCTTCGCCGATGGCGAACACCAGGAAACCGCCGGCGACGACATCCTCGCCGGCTCGAACGTACTTGAGCGCGAGCAGGCTGCTGGCGATCACCAGACCGACGCTGTCGATGGCCCACAACGACGCCTGCAGGTGGGGCGATTTCACCAGCGTGCCCGCCAGTCCGAATCCGGCGCCGACAAGAAGACCTGAGGCGGCGATTCGATCGAGGACCTGCTCGGAAGTAGAGACGTCCACAGGAGCCCCCGGCCTAGCGCCAGTCGATCTCGTAGATGATGAGCCGGGTGGTCCCCCCGTTGCGCAGCACGTGGGGCTCCGCCGGCTCCCGCCAGCTCCAGCTTCCCGCGCCGGTCCCGCCTTCGGCTCGGCCGCCGCCCTCCTCCCCGCGAGATCCGGCGGTCCCCAACACCACCAACCCCGGAGTGGCATGAGTGTGCGGCTCGGTGGCTGTTCCCGGAGCGAGGGTGACCTGGTAGACTCGCGTGGTCGGTCCCTCCTTGACCAGGTGCCGGTTTGCGTCATCGGGCAGTGCCGGGGCTTCCGGTCCCGATCGCGCCAGCCATTCGGCCACCACGTAGTGCAATGGCAGGGTGTCCGTATTCACGACTCGATGAGTGTACGGCAGCGCCTGCGACCAGTTGTCGAAGACGTAGGGGGTCGCTCTCGGCAATGCGACCGCGCCGACCGGCGAGCCCGGACCCTGGATCCGGATTCGGGCGTCCTGGATGGCTATCCCCACCATGGGGTCGGCGTGAATGTGGTATGCCGTCGTATCCCCGGGACCAATGCGCACGTCCAGCACCCGAGCCAAGGCATTCTGGAATACCAGTCGGTGCCTCGGTTCTCGATACACCGGCACTGCACGGGGCGCAGGCGTGTCGGATGCCGCCTGCCGAGGAGCCTGGCTACACGCCAGCACCGCGACCAGGGCGAGGGCGACTGTCGCCGTGCGCCGCCGCCATAGCGCCAACGCTCCTCCGACCACTGCCAGGATTGCGATCACTAGATTCGCCCGGGGGACCGGCATCCCCAGGGCCCACAGGGCGGCCCGCAACCCGCCGAGGGCGAGGGAAGCCGCCAGTCCCACCTGGATCATGCGCCCCCGACCCCGAGCCGGTCGGTGCCAGTGCAGCATCAGGAGTCCGACACTCGCCGCCAGGAGGAGCGTCGCCTCAGCCCGGACGACCCACACCATGCTCCAGCCGGTGGCGAGCCGTATCCCGCCGTCGAGGAGGCCGACCGCCAGAAGTACCGCGCTCCACAACCAGCCCCAGTGCATTAGGTGCCCCTCAAGGGCTCGCCGAAGGCGAGCACCACTCCGTTGCAGTCTCGAACCACCAGCTCGCGCTGTCCGTAGATCCGGTCTTCCGGTCCGTCCATGTCGGCGCCGCGAGCGCGCAGCTCCGCCACCAGCGCATCCAGCCCGCTCACCCGGAGTTAGACATCGTACTCATCCGAGCCTCGATCGGTTCGGATCGGCGATGAAGCCGTCGAGCGTGGCGGCCGTGTAGTACTGCATCCTGCCGGAGGTCATGTCAGCCACAGGAGCCGATCGCGCTTCGCGTCATGCCTGCACTATAGCGATCCAGCCGCTCGATCATGGCTGCATGGGGCGCATGGTACGGAGGAACCGGGAGAGAGACCCGAGAAATGTGCAGCGGCGGGGCGGGTTGGTCGAGTACCGGCGAGACTACCCTGGCATCGATCGAATGGGTGTGGCCGGCGACGTGGAGAGCCCCTGCGACGCGAGACCAGGGGTCCCCACGCTGCCGACCGACGCTCGACTATTGCTTCTGGCCGACTACCGAGCAGCGATACACCTCATCCGTCTCCACGATGG
>Ga0247826_10000078_pt1 | contig 13219 bp, 14 predicted proteins | sample 12C_Control_Day1_FD_200152 | JGI IMG/M metagenome (GOLD analysis project Ga0247826, IMG submission 200152) | Soil microbial communities from agricultural site in Penn Yan, New York, United States - 12C_Control_Day1 | ecosystem: Environmental > Terrestrial > Soil > Agricultural land | place... | reverse complement strand
GCGAGGCTCAAGCCGAGCCGCGCCGCTGTTGAGGTGCCTGATTTCGCGGGCGAGCACGCTGCCGCGTCGGTCGCTTCGGAACACGCGCGCCAGGATACGACTCCCGGGTCAGAGCTCGCGGCGGGCCGGCATCGTGGCCGCCTCGGCGAGCCGCCGGGCCGCCCCGCGGCGCTCCCAGCGCCCGCGCTCGAACTCCTCGGCGCGCTCGAGGTCGCGCTCGAAGGCGTCGTGCAACTCGCCGGCGAAGCGCCGATCCCAAACGCACAGCGTGACCTCGTCGTGGAGCTGGAACGAGCGGTTGTCGAAGTTGACGGTCCCGACCGACGACCAGGAGCCGTCGACACAGAGGGTCTTCGCGTGCAGCATCGTCGGCTGGTACTCGAAGACGCGCACCCCGGCCTCGAGCAGCTCGTCGTAGGCGGCGCGGCCGGCGACCCGGACGAAGCTCTTGTCGATGTGGGGGCCGGGGACCAGGATCCGCACGTCGACGCCCCGGCGCGCCGCGGAGCAGAGCGCGTCGGTGAACGCCGGGCGGGGGACGAAGTAGGCCGCGGTGAGCTCGATCGAGCGGCGCGCCGAGGCGAGGGCCAGGTAGTACAGGGCCTCGGCGTTGGTGTCGCCGACGGTCGCGCTGGAGCGCACGAGCTGCATCGCCCCACCGCCCTCGACCGGCTCGAGCTCGGGCAGGTACGACTCCCCGGCAAGCACCTCGCCGCTGCCCTCGAGCCAGTTCTCGGCGAAAGCGCCCTGCATCCCGCGAACAACCGGTCCGCGAACCCGCACGTGCGTATCGCGCCAGTGATCGGGATCCTCGGCGTCGCCCGTCCACTCGGCCGCGATCCCCACGCCGCCGGTCATCCCGATCCGCCCGTCGGCGACCAGCAGCCTGCGATGGGTCCGGTTGGCGACACGTCTGATCGCGTAGGGCTTGGGCGGCCGGAAGCGGATGACGTTGGCCCCGGCCGCCTCGAGGTCGCGGATCAGCGAGCGCTCCATCTTCGCCGCCCCCAGGGCGTCGAGGATCAGGTTGCAGCGGACGCCGCCTCGTGACTTCGCGGCGATCGCGTTCGCCACGTCCCCGGCGATCTCGCCCCGCCAGTAGACGTACGTCTGCGCGTTCAGCGTCGACTCGGCCGCCTCGATCGTCTCCAGGAACGCGGGGAAGATGCGATCGCCATTGATCAGCAGCTCCGCCTCGTTGCCGTTCGAGATCGGCGCTCCGGTGAGCGCCTCGGCGGCACGCAGGAAGTCCTCGGAGTCGACCTCGATCTGGGTCGCGATGTCGTAGCCGAACGCGCCCTCGCGTCGGTGCCGCAGGCTGTCAGCGGCGTACCAGCCGGCCGCTGCCGCGGCGGCGGCCCCCGCGAACCGGTACTTCCGCCAAGCGCGCTTCCAGCCCGGCTCCTTGCGCCGCAGCCGCGGTGGCTGGACACGGATGTCGCTGGGCCCGCGCATCAGGGGGCCACGACCTCGAACGCGTGCGGGCGGACGGTGAACCGAAGCGAGGCCGCATCGACCAGCTCCCCGTCGACGTTGAAGCTGGTGCGCTTGTCGGTTTCGACCTCGACCTCGCGGCCGCCGCCCGTGGTCACGCCGGCGTGGCGCTCGACTCGGCCGGCGCGCATGCCATAGGCATGCAGCGCGAGACGCGCCCTCGAGCCGGCCTCGATCACGACGACGTCGAGGATGCCGTCGCGAGGGTCGGCCTCGACGCCGGCGCCGCCGCCGAACGCGCCGGTGCACGCGACGGTCACCTGCCATGCGCGGCCGGCGAACAGCTCGTCGCCGTCGCAGCGCACCTGGCAGCCGAGCGGCTGGGCGGTCACGCCCGCGCGCAGGGCCCCGACCGTGTAGGCGAGCGGCCCCAGCACCCGCTTGAGCCCGTGCGCCTTGCGCGCCGCGGCCGGTGAGAGCCCTGCGCTCGCGGCGTTGACGAACGGGCGCTCGCCCGCGGCACCGAGGTCGAGCGGCCGGGTTCGTGTGCCGCGCACCGCGAGCTCGGTGGCCTGGGCGACATCGAGCGGGATCCCGAGCGCGCGCGCGAAGTCGTTGGCGGTGCCGACCGGGACGACCGCGAGCGGCGCCGGCGCGCGGGCTGCCACGTCGGCGGCACAGCCGACGGACCCGTCGCCGCCCGCGACCACGATCCGCTGCGGCTCCGACTCCAGGACGGCTGTGGCCTCGTCGAGCGAGAAGCGGCTCACGTCCGCGCCACGGTCGCGGAGCAGCTCCTCGACCCGATCGGCCTCGCCGGACCCGGATTCCGGGTTGGCGAGCAGCGCGACTGCGCCCACGTCAGGTGGGCATCTTGGAGCGGCCCTCGCGCCCCTTCTGCGCGCTCTTGTTGGCCGCCTTGCGCGAGCTCGAGAACGGCTTCTCGGCCAGGTCTCCCGCCTTGCCGGGGAGCTTCGATGCGGTCCGCTGGCCGGTGCCGAGCGTCCGGTCCACGCCCTTCTGCGGCCACCACGAGGCGCGGGGCAGCAGGAATCCGAGGATCAGCAGGATGATGCAGACGCCGACGATGATCGCGATGGTCATGAAAGTCTCCTTCGGTCGCTTCCCTGCACCGCGCAGCTACCCGGCCGCCGCGGCGCGGAAACGGGGGCACAATCCGGGCGGTGACCAGCGACGTCAGCGCCTATGAGCGCCAGTTTCGCCGCGCGGGGCTGCCGCTGTTCGTCGAGGGGTTCTCCGCCTCGACCGACGTCTTCAACCGGGCCGCCCCGCTGCTCGGCGTAATCGTGCTCGCCGAGCTGCTCGGCGCGGGGCAGCTCGACTGGAGCTGGTGGCAGAACCTGCTCGCGCTGCTAGGCGGGCTCGCCGTCGTGATCGCTGGAATCGCGGCGATCAACGTCGTGCAGAAGCGGCCGATCAGCGCGATGCCGAGGCGGCTCGGGAAGACGGAGCTCGCCGGGTTCGTGGTACTCCCGGCGCTGCTGCCGCTGATCTTCGGCGGTCAGCTGGGCAGCGCGGCGGCGACGGTACTGATCAACCTGGCGATCCTCGCGGTGATCTACGGGGTCTTCGTCTACGGGCTCCTGGCGATCCTGCGCTGGGTCCTCGGCCGGCTCGCGGGTCAGCTCGCCTCGTCGCTCGGCCTGTTCGCGAAAGCCGTGCCGCTGCTGGCGATCTTCGTGCTGCTGTCCTTCACGACCGAGGAGGTCTGGGACATCTTCGGCCTCATGAGCGACGTCGCCTACGTCGGCGTGATCGGCCTGTTCGTCGTCTTCGGGTCGGCGTTCCTCACCGTGCGCATCCCGCGCGAGACGCGCCGCCTCGAGCGCGAGGCGGGCGCCGCTGCGCCGCCGCTGCGCCGGGCGCAGCGGATCAATGTCGGGCTCGTCCTGTTCGTCAGCCAGGCGGTCCAGGTGATGTTCGTCGGCCTCACGATCGGGCTCTTCTTCGTCGTCTTCGGGATGCTGGCGGTCGATGCGGCCCTGCGCACCGAGTGGATGAACACCGCGGGCACGGACCTGGTCTCGGTCACCATCGCGGGCGAGAGCTTCCAGCTCACGGAGGAGCTGCTGCGGGTCGCCGGTGGCTTGGCTGCTTTCTCGGGGTTCTATTTTGCGGTGGCGATGCTGACCGACACGACCTATCGCGAGGAGTTCTTGACCGAGCTCACGGACGAGATGGGCGCCAGCTTCAAGGCGCGATCCGAGTACCTGCGCCTGCTCGCGGCAGTTGCGTGATGAGGTGCTTTAGCACCGAAAGAAGCGTGTCAGGCGGCGAGGCCGCCGGAGGTGACTCGTGAGTCAGACCATGGTCAGCGGCTACCGGCATCTGCCGGGCAACCACTGCGGCTCGACCGCTCTGCGCAACCTGCTCGACTTCTCGGGGATCAGGATCTCCGAGGAGATGGCGCTCGGCTTGGGCGCCGGCGTCTGCTTCTACTACGTGGCGCTCGACGGCCAGTCGCCGTCGCGCTTCATCAACGGCCGCGTCGGCAGGCTCGAGGAGCAGTTCCGCGAGCTCACGGGTCTCCCGCTCGTGCTCGAGACCTTCGACGACGCCGACAAGTCATGGGCTGCCGCCCGGGCGGCGGTCGACGGCGGCCGGCCGGCGCTGCTGCTCACCGACCTCTACTACCTCGACCACTACGGTAGCTCCGCGCACTTCCCAGGACACGCCGTCGTCCTCGCCGGCTACGACGACGACGTCGCGTACCTGTCGGACACCGGGTTCCACGAGCTCCAGACGACGCGACTCGAGAACCTCGCTCGCGCCCGCCACGGCCGGCACCCGATCTTTCCACTCGACGGCCACATGCTCACCGTCGGTGACGATGGCGACGTCAACGACCCGCGATCGGCTGCCGGCCGGGCGATCGAGCGGAACGCCCGGCAGATGCTCGAACCCCCGCTCGGCGACTACGAGGGCCTACCGGCGCTGCGCCGGTTCGCGGCCGAGGTCGGCGAGTGGCCGACGGCGATCGAGGACTGGCAATGGTGCGCTCGGTTCGGCTACCAGGTGATCGAGCGCCGCGGCACCGGCGGCGGCAACTTCCGGCTCATGTACTCGCGCTTCCTCGCCGAGGTCGGGCGGGACGAGGCGGAGCTGGCGGCTCGGGCGGCCGCCGGGTGGTCCGCGTTCGCCCAAGCCTTGCTCGCCGCGAGCGAGGCCGAAACCCCGGAGCCCCGCCTCTGGTCGCGGATCGGCGACGAGGCCGCGGCCGTCCTCGCCACCGAGGAGGCGCTCTGGCCGGCGTTAGCCGGCTGAGGCCAGCTTTGCCCGGTAGGCGGCGTGAAGGCGTTCCGCCGCCTCCCACGGGTCGGCGAGGTCGACCGTGCCGCCATCCAGCGCGGTAGCCAGGGCGTCGAGGTGGTAGTGCCAGCCGCCCGGGACCATTCCGCGCTCCTCGTCGGTGAGCTCGACGACGTTGGTGAAGCGGAGGATCGTGTCGTCGCCATCGGCCTCGAGCTCCCACCGCAGGACGGCGTGCCGCTCGTCGATCGACTCCCCGCTCTGGCTCGTCGAGGCCCAGACCCCGATCGTCTCGAGCAGGCGAGGCGGGTCGAGGCTCGCGATCGTCGCGCTCATCGCCACGGCGTTGCCTTCGTCGTCGGTGTTCAACCACCGCAGCTCGAAGTCGCCCCCCTCGACCAGTTCGAGCGTCGCGTCACCCCACCACTTGATCAGCTCGCCGCGCTCGGTCAGCGCCGCCCAGACCCTCTCGATCGGATGGGCGAGCCGCCGCTCGAAGCGGATCTCGTCCAACCCGCCCTCGGTCTTTAACACGATGCCGTCAGCGAGTGTCGTCGCGTTCATAGGCCACTCTCCTTTGCTTCGTCGTCGAGGTGCCGTTCGAGGGCGTCGAGCTGCCGCGCCCAGAGCCGCCGATAGGGCTCGAGCCATTCGTCAACCTCGGCCAGCGGCTCGGCGCGGACGCCGTACACGCGCCGCTGGGCCTCGGTCCGCGATCGGACCAGGCCGGCCTCGCGCAGCACACGCAGGTGCTTGGAGACGCCGGGCTGGCTGAGCCCGATCCGCTCGACCAGCTCGCCGACCGGTCGTTCCCGTTCGCGCAGGAGATCGAGGATGCGGCGGCGGCTCGGCTCGGCGAGGACCTCGAACGTAGTCATCGCCCATAACTATACAGATATATAACGCACAAGATATACAGTGCTATTTCAGGAGCCGAAGCACCGCGCGCTCGATCCGCTCGCGGTCCGGGAACTCACCCGGATCGCTGCCGGCGACGATCCGCTTCAGCGGGCCGCGGATCGTCTCCCCGGAGTCGTAGCGGTCGAAGACCCTCGGGTCGATGTAGGCGCTGCGGCAGACCGCGGGCGTGTTCGACAGGTACGCCGCGACGCGTCTGGTCGCCGCACTCGCCGCCCGTTTGCGCGCGGCCCGCGTGCTGGCGTCGTGACCATTGCCGGCCAGCTCGACCGCGGTCAAAACCGTGGCGTTCCAGGTGCGGAAGTCCTTGGCGGTGTAGTCGCCGCCCATCACCCGTTTCAGGTACTCGTTGATCTCGGCGGCCCGGACGTCGACCCAGCCGCGGCCCTCGCGGTAGGCGAGCAGCTCGTATCCGCCGCCGTCGCGCGTCCGGAGCGCCCGGACGGTGGGCACGATCGCCGGGTCGGCGATCTCCTGCCGGTGGCGCTTGGCGCCCTTCGCGCGGTAGTCGAACAGGGCCACGCCGCGCTCGATCCGCACGTGGCGTTTGCGCAGGGTCGCCAGGCCGTAGGTCTCGTTCTCGGCCGCGTAGCGCTCCGAGCCGATGCGGAAGAAGCCCAGGTCCAACAACCGCACGGAGCAGGCGAGCACGCGCTCGCGCACCAGACCGCGGCGGCCGAGATCTTCATCCGTCTGCGCGCGCATCCGCGGGAGCGCCCGTGCGAAGCGCTCCATTGCGGCGTACTTTTCGCGGTCTCGATGCTCGCGCCAGGCCGGGTGGTAGATGTACTGCTTGCGCCCGGCCTGGTCCTGGCCGGTCGCCTGGAGGTGACCCCGGGGGAGGGGGCAGATCCAGACCTCCTCCCAGGCGGGCGGGATCGCCAGCTCGCGGATCCGCTCGACGACCTCGCGGTCCTCGATCGGGGTGCCGTCCTCCTCCAGGTAGCGGAAGCCGCGAGCGTGGCGGACCCGTCGGATTCCGGGTCCCGTGCAGTCGACGCGCCGAAGACGGGTCATGGGAGGGCACTTCTACCAGTCGCGCGCGTCGACGAATCGAGCCCCGCTAGGCGGCCAGGCGGGCGAAGTACCCGAACGCGGGACCGTTGCGGTGCTCAAATCGCAGCCCGGCGGCCTCGCCGCGCTCGCGCAGGGCGCCCGGCGACGTGTAGTGCGGGTCGCCGAGCACCTCGCCGACGACGAGTCGCCCGCCGGGGCGGAGCACCCGTGCGATCTCGCGCAGCGCGGCGTCCTGATCGGGGATCTCGCCCAGCACCGTGGTCAGCACGACCGCGTCGACGCTGGCGTCCTCGAACGGGAGCGCCTGGGCGTCGCCGCGGGTCGGGGTGACGTTCCCGAGCCCGCGCTCGCCGACGCGCTGCATGGTGTGGTCGAGCATCTCCTGCTGGATGTCGAAGATCTCGAGTGCCCCCTCGGGACCGACCCAGCCGGCCAGATCGAGCGTGTAGTAGCCGGTGCCCGGGCCGATCTCGAGCACTCGCTCGCCCGGCGCGGGGTCGAGCGTCGCCCGCAGGCGCTCTCGGGTGATGAAGGGATGGGGCGCCTGGACCCAGAATCGCTGGCTGTACGGGCAGGCGGATGGGTTTCGCCGCCACCAGAGGGCGGCCCCGAGCAGGGCGGCCAGGGCGAGCAGTGCGAGCTTTCGCATCAGTTGCCGGAGAAGCCGATGCTGTGCGAGCCGCCGGCGGTCCGCACGAACACGACCTTGCCGAGGTCGAGCGCGAAGTTGCCCTCCTCGGTCTCGAGATCGTGCCAGCCGTCGCCGCGCTCGACCGCGGTCCGAAGCTCGGTCAGGCCGGCCTCGTCGAGGCGCGCGCTGACCACCTGGCCGCCGTTGAATCCGATCTCGATACGCCTCGCGTCCGCCATCTCGCAGGCAGACTAGTGAACGTCGGCGGCCGGCTCGACGATCTCGGTCAGGATCCCACCGGTCGCTCGCGGGTGCAGGAAGGCGACCCTGCTGGCGCGGATTCCCGTGCGCGGCTCGCTGTCGATGAGCTCGACCCCCTGCTCGCGAAGCTGCGCGAGCGCGGCGTCGATGTCGTCGACCCTGTAGGCGACGTGGTGCAGCCCGGGACCGCGGCGGGCGAGGAACCTGCCGACGGCGGTGTCCTCGCCGAGCGGGCGCAGGAGCTCGACATGGCCGTCGCCGACGTCGAGGAGGACGGCCTCGACCCCCTGGTCACTGACGGTTTCGCGATGGGCGACCGGCATTCCGAAGGTCCCCTCATAGAGCGCGAGCGCCGAATCGAGGTCCTCGACCGCAACGCCGACGTGATCGATCAGCCCGAACACCTTGGGGGCTAGGCGCTACGGCCAGCCAGCTCCTCGGCCCGCAGGACCTCGCTCAGGGCCGCGACCCCGACCTCGAGCTGCTCGGGGGTCGGCTCGCGGGTCGAGACCAGGCGCTGGATCTCGTGCCCCGGCCCGTGCACCGCGCGCCCGACGGGCGACTCCGGATTGCGCTCCGCGTAGACGAAGAGCTCGACCGCCGCGCCGACCCCGACGACGGCCGTCGCCGCTCGCGCGACGGGACCGGGACGCCGCGCGAGCCGCTCGATCAGCAGCTGGCCGCCGATCGAGAGCGCCAGCATCGGTGCGATCAGGTTCGAGCCGCAGCGTTCGTGCTCCTTCGGCACCTCCGCCGGGTCGGTGCCGCGCTCGTAGCCACCGATCGCCTTGTGCTCGACCCCGTGGTACGCGGCGAGGTCGCGATCGCGCAGCGCCGCCGCGGCCGGAAGCGCGCCCAACGCCGCGATCAGCGCCTCGCGCCCGATCGTCGGTGGGCGCAGCCGGCGAAGCGCGCCGTTCGCGGCGCTCGAGACGACCATCGCGGTTAGCACAGTGCGGTCCTCGAACGGCAGCCGGGCCGAGGCGAGCCGCAATCGGGCGACAGGGATCACCGCCAGCGCCTCGGCCAGCCGAAGTGCCCCGCGCAGCAGCGGGACCTCGGCGAGGCCGCCGCGGGCAAGGCTCGGCTTCGGGCCCGAGGCAACCTCGATGGTTCCGTCGGCGGCCCGCGCCGCGATCGCCCACGAGGTCGGCCCGTGGATCAGCAGCCCGTTGCGCAGCGCCATGCCCCCGAGCCGCATGCGCTGCTCGGAGTCGGGCGCGGGCCCGTTGGCGCCGGCGCCATTCGAGCTCGGTGCGCCCCCGCCCTCGCTGCTCATCCGAGCACCCGCCGGCAGAGGTCCGTGTAGAAGCCGGCTGCGAACTCGAGGTCGGCGACCGCCCCGCGCTCATCGGCGTTGTGGACGAGCGGCTGCGCCTCGAGCAGGCCGAACTGCCGCTGGGGGCAGAAGCCGTAGACCGTGGCGGCGCCGAAGGCGTTGCGGAACCAGTGGCTGTCACTGAACCCGGGCATGACGACCGGCACCAGTTCCGCGCCGGGGTCGGCCCCGGCGAGCCAGGTGCCGATCGCATCCCTGAGCGGCGAGGCGGGCGGTGAGGTGTTGCCCACCGTCTCCTCGGCGAACTCGATCTCGAGCCCGTCGGCGAGCGGGCCGAGCACCTCCACGGCTCGCGCACGTGCGTCCTCGGCCCCGCGTCCGGGGGGGACGCGGCAATCCACGAGCACCTCGGCTCGTGACGGGATGACGTTCGATTTCTCCGAGGCGCGGATCCGGGTCGGTACCAGCGTCACCCGCAGCATCGGCTCCGCCAGCAGCTCGACCACCTTCGGGGCAAGCCCGCGCAGTCGTTCGATCGCGCCCTCGAGCTCGGTGGCCTCTGCGCCGTCGAGTTCTTCGTTGAGGAGCGTCGACAGGAACGCGACCCCGACCGGGTCCGGCTCCAGGGGCGGCTGCTTGCCGAGGGCGGCGAGCGCCGGCGCGAGGCGCAGCAGCGCGTTGTCGCCGAGCGCCGGGATCGACCCGTGCCCGGCGACTCCACGGGCGCGGAGCAAGAAGCGGTTGACCCCCTTCTCGCCGACGCAGAGCGTGTAGAAGCGCCGGTCGCCGACCTCGAACGCGTAGCCCCCGCCCTCATTGAGCACCATGTCGGAGCGGACCGCGTCGGGGTGCTCAGCGCACAGCCAGGCGGCGCCGATGTCGGCGCCCTTCTCCTCGTCGGCGGTCGCGATCACCTTCAGCTCGCCGCGCGCCGGGCGCCAGCCGTCGTGCGCGAGGGCGATGGCGGCCACGACCTCGGCTGCCACCTGGCCCTTCATGTCCTGGGCCCCGCGCCCGCGGACCACGCCGTCGACGATCTCGCCGCTCCAGGGGTCGAAGCTCCACTCCGAGGCGTCGGCCGGCACCGTGTCGACGTGGCCGAGCAGGGTGAGTGTGGGCCCCGGCGCCTCGCCGCCCAGCCTGGCGACGAGGTTGGGGCGCTCCGGCTCGGCCGCGAGCATGCTGCACTCGAATCCGGCGTCCCCCAGGCGCGCGGCGAGCAGCTCCTGCGCCGGCCGCTCGTTGCCCGGGGGGTTCTGTGTGTCGATCTTGATGAGATCCGAGAGCAACTCTCCGGCCTCGGCGCCCAGCCGGCTTGCCCTCACCGCGGTCTCCTGGCCCATGGGCGCAGGTTACTCGTGGTCCGCTGTCTACATACTGAGGCCGAACATGAGCGGCCGATTGTTCGAGTCCGAGGGTCCCGCCGCTGGCGATCGCCGCACACCGGTCCCCGAGGCCGAGGCGCCGCTGGCCGTCCGCATGCGGCCGAAAACCCTCGACGAGCTGGTCGGCCAGGAGCATCTGCTCGCGGACGGGTCCACGCTGCGGACGGCGATCGAGACCGGCGAGCCCCATTCGATGGTCCTGTACGGGCCGCCGGGGTCGGGGAAGACGACGCTGGCGCGGATCGTCGCCGCCGCGGCGCGGGGGGCCTTCGAGGAGGAGTCGGCGGTCAACGCCGGCCGGGCAGAGGTGCGGGCCGTGATCGATCGCGCCGCCGAGCGCCGGCGCGCCACCGGCCAGCCGACGATCTTCTTCCTCGACGAGATCCACCGCTTCAACAAGGCGCAGCAGGACGCGCTCCTGCCCGCGGTCGAGGAGGGGCTGGTGACGCTGATCGGCGCAACGACCGAGAACCCGTATTTCGAGGTCAACTCGGCGCTGCTGTCCCGCAGCCAGATCTACGAGCTGAGGGAGATCGAGGCGGACCGGATCCGCGAGCTGCTCGAGCGGGCGCTCGCGGACCCCGAGCGCGGCGTCGACGACCCGCCGAATGTCGGTCCGGAAGCCCTGGAGCTGCTCGCGGAGCGCTCCGGCGGCGACGCCCGCACCGCGCTCGGGGCGCTCGAGCGGGCGGTCGAAGCGGTTCGTGCGGTGGGGGGCGAGGTGGACCTCGCGATCGCCGAGGATGCCCTCCAGCGCAAGGCGGTCACCTTCGACAAGCAGGGGGACCGCCACTACGACTACGCCTCGGCGCTGATCAAGGCCCTACGCGGGTCGGACCCGGACGCGGCCGTGTACTACCTCGCGGCGATGCTCGAGGGCGGCGAGGACCCGCGCTTCATCGCCCGGCGGATGGTGATCCTCGCCTCGGAGGACATCGGCAACGCTGACCCTCAGGCGCTGCTGGTCGCCACCGCCGCCGGCCAGGCGGTCGACCGGGTCGGGCTTCCGGAGTGCGCGCTCAACCTCGCTCAGGCGGCGGCCTACCTCGCGCTGGCGCCAAAGTCCAACGCGTCGACAACCGCGATCGCCGGCGCCATGCGCCACATCCGCGAGCGCGGCGCCAAGCTGCCGCCGGACTACCTGCGCGACGCCCACTATCCCGGGGCGAAGAAGCTGGGCCGCGGCGAGGGCTATGTCTACCCCCACGACGAGCCCGAGGGCCTCGCGGCGCAGCCGCTGCTGCCCGAGGAGGTCCGCGACCAGCGCTTCTACGAGCCGACCGACCGCGGCTTCGAGGCCGAGCTCGCGGAGCGCCTGAAGCGCGCCCGCGAGCGGCGCTCCAAGTAGAGCCGCTGCGGTCAGAGGACCGCCGCCGGTGTCGGCGGAACGGCTCGGCCCGCCCGGCGACGGAGGGCCGGCGGCGGTCACCCTGTCAATACCCGTCCGCGCTCCCGCCCGAACCCCGGGCGCGCCCGCTCCGCGCGTAGAATCGCGCCGGGGAATGGGAACGCTCGAATCCTTCAATCCGGCGACGGGCGAGCTCGTCGGCACGGTCGACACGATCACGCCCGAGCAGGCGCAGGAGGTCGTCGACGACGTCGCCGAGGTGCAGCCGTTCTGGGCGCAGCTCTCGTTGGCCGACCGCGCCCGCTACATGCGCCGTGCGGCAGGCGTCCTCGTCGAGGACATGGAGGAGGTGGCCGACCTGCTCACGCGTGAGCAGGGCAAGCCGATCACCGAGAGCTACGTGATGGAGGTGATCCCGACGATCGACGCGCTGCATTGGTGCGCGAACGCGGGCCCGGAGATCCTCGCCGACGAGAAGATCGCCAACCCGCAGGCCTTCCTCAAGACCAAGCGCAGCGTGTTCAGCTACGAGCCGCTCGGGGTCGTGGGTGTCATCGCCCCGTGGAACTACCCCTGGTCGATCCCCTTCGGTGAGGTGGCGATCGCGCTCATGGCCGGCAACGGCGTGGTGCTCAAGCCCGCGAGCCTCACGCCGCTGCTCGGCGAGCGGATCCAGAGGGTGTTCGACGACGCCGGCTTTCCGCAGGGCCTGGTGCGCACCGTCCACGGGGGCGGCGCGATCGGCCAGGCGCTCTGCGAGGCGAGCACCGCGAAGATCTTCTTCACCGGCTCGGTCGAGGTCGGGCGCAGCGTGGGCGAGATCTGCGCCCAACGATTGAAGGGCTCGGTACTCGAGCTCGGCGGCAAGGACCCGCAGATCGTTTGCGCGGACGCCGACCTCGCCAACGCGGTCTCCGGCTGCGTCTGGGGCGGGTTCGCGAACGCGGGCCAGACCTGTTCCGGGATCGAGCGGACGTACGTGGTCGAGGAGGCGGCGGACCGGTTCCTGGAGGGGGTCCGGCGGGAGACCGAGCGGCTGACCGTCGGCGACCCGCTCGACTGGGAAACCGAGATCGGGCCGATGGTCTCGACCGAGCAGGCCGATCTGGTCACCGGGCTCGTCGACGACGCGCTCGCCGCCGGCGCCGAACGGATCACCGGCGGCCCGCGCGAGGTCCCCGGCTACGAGGGCCGCTTCATCGCCCCGACGGTCCTCGCGGGGGTCACCGACGAGATGCGGATCATGAAGGAGGAGATCTTCGGTCCGGTGGTCCCCGTGATCGTGGTCGCCGACGAGGCGGAGGCGCTCGAGCGCGCCAACGACAGCCGCTTCGGCCTCGGTGCGTCGGTGTGGACGAAGGACCGGGCCAAGGGCGAGCGGATCGCACGCCGCATCGAGTCTGGGATGGTCTGGATCAACGACCACTCCTACTCCCACGGTGCCTGTCAATGCTCGTGGGGCGGGGTCAAGGAATCGGGTCTCGGCCGCTCCCACTCGAAGTTCGGCTTCTACGAGTGCGTCAACGTCAAGCTCGTCGCCTGGGAGCCGGGACTCGTCCGCGACTTCTGGTGGCAACCCTACGACGCGACGCTCGGGACGGCGCTGCGCTCGTCCGCGCGCTTGCTCTACGGCCGCAACGGCTCGCGCCTGCGGGCGCTGCGCGAGCCGTTGCGGC
>Ga0247826_10000076_pt1 | contig 13254 bp, 6 predicted proteins | sample 12C_Control_Day1_FD_200152 | JGI IMG/M metagenome (GOLD analysis project Ga0247826, IMG submission 200152) | Soil microbial communities from agricultural site in Penn Yan, New York, United States - 12C_Control_Day1 | ecosystem: Environmental > Terrestrial > Soil > Agricultural land | place: USA... | reverse complement strand
CCGGGGATGGGCATCGCCTACATCATCCCGATCCACGAAGCCGCGGGCCTGTTTCAGTAACGGGCCTCAGGGCACTCACCGCGAGAGCGCAGAGCGGTGAGGAGCAAGGCTCGAACCACGGCTGCTCGAACAACGGACTGCGAGCGCAGCCGACTTCACGTCGGCGTAGCGAGCGGGGGGTCTGGGGGGTGCGGCGCAGCACCCCCCAGCTCACGACGCCGCGTCAGTGCTCGCGTAGCCAGGCGGACAGGTCGGCCGCCGGCATGGGACGCGCCATGTAGTAGCCCTGGGCGGCGTCGCATCCGAACTCGCCCAGCATGTCCCAGGTCGTCTTGTCCTCGACACCTTCCGCGACGACCTTGAGGCCCAGGTTGTGGCCCAGGTCGCTCGTCGAGCGCACGATCGTGCTGTCCTCGGGGCTGCGCGCCATGGCCATCACGAACGACTTGTCGATCTTGAGCTGCGAGACCGGCAGCTTGCGCAGGTAGGCGAGCGAAGCATACCCGGTCCCGAAATCGTCGATGGCCAGCGCGACGCCGCTCTGGTCCAGCCGCTCCAGCGTCTCCGCGGCGCGTCTGGGGTCCGCCAGCACCGCGCTCTCCGTCAGCTCCAGCTCCAGCCGGGCCGCGGGCAGGCCGCGACCCTCCAGCAGCGCGACGATGTGGTCCGCGAGCTGCCCGTCCTGGAGGTTGCGCGCCGAGAGGTTGACCGCGACGGAGAGCGTGCGCCCGTCGTGCTCCCAGCGCTGGCAGTCGCTGACCGCGCGGTCGAGGACCCAACCCGTGAGCGCCTTGATCAGCCCGCCCTGCTCGGCCAGGCTGATGAAGCGGTCGGGCCCCATCAGTCCCTGCTTGGGATGGTTCCAGCGCACGAGCGCCTCGGCTCCCAGGACCTGGCCATCCTTCAGGTCCACCTTGGGCTGGTAGTGCAACACCAGGTGGTTGTTCTCGATCGCGCGCCGGAGCTCGCCCAGCACCACCAGGCGATGCGGGTCGTACGGATCGCACGCGGTCGAGTACACGACGGGGCTCTCGCCCGCCCGCTTGGCCGCCTGCATGGCCAGGTCCACGCGGCGGAGCAGCGTCTCGCCCTCCTCGCCGTGGTCCGGCGCCACCGCGATGCCGATGGACGCGCCCACCTCCACCGGCAGGCGCTGGATCATCACCGGCTGCGCCAGCGCCTTCAGGAGCCGCGCGGCGACCTGCCGCCCCAGCGTCGCGTCTCCTCCCGGCAGCACCAGCGCGAACTCGTCCCCACGCAGCCGGGCCACCTGCTCCACGCCGCCGACCGCGTCGGACAGCCGGCGGGCCACCTCCTGGATGACCCGGTCCCCGTTCTCGCTGCCCAGCGTGTTGTTGACCTGGCGGAAGTGGTCGAGGTCCAGCAGCATGAGCGCGACCGGTCGCCCCAGCGTGCGTGACTCCGCCAGCTCCTTCTGCAGCCGCTCGAGCAGCAGCGACCGGTTGGGCAGGCCGGTCAGCGCGTCGTAGTACATCAGCCGGCGGATGGTCTCGTCCGCCTGCTTGCGCTCGGTGACGTCGATGATCAGGCCGCGCAGGAACTGCGGTCGGCCGGCGCCGTCCTTCAGGAAGCGCCCGTCGTCGCGCCACCACGTGACCCGGCCCTCGCGCGTGACCGTGCGGTACTCGCATGAGAAGGGCTGGCCCTGGTCGCGGCAGCGCGTGAGCTCCGCCAGCACGCGCTCGCGGTCCTCGGGGTGGATGTTCCGCGCCCAGCTCTCGCGGTCGGCCAGCCACTCGGCCGGCGTGTAGCCGGTCATGGCCCGGATCTGCGGGCTCACGTAGACGGGGCTGCCGAAGGGATCCGCCCACGAGATATAGGTGAGGGCCGGGATCTCCTCGATCAGCGCCTGGTAGCGCTGTTCCGTTTCCCGTCGGGTCCGCTCGGCGTCCTCGCGGCGCTTGCGGCCCTGCGCGGCGCGCCGCTCGCGGCCCACAGCGGAGCCGAGTCGACCCAGGCGGGCCCAGGTCAGGTAGTCGCCTGCGCCCGCGTGGAGCGCGGCCACCACCAGCGCCTCGTCCGCCTCCCGGCCGAGCACGATGACGGGGCCCTCCCACTCGAGCTCGTCCAGCAGCCTCATGACGCGGAGGGGCGAGGGATCGAGGAGCGCGGCGTCGGCCAGGACGAGGTCGACCGGGCCGTCGGCCAGCGCACTGCGGAGCCCGACTTCGTCCTCGACGCGCGGGCCGTCGGGCACGTAGCCGCTGCGCCGCAGCTCGTCGCGCAGCGCTTCCGCGCTGGACTCGGAGTCGGAGGCGATCAGCAGGTGAAGCGGCGTGTCCATTCCATCGACCCCGGCAGGACGTGGTGGAGGAAGGCCGGCCCCGCGATCGCAGGTCAAGTCCCGGTTGAAGTATACACGCGATTCGTCCTCTGCCGACCGGTCGGTCGGTGGCCCGATCGGCGCGTCGCCCCGGTGTAAATGCTTCCGCCGGGCGCTTTTCCCTTGACGCTGCCCTGAAGCCGGACGTACCTTGCGCGCACCTGAGGCGGCCAGGAGTCGTCCCTGGACTGTGAGCGCCTCAGCGTCTCGCATCCCTCCCCTCCCGGCCATCACGCCCGCAAGACCGCACCACGCGGACGGAAGCCTCGCGGTTGGCCTCTTGGGCCACCGGCGCGCGCAAGCGTTCCTGCGCGCGCACGGTTACCGGATCCATCGAAGACGCCGGAAGACCGTTGCAAAAATGCCAGGGAGAACCAAACGCATGCGAACCATGCAGCGACTGAGCGCAGGACCGATGGCGGTCCTGTGCGCCGTGACGATGAACGTGCCCGCGAGGGCAGCCGACGACGCGAAGAGCCTCCAGGCGTATCCGGGCTCCCAGTACGAGTCCCTGATCCCGCCCGAAGGGCTCACCCCGCCGTCGCCGGACGCGTTCCATGCCGCCAACCCCGCCGAGCGGCTCCGCTTCTGGAACCGCGTGGCGGTCGACGCCAGCGGGCTCGACCACACGCCGGTGCAGCCGGGCGAGATCCGCGTGTTCGGCGAGCAGCTGGGGCCGGGCCGCGCCAGCCGGGCCGTCGCCATCGTCCACATCGCGATCGCGGACGCCGTGCTCGCGATCAAAGGCGGGTACCGACGCTACACGCCCATCCCCAACGCTCCCGCCGGGTCGTCGGTGGACACCGCGATCGCGACGGCCGCGCACAACACGCTCGTGAAGATGTGGCCGTCGCAGGCCCAGAAGTTCCACCAGCTCTTCGTCGCCGACCTGGCGGACGCACCGGGCACGCTCGAGCAGAAGGCGAAGGGCGTCCTGGTCGGAACGGTGGCCTCCGCTGCCATCCTCGCGCTGCGTGCCAACGACGGCTCGAACCATCCCGAGTCGCAGATGGGCACCGACTACGTCCCGGGCCTGGGAGCCGGCGAGTGGCGGCAGGACCCGATCAGCCAGGCGCCGATCGCTCTCGGCCACCACTGGGGCGAGGTCAAGCCGTTCGTGCTGGCGTCGTCCAGCCAGTTCCGGGTGCCGCCGTTCCCCGCGATGACAAGCACCCAGTACACGACGGCCTACAACGAGGTCAAGAGGCTCGGCGGCGACGGCGACGTGACGCCGACCGAGCGCACCGCCGACCAGACGCACGTCGGCATCTACTGGGCCTACGACGGCACGCCCAGCCTCTGCGCGCCGCCCCGCCTCTACAACCAGATCGCCACGAAGCTGACCGAAGGCAGCAGCGACGTGGTCCGGCTGGCGCGGATGTTCGCGCTCGTCAACGTCGCGATGTCGGATGCGGGTGTCGCCATCTGGGAGTCGAAGTACTTCTACAAGATCTGGCGGCCTGTCACCGGCATCCGCGAGTCGGATCCGGGAACGGGGCCCACGGGCCAGGGCGACGGGAACCCCGCGACCGTCGGCGATCCCACCTACTCGCCGCTGGGCGCGCCCGCCAGCAACCTGCAGGGGCCGGACTTCACGCCCCCGTTCCCCGCCTACCCGTCCGGCCACGCCGGATTCGGGGCGGCGCTCTTCCAGACCATGCGTCGGCTCCTGGGGACGAACAACGTGGCATTCACCTTCACGTCGGACGAGTTCAACGGCGTAACGCTCGACAACGACGGCGAGGTGAGGCCGCTTTTGCCACGGAGCTTCACGACGCTCTCGCAGGCCGAGGAGGAGAACGGACAGAGCCGCATCTACCTCGGCATCCACTGGTCGTTCGACAAGGTCGAGGGTATCAAGCAGGGCCGCAAGGTCGCGGACTACGTCTTCAACCGGATCTACAGGCCGCTACCCTGACCGCGTCCTGACGCATCCCGGCGGGCACGAGAGCCGTGCGCTTTCGTGTCCGCCGGACCGTCGTGTGGTGCCGGAGGTGGGAGTTGAACCCACACGCCGCTTTCGCGGCACAGGATTTTAAGTCCCGCGCGTGCTGCCAGTTTCGCCACTCCGGCCCGTCAGCTAACGTCCGAGCACTTCGAGCATCAGCGGGTGCAGGCCCGGCCCGGCGGCGACCAGCTCGTCGGCGCTCAGGGCGACCGCCGTCCCGTCGAAGCGCGTGGCCCGGCCCCCCGCCTCCTCCACGAACAGTATGCCCGCCATCATGTCCCACGGCTGCAGCCTCTCTTCCCAGAAGCCGTCGACGCGGCCCGCCGCCACGTACGCGAGGTCGAGCGCGGCCGCCCCGTCGCGGCGGATGGCGCGCGCCTCGCCCATGAACCGGTTGAAGAGGAGGAGCTTCGCCTTCAGATCGTCGCGCAGGTCGTACGGGAAGCCGGTGACCAGGAGCGCGCGCAGCAGGTCGGTCGTCTCCGACACGCGCAGCCGCCGGCCGTTCAGGTGCGCGCCCGCGCCCCGCTCCGCGGTGAACAGCTCGTCCTTCAGCGGGTCGTAGACGGCGCCCGCGACCACCTTCCCGTCCACCGCGAGCGCGACCGAGGTGCAGAAGAACGGGTAGCCGTGCGCGAAGTTGGTCGTGCCGTCGAGCGGGTCCACGAACCAGAGGAAGCGCGAGCCGGTCCGCTCCAGCACGCTCTCCTCGGTGACCACGTCGTGGTCCGGGAACCGCGCGCGCAGGACCTCGAGGATGGCGGCCTCGCACGCCTTGTCCACCTCGGTGACGAGATCGATCTCGCCCTTGTGATGGACGGCGAACTCCTTGCCGTACCGCTCGCGCTGGAGCGCGCCCGACCGCAGGACCGCTTCCGTCGCGCACGCCACGAACTTCCAGCTCAAGGGGATCTCCTTCCTGGCGGCCGACGATTGTAGGATGCGCACGCACGTGGGCCAAGGCATCCTTTTCGCGAGCGAAGCCGCTCCCGTCGCGCCGGCCGAGCCGGTGTCGCGCGCCCTGCCGCCGCGCGCCGCCGCGCTCCTGCTGGCGCTGGTGGCGGCCCTGCTGCTCCTGCGGCTGGGGGCGGTGCCGCTGCTGGGGCCCGACGAGCCGCGCTACGCGCGCGTGGCGGTCGAGATGGAGCGGGCCGGCGAGTGGGTGACGCCCACGCTGCAGGGCGAGCCCTGGCTCGAGAAGCCGCCGCTCTACTACTGGGCGGCCGGGCTCGCGTATCGCGCGATCGGCGAGAACGAGACGGCCGCCCGCCTGCCTTCGGTCGTGGCCGCGGTGGTGATGGTCGGCGCGACCGCCCTCGTGGGCGCACGCCTGTTCGGCGCGGCGGTGGGCCTCCACGCGGGCTTCGTGCTCGGCCTGTCGCTCCTGCCCTTCGCGTACGGCCGCGCGGCCAGCATGGACATGCTGCTCGCCGCGTGCGTGACCGTCGCGCAGGGGCTGATCGCGCTCCGGCTGCTCGGCATCGCCGGCCGGCTGGCGATGCCCGTCGCCGGCGTGTTCATCGGCCTGGGGCTCCTGGCGAAGGGCCCGCTGGGGCTGCTGCTGCCCGTGCTGGCGACCGGCTCGTACCTGCTGCTCGCGCGGGATCGCGATGCGTGGAGGCGGATCCTGTCCCCGGCCGCCATGATCCTGGCGGCAGCGGTGGCGCTGCCCTGGTACGTGATGGCCTGGCGCGAGAACGGCCAGGCGTTCGTCGACGTCTTCCTGCTGAACCACAACCTGCAGCGCTTCACCTCCACCATCCATCGCCACCCGGGGCCGTTCTACTACTACGTGCCCATAGCACTGCTCGGGCTCGCGCCGTGGTCGGGCCTGGTGGGGCCGGCGTTCGCGCGCATCCGTCCGCGCACATCGGGCGCGGAGCGCCTGGTCCTGCTGTGGTTCCTCGTGCCGTTCGTGTTCTTCTCGCTCGCGGGCTCCAAGCTCCCGGGCTACATCCTGCCCTGCCTGCCGCCGCTCGCGCTGCTGATGGGCCGGCTGGCCGACACCTGGACTCGCGAGGGAGCCGGCTCCGGCGGGCGCGTGGCCTCGCTCGTGGGGCTGGCGGTCTCCGCATGCGTCGCCGCGGCGCCGCTCGTCCTGCGCGGACAGGGCGACCCGCATTGGCGGGCCCTCGGGCCGCTCGGCGCCTGGAGCCTGATCGTCGCGTTCCTGTTCTCCCGCGAGGTCGGCGCCGATCCGGCGCGCGCGCTGCGCCTGCTCCGCATCGGCGCCGCGGGCACGCTGCTCCTGGTCGTGCTGGCCGCGCCGCCGCTGCTCTCCGCGCGCGAGTCGGGCCGCACGCTCTTCCTGCCCGCGAACGGGCGCGAGGTGCTTGTCTGGAACGCCTGGCGCACCGCGTGGATGGCCGGGTACTTCTACAACGACGGCCGCGTGCGGCCCGTCGAGGGACTGGATGCGATCGTCTCCGCGAGCGCGGCCGGTCCCGTGCTGGTGCTCGCGGGTCCCGGCGAGCGCCGGACGCTGGCCGGGACGCCCTCGCTCGAGGTCGTGCCGCTGGCCGAGGGTCCGCGGCGCAACGCGCTGCTGCTGGTCACCGCGGCCTCCGCCATCAATAGCCCAGCCCCCGTCTCATCTCGGTAGCGAGCCACTGGCGGAACGCCCACCACCGCCCGCGGGTACCGGCGAGTCGCGCCGCGGCCCCGACGCAGCGCATGTACGCCCGCGAGATGTGTGCGCGTCCGTAGAACGCGGCGTACTTGCTGGTGGCGCGCGCGCACTCGCCGCGAAACCAGGCGAAGTCACGCTCGCCCCGCCGCAGGGACACGAGGGCGCTCGCAACCTGCCAGAGAAGCGCCAGGTCCGCTTCACCGCTTGCGGGCTCGCCGGCTTCCAGGAAACGCCGCGCGTCTTCGACGGTGCCCTCGGCGGCAGCGTCGGCCGCCAGCCAGACCGCGTGCTCGGAGCTGGAGTGATCCGGCGGTAGGAGTCGCGCCTTGCGGCCGACGTCGCGGGCGTCGCGGTCGTCCCCCCGGATGCGTAGCGCGAGCACGAGGTTGTACAGCATCCACGGCCGGACCTGGCCCTGCTCCGGCTCGCGGCGCAGCCAGCGGATGGCGTGCCCCATCGACCCGCTGCTCACCAGCGCGTAGCCCGTGGCTCCCCAAAGGTCGGCGTGCGAGACGAGCTCCCGGCGCCGGCGCCAGACATCCCACCACAGGAGATGGCGGGTGGCGGGACGGGCCCGATGCTCGATCAGGGCCCGCAGCAGCTCACGACGACTGGCGCTCCCGAGGGGGGCCGCGCGGATCGCCCGGCGGCAGCGCCTCACGTCACCCCTCTCGAGGAGGCGACTGGCCAGCAGACGCGCGGCGACCGCGGCTTCGCCCGCGGCGGCCGCCTTGGCCAGGATGGCCTCCGCGTCTTCGAGCCATTCGGCTTTCTTGATGGCCCAGAGGGCGATGCGGAGAGGCCCGTCCTCGTCGCCGGTCGTCGCCGCCAGCTCGCGCACGCGCTGAAGCGTCTCCCCCCGCTCCTCTCGCGCGACGTGGACTCGCACCTCGAGCGCGATCTCGTCGTCATCGCGGACGGACGGTCGGTTCCTCTGCAGGACCTCGCTGGCCCGCGACGTATCCGAGTCCTCGAGGTGCAGGCCCACGAGCTGCGTGCGCGCGTAGGCGTAGCGTGCGTCGATCTCCATCGCGCGCTCGAAGTCCGCCTTCGCGCCGGCGCGGTCGTCCAGCCTCCGGCGGGCGTCGCCACGGTACCCGTACGAGAGGGCATCCGTCGGCCGCAGCTCCACCAGCCTGGCCGCCGCCTCGCCGTAGGCGGGCCAGTCCTTGCTCGCCAGGGACCACTCCGTCAGGCGCGTCCATCCCCACAGATACGACGGCGCCTCCGTGACCACCTGTCGCATTCGCGCGATGGCCTCGGCCGTACGGCCGCGCTCCGACAGGAGCCACGCTTCGCGACCCCTGAGCTCGAGCGGCTGGCTCTGCTCCCAGCCGGACGGCCGGCAGGCGGCCTGCGCCTCGTCGAAGCGACCCAGCTGCGCGAGCAGGCCCGCCTTGGTGTCGTGCGCGTCCGTGAAACGGGGGTTGAGGGCGATCGCCCTGTCCAGCGCGTCGAGGCGCTCGTCGGCGCTGTCGGGGCGAGCGGCGAGCGTCTCCGACAGCATGAACCAGGACCGTGCCTCGCCCGGCCGCCGCCGTGTCAGCTCTCGCGCCAGCTCCTCCGCGCGCAAGGGTGTCTCAACCGCCCGGCACCATTCACCGAGCCGCGTCCAGGCATGCGTCCATCCGGGCGCGATCACGAGACAGCGCTCGATCCGTCGTAGCGCCTCGTCACGGCGGCCGCTCCTCCACTCGAGGTCGGCCAGCAGGCTATGGGGGGCCGCATCGAGCGGCGCCCGCGCGACGGCCGCCTCCAGCAGGCCGCGGGCCCCGTCGAGGTCGCCGGCCGCTTCGGCGATCTCGGCCAGGCGATAGGCGGCGGCTCCGTCCGAACCGTCGATCCGACGCGCCGCCTGGAGAGCGTCCGTCTCGGCGGCCGTGTCCAGCCGCAACCGATGGACGCGCGCCAGCGTCAGCCTCAGCTCGCCGACCAGTGGGAAGCGCGCGACGGCCTCCGTCGCGAGGGTCAGCGCCTCCGGCAGCATCGACATCTCGGCCAGCTGGTGGACGAGCTCGCGCCACGCCTGCCAGAGGTCGGGCCGCCGCGCGTGGAGATCGCGCAGGGTCTCCAGCAGATCGCTGGCGGACGCGCCGTCGCGAGCATGGGCCCGGAACACGGTCAGGCTGTCGCCGAGCAACACCTGCCGGCAGAGCTCCTCCTTGACGAAGGTCCAGGCCTCACGGCGCTCGTCAGGCTGGTGGACGACGTTCGCCAGCTCGTGCAGGGCGCCCGTGTGGTTGACGTCGAGACGAATGGCCTCCTCGATGGCGGACCGCGCTTCCGACAGGCGGCCCATGCCGGCCAGCACCACGCCCCGTACGGTGTGCCACGAAGCGGAGGGGGGCTCCAGCTCGCGGGCGACGTCCAGCTCGGCGAATGCCTCGTCGAACTGGCGCTGCTCCGCGAGCGTCAAGGCCAGCTCGCGATGGGCCCAGGCGTCCCCCGCATGGAGCTTCAGCAGATGCCGCAGGACGGGCTCCACCGCCTCGGCGCCGTCCTCGCGCACGCGCTCCCACCACGCCTGGTGCAGGCCCAGGTGGTGCGGGTGGCGCTCGCACGCGGCCCGCAGGTGCCCCCGCGCCCCGTCGTCGCTCTGCGTGGAGGCGAGCAGCAACGCGTAGGCCCGGTGAGCGTCCACCGCGAGGGGCTCCGCTTCGAGCACCTCCTGCCAGCAGGCGAGCGCGGCCTCCAGGTCGCCGCGATAACCCGCGAGTGCCGCGGCCGTCCGCAGCCAGGCCGGCCGACGCGCACGGGGCCGCGCCGCGGCCAGGAGCTCGTTCGAACGCTCGAGGTCACCGTAGCGTGCGCAGGCCTCGGCGGCGTAGAGCTCCAGGGACGAGTCATCGGCACGGCGCCGGAGCGCGTCTTCCAGCGTCTCGAAGGCCAGGTCCGCACGGCCCAGCTCCTCGAGGGCCCAGAACAGGCTCATGGCGGGTCGGCCGGAGGCGGACCCGAACCGCGCGAAGCGGTCTCTCAGGTACTGGAGGGCCTCCTCGGTCCGCCCCAACTGGCGCGCGGCAACGAAGTAGGAGGTCGTGAGCCCTTCGTTCATGTCTTCGAGGCAGGCCGCGAAACGATGGGCGGTGAGGGCCTCCTCGAAGCGTCGCTCCTGCCACAGCACCTTCGCCGTAACGGAGAGCGGGCCCGCATCGACAGGCCGCGCGCGGCGCGCGCGATCGAGCAGGCGCGACGTCTCCTCCAGCCGGCGCGCGTCCGCGCTCAACAGGTCCGCGTAGAGGTCCCAGTACTCGGGATGCCCGGCGCCTCCGTCGCAGAGGGCCTCCAGCGCCTGCAGGCGCTGCGATCGGCGGCCGAGGCGAGCGAGGTAGGCCAGGCGGGACAGGACAAGCGGAGCATTGCCCGGGAACATCTCGAGGAGCGCCTCGGTCCAGGCGAGGCCGCGCTCGTCGTCGGCGTCGTAGGCGGCCAGCACCTGGTTGGCGCGAAGGACGAGGGCGTGACCGGGATACGCTTCGTCCATCCGGTCGCGCAGGGAGCGAGCAGCGGCCCGGTCGTGTCGTTCGAGCGCCTGCTCCAGGGCGTGCTTCATGTCGTACAGCTCGGCGTCAGGCAGCTCCAGGCCGTCGAGCCGCACGCGCTGTTCCTCGGGCAGCACCACGAAGCCACGGGGACCGTGCGATCGTTGCCCCTCGAGCAGTGGCTCCGCCAGGTACTCCACGAGCAAGGGGCTGGAGGGGTCGCGGACGAGGAACGTGCCGCGCGGCGCGTCGTAGCCCACTACCGCCTGCTCATGCGCGCTGGTGGCGGCCACCGTGACAAGCGAGAACGGCACTCCCCGTTCCAGGAGTGCCATGGCCGCTTCCCAGGTCACGCGGAACTCGCGCGTCGTCCAGCCGTTTGCGGTGGCCCACTCGCGCTCCTTGCGGCCGGGCGTTCCGTCGTACGAGATCTGGTCGGCCAGGGAGAGATGGTCGACGGGCCGTCCCAGGTAGGCGGTGAGCGAGGCCAGGGTCGCCGGCGCGCAGGTGCGGTGGTGCTGGCGCACGAAAGGCACTGCGAGGTGGACCCGGCCGGCCTCGGAGCTTCCCTCCAGGCGCGCGACCAGCTTGCGATGGAAGAACGAGTCCGCTTCGCGCGCCAGCGCGATCGCGTCCGCCCGCCGGCCGAGAGCCCAGGCCACGTCGGACCTGCGTGCCGCGAGCCAGCGTTTCGCGTCCCGGTCGATGAGCGGAGAGAGGACCTGCACCCGATCGAGCGTCGCCAGGGCCGCATCGTCGAGGCCCAGCTCGATCTCGAGATCGGCCAGCTGCTCGGCCACGCCGGTGCTCTCGATGCGGCGGTCCGCTTCCCGCAGGAGGGCCAGCGCCTCTTCGGCCAGGCCCGAGTGGAGCAGGGCCACGGCCAGCCGCTGCACACCGGGTCGATACCAGGGGGTCCGCTCGACGCACTCTCGCGCGGCGGCAAGCGATTCCGCGTAGCGGTCCTGGCTCTCCAGCACCTGCGAGCGGACCACCAGCGTCCAGGCCCTGTCCCCGCCGAGCTCCGCCGACCGCGCGAGCCAGCGATCGGCCTCCGCGAAGTCGCGCAGTTGCGCCGCGATCATGGCCTTGAGCGTGCACCAGTCGGCGCGCTCGGACGTCGAGGCGCCCTCTCCGAGGTCACGCTCGGTGACGTACTTCCACGCGGCGAAGGGACCGCGCCGACCCTGCAGGATGAGACCGTAGTAGTAGCGGACCCGCCCGTGCTCGGGGTACGCGCGTCCCGCGCGCAGGTGCAGCAGCGTCGCGAGACGCATCCCGCCGATGTTGCCGGCCAGCCGGCCGGCGAGCACCTGCGCCTCGGGTCCCACCCAGTCGCACAGCGGACCCGCCGGCTGGGACGCGGCGAAGGCCTGCAGGTAGAGGCCGCGGTCGTAGAGAGCCTGGACGCGGCGCAGCGTCTCGGCGTCGGGAGTGACGGAATGACCGGGCGCGCGAGCCGCGCTCACCTCGATGTCGGCGCGCCCTCCGGCAGGCGCTTCACCATCCGCACCATCGTGCCGCCGCCCGGCGGGAACGAGTACTCCACGACGTCCATGAACGAGCGCATGAAGAAGATGCCGCGCCCGTCGGGCTTGAGCAGGTTGGCTTCGGCCAGCGGGTCGGGCACCGAGGTCGGGTCGAAGCCCGTGCCCTCGTCCAGGACCCGGACCTCGAGCGAGCCGTCGCCCACCACGAACTCGGTCGCCACCCGCCGCCGCTCGTCGCCCCGGTTGCCGTGGCGGATGGCGTTCACGACCGACTCGCGCAGGGCGACTGTCATGTAGTGGACGGACTCGTCGTCGAAGCCGACGACACCGGCGAGGTGGGAGAGCACGGTCTGGACCATGTCGAGCATGTCCAGCCGGCTGGCGATGTCCAGCCTCACGGTTCGGGTGGTGTCGCTCGTCATCAAGTGATGGAGGCCCGGAGGCTTGCCGGAATGGTACCATCGCGCCGTCCGTTGCGCCTCCAGCGTGTCCGCCGCTTCCGCGGCCGTTTCACCCTCGCCGGCGACAAGTCCGTGTGCCACCGGCTCGCCCTGATGGGAGCGCTCGCCCACGGCGAGACGCGCATCGGCAACTTCTCTTCGGCCGCCGACTGCGCCTCCACCCTGAGCTGCCTGTCGCTGCTGGGCGTGGACGTCTCGCGCGACGGGTCCGAGGTGGTGATCCGCGGCGAAGGCCCCGAGGCCTGGCGCGCGGCGCCTGGTCCGCTGTCCGCGGGCAACTCGGGCTCGACGTTGCGGATGCTCGCCGGCGCGCTCGCGGGCCGGCCGTTCCCGACCGTCCTGACGGGCGACGCCTCGCTGTGCCGTCGGCCGATGGAGCGCGTCGCGCAGCCGTTGCGCGCGATGGGCGCGCGGGTCGACACCACCGACGGGCGTCCGCCGTTGACCATCGAGGGCGGCGGCCTCGAGGGCATCGCATGGAACTTGCCCGTCGCCAGTGCTCAAGTCAAGACGGCGATCCTCCTGGCGGGGCTCCAGGCGGACGGCTCGACCACGGTGGTCGAGCCGGAGCCCAGCCGGGACCACACCGAGCGCCTGCTCCCCGCGTTCGGTGCGGCGCTCACCGTCTCGGGCACCGCGCTGACGGTGACGCGCAGCGAGCTGCGTGCGTTCTCCATGGAAGCGCCGGGCGACGTGTCGAGCGCCGCGTTCCTGGTGGCGGCGGCGCTCATCGTTCCCGACTCGCACGTGCGCATCGAGGGCGTGCTCCTGAACCCGCGCCGGACGGCGTTCCTCGACATCCTCCGCGCGATGGGCGGCGACGTCACGACGGGCGTGGAGACGGCGGCGCCCGAGCCCACCGGCTGGATCGAGGCGGGACGATCGCGCCTCGATCCAGCC
>Ga0247826_10000075_pt1 | contig 13346 bp, 6 predicted proteins | sample 12C_Control_Day1_FD_200152 | JGI IMG/M metagenome (GOLD analysis project Ga0247826, IMG submission 200152) | Soil microbial communities from agricultural site in Penn Yan, New York, United States - 12C_Control_Day1 | ecosystem: Environmental > Terrestrial > Soil > Agricultural land | place: USA... | reverse complement strand
GCGGAGCAGTGACCGTCTCCACCGACCGCGCGACCGGCGTGGGGCCGCCTCCCGCGCCGGTCGCGCGGCCGGCGCCCCGCCGGCGGCCGCGGCCCGATCGCCGGTCGCTGCGGACCGCGCTCGAGGTGCTGTTCTTCGTGGGGCCGGCACTGGCCCTGTTCCTGGTGTTCGTGGTCTGGCCGATCATCCGCGCTGCGCAGTTCTCGCTGTACCGCTGGAAGGGGTTCGGCCCGCTCACCGACTTCGTGGGGCTGCAGAACTACTCGACGGTCCTGCACAACGAGGTGTTCACCGACGCCTTCGCGCACAACCTGTTCATCGTCGTGGGCTCCGTGCTCGTCCAGATGCCGCTGGGCCTGGCCATCGCGCTCCTGCTCAACCGGCGCATCCGCGGCCAGGGACTGCTCCGGACCGTGGTCTTCGTCCCCTACGTGCTGGCCGAGGTGATCGCGAGCGTCGTGTGGCTGCAGCTCCTCCAGCCGCAGTACGGCGTCGTCGACTCGCTGCTGTCGTCGGTCGGCATCGCCGGCCCCGAGCAGGGCTTCCTCGGCACTCCGGAGTACGCCCTGTGGACCGTGTTGTTCGTGCTCACCTGGAAGTACCTCGGGCTGGCCGTCCTGCTCTTCCTGGCCGGGCTGCAGGGCATCCCGGCCGACGTGGTCGAGGCCGCGCAGATCGACGGGGCCAGCTGGTGGCAGGTCCAGCGCCGGATCACGATCCCGCTGCTCGCCCCGACGCTGCGGGTGTGGGCGTTCCTGTCGATGATCGGGTCGCTCCAGCTCTTCGACATGGTCTGGATCCTCACCGGCGGCGGTCCGGCCAACTCGACCACGACGATGGCCACCTTCCTGGTCACCGAGGGCACGAAGCGGCACAACTACGGCATCGCGGCCGCCGCGTCGGTGATCCTCTTCGTGGTGGCGCTGGTGTTCGCGCTGCTCTACCAGCTGCTCGTGCTGCGACGCGACACCCACGACCCGGCCGTCCGCGTCCTGCGTGGGGGTGCCCGGTGACCGAGCTCCTCGACGACGGCCGCGACCTCGGCGTCGCGGCGCCCGGCGAGCTCCGGCCCCGGCGCCCGCGGCGTCCGGCCGCGAGCCAGGGCGGCGGCTCGCCGCTGGTGTACGCCGCCGCGTTGGTCGTGGTCGCCCTCACCCTCGGTCCGGTGCTGTACGCCGTGCTCGGCGGCTTCCGCACCAACGCGCAGATCGCCGAGTCCCCGGCCGGCCTGCCGGACCCGTGGGTGCTCGACAACTACCGCCGGGTGCTCACCACCGGGACGTTCTGGCGCTACGCCCTCAACTCCACGGTCGTCGCGGCCACCACCACCGCCCTGGTCGTCGTGCTCGGGCTGATGGCCGCCTACCCGCTGGCCCGCTACCGGTTCCCAGGTCGCGAGGCGCTGTACGGCGCGTTCCTCGTGGGGCTGCTGTTCCCGGCCACCGTGGCGATCATCCCGCTGTTCATCCTCGTCAGCCGCGACCTGCAGATGGGCAACACCTGGTGGGGCGTGGCCCTCCCGCAGGCGGCGTTCGCCCTGCCCATGACGGTGGTCATCCTCCGCCCCTTCCTCATGGCGATCCCCGACGAGCTCGAGGAGGCCGCGGTGATGGACGGCGCCTCCCGGGTCGGCTTCTTCTTCCGGATCGTCGTACCGCTGTCGGGTCCCGGCACGGTCACGGTGGGCGTGCTCGCGTTCGTCGCGTCGTGGAACGCCTACCTGCTGCCGTTGCTCCTGCTCCAGGACGACATGAAGACGCTGCCGCTCGGGGTCGCCGACTACTCCTCGCAGTACTCCTCGGACACCGCCGGGGTGTTCGCGTTCACCACGATCGCGATGATCCCCGCCCTCGTCTTCTTCCTCGCGATGCAGCGGCGCATCGTCGGCGGCCTCCAGGGCGCCGTGAAGGGCTGACCGATGCCGACCTGGCCGCCACCTCACCGAGAGGGACCCCCGACGTGACCGAGCTGACCGAACCCGGCCCCGGTGCCGCGGCGTCCCCCGACCGGGTGCGCGACCTCGTCGCCGAGATGACGCTCGAGGAGAAGCTCGCCCAGCTCGTGGGCTACTGGGAGAAGGACACCGCCGGCGTCGACGTGGCGCCGCTCGCGCAGACGTTCGAGGACGGGCCCGGGCTGGAGGAGTTCAGCCGGCACGGACTGGGCCACCTCTCCCGCGCGTACGGCACCCGGCCGGTCGACCCGGTCGAGCAGGCCCGGTGGCTGTGGGCCTTCCAGCGTCGCCTGGTCACCGAGACCCGCCTGGGCATCCCGGCGCTCGTCCACGAGGAGTGCCTCACCGGGCTCGCCGCCTGGCGAGCGGCGACCTTCCCCGCACCGCTGTCGTGGGGGGCCTCGTTCGACCCCGGACTGGTCCGGGAGATGGCGGCGTCGATCGGGCGGTCGATGCGCGAGCTGGGGGTGCACCAGGGCCTGGCACCGGTGCTGGACGTCGTCCGGGACCCGCGCTGGGGGCGGGTCGAGGAGTGCATCGCCGAGGACCCCTACGTCGTGGGGACCATCGCCACGGCGTACGTCGAGGGGCTGCAGTCGACCGGTGTGCACGCGACCCTCAAGCACTTCGTCGGCTACTCGGGGTCACAGGCGGGCCGCAACTTCGGCCCGATGCACGCCGGACCCCGCGAGCTGTCGGACGTCTTCCTCGTGCCGTTCGAGATGGCGGTGCAGGCCGGCGCCCGGTCGGTGATGAACTCCTACCTCGAGATCGACGGCCTGCCCGTGGCCGCCGACCCCGCGCTGCTGACCGGGCTGCTGCGGGACCGCTGGGGTTTCGACGGCACCTTCGTGGCCGACTACTACTCGGTGGCGTTCCTGCACCTGCTCCACGGCGTCGCGGCCGATCCGGGGGACGCGGCCGCGCAGGCCCTCGCGGCGGGCATCGACGTCGAGCTGCCCACGGGCGACACGTACCTCGCCCCGCTGGCCAAGGCGGTGCTCAGCGGTGGCGTCGACGAGGCGCTCGTGGACCGCGCGGTCATCCGGGCCCTGGCCCAGAAGGCCGAGCTGGGGCTGCTCGACCAGACCTTCGAGGACGAACCTCCGGCCTCGGTCGACCTCGACGACGCCGAGCACCGTGCCCTGGCTCGCCGGCTGGCCGAGGAGTCGGTCGTGCTGCTCGCCAACGACGGCCTCCTGCCCCTCCGGTCACCGGCCCGGGTCGCGGTGCTGGGCCCGAACGCCGCCCGGTCCGAGGCGCTCTTCGGCTGCTACTCCTTCGTCAACCACGTGCTGGTCGACCACCCCGACGTCGAGCTCGGCATCGAGGCGCCCACCCTGCTCGAGGCCCTCGGTGCCGAGCTCGGCCACGCGGTGCTGACCCACGTGGCGGGCTGCGCGGTGGACGACGAGGACACCTCCGGCCTCGCGGCGGCTCGCGCCGCAGCGCAGCAGGCCGACCTCGCCGTCGTCGTGGTGGGCGACCGGGCCGGGCTCTTCGGCCGCGGCACCGTGGGCGAGGGCTGCGACCGCGACGACCTCGAGCTGCCCGGCGTGCAGCGGCAGCTCGTGGAGGAGGTGCTGGCCACGGGCACGCCGGTGCTGCTCGTCCTGCTCACCGGGCGCCCGTACGCCGTCGGGTGGGCGCTCGACCGCTGTGGCGCCGTCGTCCAGGCCTTCTTCCCGGGCGAGGAGGGCGCAGCCGCGATCGCGGGGGTGCTGTCGGGCCGGGTCAACCCCTCGGGCCGGCTCCCGGTCAGCCTCCCGCGCTCGGCCGGCGCCCAGCCCTACGGCTACCTGCACCCGCCGCTCGGCGGCCCCGGCGACGTCACCAACCTCGACAGCACCCCGGCCCGGCCGTTCGGGTTCGGGCTCTCCTACACCACGTTCCGGCGAGACGAGCTGGTCGTGCCGCCGAGCTCCGCGACCGCCGATGGCCTCACCGTCGCGGTGCGGGTCACGAACACCGGCGACCGGGCGGGCGCCGACGTGGTGCAGCTCTACGGCCGCGACGTGGTGGCCAGCGTGACCCGGCCGGTGGCCCAGCTGCTCGGCTACGCGCGGGTGGAGCTCGACGCCGGCGAGAGCCGCACCGTGGAGCTCGCGGTGCCGCCCGCCCGGCTGGCCTTCACCGGTCGTGACGGCGCCCGCGTGGTCGAGCCCGGCGAGCTCGTCGTGTGGGTCGGCGCCCACTGCCAGGACCGCGAGGCCGAGGCGACCGTCGTGCTGACGGGGCCGGTGCACGCGGTCGGCGACGGCGTGCCGCTCACGACCCGGGTCGCGCTGCGCTGAGGCTCCGCCCGTCGTCAGCGGACGGGCGCGCACGAGGCCCGGACGACCAGCCGGGTCGGCAGCCGCACGTCGGCGACCTCCGCCTCGGGCGACTCGAGCATCCGGACCAGGAGGTGGAGGGCGGTGGCGCCCATCTCGTGCAGCGGCTGCTGGACGGTGGTCAGCGGCGGGGTGACCAGGGCGGACTCGGGCACGTTGTCGAAGCCCACGACCGACAGCTCCTCGGGCACCCGCAGCCCCAGCTCGTGGGCGACCTGGACGGTGCGGATCGCCATGAGGTCGTTGGCCCCGAAGATCGCGGTCGGGCGGTCCGGCCGGGTGAGCAGCTCCCGGGCGGGGCCCTCGGCGGTCTCGGGCCGGTAGCCGCCGTTGCAGACCATCGACTCGTCGACGGGTACGCCGGCCGCCGCCATGGCGGTGCGGAAGCCCTGCTCGCGCAGCCGCGCCGACTCGAGGTCCGGGCGGCCCCCCAGCAGCGCGATGCGGCGGTGCCCGAGGCCGAGGAGGTACTCGGTGGCCAGCACCGCGCCGGCCAGGTTGTCCGAGTCCACGCTGGGGACGTCGGCCGGGCCGGTGTGCGGGTCGATGGCGACGACCGGGATGCCGTTCCCGGCGTCGACCACGGTCGGCGTCACCAGGATCGCGCCGTCGATGAGCGTGCCGCCGAGCCGGGCCAGCGAGCGGCGCTCCCAGCCCACCGAGGCGCCGCGGTGCCCGCCAGACCACGCGAGCAGCTCGTAGCCCGTGTCCCCGATCACCTCGGAGACACCCTTGAGCAGCTCGGTGCTGAACGGCTCGAACTCGGCCACCAGGACGCCGAGCACGTTGGTCTTGTGGCTGCGCAGGCTGCGCGCCCCGAGGCTCGCCTCGTAGCCGAGCTCGTTGACGGCGCTCAACACCTTGTCGAAGGTGGCCTGCGAGATGCCGTCCCGGCCGTTGACCACCTTGGAGACGGTCGCGACCGAGACCCCCGCCGCCTTGGCGACGTCGGCCATCTTGACGCGCTCGCCCGGCTTCACGCGGGAATCGTACTTGGAAATCGTTATCGAAGCCGGGCGTCCCGCGGGTCGCTCAGGGCCGGGCCAGCGAGGCGGCCAGGCTGACGAGGTGGCCGAGCCGGGCCAGCTCGGACTCGACGAACTCCGGGCCGCCGCGGCGGCCGATCACGACCACGTCGTTGCCGTCGATGCGCGCGCCGGCGTAGAGGTTCACCTCGTCGCCCTCGACGTCGAGGCGCGAGGCCCGCTCGATCTCGACGAACGGCAGGTCCTCGGGGGCGGCGTCGGTGCGCCGGAGGACGCCCTTGCTCCGGTGGATCCGCAGCGCCCAGTCGGCACGGAAGGTCACCGGCAGCAGGTCGACCACCCGGTCGAGCGCGAGCGCCGGGTCGGCGGTCAGCTCCTCGACGACCTCGAGGTCGAGGAAGATGTTGCCGCCGGCGGCGTACCGGCTGATCCACATGACCCGCACTCCCTCGAGGGTGTTGCACGCGGACACGATCGAGTCGGGCATCGCGGTGCCGTGCATCTCGAGCAGCACGTCGTCGACGGCGGTGCCGTCGCGCTTCTCGACGATCTCGATCGCCTCGATGTCACCGCCGGCCTCACCGATCGCGGTCGCGACCCGCCCCAACGACCCAGGGACGTCGGGCAGCTCGACACGCAGGAGGAACGGCACTCCTCCGACCCTAGGCGATGGAGGTGACGGCCACGTTTCCGGCCGCTCAGGGTGCGGACGGACCCCGGAGCCGCTGCCGGAGGCCGGTCGCCCGGACCGCCCGGCGTTCGATGGCCGCCTCGACGTCGGCGGGCGAGCCCACGACGACCACGCGCTTCTTGGCGCGGGTGAGGGCTGTGTAGAAGAGCTCGCGGGTCAGCAACCGGGACTCGGGAGGCGGCAGGATCACCACGACCTCGTCGGCCTGGCTGCCCTGGCTCTTGTGGATGGTGAGGGCGTGCATCGTCTCGACCTGCGCGACCCGGCTGGTGGCCAGGTCGAGGCGCCCTCCGCTGCCGTCGATGGCCGCGCGGAGCGCGCGGCTGGCGGAGCCGGCCGGCGGCCGCACCGCGACACCGACGTCACCGTTGTAGATGCCGAGGCCGTAGTCGTTGGCGGTCACGAGCAGCGGCCGACCGGCGTACCAGGTCGACCAGATCGGCTCCCCGGTCTCCTCGCCGAGCCACCGCTCGACCTGCATGTTCCAGTGGCGCACGCCGTAAGGCCCCTCGCGGTGCGCACACAGCAGCCGCCGCCGGTCGAGCAGCTCCAGTGCCTGCCCCGCGTCCCCGTCCTCGGCCGCCCGCAGCACCTCGACCGCGTGCGGGGCGACCAGGGCGCGGACGTCGGCGGCCGGGTCTGCCGTGTGGAGGAGCTGGACATGCTCGTCACCCGCGTCGAGAAGACCCAGCGCTCCGGCCGCGTCCCCGGCGCGCACCGCCTCCGCCAGGGCACCGATGGACGCACCGAACCGGTGCGAGGTGAGCAGCGCGGCCACGCCGACGCTGGTCGTCTCCTGCACCGTCTCGACCAGGTCGGCGAGCACCGCGCCCGCCTCGACGGACGCGAGCTGGAACGGGTCGCCGACCAGGATCAGTCGGCTGGCCGGCCGCACCGCCTCGAGCAGCCGCGCCATCATCGTCAGGGAGACCATGGAGGTTTCGTCGACCACGACGACGTCGTGCGGCAGGCGGTTCTCGCGCTGGTGCCGGAAGCGGGACGAGGTGTCGGGCCGGGCACCAAGGAGCCGGTGCAGCGTGACCGCTCGGACCCCGGCCAGCCGCGCTCGGTCGTCCGCCGGGAGCTTGGCCACCTCCTCCTCCACTGCGTGCTGGAGCCGGGCCGCAGCCTTGCCGGTGGGCGCGGCGAGCGCGATCCGCACCGGCGGCTCGCCGTCCAGCTCGGCCCGCTCGGCGCACAGGGCCAGCAGCGCGGCGACCGTCGTTGTCTTGCCGGTGCCGGGGCCGCCGGTCAGCACCGCGGTCGCCCTGGTCAGCGCCACCCGGGCGGCGACCCGCTGCTCGTCGTAACCCTCGGCGGGGAAGACGCGATCGAGGGCCTCCGACAGCCATTCCTCGTCGGGCGCCGTGGACGCCGCTGGCCGCTCGACGAGGTCGGCGTGCACCTGCTCCTCCTCGCGCCAGTAGCGGTCGAGGTAGAGGAGCGATACGTCGTCGTGCTCGAGGATGCGCAGGACCGGGGTCGCGGAGGTCACCAGCGGGCTGGCGAGCACCGCGGCCCACCACGCCGCGGGCTCCGGCCACGGGCCGTCGAGGTCGTCGGCCGCGACCGTCGCCAGGTCGACGCACACCGACCCGCCGCGGATCGCGCGCACCACGAACGCCGCTGCGAGCGCGACCAGCGGTTCGTCCTCACCGGCCAGCGCGCAGAGTCGCTCAGCCACGTGCACGTCGGAGGTGTCGAGCACGCCGGCCTCGTTGAACGAGCGCAGCAGCCCGCTCGCGCCACGGGCCAGCCGCGGGTCGTTCGGGTCCTCGATCTCGGGCGTCAGCAGCGTCACCAGGCACCGTCCAGGAGGTCGGATAGCGCTGTCACCAGCGCGGACGGCGGCTGCCAGGAGAAGACGCCGGCTGGGTGGCCGTCGTCCTCGGGGGTGTCGGGACCGCACATGCCGCGAACGTAGAGGTAGAGCACGCCGCCGAGGTGCCGCGCCGGGTCGTAGCCGGGCTGGCGCCAGCGCAGGTAGCGGTGCACGACCACGACGTAGAGAAGCGCCTGCAGCGGGTAGTCGGAGTGCAGCATCGCCTCGACCAGCCGATCGCGGGAGTAGGCCGCCGAGGTGAGCGGCACGTCGGCGGGGCCGAGCCAGTTGGTCTTGTAGTCGACGACGAGGTAGCGCGGGCCGTCGTCGCCCGGGACCCGCAGCACGACGTCGATCGACCCGGAGAGGTAGCCGCGCAGCGACTGGGCGCCCAGCCCCGGGGCGCGCAGCCGCGCAGCGTACGGGAGCAGGGGGTCGTCGGCGGCCAGGTGCTGCTCCAGGACGGCGCCCACGTCGGCCAGAGACACCTCGACCCCGGCCGCGACGTCGCCGCCCGCCAGGGGGATCTCGAAGTCGAGCTCGCAGAGCCGGTCGGACAGGCCGATGGTGCCGAGCGTCGCGCCACCGGCGAGCGGACCCAGCGACGTGTGGTGCAGCGGCACCAGCGCCCCCGCGAGCTGCTCGGGCGGGGTGTCGACGCCCCAGAAGGCGCGCTGCTCCTCCACGTGGCGGCGCAGCTCGGCCTCGAGGTCGTCTGCGAACGGGTCGGCCTCCTCAAGCACGCCGTGCACCAGCGACCCGAAGGCGGCACCCGACGGGAGGTCGGCCATCGGCGAGGCGACGGCCGGCGCCTCGTCGGCCTCGGCGGGCCCGGCCGGCTCGGTGACCGGCTCGGTGAGCCGCTCGCCGGCCATCTCGTCGGCGACCTCGTCCTCGCGCTCCGAGAGCTCCGGCTCGGACGTGACCCCTCCGGACTCCTCGGCGGCCCGCACCAGGCCGGAGTACGACGTGCGGCGCCAGTCGACGTCGATCACCCGGTCGAACCTCCGCGCGGCCAGCGCGCCCGGGCGCGGGGTCGGCACCTCCGCGGGCGCGGGCAGCTCGAGGTCCGTGCGCTCGACGAGCGGACCGCCCGCCGCCTGCCACCGTCGCAGCTCGGCGATCGCGTCCGCGTCGGAGATCCGGTTCTTCAGGTCGGGGAGGCAGGGCAGCACCCGCGCGTCACCCGGGTTGCGGTGACGCAGCAGCCGCGAGAGTCCGCCGTTGACCTCGTCCCACGACGGCGCCCACCAGGCGACCACCTGGGACTGGGCGCGGGTCAGGGCGACGTAGGTCAGCCGGATGTCGTTGCCGGCCACCTCGTCGCGACCGAGCTCCTGGGTGCGGGCGAAGCCCGGCGTCCCCCGACCACCGATGTCGAGGCAGCGGGCGCCGTCCTCGTCGTGGAAGAGCGTCGTGTCCGACTGTGGGAGGTAGCGGGTGAAGGCGAAGGGCAGGTAGACGACGGGGTACTGCAGCCCCTTGCTCACGAAGACCGTCATGATCTGGACGGCGCGGGCGTCGTTGTCGAGGCGGCGGTTGCGCTCAGGGGCACCGGCGCGGTCCTCGCGCTGGGCGCGCAGCCACTGCAGGACCGCCGGTAGCCCGAGCCCGTCGCGGTGCGCGACCTCGTGCAGCAGCTGGGTGAGGTGCTCCACGTCGGTGAGCAGCCGCTCGCCGCCCTGCCACGCGAGCACCCGCTCGGCCATGCCCGCGACGTACGCAGCCTCGAGGACCGCCGCGATGCCGCGGGCGCGGGCGTGGTCGGCCCAGCGCCGCAGCAGCTCGGACACCTCGTCGGTCAGGTCGGGGTCGGTGGCGAGCTGGGCGGCGGTCCGCCCGAAGAACATCGTGGTCGCCGCGGCGCGCACCAGCCCGGCCCGGCCCGGCTGCTCGAACGCCTCCAGCAGGCACTGCCAGTCGGCGGCGGCGGACGAGGCGAAGACGTCGGTGTCGCCGGTGTAGACCGCCGGGACCCCGGCCGCCGCGAGCGCGTCGCGGCAGGCCCGGGCGTCCACGTGGCGCTCGACGATGACCGCCACGTCGTTGGCCGCGATCGGCCGGCCGTCGTACGTCGCGTCCGAGGCGAGCAGCCGCTTCACGTCGCCGGCGAGGTCCTGGGCCACGAACGGGCGCAGGTCGTCCATGCCGATGGTGCGGGTGCCGGTGATCCGGAACGGCGCCTGGCTCCGGGTGACGACCCGCAACCGGAACGGGTCGTTGACTGGGGCGCCCTGGAGCCGGTGACCCTGGTGGGCGGCCCGGACGGGACGCACCACGATGTCGTCGTGGCCGAGGGCGGCGCCGCCCAGCACGCAGAGCAGCCGCTCGACCAGCGGCTCGTCGCTGCGGTGGTTGACGTCGAGGGTGAGCAGCGACTGGGCGCGGTCCCGCGCCTGGAGGTAGGTCACCACGTCACCGCCCCGGAAGGCGTAGATCGCCTGCTTGGGGTCGCCGATCAGGACGAGCGTGACCCGGCCGGCGAAGGCCCGCTCGATGACCTCCCACTGGACCGGGTCGGTGTCCTGGAACTCGTCGACCATGACGATCGACCAGCGGCGGCTCATGCGGTCGCGCGCGGGTGCGTCCTGGGCCTCGAGCGCGACCGCGAGCCGGGACAGCAGGTCGTCGAAGCCGAGCACGCCCAGCAGCCGCTTGCGGCGCTCGAGCTCGCGCAGCACGTCGTCGGCGAAGGCGCGGCGCACCCCTGCCGCGGAGTCGGCCGGCGGGTCCACCGGGACCAGCGTGGTGCGCGGGTTGCCGACCACGTCGTGCGCGAGCCGCAGCGCCTGGGCCCGGGTCAGCTGAGGGCTCTCCTTCGCGTCGCCGAACCGCTGGAGGTAGAGGTCGTCGACCACCTCGCGCACCAGCTCGTCGAGGTTCTCGACGAGGGTCACCCCGGTGTCGGTGTCGCCCGCGACACCGAGCGAGCGGAGGACCAGATGGCAGAACTCGTGCGTGGTGGCGATGGTGGCCGCGTCGAACGCGGCGAGCGCGTCCTGGAGCCGGAGCAGCCGGTCGGCCAGCTCCTCCTCGGAGCCGGTCACGAGGTGGTCCAGCAGCGCGTCATCGGCACGTCGCGGGTCGGCCAGCGCCTCGGCCGCCCGCACCAGCTGGTCGCGGACGCGCTCGCGCAGCTCCTGGCTGGCGGCGCGGCTGAAAGTGATGAGCAGCATGTCCTCGAGCCGGGCCCGGCCCTCGGCGACGTAGCGGGTGACCAGGCCGGCGAGCGCGTAGGTCTTGCCGGTGCCGGCGCTCGCCTCGAGGACGGTCGTCGTCGGCCCCTCGGGCAGCGCGGCGAGGAGGTCGAAGGGGCCGGTGGTGGTCACACGGGCCCCCGCTCGTTGGCGAGCAGGGGGAACCACAGCCGCTCGGCCAGGGCGGGGAGCTCGGTCAGCTCGGCCAGGTCACGGTGCTCGCCCCACACGCGGACGTGGGCGGCGTCCGCGTCCTCACCCGGGAAGTTGCCGGAACGCCACTTCTTGGCCGCTGCCTCCATGGCGGGCTGCCCCGCGCGGGCGGCGGTCGCCCAGGCGAAGGACGTCTTGAGCGGCAGCTGGAGCGGGGCGCGCCGGCCCTCGTCGTAGAGCTCGACCAGGTCGCCGAGGAGGGTGAGCGGCTCGGCCGCCGTGGGCCCGAGGAGCCGCTGGGCGGCCTGGCTGCCCCGCGGTGCCCGGCCGATCGTCAGCGCGGTCCAGTTGTGGTCGGGGTGGCCCGCTGCGAGGGCGAGCAGGCGGACCCAGGACTCCAGCAGGTGCTTGCCGTCGAGCCGGGAGTAGCCCACCGCCACGAGCCGGTCGCCGTAGACCGGCGTGACGGTGCCGGTGAGCCGTCGGCCGCCGCGGAGCACGATGTCGACGTCGTAGGCCCTGGGCTCGACCTGCCGGTGGGTGAGCGCCGCGACGGCGAGGTTCATCGCGGTCTCGCGGACCTCGCTGGCCTTGCGCCAGCCGAGCTGGCCCGGAGGCAGCCCGCCGCGCCGCCACTCGAGCTCGCGCGCCGTGTCGGGGTGGATGCCGTGGAGCATGTCCGCGAGCATCCGGTCGCCGACGCCCCACGTCTCGAGCTGGTCGATCTCCACGGGCATCGCGTCGCTGACCGCGTCGACGTCCCACGGCAGGGTGAGGTCGAGCGCGCGGAAGAAGCCCTTGACCGGGTCACGGAAGAAGCGCACCAGGTCGTCGAGGGCGAGGTCGTCGGTGGCCGAACGGTTGACCGGCTCGCGCAGCGGCTCCACGAGGAACGGCGGCTGCACCGGTCGGTCGCGCGTCGTGACCACGGCGGCGCGGAGCATCTGCTGGTCGAAGGTGAAGGGCGTGCCGGAGGGCGTGCCCAGCCGGCAGGGCTCGACGTTGCGGAGGTCGAAGCCCTGGAGCGGGTGGGTCACCACGACCTCGCTGCGCACCGGCGCCTCGGTGGTGCGGTCGAGTGCGTCGAGCAGCTCGCCGAGGGGTACTGCTGGCGGTCGGTCCTGGCCGGTGTTCGGGTCGGCGCCGGTGTAGGTGACGACCAGCGTCTCGGTGGCGGCCCCGATGGCGTCGAGCAGGAGCTGGCGGTCCTCGGACCGGATGTCGCGCTCACCGGTCACCGGGGTGCGGGCCAGCGCGTCGTCGCCGTCGACGCTGCGCTGTCGGGGGAAGACGCCGTCGTCGAGCCCGAGCAGGCATACCACGCGGTGCGGCACCGAGCGCATCGGCACCATGGTGCAGACGGTGAGGCTGCCGGCCCGGAAGTTGGCGCGCGTCGGCCGGCCCTCGAGGTGGTCGGCGAGCATGGTGCGGACGTCGGTGAGCCGCATCGGGCTGGCCGCCCGCTCGCCGGCGTCGGCCTCGACCCGGACCAGCTCGCGCTGCATCTGGCCGACCTGCCACTGCTCGGACCGCTCGACCCGGGTGAGCGCCGAGACGCCTTCGAGCAGGCCCTCGAGCCACTCCGCCAGCGGCCGGGTGCCGGTCAGGCGGTCGGTGGCGGCCACCAGCCGGTCGACGTACTCGGCGAACCGGCCCGCGAGCTCGACCCGGTTGCTGCCGACGTCGTCGAGGGGCAGCGCGGTGCCGAGCCAGGCCCGGGAGTCGTCGGACATGGCGACGCCGGTGAGCACCCGGTCGAGCCCGAAGCGCCAGGTGTTCTGGAGGTAGCGGACGCCGAACGGCTCGCGGTGGTCGGCGTCGAAGCCCCAGCGCACACCGGACTCGCGCACCCAGTCGGCCATGGCGTCGAGGTCGTCGTCGACGAAGCCGAAGCGCCGGCGCACCGACGGGACCTGCGCGAGGTCGAGCACGGCGCTGGCCGTCGCGCGGCTGCCGGCGACGTCGAGCAGCTGGGCTGCGACGCCGAGCAGCGGATTGGTCTGAGAGAGGGCACGGTCGGCCAGCTGCACGCGGAGGCGGTGCGCGGGGTGGCCCCCGTCGACCACGTCACCGAGCCCGAACGCCGCGGTGATGAGCGGCGCGTAGTTCTCGATGTCGGGACACATGACGAGGATGTCGCGGGGCTCGAGGGGCCGCTCGCCGTCGGCGCGGTTCGTGGCGCTGTGGTCAGCGCTGTCCTCGAGCAGGCC
>Ga0247826_10000073_pt1 | contig 13393 bp, 17 predicted proteins | sample 12C_Control_Day1_FD_200152 | JGI IMG/M metagenome (GOLD analysis project Ga0247826, IMG submission 200152) | Soil microbial communities from agricultural site in Penn Yan, New York, United States - 12C_Control_Day1 | ecosystem: Environmental > Terrestrial > Soil > Agricultural land | place... | reverse complement strand
TCACTGACCAATGTCAACGTCTGGGTGCATGACCAGGAGGAGGCGCTGGCCTTCTACACGGACAAGCTGGGGATGGAGGTGCGCGAAGACGTCACCGTTCCCGAGATGGGCAACTTCCGCTGGCTGACCGTCGGCGTCCCCGGCCAGAGCGACGTGGCGCTGACGCTGATGTCGGTCCCCGGCCCGCCCGTGTTCGACGAGGAGACGCGGTCGAAGCTGCTCGACCTGGTGGCGCGCGGCGCGGCCGGCGGCCTGTTCTTCAACACCGACGACTGTCAGGGCACCTACGAGGAGCTGAAGGGCCGCGGCGTGGAGTTCACGCAGGAGCCGACGGAGCAGCCGTACGGCGTCGACGCCGGCTTCCGCGACCCGAGCGGCAACCAGATGCGGGTGGCGCAGCGCAGCTAACCCTCGGGCGCCTCCTTCGCTGCGATAGCCTGGTCGCGCACCGACGGGCCAACCGCCAGCGAAGGAGGCGCCAGTGCGCAGGATCCAGACCCAGGGCGTCCACCACATCACGATCGTGGGCGCCGGCCGGCAGACGTCGATCGACTTCTGGGAGGGTCTCCTGGGGATGCCCTTCGTCTTCGAGCAGCCCAACCTGGACAACGAGGCGGAGAGCCATCTCTACTTCGATCCCGGCGACGGGCGGCTGATCACGGTGTTCACCAACGAGGAGCGGACACCCGACCCCGAGCGGGTCAGCACCGATCCGGGATGCGTCCATCACCTCGCCTTCTCGCTGTCGCAGGCGACGTTCCGGCAGACGGTCGAGCGGCTGGACGAGCGGGGGATCCAGCACAGCGGCGTCAAGGACCGGGGCTTCATGGACTCGATCTACTTCACGGATCCGCTCGGCCTGCTGATCGAACTTGCGTCCTATCGTTTCGAGCCCCCGTTCGGGTACGCTCATTCGGACGTGTTGCTCGAGGCGCACAAGCTCCGCGTGGAGCGCGGCGACCACAACATCGCCGAGATCCACCTCGCTGACGCGCTCGAGCTGCTGGTGCTGCGATCGCGGCCGTCGCTGTCGGACGACCGGTCGCCCAAGGATCCGTACTGAGCGAGAGGAAAGCCATGGCCGCCATGAAGCTCCACGTGCTGAAGCCGAGCGTCAACAACCTGACGGTGCGGATCTTCGTCCGCGCCGCCGATCTCGACTTCGAGGAGATCGACGCCTGGGGGAAGACGGGCGAGGACGAGTTTCTGCGGAAGAACCCCGCACATCTGACGCCGATGATCGAGGACGACGGGCTGCCCCGCTCGACGCTGTGGGAGAGCTGCGCGATCATGCAGTACCTGTGCAACAAGCATGGGCTGACGCGCTTCTATCCGACGGATCCGGCGGAGCGGGCCATGATCGACAGCGCGATGTTCTACCTGATCGGCACCCTCTACCCGCTGGTCGCACGGGCGACCTACGGCGCGCTGGCCTTCCCGCACTACCCGGGCGAGGTCGGCCACTCCGACGCGGCGGACGAGCTGAAGGCGATCGCCCAGCAGGTCTCGCAGGACGCGGTCGCAGAGCCGCTCGACGTGTACCGCGCGTTCTTCCTTGACGGCAAGCGGTTCATCGGCGGCGACCAGCCGTCGATCGCCGACATCCGGCTGGCGGCGACGCTCGAGTTCCTGAACGCCATCGACTACGAGTTCCCCGAGTGGGCGGCGGAGTACATGCAGGCGATGGAGAACGAGCTGGGCGAGGCGTACCTCGAGCCGGCCGGCGACGTCCGCGGCTACATCTCGCACGTCAAGTCCCAGGCCGTGTGATCCAGGAGGCGCTGCCCACCAGCCTGGTCGGCTCCTACGCGCAGCCCGACTGGCTGATCGACCGCGAGCGGCTCCGCGACCGCTTCCCGCCCCGCGTTCGGGCGACCGAGCTGTGGCGCGTCGACCCGCAGTACCTGGAGCAGGCCCAGGACGATGCGACGCTGCTCGCCGTGCGCGATCAGGAGCTGGCGGGCCTGGACATCATCACCGACGGCGAGGCGCGCCGCGAGAGCTACTCGAACCGCTTCGCCACGGCGCTCAGCGGCGTCGACATAGACAACCCGGGGACGGCGCTCGACCGCAGCGGCCATCCGAACCCGGTGCCCCGCGTCGTGGGCCCGGTCGAGCGGATGCATCCGGTCCAGGTGCGCGATCTCCAATTCCTACGGGACAACACGAGCAAACCGGTCAAGATCACCGTGCCGGGGCCGTTCACGATGTCGCAGCAGGCGCAGAACGACTTCTACGACGACGAGGGCGAGCTGGCGCTCGCGTATGCCGGCGCCGTCCATGACGAGATCGCCGACCTGTTCGCCGCGGGCGCGGACATCGTCCAGATCGACGAGCCGTACATGCAGGCGCGGCCGGAGAAGGCGCGGGACCACGGCGTCGCGGCACTCCAGCGGGCGCTCGACGGCATCGAGGGCACGACCGCCGTGCATATCTGCTTCGGCTACGCCGCGATCATCCACGGCCGCCCGTCCGCCTACTCGTTCCTGCCCGAGCTCGACGCGGTCGCCTGCGACCAGGTCTCGATCGAGACGGCGCAGTCGGGCATCGACACGGCGGTGATCGCAAAGCTGCCCGGCAAGCGCATCATCCTCGGCGTGATCGACCTCGACGACATGGCCGTCGAGTCGCCCGAGACCGTCGCCGACCGGATCCGGCGCGCGTTGCCCTACAAGACCGTACGGGAACTGGTCGCGGCGCCGGACTGCGGTATGAAGTACCTGCCGCGCGACGTTGCGTACGGGAAGCTCGAGTCGATGGTGGCGGGTGCCCAGCTCGTCAGGTCGGCTGACTGAGACGCGTCAGCCGGCGGCGGTCTGCCCGTGCTGGGCGCCGGCCCGGTCGCGCGCGATCGCGCTGAGCCGTTCCGCGACTTCGGGCGCCAGCGCCTGCAGCTCGCGGAAGCGGGTGCCGAACATCGCCATCACGCGCACCTCCGTGTCGGCGAAGACGTCGGCCGTACGGCGGCCCTCGCCGACCAGCGCGATCTCACCGAACACGTCGCCCGGCCGCAGCTCGCCGAGCGAGGTGCCCTCGTGCTCGACCCGGGCACGGCCGTGGTCGAGGATGAAGAACGCGTAGCCGGACGCGCCCTCGCGCGTCAGCCGGGTTCCGGGAGGGTGCTCCTCGACATCGAACCAGGACGCGATCGTGTCGAGCTGGTCGGCGGAGACGCCCTCGAAGACGGGGATCTGCGAGAGCTGCTGGGGATCGGGATGCATCGGTGCCTCCGGAAAGCGCGTGAATGGGCGGCCAGTGTACCGGCCTAATACTCGTCGTTCTGGGGCAGATCGTCCGTGATCTCGTACCAGGGCGCCTTCGACCCGACGAAGATGTGCTCCGTCGGCCGGATCGTCGGCTCGTCCGCCAGCGATCCCATCGCCACGTGCACCCACGCGCCCTCGCGGACGACGGAGAACAGCAACGAGCCGCAGCGGCCGCACCGGGTGTGGTTCTCGTCCGCCTCACCGACGATCATCAGCCCCCGCTCGCCCTCGACCACCTCGAGCTTCTCGCGCTCGATCCCGGCGAAGGCCTTGAACGCGGATCCGGTCGCCGCCCGGCAGTTCGAGCAGTGGCAGTTCGCGGCGTAGCGGAACTCGTCGGCGACCTGGTAGCGGATGTCTCCGCACTCGCACCTGCCCTCGAGCATCCTGATGCCGTCTGCCATCTACCCCGCCGTTTCCCTGAGGTACTGGTGGACGAACGCGATTGCCATGCTGCCCTCGCCGACGGCGGCGGCGACGCGCTTGACCGGGCCCAGGCGGACGTCGCCGCACGCGAAGATCCCGGGCACGCTGGTCTCCAGCAGGAACGGATCGCGGTCGTGCATCGTGCCCTCCTCCGGCACCTCGGCGCCGGTCAGCACGTAGCCGCGCTGGTCGAGCGCGATCTCGTCCGGCAGCCAGCCGGTCTCGGCGTTGGCGCCGATGAAGATGAACAGGCCGCCAGAGTCGAGGCGTTCGCGCTCCTCGGTCGACGAGTCGTAGACGTCGATCGCCGTCAGCTCGGTGTCGCCGTACACGGCAACGACCTCGGTGTTCAGGCGCACCCCGATGTTCGGCCGGTTGTTGAGCTGGTCGATCAGGTACTGCGACATGTTCTTGCCGATGTCACCGCCGCGATACAGGATGGTCACGCTGCGCGCATGGTTGGCGAAGAACAGCGCCGCCTGTCCCGCCGAGTTGCCGGCGCCGACGATCTGGACGTCCAGGCCGTGGGCGTTGGACGCCTCGCTGCGGGCCGCGCCGTAGAAGATGCCCTTGCCGACCAGCCGGTCGAACCCCTCGATCGGCAGGTGCCGCCAGGTCACGCCGCTGGCCAGGATGATCGTCCGCGCCCGCAGCACGTCGCCGCCGTTCAGGTACACCTGCCGGGACTTCACGTCGATCCGGTCCACCGAGCGCGTCACCAGGATCTCGGCGCCCAGCCGCCGAGCCTGCTGCAGGGCGCGCATCGCCAGCTCGTCGCCCGAGACGCCGGACGGGAACCCCAGGTAGTTCTCGATGCGGGACGAGGTGCCCGCCTGTCCGCCGGGCGCCTCGCGCTCGACGACGATCGTGTTCAGGCCCTCCGACGCGCCGTACACCGCCGCAGCCAGGCCGGCCGGGCCGGCTCCGACGATCACCGTGTCGTACTCGGCAAGCGCGGGCTCGGTGCTCAGCCCGAGCAGCTCGGCCACGCGGCTCATACGGGGTTTGACCACCGTCTTGCCGTTGACGACGCGGATCACCGGGCAATCGTCGTCGGGCGGCAGCGTGCCGCCCCACAGCTCCTCGGCATCGGGCGTGTCCGAGGTGATCCACCGGAACGTGACCTGGTTGCGGTCAAGGAACCGGCGGAGCTGGGAGCACGCCGGATCCGAGCGCGGGCCGACGATGATCGCCCTAGGCGGGGGCTGGTCGGCGGTGATTCCCTGCAGGCCGCCGATCCGGTCGCGCGCCATCTCGCCGAGCTTGACGCCCACCTCGGGCGAGACGGCGACCACGGCGTGGTAGTCCGCGGCGGAGATCCTCATCACCCGGGACGTCTCGGTTGCCCGGAAGCTGAACGGGAAGGTCGTGCCGAGAGATATCGGCACCTCGCCGATCAGGTCGCCGGGCTCCCGGCCGCCGACGATCCGCTCGATCCCGTCGACCAGCGCGACCGTCTCCACCTTGCCCTCGAGCACCGCGTACAGCGCTCGCTCGTCGCCGGTGTGGATCACGAACTCGCCGGCGTTCGGCCGGAGGTCGGCCGCGATCCGCGCCAGCCGGTCGCGCTGAGGCTCGGTCAGGCTCTCGAAGATCGGGATCCCGGCGATCTCGTCGGCCGTCAGCATGCGCGCGCGCCCCTCACCCGGTCGGTCGTTGCCTCCACGGCCCAAGCCTACCCGCACGCGGCTGTGAGGTAGCCTGGCTCCGCGGTGAGTGAACTCTACGATCACCCGTCGCACGAACCGGTGACGGACACGGCGTGGAGCGAGGCGTCCGCCCGGGCGGCGATCGCCGAGATCGCCGCCGACGCCGAGGCGGCGTTCGATCCCGGGACGCTGTGGCACGCGCATCCGCTGGACACGGACGGCGGGCCGCTGCCGTCGCCGACCGGCTTCTACCTCGGGGCGTCGGGCGTGATCTGGGCGCTGGATGCGCTGCGCCGTGCCGGAGCCGTCGAGCTGCGGCGAGACTGGCCGGAGGTTGCCGCCGGACTCCCGGATCGCTACGCGGCGACGCCCGACCTGCCCGAGTGGACGGGCGGTGGCGCGGTGCCGTCGCTGCTGGTCGGGGAGGCGGGAATCCTGCTGGTCGCCCACCGGCTGGCGCCGGCCCAGTGGCAGGTCGACCGGCTGCTCGAGGTTGTGCGCGCCAACGTTCACAACCCGACGCGGGAGCTGATGTGGGGCTCACCGGGGACGATGCTGGCGGCGCAGCTGATGCACGAGCGGGCCCGGGACGACCGCTTCGCCGACGCCTGGCGCGAGTCCGCGGACTGGCTCTGGCAGGAGTGGGGCGACGAGCTCTGGCTGCAGGACATGTATGGCCAGCTGCGGCACTACGTCGGCCCGGGGCACGGGTTCGCCGCGAACGTTCTGGTGCTCGCCAAAGGCGGGCTTCTCGACCGCGCGCGCCGGGCCGAACTGGAGCTCCGGTCGCTCGACGTGCTGCGCGAGCTAGCCCAGCGCGACGGCGGCCTCGTCCAGTGGCCGGCCACGCTCGAGTTCCCGCGGCCGTCGTCCGGGGTCCGCACGCAGTGGTGCCACGGCGCCCCGGGGATCGTCTCGTCGTTCGCGGCGATCGCTCCCGGCAACGACGAGCTGACCGGGCTGCTGACCGGGGGCGGCGAGCTCACCTGGCAAGCCGGGCCGCTGGTCAAGGGGCCGGGGCTGTGCCACGGCACGGCAGGCAACGGCTACGCCTTCCTCAAGCTGCTCGACCGCACGGGCGACGAGCGCTGGCTGGACCGCGCGCGCGCCTTCGGCATGCACGCGGCGGCGCAGGTGCGGGCCGCGCGCGAGCAGCACGGGCAGGGTCGCTACTCGCTGTGGACCGGCGACGTCGGCGTCGCGCTCTACCTGTGGGGTTGCATCGCCGCGGAGTCGTCGATGCCCGCCCTGGACGGGGTCTAGGCGTGGAGGTCGTCCGGCTCGAGACGACGGTCCGGCGCCGGGCGCATCCGCATCCCGACCACGCGTCGTTCTCCGCGCAGTTGGACGCGGTGCTTGCCGACGGCCGGCGGATCGTCCTGCTCGACGACCGTGGTTGGAGCGAGTCACCGGCGGCCGCCGACCATCTGCCGGACGACCTGGCGTTTACGGCGCGGACGGTGGTCGGGCCGGACGAGGGAGAGGACGTCGCCGGGTACTGGGGATCGCTCGCCCGCAAGCTCGACGAGCGCGGGATCGCGGCCGAGGCTTCGGCGCTGGCCGCGCTCCCGCACGGCGTGGTGCTCGGCTGGGGCGAGGGGCAGCCCGGCGCGCCATAGAGTGCGCCGATGCGCACACCCCCCGAGGATCTCGACCCGGGCACCCTGACCCGGGAGCTGGCCGACGGCTGGGGTATCGCCGTCGACCGCATCGGCTACGCGCCGGTGGGCGCCGGCAGCCACCACTGGACGGTGGTCGCCGCCGACGGCCGGCGTGCGTTCGCCACGGTCGACCACCTCGGCCAGAAGGCGTGGCTGGGCGACGAGCCCGACGCGGCGTTCGCCGGTCTGCGCGCAGCGCTGGACACCGCGGCCGCACTGGCCGGCGCCGGGCTTGGATTCGTGGTCGCGCCGCTGCCGTCGCGGGCGGGGGAGATTCTGCGGCGGATCGGCGAGCTCTACGCCCTCGCGGTCTACCCGTTCGTTGACGGGGCCGCCGGCCGGTTCGACGACCCGCCGAACGCACCGGGCGTGGTCGAGATGCTGGTCGCCGTCCACGGGGCGACCGCGGCGGCGCCGCCGGACGCGAACGCCGCCGGCCTGTCGCTCCCGGGCGGATCGCACATCGAGCTGGCGCTGAGGGACGGCGGAGCCTGGCAGGGCGGGCCCTACTCCGAGCGCGCCCAGCGCGCATTCCACGCGCGGCGCGACGACGTCATCGAGCTGCTGGGCCTCGCCGAACGGCTGTCCGCGGCCGTGCGGGCGCGCGGCCGTGCGGACGTGGTCACGCACGGCGAGCCGCATCCGGCCAACATCATGACCACCGCCGGCGGGAAGGTGCTTGTCGACTGGGACACGGTCGCCCTTGCGCCGCCCGAGCGCGACCTGTGGACACTGGCGCGGACGCCCGAGGACGAGGCCGCTGTCGCCTACACCGAGGCAACCGGACGAGCAGTGGACGCGAACGCTCTCGACTTCTTCCGGCTGACCTGGGATCTCAAGGATCTCGCCGAGTACCTCAACGTGCTGCGCGCTCCACACGTCGAGAGCGAGGACACGGCGCGGGAGCTCCGCGGCCTGGAACACTGCGTTTCGATCCGCGGCGAGTGGGCCGCCATGCTGGGCTGAGGGTCAGCGCCTGATCGCGACGATCGCCGCGGCCGTCGGCGCCGTCATGATCTCGGCCGCCGCCAGCCGCGGGTCGCGCAGCAGGAACTCGCGTACGGGATCGCCGTCGATCGGCGAGCCTGGGGTGAGGTCGTCCTTGACCAGCACTCCACCCGGTGCGAGCAGTCGCATGATCGCCTCCCAGTCGTACACCCCGCCGTCGGCGAAGACCAGGCCGAACGGGCCGCGACCGCGCAGCAGCTCGTAGGCGTCGCCCTCGAGCAGCTCGACGTTGTCAAGTCCGGCGAGGCGCTCGCGCGCCACCGCGGCACGCTCGGCGTCCTGCTCGACGGTGATCACGCTGTGCGCCGTCTCCGCCATCGCCGCGGCGCCCTCTCCGTAGGCGGTCCCCAGCTCGGCGACGTCCCGGCCCGCGGCCAGCGTGCGCAGCAGCGCGCGGACGGCGGGGATCGAGCTGCCGCCGTCGGTCACCTGGTCGCGCCTCGCCGCTGCATCTCCACGACACGGTAGCCCGTCGTCGAGCGGGTACGCTGCCCCCATGAGCGCGCCGCTCGAGCTGTCCAGGACGCAGGTCCTTGGCTTCCGGCGGCGGGTGGGTGCGCTCGACGGGCGGCTGCCGGCCGGGCCGGAGTCGCTGCGCCGGGCCGCCTGGGCCGGGCTGCAGGACAGCATGCCGCGGGCCGCACTGCTCTCGATCCACGCTCGCGTCGAGGGTGCGATGCCCACTGTCTGGGACGACCCGTCGCTGATCCAGCTGTGGGGGCCGCGGTACCAGGTGTACGTCGTCGCCGAGCGCGACCTCCCTGTGTTCTCGCTCGGCCGGTTCCCGGACGACGCCAAGGGACGGCACCGCTCGGAGGATCTGGCGGAGCGGCTGCGGGAGCACCTCGACGGCGGGACGATGACCTACGGCCAGGCCGGGCAGGCGCTCGGGGTCGATCCGAACTCGCTGCGGTACGCCGCCAGGACGGGCACGGTCGCGATCCGCTGGGCCGGCGCACGGCTGCCGACGGTGTGGACGCTGCCGCCGCCGGAGATCGACCCATTCGACGCCGGGCTCGAGCTGGCGCGCAGATACCTGCATGTCTACGGGCCTACGACGTCGGCGGCGTTTGCCAAGTGGGCGGGGATCACAGCGCGGATGGGTGCGGCGGCCTTCGAGGCCCTCGCCGGGTCGTTGACCGCGGTGCGAACGCCGCTCGGGGAGGCGTTCATCCTGGGCAGCGACGAGCAGGACTTCCGCGCCGGCCCCGGTCCGGCCGCGCCGGCCCGGCTGTTGCCCAGCGGAGACTCCTACTACCTGTTCTGGGGCGAGGACCGCGCGCTGCTGGTACCCGACGCGAACCTCCGCGGGGAGCTGTGGACGCCGCGCGTGTGGCCTGGCGCCCTGGTGATCGACGGCGAGGTGCGCGGGACGTGGCGGCGGGCCAACGAGGCGATGACGGTGCAGGCATGGGGCAAGCTCAGCCGCGCTCAGCGCGACGCGGTGGAGGAGGAGGCGGCCGGCTTGCCGCTCCCCGGCCTCGACCGGGCCATCACCGTCAGCTGGGAGCCCTGAGAAACCCGACGGTTGGCTTTATGCTTGGCCCCTGACCGTGCTGCCCACCGAAAGGCGGAGGCCATGAATCCGAACAAGGCTCTTTGGGAGAAGGGCGACTTCACCCGCATCGCGGCAAGCATGCGGGAGAGCGGCGAGGCGCTCGTTGCCTCACTGGGCATTACCCCGGGAATGGATGTGCTCGACCTCGGGTGCGGCGACGGCACCACAGCCGTCCCGGCCGCCCAGCTTGGCGCGAACGTCCTGGGCGTGGACATCGCCAGCAACCTCGTCGCGGCCGGCAACGCGCGGGCGCGCGACCTCGGTCTCGACAACCTGACGTTCCAGGAGGGCGACGCCACCGATCTGGGCGACCTCGCCGACAACAGCTTCGACCTCGTCGTCAGCGTGTTCGGGGCGATGTTCGCACCCCGGCCGGAGGCCGTCGCCCGTGAGGTCGTCCGCGTTGCCCGGCCCGGCGGTCGCGTCGTCATGGGCAACTGGATCCCCGGCGATCCGACGCTGGTCGCGCAGATCCTGCGGATCAGCTCCGCCTACTCCCCTCCGCCACCCGAGGGGTTCGTCAGCCCGATGCTGTGGGGCGTTGAGGATCAGGTGGTCGAGCGGTTCGCCGGGGCGGGCGTGCCCGAGGATCAGGTGTCGTTCCAGCGCGACACCTACACGTTCACGTCGCCGGCGCCGCCGTCCGAGTTCCTGGCCCTGTTCAAGGACTACTACGGGCCGACCATGAACGCCTATGAGGCGGCTGCGGCGAACGGTCGCGAGGACGAGCTGCACGCCGAGCTGGAGGCGCTGTTCAACGAGCACAACCAGGGCGGCGACACCACGTCGATCCCTGCGACGTTCCTGCGCGTCACGGTCGCGGTCTAGCCGCGGTCACGGGAGCGCTGTAGCTCCCAGGCGTCGATCACGGCGTCCTCGACGGCGTCCCCGTTACCCTGCTCGAGATCGGCGACGACCATCATGTGCTTCGCGAAGCGCCTGGGCACCGAGAACGTCTCCGGGAAGGAGTGCAGCAGCAGATCGCGCGCCTCGAACGACGTCCGGATGACAACGTGGCCCGCGTCCAGCTGCCGGGCGACCACCCGGCCGTGATACCGCCACTGGAGCAGGCCGTCGCGCCGGCTCTCGGAGACGCCGTCGAGGCGCGCTGTCAGCTCGCTGATGCGGTCCGCCGTCAGCCGGGCAGCTCGGCAAACTGCTGCGCGTCGTCGCCGATTTCCTCCCAGCTCGCCTTGTAGGCCACCAGCTGGTGGAAGCTGGGCCTCATGTCGAGGTCGGGGAACAGCCCGGCGGACACGAAGTTGACGGCGCCCAGGTCGTCCCAGAGGCTGGATCCGCAGTTGCTGCAGAAGTTGCGCGGCGCCAGGTGGCTCTCGTACGTCTTCACCAGATCCTCGCCCTTGGCGAACCCGAAGTTCTCCTTGGCCACGACGATGCCGGCCAGGCTCGATCCGACCCAGTGCTGGCAGCGGCTGCAGTGGCAGTACCCGAGCGCCTGTGGGTCGGTGACCTCCAACTCCACACCGCCGCAGAGGCAGGTACCGGTGAGCGTCTCAGACATGGCGACCCCTTCCCGTGGGTGACGATGCCCGCCACCGTACCAGACCGGGCGCCGGCGCTCGGGTGAGCGGCCAACCGGCCCTCACACGTGGCCGGGCAGCCCGAACCGCTCGAGCATCCGCGGGGCACGGAAGTGGGTGATCCCGGCGATCGATGCCCCGTCGAGCGTGAGCACGGTGACGCCATGCGCGTCGTGCGTCCCGGCCGAGCCGAGCTCATACGCGCCGACAGCGGGCTGGCCGTTCGCGAAGGTGGGCAGCATCCGCCAGCTGCGCACGCCGTCGAGCACCGTGGTGCGCAGCACCGTCTCGATGGCGTCGCGGCCGCGATACCAGCTGGGGATCGGCGGCATCGCGAGCGTCGCGGCGCCGGTCAGCATGCCGACGATCGCATCCACGTCGCTGCGGCCCCAGGCCTGGACGAACCGTTGGACGACGCTGTTCAGCTGATCGTCGCCGAGCGCTCGTAGAGTCGCCTGCTGGCTGGGGTCGGGCCGCTTCTCCTCCAGCGTTGCGTGCGCCCGCTGCAGCGCGCTGTACACCGAGCCAGGAGTGGCGTCGAGCGCATCGGCGACCTCGGCGCCCGAGAAGCCCAGCACGTCACGCAGGATCAGCACCGCGCGTTGCCGGGGTGGCAGCAGCTGGAGCGCCGCGATGAACCCGAGCTCGATGCTTTCGCGCTGTTCGTAGCGGGCATCGGGCCCGGCGAGCTCGTCGTCGCGGCCGAGCCGGTAGTCGGGATACGGCTCGATCCAGACCGATTCGACGAGCGGCCTGCCCAGCGGCTCACGGGGATCGCCGGGCGGCCCATGGTCGACCGGCAACGTCCGCGACGGCCTGCGCTCGATCGTCCGCAGGCAGACGTTGGTGGCGATGGCGTACAGCCAGCTGCGAAGCGTGCTGTGCCCGCGAAACGACGGCAGGCCTCGCCACGCCCGCAGCAGCGTCTCCTGCACCGCATCCTCGGCATCCTGGACGGAGCCGAGCATGCGGTAGCAGTGAGCGTCGAGCGCTCGCCGGTGCGGCTCGACCAGCTCGGCGAACGACCTCTCGTCACCGGCGACGGCGGACTCGAGCAAGGCCGCGTCGGTCACCGCACCACGCCGTATGTGAGCAGGACGAGGCTGTCGCCGACCGTCCGGGCGCCGGCGAGCCGCAGCCGCTTGCGCTCGCCGACGACGTCGAACAGCCGCTCGCCGTCCCCGAGCACGAACGGGAAGACCATCAGCCGCAGTTCGTCGGCGAGGTCGTGCTCCAGCAGGGTCCGTACGAGGCGGGTGCTGCCGTTCACGACGATGTCTCCGCCGAGGGAGTCCCTGAGCCGCGAGACCTCATCGACCACGTCGCCGCGCAGCACCGCGGCGTTGGTCCATTGCGCCTCGTCGAGCGTCGAGGAGACGACGTACTTGGGCAGGCTGTTCAACCGCTCCGCCCACTCTCCGGTGCGCGACAGCCACCGCGCGGCGAACCACTCGTCGCTCCGCCGGCCCATCAGCAACGCCTCGGCGCGCATCGCCTCGTCCTCGAAGACCGCGGCCCACGCCGCGCGGTCGCCATCACCGATCTGCGTGAACCAGCCGCCCAGCCTGAACCCCTCCTCACCGGTCGGGTCCTGCATGACCCCGTCCAGCGAGACGTTTTCACTGATCACGATCTTTCCCATGTCGGCGCTCCCATCGTGGATCGTTTCGTACTGAGATCCGGGTGCGCGCAGAAATCCAACGCCGTCAGCAGAAGCTCGTCACCGTTTCCCGAAGGGCGGCGGGGGAGGCACGACCGTTTCGTCCGGCAGATCGCCGTACGCCTCCCGGTCGGTCCCGGTCGTGCGCTCGACGCTGGCGCCGTGCCGGGCGGCCGTCTCGTCGGCGATCCACTCGACCTTGCGGCTGGGATCGGGGCTGCCGAACATCACGATCACGCACGGGCCTTCGCCCGCACCGACGATCGCGTGGGCGGTGTCCGGCGGCGAGTGGAGGTAATCCCACTGCCGCATCCGCCGCTCCTCGCTCTCGACGATCGCCAGGCACTCGCCGCTCATCACGATGAACCCCTCCTGGGCCCCTTCGGCGTGGTAGTAGCCGTTCGTTTCCCCGGGCTGCAGGACGTGGACGTGAACACCGACGCCCGGCCGCTCGTTCGCCCAGTCGAAGCCGCGCCAGACGCCGTAGCCGGGGATCGTCTCCCACGGCATCTCGCCGAGGTTGAGGATGAACCAGCCGTCGTCGGCCGGCAAGCGGCCCTCTGTCGTCTCCTCGATCCCAGCTTCGTGCATGATCAACCTCCCTTGGCGGGCCTCTCCATAGTC
>Ga0247826_10000071_pt1 | contig 13491 bp, 13 predicted proteins | sample 12C_Control_Day1_FD_200152 | JGI IMG/M metagenome (GOLD analysis project Ga0247826, IMG submission 200152) | Soil microbial communities from agricultural site in Penn Yan, New York, United States - 12C_Control_Day1 | ecosystem: Environmental > Terrestrial > Soil > Agricultural land | place... | reverse complement strand
AGCCGCCGGCTGCACGGTCGTCCGGTCGATCTCGGCGCCGCCTACTTCACGGTGGCCGATCCGGGGTTCGCCGAGCAGGTGGGCCGTTGGCGGGCCGCGAACCTGGCCCGACCTTGGACCGACGAGTTGGTCGTGCTCGAGGCCGGTGACCGCGGCCGGGCGCCCGGGCCGATGCGCTGGTCGGCCCCGGCCGGATTGAGCAGTCTGGTCCGGGCGCTGGCCGCCGATCTGGAGGTGCGTACCGAGCGCACCGTCCGGCGGGTCGGGCCGGGTCCGCAGGTCGACGGGGAGCACGCCGACGCGGTCGTGCTGGCCATGCCCGACCCGCAGGCCCTGCGGCTGGTCCACCCGTCCTCGCCGGCCGCGGCCGTCGCGGCCGACCGCGAGTGGCGCCCGGTCATCGCGGTGGCCGCGGGTTGGCCGGACCGGGCCTGGGCGCGGCTGCCCGCCGCGTTCGTGAACGGTCACCCCACCCTGTCCCTGATCGCCGACGACGGCGACCGCCGCGGCGACGGCGCGCCGGTGCTGGTCGCGCACACCACCGCCGAGGTGGCCCACGAGCACGACGCCGACCCGGACGGCGCCGTCGCGCCGGTGCTCGCGGCGCTGCGCGAGCTGCTCGGCATCGACACACCACCGACCTGGACCCACGCCCACCGCTGGCGCTTCGCGGCCCCGGCCGCGGACCGGGACCAGCCCTACCACCTCGGCCCGGACGGCATCGCGCTGGCCGGCGACGGCTGGGGCCGGCCCCGGATCGAGACGGCCTGGCGCTCCGGGACGCTGCTCGGCCGCGCGCTCGCCGAGCGCTTCGTCGTGCGCTGATCCCGTGCCGCGCCGGGCGGAGGCGGCTACCGTCGCGGCATGCCCAGCGCCGCGCCCACCGTCCCGGATCCGGTTGTGCTCGACCTGCTGGCGGTGCTGCCGGCCGACCGGGTGCTGCTCGATCCCGACGCGATGGCCCGCTACGAGCACGACGAGGCGGAATGGGCCGAGTACGGCCGGGCGCTCGCGGTGGTCCGGCCGGAGACCACGGCCGAGGTGGCCGCGGTGGTCGGGGTCTGCGCCCGGCACCGACGCCCGCTGGTGCCCCGCGGCGCCGGCACCGGGTTGTCCGGCGGGGCCAACGCGGTGGACGGTTGCGTCCTGCTGAGCACCGAGCGGATGAACGACATCCTCGAGATCAACAGCGCCGAGCGGCTGGCCGTGGTGCAGCCCGGGGTGGTCAACGACGAGCTGCGGCGCAGGGCGGCGAAGGAGGGCCTCTGGTACCCGCCGGACCCGGCCAGCGCCCCCTGGTCGACGATCGGCGGCAACGTGGCCACCAACGCGGGCGGGCTGTGCTGCGTCAAGTACGGGGTGACCCGCGACTACGTGCTCGCCCTCGAGGTCGTCACCGCCTCCGGCGAGGTGGTGCGGGTCGGCCGGCGCACGGCGAAGGGCGTGGCCGGCTACGACCTGACCGGACTGCTGGTCGGCTCCGAGGGCACCCTGGCCGTGATCACCGAGATCACCGTGCGGCTGCGCCCGCAGCGCAGCACCGAGCCCCGCACCGTGGTCGGCTTCTTCGACACCCTCGCCGCGGCCGGGGACGCGGTGGCCCGGGTGATCGCCCGCGGGCTCAACCCGTCGGCGCTGGAGCTGATCGACCGGGAGTGCCTGCGCGCGGTCAACGAATGGCGCAAGGCCGGTCTGCCGGAGACCTCAGCCGCGCTGCTGCTGGCCCAGACCGACCTGCCCGAACCGGCAGCGGAGCAGGAGGCCGCCGCCATCCACGAGGAGTTCGTGGCGGCTGGGGCGAGTGAGGCGATGGCCTCCACCGACCCGGTCGAGGCCGAGGCGCTGTTCGACGCCCGCCGGCTGGCCTACCCGGCGCTGGAGCAGCGGGGCATGGCCATGCTCACCGAGGACGTCTGCCTGCCCCGCGGCAAGGTCGCCGAGATGCTGGCCCGCATCGAGGCGATCGGGGTCGCGCACGAGGTCCAGATCGCCTCCGTCGCGCACGCCGGGGACGGCAACCTGCACCCGCTGATGCTCACCCCGCACGGCGACGACGCGGCCCGGCGGCGTGCTCAGGCCGCGTTCGACGACATCATCGCCGCGGCCATCGAGCTCGGCGGCACGGTCACCGGGGAGCACGGGGTCGGTCTGCTCAAGCGCGACGGCATGCGGCGCGAGCTCGGGCCGCAGGCGCTGGCCCTGCAACGGGCGATCAAACAGGCGCTGGACCCGGACGGGATCCTGAACCCGGGCAAGGTGGTGGGATGACCGCGGTGTTGCTGCCCGCACTCGCCGATCCGCCCGACCGTCCCGCGGTGCGCTTCGGCCTCGGCGGCGAATTGGTCGAGCTCAGCTACCGCGAGCTGGCCGCGGCGGCGGGCACGCTGGCTGGGCGGATCGCCGGCTGCACACGGGTGGCCGTGCACGCCGCGCCGACCGCGCACACCGTGGTCGCGGTGGTTGCCGCCCTGCTGGCGGAGGTCCCGGTCGTGCCGGTCAACCCGGCGCTGGGATCCCGCGAGCTCGGCCACGTGTTGACCGACTCCGCGCCGGATCTGCTGCTCGCCACGCCGGGCGGCGAACTGCCCGAACCGCTGGCCCAGCTGGACCGGATCGACATCGCGCTCACCCCGGCCGACGTGCACCACGCCGCGCCAGGACCCGGCGCGGCCCTCACCGGCGAACCAGGACTGATCATCTACACCTCGGGCACCACCGGCCCGCCGAAGGGGGCGGTGCTGTCCCGGGCCGCGCTCGCGTCCAACCTGGATGCGCTGGCGGAGGCCTGGGCGTGGACGTCCGGCGACCTGCTGGCGCACGCGCTGCCGCTGTTCCACGTGCACGGGCTGGTCCTGGGCATCCTCGGGCCGCTGCGCCGCGGCGGAACCGTGCACCACCTGGGTCGGCTGGACGCGACCGCGTTGGCCGCCGCCGCTCCGAGCCTGGTGTTCGGGGTGCCCACCCAGTACCACCGGCTGGCCGACCAGCTCGAGTCCGACGCCGACGCGGCCGCTGCGATCGGTCGCGCCCGGTTGCTGGTCTCCGGGTCGGCCGCGCTGACCACCGTCGACCACGCTCGACTGCGCCGCAGCACCGGGCTGGCGGTGCGCGAGCGCTACGGGCTCACCGAGACCTTGATCCTGACCGCGGCTCGGGCCGGCGACGAACCGGAACCGGGCACCGTCGGGCGCCCGCTGCGCGGCACCGAGCTGCGGTTGGCCCCGTTGGCCGGCGGGTCGGGGGAGGACGGCCTGGGCGCGGTCGAGGTGCGCGGCCCCGGATTGTTCGACGGGTACCTGAACCGGCCGGACGCGACCGCGGCGGCGCACACCGCGGACGGTTGGTTCGCCACCGGGGACATCGGCCGCCTGACCCCGTCCGGGGCGCTCGCACTGGTCGGCCGCAGCAGCACCGACCTGATCAAGTCCGGCGGCTACAAGATCGGTGCCGGGGAGATCGAGAACGCGTTGCTGGAGCATCCCGGGGTGGCCGAGGTGGCCGTGGTCGGCCGGCCGGACGAGGACTTGGGGGAGCGCATCGTCGCGTTCGTGGTGCCGGCCGGGCGGTCCCCGGCCGAACAGGAGCTGATCGCGCACGTCGCGGGCCTGCTCGCCCCGCACAAGCGGCCCCGTGAGATCCGGTTCCTCGACCGGTTGCCGCGGAACGACATGGGCAAGGTGGTGAAGACGCGCTTGCCGAGTAGTTGACGCAGGGTGAGCTAAGGCAGGGTGGGACGGGTGAGTGACCTCAGCACCCGTACCGAGCTCCGGACGTACCGTGGTCCGGCCGACAGCGGTGAACCGCGGCTCAATGCCCTGCCCGGCCTGCGGCGCCCCAAGACCGACCCGCCGCAGGTCCTGGAGACCGAGCGCTACGACACCGACGACCGCCGGCTGGCCGCGGCCGAGATCGCCCTCGCCGTGCGCCGCGGCGACCCCACCGCGCCGCCGCAGTGGCAGCTGGACCTGCCCGATCGGGGCGGGCGGGAGCGGCTGCGGGTGCCGATCCCGCCGGACGACGTCGCCGCGCCCACATTGCCGGCCGAGCTGGACGAGCTGATCCGCGCCGTGACCCGGGGACAGCCGGTGCACCCGGCCGCGCAGGTGCGGGCGGTGCGCACGGTGATCCGGCTGCGCGGCACCGAGGGCAAGACGCCGTTGGCCGAGCTCGTGCACGAGCGGCTCACCGTCGCCTCGATGGGTGCGACGACCGAGCTCGCCACCTGGACCGAGGTCGAGCTGCGCACGGAGGCCGGGGCGCCGGTCGAGGAGATCGAACAGCGGCTGGTCGAGGCGGGGCTGAGCCCGGGCGAGCCGGCCGCCGAGGCGGAGCTGGACCGGCTGCTGCGTCCGGCCCCGCGGGTGTCCCGGGCCGGTAAGCCGGGTTCGTCCGGGGCCGCGCTGGTCGGCTACCTGGCTACCCACACCGACCGGCTGACCGCCGAGGAGCTGCGGGTCCGCCGCGGCGAACCGGACTCGGTGCACCAGCTGCGGGTGGCCTGCCGCCGGATGCGCAGCGCGTTGCAGGCCTTCCGGCCGCTGCTGGACCGCGACCGCACCGACCCGGTCATCTCCGACCTCCGGGAGTTCGCCGGTGAGCTGTCCCCGGCCCGCGACGCCGAGGTGCTCAACGAACGGATCAGCGGCGCCCTGGCCGCGCTGGAGCCGGAGCTGCGGCTCGGCCCGGTGCAGGCCCAGGTCACCCGGCATTTCGCACGGACCGAGGCGGAAGCCGGCGCGGCCGTGCTGAGCGCGCTGGACGGGGAGCGCTACGCACGGCTGCGCACCGCCCTGGAGGAGCTGGTCACCGACCCGCCGCTGACCAAGCGGGCGCGCCGCGCCGCGACCGCGGAGCTGCCCCGGCAGGTGGCCCGGACCGCCCGGCGACTGGAACGCACGGTGGAGATCGCCATCGACCCGGAGCAGGAGGCGGAGCACCGGGACCTCGCCGTGCACGACGCGCGCAAGGCGGGCAAACGGTTGCGTTACGCGACCGAGGTGGCCCGGCCGGACGTGGGGGAGGAGGCCGTCCGGTTCGCCAAGGCGATGAAGGGCTTCCAGACCGCGCTCGGCGAGCACCAGGACACGGTGGTGGCCCGGGAGGCGCTGCGGGAGCTGGCCGGGCAGGCGCACGTGGCCGGGGAGAACGGGTTCAGCTTCGGCATCCTGCACGCCCGGGACGCGGCGCTCGCCGCCCGGATCGAGGAGCAGCTGCCGGAGCTCTGGGCCAGCGCGTGGACGCCGCGCAACCGGCGCTGGCTGGACGGCTCGTAGCCGCGTGCGACGATCGCCGGTGTGAGCGGAGCGAACGGGGCGCAAGCCCGGGATGCCGTCGCCGACCTGCGCCGGATCGCCTTCCTGTTGGAGCGGGCCCACGAGTCGACCTACCGGGTGCGGGCGTTCCGGACCGCGGCCGCGGTGCTCGACCGACGATCCCCGGACGAGCTGGCGGCGTTGGTCCGCTCCGGCGAGCTGGTCAAGCTCAAAGGGGTCGGCGAGGTGACCGCGCGCTGCGTGGCCGAGTCAGTGTCCGGGGTGGAGCCGATCTACCTGCAGAAGCTCGAGGAGATCGAGCTCCCCCCGCTGGACGAGGCGGCCGCCGGGCTGCGCGCGCAGCTGCGGGGCGACTGCCACAGCCACACCGACGCGTCCGATGGCGGGTCACCGCTGCGCGAGATGGTGGCCACCGCGCGCGGGCTGGGCCACGAGTACATGGTGATCACCGATCACTCGCCGCGGCTGACCGTGGCCAATGGGCTGACCGCGCAGCGGCTGCGGGCCCAGCTCGCACAGATCGCCGAGCTGAACGCGGAGCTGGCCGCCGAACCCGGTCCTGGCTTCCGGGTGCTCGCCGGGATCGAGGTGGACATCAACGAGGACGGCAGCCTGGACCAGGATCCCGATCTGCTGGCCGAGCTCGACCTGGTGGTCGCCTCGGTGCACTCGAAGCTGCGCATGCCCAGCGCCGAGATGACCGCCCGGATGCTGCGGGCCATCACCAACCCGCGGGTGGACGTGCTCGGACACTGCACCGGACGGATGGTGGCTGGCAACCGCAAGCGGCCCGAGTCGCAGTTCGACGCGGCCGCGGTGTTCGCGGCGTGCGCCGAACACGATGTCGCGGTCGAGGTGAACTCGCGCCCGGAGCGGCTCGACCCCCCGCTGCGGCTGCTCCGGCAGGCCGTGGCCGCGGGATGCTCGTTCACCGTCGACACCGACGCCCACGCCCCGGGCCAGCTCGACTGGCTGCGTTTCGGGTGCATGCGGGCGGCGGCCTGCGAGGTGCCCGGAGACCGGGTGCTGAACACCTGGCCGGTGGACCGGTTGCTGACCTGGAGTGGCTGACCATGAGCGGCCGACCGGGCGGGTCACCTCCGGGACCACCCGGATGAGTGGCAGGTCTCGCGCCGGTCGCCGTTACCCGCTGTAATGGTGCAGTGGGCGACGGGTGACGAAAGGATCTGGGGCCGTCACCCGTCGTCCACGGCCTTGAGCCCGGCCCAGCTGCGCCGGGCCTCGACGTCCCGAGCGGTGGGCGGGTCGGCCCCGCGCCGGGAGCAGGTGATCGCGGCCGCGAGCAGGGCCTCGTCGAGCAACGCGTCCAGTGTCGAGTGCGTGATCTTGTGCAGAGCGGGCCGAGCCGCCGCGCCGAGCAGACGGCGGCGGAACAGACCGGCCAGCAGCGCGGCGGAGAACGTGTCGCCCGCGCCGACCGTGTCGATCACCGTGACCGGCACCCCCGGCCGCCGGGTGTGCAGCCCGGATGAGGTGCTGGCCACCACGCCCGCGCCGCCGAGGGTGATCGCCACGATGGCCGGCCCCCGGCCGAGCCAGTCCTCGAGCACCTCGTCGGGGGTGAAGCCGGGCATCAGCCATTGCAGGTCCTCCTGGCTGACCTTGACGACGTCGGCGACGGTGAGCAGCTCGTGCACCCCGGCCAGCACGTCGGCCGGGTTTCCCATCAAGGCCGGACGGCAGTTCGGGTCATAGCTGACGGTCGCCGTCTCGGCCGCCCGCGCCATCAGCCCACGCAGGGCGGCGTCCCCCGGCGGGCTGGTCAGCGCCAGCGAACCGGAGTGCAGGGCGACGACCGGCCCGCCCTCGCCGGGGTCGAGGGCGTGCTCCAACTCGGCCGCGGTCCACTGCCAGTCGGCGGTGCCGGCCACCCGGAAGTCGTAGCTCGGCCCGCCGTCCGGGCCGACCATGACCATGGCCATCGACGTCTGCTCGGTCGCGGTGACGAGGTGGTCGAGCTGGACGCCGTTGCCCGAGAGGTGGTCGCGCAGCCGGCGGCCGAGCGGGTCCTCGGCGATCCGGGCGAGCATCCGGGCGCCGACACCCAACCGGGACAACCCGACCGCCACGTTGGCCGGGCTACCCCCGGGCGCGAACTCGAAGTAGCCGCTGACAGGCGCCGGGACGAGGTCGACGAGGGCCTCCCCCGCGACGGCGACGATGCCGTTGCCGATCGGTGTGCCGATGACCGCTCCCCTCTCCGGGACGGGCCGGTCAGCCCGCCATGGCTCGACGCCCGCGAGCGGACATCGCCTCGCGGACATGCTCGCGGGTGGACGCCGGTCAGCGCCAGCCCAGTCGAGCGCGCTCGGCCGAATTTTCCTCGATCAGCCGTTCCGGCGCGCCCGCCGACGGGCGGCGGCCGGGGTGCTGCGGCCACGCACACCGCCACGCACACCGGGGGGAGGTTGCTCCTCCAGGCAGCACGAGCGCCGGTCGAGCCGCCACGGGGCCCATCCTGCCCGGCACGCCGCGGGGGCGGGCAGGACGGACCCCGGCCAGGCGGTCTTCTCACCGGCGGGCGTCCCCGCCGGGAGCCGAAGCCGGCTCAGTAACCACCTCCCGCGGCGGCGCCGTTCGCGTCCGCGCCGTCGCTGCTGGTCGCGCTCGAGCCGTTCGCCCCGGCCGAACCCGCCGCCCCGTCCGCGCCGCTCCCGTCCGCGGCCGCACCGGCAGAGCCGGTCTTGCCGGCCGCGCCGGCTCCGGAGCCGGTTCCGGCGGCCTTCTTGCCGTCCGGGGTGATGGCGAACCAGGTCCCGCTGACGCCCTGGCCCGCGGTCGCCCCCGGCTCGGTGTCCCCGGCGAACCGGTACACCGGCCAGCCACCGACAGTCAGCTGGCTGGTGCCATCGGGCCGCTGGACCATGCCGACGACCGACTTGTCCACCCCGTCCAGCGTCAGCTTGCCCTTGGGATCCACGGTGACCGGGGGCCACTTGGTGGCGCATTCGTCGACGCAGTTGGTGGTGGGCGTCGGCTTCGCCTTGTCCTTGTCGAAGCGGTACAGGGTGAACCCCTCGGCGTCGGTGATGATGGTGCCGAGGTCGGACGCATCCTTGGCCACCAGCATCGGACTACCGGCAATCGGGGCTGCCGGTGCCGCCGCAGCCGGATCGACCGGAGCCGGTGCGGCACCACCCGAGGCTGCGGCGGTGCCGTACGGGTCGCTGCCGGACCCCGTCCCGCCGCAGGCGCTGAGGGCGAGGGTGGCGGCCGCGATCGCGGCGAGGGGCAAGAGCCGATGGCGGGGCATGGGATGAGACCTCCGTGTTCCAGGCCGGGGTGCAACCGGCCGACGCTCGGGAACACGGCTGCGCTGCCTTCCGGGTTCAGTTCGATATCGATGTGGTTGCTCATCCCGGCGGCTCCGGTCGACGGTGGTGATCGGCGATGGCGTCGGTCAGCTGCTTGCCGGACTCGATCAGCAGCGGGGCCCTGGCCCGATCCGCCGCCTCGGACAGCTCCCGACCCGCGGCCTGTGCGGCCGGCCGAGCGGCCTCGATCCGTCGAGCGATGCCCCGCACGGCGGTGCCGATGCGTCCGGCCAACCCCTCGGCGGCGGCCAGTGCCTCGAGCAGCTGCCGAAGGCGTCGAGCGATGTTCTCGGCGACCTCGAGGGCCCGCACCACAACGGCCACGACCACGCCGGCCAGTGACCCGCCGGCGCTCAGGAAGGCCAGCGTGCCGGCGGCCAGCAGGTACTGCACGACCATGGCGACGAAGTCGGTGATCGTGTCGCGGACCCACGCGCGGGTCGTGCCCACCGCCGCGCCGGTGAGGAGGATCAGCCGCCCCAGCGCATCGGCTTGGTCGGCACCCGAGCTCAGCGCCGCGCCGAGCTCGTCGACCGCCTGCCGGTGGCCGTCGGCCGCCAGACCGTGCCAGTCGGGCGCGGTGCCGGCGCGGTAGTCGGTCGCCGCGTACCGCAGCTCGGCGGCGACCTGGTCCCAGTGGCGGGCCTGGGCGAGCACCGCGTCCGGATCACCGGCCAACACATCCAGCGGCTCGCGGAGGAACGCGATGTGCTCGAACAGCCAACCCAGCCCGGCCCGCAGCAGGGCGTTGAACGGGTACAGCGCCGCGCCGAGGGTGTCCAGGCCCGCTCCGGCCGCGGCGAAGCAGACCCGATCGGCATCCACCCGCTCCGCGCTCAGCGCGGCGATCAGGTCGGCCCAGCTCGACACCACACCAGCGCCCTCGACGGCGTCGGTCGCCGGTGGCTCGGCCTCCGCGAGCGATGTCATCCTCCACCACCCAACCCGGCCGCGACCTGCCGCTCGACCCGGCGGTATTCGGTGGCCGCCGCGCGCAGCTGACCGGCGTGCGTGTCGGCCCGATCGGCCAGGTCGACGACTGTCGCCGCCCCCGCCTCGCTGGCCGCCATGGCGGCCACGGCGAAGATCCGCCCGAGCAGCCCGTAGGCCGCGAGGTGGAGCGGTGGGGCCGCCCCGGCCGCGGCCCGCAACCGACCGCCCACCACACCGGTCCGGGCGGCCAGCCCGTCCAGCACGTCCGGGTCCACCCGGAACCCGGTGCTCACCACCGGCTCCCCGTCGAGTCCGGCGGCCGGCCCCGGGCTGTCGGCGACCGCTCGGTCAACCGGGCCAGCGCCGCGCTCGCCGCCCGCGCGGCCTGCGCCTGCGCCCGCTGCCCGGCCGCCAGCACCGCGGTGGCCAGCTCGGCCGTCGGCAGCCGCTCGGCGGCCGCGCCGAACTCCACCCGGCGAAGCCCACCCGCTGCGTCCACGCCGACCGAAGCGACCCCGTCGCGACTCGACGCCGTCGCCGTGATGCCGGCCAGCTCCCGCGTCACCGAGTCCACCTGCGCACCGACCACCGCCAGCCGGGTGCGGTAGCCGTCGATCCAGTCCTGTCCATCCATGCCGCCGACGCTAGAAAACAGCACTGTCAGTTCCGGCCCGATCCGTGACCGAACGCGCGATAGAGCCGGAAAGTTCGGCCGATCGGCCCACGAATTCCGGCTCGACGATCAGTGCGGCATCACTCAGTGATCGAGCCTCAACCCGCTCGGGCCCTGGTGATACCGGGTATCGGCTGCCTACTCTCGAGACCGCCGATGGCCGACGACGCAAATGAGGTTCGCCCATGCGCCACATCGCCACCTTCTGCGGCAGCTGCAGCTGCGGATGCCCGGAGCTCTACCTCGACGAAGACGCCACCCCCGAACGCCGGGTCGTGATCACCGATGACTTCGGGCAGCGCATCCAGCTGAGCCTGGAGCAGCTGGCCGACCTGGTGGCCGACGTGCGCCGCGGCGTGCTCGACGAGGTGCTCGCCGGGACCTGATCTCCGTCACCCGGCATCTCGGTCACCCGGTCCAGTAGGCCGGCGGGCATTCCGTAGGGTGCGGCCATGAGCGACCAGGGGCCGGCGTCCTTCGAAGCCCTGCTGACCACCCGCTCGCTGGACGATCCGGACCTGCGGCTGGCCAGCGCGAGTGGTACGGACCACCGGGTGCTGCCCGACGTCAGCGTGCTGAAGATCGGCGGGCAGAGTCTGATCGACCGCGGCCGGGCTTCCGTCTTGCCGGTGGTGGAGGAGCTGCTGGCGGCCAAGGGCAGCCACCCCATGTTGATCGGCACCGGCGGTGGCACCCGGGCTCGGCACATCTACTCGCTGGCCGCCGAGCTCGGTCTGCCCACCGGGGTGCTGTCCGATCTCGGATCCGCGGTGGCCGGGCAGAACGCCCAGATACTGGGCTACCTGATGGCCCGGCACGGGGTCCCGGTGGTGGGCGCGGCCGCGTTCGGCGTGCTCCCGCTGCACCTGACCGAGGTCGGGGCGGCGATCTTCGCCGGCATGCCGCCCTACGACATGTGGCAGCGGGTCCCGGCCGAGGGGGTGATCCCGCCCTACCGCACCGACGCCGGCTGCTACCTGGTCGCCGAGACCTACGGCTGCCGCCGCATGATCTTCGTCAAGGACGAGGACGGGCTGTACACGGCCAACCCGAAGACCGACCCGAGCGCCACCCTGATCCCGGAGGTCACGGTGGATGAGCTGATCGACCGAGATCTGCCCGACCTGGTCATCGAACGCCCGGTGCTGGAGCTTATGCGCCACGCCCGGCACGTTCGCTCGGTGCAGATCGTGAACGGGCTGCGGCCCGGGCTGATCAGCAGGGCTCTGGCCGGCGAACACGTCGGCACCATCATCACGGCCGGAGCCGTCCGATGACCGCCGCCAAGGACGTGCCCTCGCTGCTCATGCAGCAGACGCTGCTCGACCGGGACCTGGTCAAGCCGGCCGAGCACCCGGTGATCCGGCTGCTGCCCTGGCTGGACGTGGTGGCGATCGGCGGCAGCGCGATCATCGACCGCGGCCGGGACGCCATCCTGCCGGTGGTCGAGCAGCTGAGCGCGGCGCTGCCCGAGCACCGGATGCTGATCCTGACCGGAGCCGGAGTGCGGGCCCGGCACGTGCTCGGGGTCGGCCTCGACCTGGGGCTGCCCACCGGTGCGCTGGCTTCGTTGGCCGCGGTCGAAGCCGAGCAGAACGGGCACCTGATCGCCGCACTGCTGGCCGCCGACGGCGTGTCCTACCTGCCCCGGGCCACCGCCGCGCACCAGCTCGCCGTACACCTGATGGCCAGCCGGGCCGCGGTGTCCAGCGGCTACCCGCCCTACGGCGTGCACGAGCTGCCCACCGAGGTCGGCAAGCTGCCCACGCACCGAGCCGACGCCGGCGCGTTCCTGCTGGCCGACGCCTACGGGGCGGCTCGATTGCTCTACGTCAAGGACGACACCGGAACGGATCACGGGCGGGTCTCGGCGGACGAACTCCGGGCGGCCACCGCGGCGGAGCGGCCGGTGGACGACGTGGTGCTGGACATGCTGGGCACGGCCAAGCACCTGCGCGAGATCAGGGTGATCAACGGCCTGCGGCCCGGCGCCGTCGCCGACGCCCTGGCCGGCGCCGAAATCGGCACGCTGATCACGGCGTAGTCGCCCGCGGGTTGCGGGGTCAGGTGATCCGTTGGGTTCCGGCGTAGACGTTCATCGTCGGGCCGCGCAGGAACCCGACCAGGGTGAGCCCGGCATCCACGGCCAGCTCCACGGCCAGCGACGAGGGTGCGGACACCGCCGCCAGCACCGGCACCCCGGCCATCACCGCCTTCTGGGCCAGCTCGAAGGAGGCCCGGCCGGACACCATCAGCGCGGTGCCGGCGGCCGGGATGCGGTCGGCCAACAGCGCCCAGCCCAGCACCTTGTCCACCGCGTTGTGCCGGCCCACGTCCTCGCGGGCCACCAGCAGCTCGCCGGTCGGGTCGAACAGCCCGGCCGCGTGCAGGCCGCCGGTCGAGTCGAACAGCCGCTGCGCCTCGCGCAGCGTGTCCGGCAGCCCGGACAGCAGCTGCGGGGTCACCGTCACCGGGTCGGCGGCGGGGGAGAAGCGGGTCTTCAGCCGCACCGCGTCCAACGACGCCTTCCCGCACACCCCGCAGGAGGAGGTCGTGTAGAAGTTGCGCTCGACCCCGGTGTCCGGGGGCTCGACGCCGGGGGCCAGCGCCACGTCGAGCACGTTGTAGGTGTTGCGACCGCTGTCGTCGACCGAGTCGCAGTAGCGTGCGCTGGACACGTCGGCCGCCGTCCCGAGCACCCCTTCGGTGAGCAGGAAACCGTGCGCCAGCTCAACGTCGTGTCCCGGGGTGCGCATGGTGACCGAGAGCGGGGTCCCGTTCACCCGCAACTCCAGCGGCTCCTCGGCGGCCAGCGAGTCCAGCTGCCGGCGCGCCCCCTCCGGCCCGATCCGCAACACCGGCCGGCGGGGGGTGAGGCGTCCCATCGATGGCTGTCCTCTCGGCCGAGCGCGCGGTATCCCTGAGCCCGACGATAACCCGCCTACTCGGGCAACACCGCCAGCTCGAGCTCCCGGATCCGGGCCGGGTCGTTGATCACGTCGATCGCGGTGACCTTCCCGTCGACCACCGTGAACGCGAACACCGCGCGCGCCCGCCCGAGTGGGGCCACCACGAAGCCGACCGCGTCGCCGACCAGGATCGGGCGGGCGACGGGGGCGCCCCGGGAGAAGGTGAGCGCCTGCCCGGCCACGGTGCTCGCACCGCGTACGCCACGCGCCGGCACCGGGCCGGCGGCGCCCACCCGCAGCTCCACGTCCGGGTCGAGCAGAGCGACCAGCCCGTCCAGGTCGCCACCGCGGGCGGCGGCGACCTGGAC
>Ga0247826_10000070_pt1 | contig 13541 bp, 9 predicted proteins | sample 12C_Control_Day1_FD_200152 | JGI IMG/M metagenome (GOLD analysis project Ga0247826, IMG submission 200152) | Soil microbial communities from agricultural site in Penn Yan, New York, United States - 12C_Control_Day1 | ecosystem: Environmental > Terrestrial > Soil > Agricultural land | place: USA... | reverse complement strand
CACGGTGTAGTGCTCGAGGGTCTCTCGGGTCGCGTCCGCGACTCGAAGGAGGTCGAGCGTGACCTGGGCACACCGGTGCTCGGCAGCGTGCCGATGTTCCGTGAGGCCAAGGGTGCCCTCGTGTCGCGTGACGATCCCGCGACCGCGGCGGCCGAGGCGTTCCGGATGCTCCGCTCCGCGCTGCTCTACCGCGCCCAGGACGACACCCGCGTGCTCATGGTGACGAGCGGGGGGATCGGCGACGGCAAGAGCACCATGGCGGCGAACCTGGCCGTGACCCTCGCCCAGGCAGACAAGAAGGTGATCCTCGTCAGCGCCGACCTTCGCCGCCCGAGCCTGCACGAGTACTTCGACGTGGCGACGGACAAGGGGCTCGCGCAGGCCCTGACGAACGGCGGTCATCCCCCAGTGATCGCGACCGGCGTCGAGAACCTCGCCCTGATCCCGAGCGGCCCGCCCGTCGAGGCGTCGGCCCACCTATTCGAGACGAGTGCCTTCCCGGCGATGATCCGCACCTGCCGGGATCAGGCCGACTTCGTGATCGTCGACGCGCCGCCGCTCGCGATCTCGGATCCCCTCCTGATGGCCCCGTACATGGACGGCGTGATGCTCGTGGTCGACGCGAGCCAGGCGACACGCGGGGGGCTCGAGCGGATCAGGGACATGCTCGGGCGGATCGGGTTCACGCCCTTCGGCGCGGTGATCAACCGGCAGCGGAGCAACGAGAGCGACTACCGCCCCGGCGACCATTACCGGTACCAGCAGCCCGGCACCGCTCGTTCGTCCAAGTCCTGACCCGAAGGGTCAGTAGAGCGCCGCGGCGAGCTTCGCTCGGTACATGCCGACGAGCGGGTCGTCGAGGCCGAGCACGCCGAAGACGTCCACCATCGCCTCGCGGGCGGCCTCACGGTCGTCGGCGAGCGCGGCCAGCATCCCGTCGAGCGCCTCGGCCCACCGGCCAGCTGCCGCCTCTTGCTTGGCCGCCCCGAGGGCCCCGTCGGCCGTCTCGGTCGCCCAACCTTTGACACGGATCGCGGACAGGATGCGCTCGGCGTCGGCGTCGGGCGTGAGCGGCGTGACGAGCGCACCTGCCTCCTCGTCGTCCCCGCGCTCGACGAGGATCCGGGCCAGGCCGATCGCGGCATCGCGATTGCCCGGCTCCTTCTCGAGGGCGTCCCGGTAGCCGGCCTCAGCGCCTGCCAGGTCGCCGGCTTCCTCCTCCGCGTGTGCCTCCTCGGCGACGAGCTCGGCCTCGCTCGGCATCAGCGTGTCGACGAACCGGTTCACCTCGTCCTCGGGGTAGGCGCCTATGAACATGTTGACCGGCTGACCGTCCTTGAACGCGACCACCGTCGGGATCCCCTGCGCGCGCACGGCCTGCAGCAGCGCGTTGCCGACCGCGTTCGCGTCGACGTCGAGCTTGGCGAGCAGGAAGGCACCTTCCCGTTCGGCGGCGACCTTCTCCAGGATCGGGCCGAGGGCCTTGCAGGGCCCGCACCAGTCGGCCCACAGGTCGACGACGACCGGACGCTCCATCGAGCCCTCGATCACTACCTTCTCGAAATCGGCGTCCGTGACGTCGACGGCATGCTGCATGGTGTCGCTCATCGCTGTGATCCCGTTCCTCGCTCGTTCCGATACGTGTCCCTGCAAGGTTCTCACGCGACGGCGCGGACGGCGGGGGTGGCACCGACCGCGGCCGCGGGCGGCGCGGCGCCCGTCCGGTCCCGGCCGAAGCGCCGGAGCCTCAGTGCGTTGGCCACGACCGTCACGCTGGACACGGCCATGGCCGCCGCGGCCCACATCGGGTTCAGGACGCCGAACACGGCGAGCGGGATCATCACCACGTTGTACGCGAAGGCCCAGAAGAGGTTCTGAGCGATGATCCGGTACGTTCGCCGTGCCAGCTCGAGGGCGTCGGCGACCGACGAGAGGGAACCGCCCAGCAGGTTCACATCGGCCGCGGCGAGCGCGACGTCGGTCCCCGTGCCCATCGCGATCCCCACGTCCGCCGCGGCGAGCGCCGGAGCGTCGTTCAGGCCGTCCCCCGCGAAGACCACCGTGCGGCCGGCAGCGCGGAGCCGCCTCACCTCGTCGACCTTGCCCTCGGGAAACACTTCGGCGGCCACCGAGTCCACGCCGACCTGGGCCGCGATCGCCTCCGCGGTGGCCCGACGATCACCCGTGATGATCGCGGCCTCGAGCCCGAGCGAATGCAGCCGGGCGACCGCGCGGGCGGCCTCGGGCTTGATCCGGTCGGCCACGGCCACGAGCCCGAGTGGGATGCCGTCGCGCCAAACCGCGAACGGCGTGAGCCCCCGTCCGGCCAGGGACGCCGCCTCGTGCTCGAGGGGAGCCGGCAACGCCTCGGGCCGGCCGACCCGCACCTCGTCGCCATCCAGCACGGCCACCGCTCCCGCCCCGGGCTCGACCCGGTGGTCCGACGCCTCGGGGACCGTGAGGCCCCGCGCCCGCGCACCCTCGACGACGGCGCGGGCGATCGGGTGCTCCGATCCCGCCTCCGCCGCCGCGGCGAGCGCGAGCGCGCCGTCCTCCGTGAGCCCGTTCACCGGGATGACCGCCGCCAGGGTCATCTGCCCCTCGGTGACGGTGCCGGTCTTGTCCAGGAGCACGATGTCGGCGGCACGGGCGACCTCGAAGACCGCCCCGCCCTTGAACAGCACCCCGATCTCGGCGGCGCGCCCGGTGCCGGCCATGATCGCGGCCGGGGTCGCCAGACCGAGCGCGCACGGGCACGCGATCAGCAACACGGCCACGGCGTGGAGGAGCGCGGTGCCGGGTCCCTGATCCGTGAAGAGCGACCAGCCGATGAACGTGGCCCCCGCGATGCCGATCACGATCGGAACGAAGACGGCGGAGATCCGGTCTGCCAAGCGCTGGACGGGCGCCTTCGATCCCTGCGCCGACTGCAGGAGGCGGACGATCTCAGAGAGCTTCGTGTTCGGCCCGACCTTCGTGATGAACACGAGGAGCCGCCCGTGACCGTTGATCGCGGCGCCGACGACCTCGTCGCCGGGTCCAACGTCGACGGGCACCGACTCGCCCGTCAGGAGCGACAGGTCGACCCACGACGCGCCCTCCTTCACGACGCCGTCGGCCGGGATCTTCTCCCCGGGCCGCACGACAGCCCGCATACCCGGATGTAGGTTCTCGATCGGGATCGTGCGCTCCTGGCCGTCCGGACCCAGGATCGTCGCCTGCTTCGCCGCGCGTTCGAGGAGGGATCGGGAAGCGTCCCCCGCGGTCATGCGCGCCCGCGCCTCGAGGAACTTACCCACGAGGATCAGCGTGATGATGACGGCCCCCGTGTCGAAATAGTGCGCGACGGGCTCGGCGCCCATCGCTATCGCGTCGTTCCTCGTCGAGTCGAGCACAGCCCAGACGCTGTACCCGTACGCCGCGAGCGAACCCATGGCGACGAGGGTGTCCATCGTGGTGGTGCCGTGTCGGGCGGCCCGCGCCGCGTACACGAGGAAGGGCCATCCCGCGTAGAACTGCACGGGCGTGGCGAGCGCCCAGGCCCACCACATCGCCCCCGGCGCATCGGGCACCAGGAACGTGAGGGCCAGCACCGCGAGGGTCAGGGGCACGGCCACGATGAGCCGGCGGCGATAGGCCAGCACCTCCTCGGCGGGCGGCCGCTCGTCGGAGTGCGGACGGACTCCGTACCCGACGCTCCGCACGGCGTCCATCAGCGGCTCGAGCGCCTCGCCGGTCGTCCGGACGGTGGCCGTGCGCGTGGCCAGGTTCACCGACGCCTCGCCTACGCCCTGGACCTCGCCCAGCGCCTTCTCGACCTTGATCACGCAGGACGCGCACGTCATCCCCTCGATGTCGAGGATCAGCTCGCGCTCATCCGTGTCCGTCGCCATCGTGCTCACTTCCCAGCGAAGCGGCCGACGGCCGCCATCAGCTCCTCGATCTTCTGATCGCCGCTCCCCTGCTCGATGCTCTCCCGCACGCAGTGGCGCACGTGATCGTCCAGCAGGCCCATCCCGACGGCCTTCAGTGCCGCCTGCACCGAGCTCACCTGGGTCAGGATGTCGATGCAGTACTTGTCCTCCTCGACCATGCGCTGGAGCCCGCGGACCTGCCCCTCGATCCGCCTCAAGCGATCCTGCAGGTCCTTCTTGTTCATCGCGTAGCCGTGCATCGCCCGCCTCACATCCTTCGATGCGTCGGGTCTATCGCCAGGTAACGCGCCGGATCCACGCGGAACCGATCCATGCACCCCACGCTGCAGAAGTAGAAGGTCTCGTCCTCGTGCTCCCACGCGGCGGCGGCCGTCTCGGGCGTCACCGTCATGCCGCAGACCGGGTCCACCATTCGTCGATCCTCCTTGCCCATCCGTCTCGAGTATGTACTATACCCCCCCAGGGTATCACGGTCCACTCCGCTCCGGACTCCCGATGCTAGACTCGCCCCACGGTGCCAGGAGACGACGTATCCACGCGGGTCGCCGAACCCCTCCACGAGACGCTCGGCCTCACACCCGACGACCTCCTCGCGATGTACCGGGTCTTGGTCACCGCGCGGCTCCTCGATGAGGCCGCGCTCCGTCAGAACCGGATGGGCCGCGCACCGTTCGTGGTCCCGGCGGAAGGACACGAGGCCTGCCAGACCGGAACCGCCTGGGCGATGCGCAAAGGCGTCGACATCTGGCTCCCCTACTACCGCGACACGGCGATCGTACTCGCCGCGGGGATGACTCCGTACGAGGTCTTCCTGGGGATCTTCGCCAAGGCGGACGACCCATCGTCGGGCGGCCGTCAGATGCCGTCACACTGGGGGCACAAGCGGCTCGGCATCATCACGAGCTCCTCGCCGATCTCGACGCAGCTCCCACACGCCGCCGGGATCGCTTACGCGGTCAAATACCGAGGCGAGGATTCGGTCGTGGCGTCGTGGTTCGGAGAGGGCGCCACGAGCGCGGGCGACTGGCACGAGGGCCTGAACTTCGCCGGGATCCATAAGCTCCCGGTGGTGTTCGTCTGCGAGAACAACCGCTACGCGATCAGCGTTCCGCAGTCGAAGCAGATGGCCGTGCAGGACGTCGCGATCCGAGCCGAGGGGTACGGCTTCCCTGGCGTGGTGGTCGACGGGAACGACGTACTCGCCTGCTACGCCGCGATGAAGGACGCGCATGACCGTGCCAGGGCCGGCGAAGGCCCCACGCTGATCGAGTGCAAGACTTACCGGTTCCTGGGCCACACGTCCGACGACGACGACAAGACCTACCGCACTCGCGACGAGGTGGCCGAGGCGCGCCATCACGATCCGGTCGAGATCTTCGCCGCCTATCTGGCCGAGCACGGGGTGATCGACACCCACGGCACGGACGAGCTGCGGGCCGGGATCAAGGAGGAGATCGACGTCGCGATCGCGGCGGCCTGGGACGCACCCGACCCTGCCCCCGAGTCCGCGGTGCGGCACGTGTTCGCCGAGGAGGACGAGTGACCGAGAAGAACCTCGTCACGGCGGTCCGCGACGCGCTGCACGACGAGATCGCCGCTGACGAACGCGTCGTCCTGCTGGGCGAGGACGTTGGGAACCGCGGCGGGGTTTTCCGGGTCTCCGCCGGGTGGATGGAGGAGTTCGGCGAACACCGGATCATCGACACCCCGCTGGCCGAATCCGGGATCGTGGGCGTCGCGATCGGGATGGCGATGCACGGGATGCTGCCGGTCGCCGAGATCCAGTTCGCCGACTTCATCCACCCGGCGTTCAACCAGATCGTGTCCGAGGCCGCGCGGATCCGTTACCGGTCCAACGGCGACTTCTCCTGCCCGCTCGTGATCCGTACCCCTTGCGGCGGCGGCATCCACGGCGCCCTCTACCACTCGCAGTCGATCGAGGCCTTCTTCGCGCACGTCCCCGGACTCAAGGTGGTGATGCCGTCGACACCGGCCGACGCGGCGGGTCTGCTCCGCAGCGCGCTCCACGACCCCGATCCCGTGTTGTTCCTCGAGCATAAGAAGGCGTACCGCGCCGTGACCGGCGAGGTCCCCGACGGCCCTTACGAGGTTCCGATCGGCCTGGCCGACGTGAAACGCGAGGGCGACGCGCTCACTTGCGTGAGCTACGGGTTCACCCTCCACTCCTGCCTGGACGCCGCGGCGCGGCTGGCACAGGACGAAGGCGTTCAGGTCGAGGTCGTCGACGTTCGGACGCTCGCGCCGCTCGACACGGGGACGATCCTGACTTCCGTGCGACGAACCTCGAAGGCGATGGTGGTCCACGAGGACAACCGGACCTACGGGGCGGGCGCCGAGATCGCCGCCACGATCGCCGAGGAGGCGATGTACGACCTCGACGCCGCGATCGTCCGGATCGGGGGCCCCGACATCCCCGCGATGCCCTTCGCGGCTTCGCTCGAGCATTACTACACGGACCCCGAGCCAGATCACGTCTACCGCCGGATGCGGGAGTTGGCGCTCGCCTGACCGAAGGTCCTCGATCCCCCGTGAGGCACGCCGGTTCAGGCGGCCGGTCGGCGGTCCGATACCCCGGGGGAGGAACCGTGAGCGAACCCCGGCGAGCACCCGAACCTGCCCCGAGACGTTCGGCCGTCCGACGCGATCTGCTCGTGATCGCGGCGGCTTCGGTCGTCGCCTTGTGGCTCGGCGTGTCCTTCGACCTCTTTCGCCACTTGCATCGAGAGCTGGATGCCGCGCCGGGGATCTACGCGGACGCGGTCGTCGGCGCGATCGTGATCCTGGTGATCGCGGCGGGCTCGTTCGCCTTCATCCGCAATCGAGCGGCCCGGACCGAGGAGGCGCTGCGGACCGAGACTGAGCGCCGGTACCAGGCGATCGTCGAGCAGCAGCCGGCGGTCACGTACACATGGGATCCGTCCATCGGTGCGGGTGGAGCCGCGACCCTCTACATCGGGCCGCAGATCGAGCGTCTCCTCGGATACACGCCCGAGGAATGGCTCGCCGACCCCGGTCTCTGGGTACGGTGCCTCCACCCCGACGACCGCGACCGCGTGGTCGCGGCATCGCTCCGATCGGATCGCGAGGGTGTCGCCTTCCGTGAGGAATACCGCAGCTGCGCGAAGGACGGCCGCGTGGTCTGGCTCCGGGACGAGTCTGAGCCCGTCGCGCGTGATCGTGATGGCCGTCCGACCCTGATGCAGGGCGTGGTCTACGACGTCACGGCCCAGAAGGAGGTGGAGGCCCGCCTCCAGGAAGCAGAGAACCGGTTCCGCACGATCGTCGAACGCGTGCCCGCGGTCGCCTACGTGTGGGACGCGGCCGATGCCCCGGGCGACGCACCCGCCGCGTACATCAGCCCGCAGATCGAACGACTGCTCGGCTTCACCGCCGAGGCGTGGCTCGAGGACCCGTCCCTCTGGTCGCGGCGGCTGCACGCCGAAGACCTCGCCGGCGTCCTCGACGCCTGGGCCGCCGCGGTCGCCGCAGGACTCCCGTTCATGGCCGAGTACCGCATCCGGCACGCCGACGGACGGGAACGCTGGATCCGCGACGAGGCCGTCCCGGTGGCCATCGGCGAACGCGGACTCCCCGTCTATCAGGGCGTGATGATCGACGTGACGGACCAGCTGGCGGCCCAGCAGAGGCTCCGCGAGGCCGAGGAGCGGTTCCGGCGTCTGGTCGAGCAGATCCCGGCGACCACGTTCAGCGAAGACCCGGCGACGGGAGCGCTCCTGTACGTCAGCCCGCAGATCGAGGAGATGTTCGGGTTCACGCCGGAGGAGTGGATGACCGATCCGCGCCTGTGGGAGGAGCAACTGCACCCCGACGATCGAGCCTGGGTCGTGGCGAGCGAAGCCTCCGACACCGGCGACGCGTGGTCGGTCGACTACCGGACGATGGCCCGCGACGGGCGGGTGCTGTGGGTCCACCACGAGTCGATGCTGATCCGAGACGACCGGGGCGAGCCCCTGTTCTGGCAGGGCATGATGTCGGACATCACCGAGCGCAAGGCGGCCGAGGACGCGCTCCGTGGGGCGGAGGAGCGGTACCGGACCCTCGTGGAGCAGCTGCCGGCCGTGGTGTACATCGACGAGGTCGACGACGTGGCGACGGCCCTCTACGTGAGCCCGCAGTACGCACGGCTCACGGGCTACGCGCCGGCCGATCGTCTCGCCGAGCCCGATCTCTGGCTCCGCATGCTGCATCCGGACGACCGTGTGCGGGTGATCGCCGAGTCGGACCGCGTGAACGGGACGGGCGAGCCCTTCGACATCGAGTACCGCCTCGTGCGCGCTGACGGCGGGGTGGTCTGGGTGCACGACCATGCGTTCATGGTCGACCTCCCCGGCGGCCGACGAGCGTGGCAGGGCGTCCTTACCGACGTGACCGAGCGACAGGCCGCACTGGACGCGCTCGGCCGCCGGGACAAGGTGCTGCAGGCGACCGCCTTCGCCGCCGAGCGCTTCCTGCACGCGGGCACGTGGGAGGACGCGCTCGACGAGGTGCTGGGCCGGCTCGGCCACGCGGTCGATGCGAGCCGCGCGTACGTCTTCCGGAACCACACCGACGGGTCGGAGCTGTTGATGACGCAGTGTGCCGAATGGGTGGCGGACGGCATCGATCCGACGATCGACGACCCTGAGAACAACGCCTATCCGTACGCGGCGGGCTTCACCCGCTGGCAGGAGCTCCTGTCGGCCGGCCAGGTGGTGCACGGGCCAGCGGCCGCCCACCCCGACCTGGAGCGGCTCGACGCGGGCTCCGAGGGCGTGCTGTCGCTCTGCGTGGTCCCGATCCGGGCGACAGGGGAATGGTGGGGCTTCATGGGCTTCGACGACTGCTCGGAGCGTCGCGAGTGGACCGGCGCCGAGATCGAGGTGCTCCGGGTCGCGGCCGACACGCTCGGCGCCGCGATCGACCGCCAACAGGGTGACCGCCGCCTCGCGGAGGCGCAGGCCCGGTTCCGCACGCTGATCGAGCAGATCCCGGCCGTGACCTACATGGAGTCGGCGAACCCCGCCGGGACGAAACTGTATATGAGCCCGCAGGTCGAGCCCATGTTCGGGTTCACGCCGGACGCATGGGACATCGACGTCTGGATCGCATCGCTGCATCCCGCCGACCGGGAACGGGTCGTCGCCGAGGACATCCGGACGAACGAGACCGGGGAGCCGTTCGACATCGAATACCGGTTCGTACGGCCCGACGGGAGGATCGTGTGGGTGCTCGACCAGGCGGTGATGCTCCGCGACGAGCACGGTGCGCCGCTGCACTGGCAGGGTGTCCGTTTCGATATGACGGATCGTAAGGAGGCCGAGCAGCAGCTCCGCGAAGCCGAGGAGCGGTTCCGGGCGATCGTCGAGCACGTGCCCTCGGCGATCTACCTCGACGCCGCCGAGGCCTCGATGCAGACGATCTATATCAGCCCGCAGGTCGAGGAGATCACGGGCATCTCCGCCGAGGAGTGGGTCACCGATCCCGACGCCTGGAGCAAGGCCCTCGACCCCGAGGACCGCGACCGGGTGATGCTCGGGTACCTCGAAGCCGTGAACGCCGGGCAACCCTGGAGCGGCGAGTACCGGATGCACACCCGGGACGGCCGCCAGATCTGGGTGCACGACGAGACCACGTTCCTGCGGGGGGACGACGGGACGCCGACGTACATCCAGGGGGTGATCTCGGACATCACGCAGCGCAAACTCGCCGAGCAGGGCTTGCGCGAGAGCGAGCAACGCGAGCGCGAGGCGGCTGAGCGGCTCCGAGCCCTCGACGAGATGAAGAACACGTTCCTGGCCGCCGTCTCCCACGAGCTGCGGAGCCCGCTGACCTCGATCCTCGGGCTCTCCCTCACCCTCGAACGTGCCCGCGACCTGAGCGCCGTCGACCGCGACGACCTGCTGGTACGGCTCTCCGCGAACGCCCGCAAGCTCGATCGTCTGCTGAAGGATCTCCTCGACATCGACCGGCTGAACCGAGGCATCGTGGAACCGGCGTACCGCATCGCCGACATCGGGGCGCTCGCGGAGCGGACACTGCAGAGCCTCGAGGCGCTCGCCGACAGGATCGTCCTGGCCGACGTCGAGCCCGTCGTGCTCCGCGCAGACCCGGCCAAGGTCGAACGGATCGTGGAGAACCTGCTGATGAACGCCGCGAGGCACACGACGAAGGATCGATGCATCTGGCTACGCGTCGAAGCGGTCGAGGGGGGCGGCCTGATCGCGGTCGAAGACGATGGCCCCGGGGTGCCTGAGGAACTGCGGACCGAGATCTTCGAGGCGTTCCGGCAAGGGCCGACGGCATCGTCCCACGCACCCGGCACCGGGATCGGGCTCTCGCTCGTGGCTCGGTTCGCCGAGCTGCATGGAGGCAGAGCCTGGGTCCAGGAGCGAGACGGCGGCGGCGCTTCCTTCCGCGTCTTCCTTCCCGACGCCGCCGAGGCGTCCGACGATCGAGCGGGCGAGCCCATGCGAGTCGTCGAGGCCGGCTGAGGTCGGCCTCATGCGCCGTCGGAGTCGCGGTGCTCGTCACCCGACCCGTCGCCGGTGCCGCCCGGAGGGTCGTCGTCCTGCCGGTCGTCGTCCTGCCGGTCGTCCTTGCGGGCCCACCACAAGAATGAGCTGCGGCCGCGCTTGCGACCCTCGCGGATCCGGCGCGACTCCTCGGGGGTCTGGACCCGCGTCAGATCGGTCTCCGCGACGTCGTGGCGGTGGATGAAGCTGGACCCCACCGCCTGGACGATCGCCGCGAACGGGAGCGCAAGGAAGGCGCCCACGATGCCGGAGATGCTGGCGCCGGCGATCGCGAACGCGAACGCGAGCGCCGGGTGGAGCTCCATCGTCTTCGCGGTGATGCGCGGGCTCAGCACGTAGTTCTCGAGCTGCTGGTACGCCGTGAAGAAGAGCAGCAGGATCAGGGCGTCGCTCGGTCCCTGCACGACCGCGACCAGGAGCGGCAGGGCCATCGCGATGTACGTGCCGATCGTCGGGATGAACTGCGAGACGAGTCCCATCCACACCGCGAGCGGCACGGCGAAGGGCACGCCGAGGGCGGTCAGCACGAAGAACGTTGCCACGCCCGAGAAGATCGCGAGCACGAGTCGCGAGTAGAGGTAGGCGCCGGTCTTCTCGATCGCGACTTCCCACGTCCACAGGACGGTGTCCTGGTGACGGCGTGGCACGTAGGAGCAGATCGTCCGGCGGAACCGCGGGCCATCCGCCGTGAGGTAGAAGGTGAAGAGCGCGATCGTGAGGAGCTTGAAGATCGTTCCGACCACCGAGCTGGCGACGCCGAACACGTTCCCGGCGATGTTCTTGGCGAACCCCGAGACCGCCGAGTTCGCGTCGGTGAGCTGCGAGCTGAGGGTGTCGACCGAGACCTCGATACCGAACCATCGCTTCGTGAACGTGCTCACCGACTCGAGGATGTCCGGCGCAGCCTTGATCAGCGCCTGCACCTGCTCCACGAGCAGCGGGATCATCAGCGCGACCATCAGCACCGCGAGGACCGCGAGGCCGAACAGGAGCAGGAAGGTCGCCAGGCCGCGCCGCCAGCCGCGCTTGGCCAGCCAGTCGACGGCCGGCTCGAGGGCGAACGAGGCGAACAGGGCGATCACCGCCCAGATCAAGAGGTCCCGGACCTTCCGGAAGAACGCGAGGAACACCATCGCCGAGAGCCATGCCACGGCGATCGCGCCGAGGAGCTTCCAGATCCACGGCCAGGGGGGAAGCCGGAGCTCGGCCTCGTCGGCCTGGGCGGCGTTCTCGGTCGGCGCGGTTGGCTCGTCGCTCATGTCGGGGGTGCCCCTGGGGCCGGCCCAGCCTACCGCGAGCGATGCCCGCCACGGGGAAGCGCCGCCGTTCGCTCCTCCGCGCCCTAGACTCGTGGAGGCATGACGGATCGCGATCACAACCCGGCGAAACGCCGCTTGCATCTGCCCATCGTGGGCGTCACGAACGGTCCCGCCGAGGACACCGGTGTGAACGCGCGCGGCGAGCGCAAGCCCCCATGGTTGAAGGTGCGGCTCCGGAATGGCCCGAACTACGCGGCCCTCAAGGGCATCATGCGGGGACGGGACCTCCACACCGTGTGCGAGGAGGCCATGTGCCCCAACATCCACGAGTGCTGGGAGGAGCGCGAGGCCACGTTCCTGATCCTGGGCTCGAGATGCACCCGCCGGTGCGGGTTCTGCGACGTGATGACCGCCAGGCCCGAGCCCGTCGACGAGACCGAGCCCGCCCGGATCGCCGACGCCGTGCGCGCGATGGGCCTGCGGTACGTCGTGCTCACCGGAGTCGCGCGCGACGACCTTCCCGATGGCGGTGCCGCGATCTGGGCCGAGGCGATCCAGGCGATCCGCTCGTCGGTGCCCGGCTGCCGTGTCGAGGTGCTGCCGAGTGACTTCAAGGGCGGCGAGGACGACATCGCCAGCGTGATCGGGGCCGGACCGGATGTGTTCGCCCACAACCTCGAGACGGTGCCGCGCCTGCACGAGCGGATCCGGCCGGCGTTCGGCTACGACCGGTCGCTCGAGGTGCTGCGGATCGCGAAGCGCCTCCGGCCCGGACAGGTGACGAAGTCGAACCTGATCCTCGGCATGGGCGAGCGGCCCGACGAGGTCGAGGTCGCGATGCGCGACCTGGTCGGCGCCGGCTGCGACATCCTGACGATGGGCCAGTACCTGCAGCCGACGTCCTACCACCTGCCGGTCGACCGGTGGGTCACGCCCGAGGAGTTCGCCGAGCACGCCCGGGTCGGTGAGGCGCTCGGGATCGGCCACGTCGAGGCCGGGCCACTGGTCCGCTCGAGCTACCACGCCGGCCGTCAGCTCCAGCGAGCGATCGCGAACGGCGTCGCGGAGCCGGCGCTCGGTTGACCACCGGGCGGAGCAGGGGGCCTAGGAACGGAGGAGCCGGCCTGTAAGCCGGATCCTGTGCGCGGTCCGAAGACCGCCGGCGACCATCTCTCTCGGCGGACGCGCACGCCCGCCGCCGGCCCGTTCACCGGGCCGGTGCGGCCTACCCGGCAGCTCGGGCGGGCCACCCTCGAACGCTGCCTGCTTGACCTTGCTCCGGGTGGGGCTTGCCGAGCCGCGCCGGTCGCCCGACGCGCTGGTGGGCTCTTACCCCACCGTTTCACCCTTACCGTCGCGGCGAGCCGCGGCGGCGGTCTGCTTTCTGTTGCGCTTCCGCGAGGTCACCCCCGCCCGGCTCTCGCCGGCACCCTGCCCTGTGGAGTCCGGACTTTCCTCGAGCCACGGCCCGCGGTCGCCCGGCCGGCTCCTCCACGGCGAGCATACCCGCCGGGCCGATCCGCTCCGCCACGGCCGTAGACTCAGCCGATGAGCCGGACGATCGTCGGCCTCGCCTGTGGTGCCCTGCTGGCCGGGGCATGCGCTCCCGCGCCGGCGGGCCCCCGCGATCCGGTTCGGCAGGAGCAACTGACGGGGGACGAGGCCGCGAACGCCGCAGGGGCGCGGGCGACGGCGATCGCGTTCGTCAGGGCGTACGGCGCCGCGGATCCGGCGGGCCTCGCCGTGATGACCGCCCTCGCCGGCACCCCCATGGTCCATGACTGGGTGCACTG
>Ga0247826_10000069_pt1 | contig 13587 bp, 15 predicted proteins | sample 12C_Control_Day1_FD_200152 | JGI IMG/M metagenome (GOLD analysis project Ga0247826, IMG submission 200152) | Soil microbial communities from agricultural site in Penn Yan, New York, United States - 12C_Control_Day1 | ecosystem: Environmental > Terrestrial > Soil > Agricultural land | place... | reverse complement strand
CGCGTCACCGCTCGGTGCGTCCGCGCTCTCGACTCCGCCGTGGCGACTTCGGCGCAGCTCGATCGGCCGGGCGGGCATGCCGACGACGGTCTTCCCCGGCGGCACGTCTCGCGTGACGACCGCTCCCGCTCCGGTTGTGGCTCCCTCGCCGATCGTCACCGGCGCGACCATCATCGTGTCGACCCCGAGGCTCGCTCCGTCCCCGATCGTCGTGAGGTGCTTTGCCCGGCCGTCGTAGTTCGCGGTCACGGACCCGGCGCCGACGTTCACGTTCTCGCCAACCTCGGCGTCGCCCAGGTAGCTGAAGTGATGTTGCTGCGTCCCCGCCCCCAGCCGGCTCCCCTTGATCTCGGCGAAGTTGCCGATGCGACAGCGCGCGCCGACGTCTGAGCCTGGGCGCAGGTGGGCGAACGGGCCGATCTCCGAGTCCTCCGCCACCGTCGAGGCCTCGATGACGCTCGACCAGACCCGCGTGCGTGGGCCGATCCGGCTGTCGCGGAGCTGGGCATGCGGACCGATGACGGCGTCCTGCGCGATGACCGTCGCTCCCTCGAGGATCGTCCATGGCTCGATCCGCGCGTCCTGCCCGATCTCGACGTCCGCATCGATCCGGGTCGTCGCCGGATCGACGATCGTCACGCCGGCGCGCATGTGCCGCTCGGCGATTCGGCGCCGCATGACGTCCTCCGCCGCGGCGAGCGCCACGCGGTCGTTGATGCCCATCACTTCAGCGGGGTCATCGGCGACGACGACGCACGCGCCACGCCCGTCCGTCACGGCGAGGGAGACCAGGTCGGTGAGATAGAACTCGCCCTTGGCCGATGCTTCGACCCGGGCCACCGCGTCGGGCAGCCACGCCGCGTCGAACGCGTAGATGCCGGCGTTCACCTCGTCGATCGCGCGCGTCGCCTCGTCGGCATCCGCCTCTTCGACGATCGCCGTCGCCCCACCGTCCTTGCCGCGAACGACGCGGCCGTACTCGTCGGGTTCCGCGACTCGGGCGGAGACGAGCGCGATCGCGGCGCCCGAGGCCTCCCGCTCCCGGGCAAGCCGTGCGAGAAGCTCTGCGCTCTGGAGTGGAACGTCGCCCATCGTCACGAGGATCGTCGCCGCCCCGCCCTGGATGCGTGCCAGGCCGAGGCGGACGGCATCGGCGGTCCCGCGCTGCGGCTCTTGCCGAACGGCGACCGCCCGATCGCCGAGGATGGCCTCCACCGCCTCCGCGCCGTGCCCCGTGACGACGACGGGCGACGGCGCAACGCCGGCATCGGAGAGGGCCGCGAGCACGTGGTCGAGCATCGGTCGCCCGGCGAGAGGATGGAGGACCTTCGGGATGCGAGATCGCATGCGGGTCCCCTGGCCGGCGGCCAGGACGATGGCCGCGGGAGCGGTCAGTGGTGTTGACACGTTGCGCGATGGTAGAGGCGCCCGATTCGCAGCGTCAACCGAGCTCAGACCGATGCGATCGCCTCGATCTCCACCCGCGCACCCTTCGGCAGCTCCTTCACCGCGAACGCGCTGCGGGCCGGGAAGGGCTGCGGGACGACTCGCTCGTACACCACGTTCACGGTCGGCCAATCCGCGATGTCGACCAGGAACACCGTCGTCTTGAGGAGCCGATCGAGGCCGGAGCCCGCAGCCTCGAGGATCGCGGCGAGGTTGGCGAGGACGCGCTCCGCCTGTCCCGCGGCGTCGTCGGCGACGAACTCGCCGGTCGCGGGGTCGAGCCCGAGCTGCCCGGCGACGAACACGAGGTCGCCGGCACGAATCGCCTGGCTGTACGGCCCTGCCGCTGCCGGGGCGCCTGTCGTGCTGATCTGCTCACGGGTGGACATGGCTCTCCTCTTCGGCGATCCGCTCGATCGCTGCCGGCGACGACCGCGTTCGAGTCATCCTCGCACGGACGCCGGACGTCGCGAGCCGATCGACCACCGCGGCAGCCCGCTGCGGATCGTCGACGAGGCTGAAGATCGTCGGACCGGAGCCGGTCAGCTCGGGTGCGCCGCCGGCCTCGGAGACGGCTCGGAACAGGTCGTCGAGCTCCGGCCGCAGTCGCCTCGCCGGGGCGAGGAGGTCGTTCGTGCGGCGTCCCCACTCGTCCGCACGGAGATCCGCGAAGACCTCGGCGGTCGAGAGGCCGAAGGGCGGATGGACGAGGACGACGAATCGAGCCCGCGGCTCGATCGGCTCGACCCGCTCGCCGATGCCCGAGACGCGCGCGGCCGCGGCGCCCGCGGCGAAGAACGGCACGTCCGCGCCGATCGCGGCCAGCTCATCGAGGTCCGCCCGGCTCGCCTCCTCCGCGGCGCCCCGGTGCGCCCGCGCCAGGCGCCAGGCGGCGGCCGCATCTGACGACCCCCCGCCCATGCCTGCCGCCCGTGGAATCCGCTTCTCGACCGTCAGGCAGGCGGAATTCGGCGTACCGCCGTGGCCGGCGACCAGGCCTCGCCACGCGAGATTCTCGGGGTCGACCGGCACGCCCTGCGCCTCCTCGCCCTCGACGCGCAATCCAGAGCATCCCGAGGCGAGCAGCAGCCGGTCGGCGAGCTCGAGGAGTACGAGGGTGCTTTCGAGGAGGTGGTACCCGTCCTCCCGCCGGCCAACCACGCGGAGCGTGAGGTTGAGCTTCGCGGGTGCCTCGAGCGCCAGCGCGCTCACAGGGCAGGCGCAAGCCTGGCGGCGAGACAGGCCCATTCGTCGACCGACAGGGTCTGCGGCCGACGATCGCGCGTGACGCCGCACAGCTCGAGCGCCGACTCGAGCGCCTCGGGCACGAGCGGCAGCTCGCGACCCAGCCCGTTGTGGATCTGCTTGCGTCGCTGCCGGAACCCCGCCTGGACGACCCGGTGGAACGGCTCGCGGTCCGGACCCGGACCCACCGCGGGATCGGCGCGGGCGCGGAGCCGCAGGATCGCCGAGTCGACGGCCGGCGCCGGCTCGAAGGACGCGGCCGGCACACGCGCCACGACCTCCGCGCTCGCGACGTTCTGCACGAACACCGAGAGGTAGCTCATCTGCCCCGGTGGCGCGGCGACACGCTCGGCGACCTCGAGTTGCACCAGGATGACCATGAGTCGCGGTGGTCGCTCCCCTTCGAGGAAGGCGTGGAGCAGCGGGCTGGTGATGTGGTACGGGATGTTCGCGACGACCTTGAATGGCTCGCCCGGGAACATCTCGCGCGGATGGAGGTCAAGGGCGTCGGCCTCGATGAGCTCGAAGCCCTCGACGCCGTAGAGCTCGCGGCGCAGGTACTCCGCCAGGCGCGGATCGAGCTCGACCGCGAGGACCGATGTCCCCGCCGCAAGGAGACGGCGGGTGAGGACGCCGAGGCCGGGACCGATCTCGACCACTCGATCTCCGGGCTGGAGCTCGGCCGCCGCGACGATCGCATCGAGCGCGGCCGCATCGGTCAGGAAGTTCTGCGAGAGGCTCTTCCGCGGACGAAGCCGCTCGGTGCCGAGAAGCCGACGCAGCTGCCCCGGAGTCGGCGGCGCGAGGCGTTCGGGCGCGAGCGGGTCGCTCACCGTGCGTCCAGCCAGGGAAGGGCGAGGTTCGGGACTGCCTCGAGCGATGGACCGGCGCGCTCGCCCGCGGCGAACCGATAGCCGGCGGCCGCTCCGATCATCGCGCCGTTGTCGGTGCACCATGCGGGAGGCGGGACGCGCAGCGCGAGGCCCTCGGCGGCCAGGCGCTCCTCGAGCGCCCGCCGCAGTGCCCGGTTGGCGGCGACGCCGCCGCCGAGCGCGACCGACGCGACGCCATGGTCGATCGCCGCCGCGACGGTCTTGGTCGACAGGGCGTCGACGACCGCATCCTCGAACGCGGCCGCGATCCCATCGATCGGGATCGGCTCGTCACGCGCTCGGTAGCCCTCGACCTCGCGACGAACCGCGGTCTTGAGGCCGGAGAAGCTGAAGTCGTAGGCGCCATCGGTCTTCGCGCGTGGGAAACGCGCGGCCGGCGAGGCGCCCTCCGCCGCCGCCGAGATCGCCGGTCCGCCGGGATACGGCAGGTCCAGGAGCCGGCCGACCTTGTCGAACGCCTCCCCGGCCGCATCGTCCACGGTCTGGCCGAGCAGCGTATAGCGGCCGTGGTCATGCATGAGGACGAGCTGCGTGTGGCCGCCACTCACGACGAGGCAGAGGACCGGGAACTCAGGCTCTTGTGGCAGCGGCTCCTCGGGGGCGGCATCGGTCAGCCAGTTCGCGTAGATGTGGCCCTCGATGTGGTTCACCGCCACCAGCGGCAGGTCGTGGACGACCGCGAGCGCCTTCGCGACGTTCACCCCCACGAGCAGTGAGCCGATGAGCCCTGGCCCGTAGGTCACCGCCACCGCGTCGAGGTCGTCCCAGCCGGCGCCCGCACTGGCGAGTGCCGCCTCGAGCGTCGGAACGATCCACCGCAGCTGCTGGCGCGCGGCGACCTCGGGCACGATGCCGCCGGTCGCCGCATGGAGGGCGACCTGCGTGGCGACCTCGTTCGCCTCGATGCGCCGACCGCCGACGACGACCGCCACTCCGGTCTCGTCGCACGAGGACTCGATGGCGAGGATCCGCGGCGGGCTCATTCGGTCTGCCGAGCACGCTCCGCCGCCACGAGGGACGCCATGCGCGCATCGTCGAGGTCCGGCGTGGTCATGACGAGCGCGTCCTCGCCGTCATCGGTGTAGTACCGCGGCCGCCGTCCGACGACCTCGAAGCCGAACGACCGATACAGCGTCTGGGCCGCGTCGTTCGACGCGCGCACCTCGAGCGTCATCCGTCGGGCGTGGAGCGTGACCGCAAGGTCGACGACGTTGAGGAGCAGCTGCCGCCCGATCCCCTGCCGGCGCCAGTCGGGGTGAACGCCGAACGTCGTGATGTGCGCCTCGTCGACCATGAGCCACACGCCGGTGAACCCCACGACGCGCTCCCCCGCCCGTGCGACGACGTACCGTGCCAATCGGTTTCCGCGCAGCTCCTGCTCGAACGCGTAGGCCGGCCACGGCGTCGAGAAGCTCAGCCGCTCGATCTCGTGGACGGCCGAAACGTCGCCGAGCTGCATCGCCTCGACGACCACCCGCGCGGTCAGAGCCATCGGACCTCCCCAGCCGCGTCGTCCGAGAGGCCGCGTGGTGCACGGAGGTAGAGGGGCTCGAGCGTCGCAAGGTCGTCCGCATCGGCCGCGGCGAACCTGGTGGACGCCATGCGGGCGATGACGCCCGCACCGCGCGGTGAGGTCGCGTTTCGGAGGCCGAACGCGTCCGCCAGCTCGGCCGGCGCGACGACCCGTTCCGCCGCGAGTCGAGCCTCGATCCGGTCGCGGTCGGCGATGAGCGGCGTCTGGCGGTCCCGCTCCAGGAGATACGCCTCGCCTGCTCCGGCCCTGGACAATGCGAAGGCCGCAGCCGGCTCGGCCTCGAGCCAGGCCTCGAGGCTCGGGACGCCGACGAGCGGCCGGCCGAGGGCGAACGCGAGCCCCTTCCCGAGCGCCATGGCGACCCGCAGTCCCGTGAACGACCCCGGGCCCAGGCCGACGGCGATCCCGGTCGTCGTCTCGATCCGGCGCCCGTTGTCCGCGAGAAGAGCGAGGAGCCGGGGCAGGAGCTCGGCCGACTGGCGCTGCGCGGAGCTCCATCCCGCATCGGCGATCAGCGAGCCATCCGTGTCTGCGATGGCCACCGACAGGTCGGTCGCGGCCCCGTCGACCGCGACGATCACGGCTCCGGCTCCATCGCGGTGGCGAGCTGCGCGTGGTCCGAACCGTGCGCCGTCCAGCGCAGGAGCCGCGATGAGGGTTCGCCCTCGACCGGATCGATCTGCACGTCGAGTCGGTCATCCGGCAACCATCCGTCGAGCCGATCGGCCCACTCGATGACGACGACCCCGCCGGCCGCGCGATCATCAAGGAGGCCGGCCGCGAGCGCCTCCTCCGGGTCTCCGAGACGGTAGGCATCGACGTGGAAGAGCCGGAGGCGGCCGACGTGCTCGTTCATGAGGACGAACGTCGGGCTGTTCACGACGCCCTCCACCCCCAGGCCGCTGGCGACGCCCTTCGCGAGCTGGGTCTTGCCGGCACCGAGCTCCCCGCTGAGCGCGAGCACCGCGCCGGGCGCGGCGGCGCGACCGAGCGCACGGCCGATGGCGCGTGTCATCTCCGGCTCAGCGCTGCGCACGCTGCCCTGCGCTGTGGTGATGGTCGAAGCTCGCATTCGGGGAGTATAGGAACGCCGGGCCGTGGGCCGGAACGGGGCCGCCGACCCGTCAATCCGTGAGAGGCTCGGTGGCCTCGAGGTTGGCCAGCGGGACGATCGCGCTGCGCCCGTCGTCGAATCGCACGAGGCCGGACCGCGCCGGGATGCCGGCCGGCGTGGCGTGCAGCATCTCCAGGACGCGCGAGAGGCGCCCGCCGACCCCCGCGTAGGGTCGCCGGTGGGCGACCACCCGGTCGCCGGCCCGGGGAAACGTTCGTCGCGCCGGCGCCGCATCGGCTCCGTAGACGTACAGGCGGGCGTCGCCCCCGAAGAGGCTCGCCATATGGCCGTCATGACGCTTGAACCAGCCGAAGAGGTCGACGTCGAGCCCGACCTTGCCGTAGCCCTCCAGCACGATGATCGCGAAGTCCTCACCGATGCCGCCGACCTCGCGTCGCCGCGACTGCGTCGCCTCGAAGTCACGGAGCTCCTTGTCAAGGATGCCCCCGAGGACGATCCCGGCGACGCCCATCGCTCGAGCTCTCGTCAGCGTCTCCGCGGATGCGCGCGAGCCGCCGACCAGGATGCGACCCGATGCCCCGACATCGATCGCCCCGGCCCGAAGCTCGTCGAGCGGGTCGTCCACCGCCACGCTCAGCGCCCCGTGGACCGCGCGGCCGTATCCCCCGACGCCGGTCAGGAGCGCACCGGCGATCCGGATCTCGATGGCGTCGGGCTCGACCGACGAGATCTCTCCCCGGACATGACCGACGATCGGCTCCGTCTCGCCGAGCGGGGCGAGGAGCGCGCGGCCGTCGCCGCGGTCGTACGCGAGGAAGATCGCTGCCTCGGGCGCGGTCACGACGTGCCCGTGGCCATCGTCGGCGAGTGGGTCGCCCGCCTCGACCTGGGCGCCGGGCACCACGGTGAGCAGCTCCGCCGCTCCGTCCGGGGGCCGTCGCAGGCGCGCGGCGATCGGGAGGCTCGCTCCGCCGTGGGCCGCTCGTCGTGTGGCAAGGGTCTCGGCGGGTTCCACCGTGTGCCCGACCTCGACCAGGACGACGGCCCCCGCCGGCAGGCGCACCCGATGCACCGCGCTCATGCCACGCGCTCCATCTCGCGTTGGAGGGCATCTCGCCAACCCGCGATGACGGCGCGTCGGTCGTCGACGCGACGGGGCAGTGAGATCGGCACCCCGCGAGCGTCGAGGATGATCCCTACTGCGCCGCCCGTTGCCAGGGCCTGGATCCTCGGCGAGCGTCGTGCGGCGCCGAGGCTCACCCCCGCCGCTGGCTCGATGGTGAGCTCCGCGGTCTGCCCGGGAGGCAGCGGCAGGACCTGGATCTGACCGACGCGAACCTGGATCGGACCTGTCGCCGGCCAGCCGGGGCGGTGCGCGGTGACCCGCATCGCGGGCCCTCCCGGTTCGCCGCCCCGGCTCACGATCGCCGTGCCGAGCGGCGCCAGGAGATCCCCCGACATCAGGGTCAGGCCCTCGCCGAGCTCGTCGTCAGGGAGAGACCCGAGGGGACCGAGGAGGGAGGCAGGGTCGAGGGCCAGCTGGGTGACACCGATGGGTCGCACGCCGTCGAGCAGCATGCGTGCCGCCTGCCCAGGATGGGGGGCGCACGCCACGGCCCGCCCGGAGCCGATGAGGATGTCGACCGATCCGCTCGCCATCTCATCGGTGATGGCGCCCATTGCGACACGAGCGGCTGCCTGCGTCACGGCGAGCTCCTCGGTCGTCTCCGGCAGCGTCGCCGGGCGGGCACGGATCGTCTCGAGCAGATCCGCGACGGCCGCCTCGTCCCCGGCGTCGCCGGAGAGGCGCGCCACGCGTGAGGTGGCGCCCGGCGAGCGCGCAACACCACCCAGGCCACCGGATGCGTGGAGCCTCACGGCGACGCTTCCGTCAGCCTCCGCCAGGGCGGCGATCGCGGCGCGCGCCCCGACGTCGACGGCCAGGACCCGGAGCCCGCCGCGGCGCGCCAGCTCGGCCACGGCACGTGGGAGTGCGACCGACGCCAGGTGCGCCTCGTCCTCCTGGACGACCGTCCCACGCAGCCCGCGGAGGTGCTCGCGCAGCGCGTCGGCGGCCTCATGGCGCGCATCCGCCCGAGGATTCGCCACCGCGGTCGCCGCGCCGGGCTCGAAGAGGCCGACGACGTCGTCGGCGAGCGCGGCCGTGCCCGCCCACACGACCGGCCCCTTTCCCCTCGAGCGTGTGGCCGCAACGAGGGCGGCGGCCTCCATCGCGCGCGGACTCGCGGCGTCGTCAAAGCCGCCGGCCACGAGCCAGGCGTCGACCTCGACGGCCTGGAGCGTCGTGATTCGGTCCGCGAGGGTCCTCCCGTCGTCCAGGGTCACGAGCTCGACGATCTCCCAGCCGGCGGCCTCGGCGGCCCGCCGCGCCGCGCTGCCCGAGAGCTCGCGCGACACCGCGACGACGGCCAGGCGACCCACGCGGCGCGCCGTGTGGCACTCGATGCGATTTGCCGACGCCAGCAGCTCCTCGTAGCGACCGGTGAGCCGGGGATCTCCGGAGCGATCCAGCTGATCGACGAGGGCGCGGCGCAGCTCGGCCGATCCCCAGGCCGTCGGCTGCGCCGCATGGGCGATGAGCCGCCACTCGCCGCGCACTCGCCCGATCACGCCGGCCTTGGCCCACGCCGACCCGACGTCGAGAAGGATGGCGAGCTCCGTTCGGGGGTCCGAGGCGCTCATGTCCGAATGCCCAGCCAATCGCCGAGGAGGAAGGTGATGCGGTCGAGGAGGAGGATGAGGCGCGAGAGGATCAGGTATCCGAGCCATCCGCCCAGCCCGACGAGCATGACCCACCGTCCGGTGGCCGCGGCGCCGTCCACGAGGCGGCCGCGCGTCGCGCCGTGAAGGAACCCGACGAGGACGAGGATGGTGACCGTCGCCGAGCCCACGGTGACCAGTGTCGCCACCGCGCCGTCCTCGGGTCGTGCCACCGACGCGGCGAGCTGCGGGAGGAGGGTCCCGACGACCGCGCCGCCGAGCGCGAAGGCGGCCAGCGACCCGACGAGGACCGAGATCGGCACCGCCGCCACGGCGCGAGGGATCCACGGCACCGCCGCCGTCGTCACGACCAGCCCGAGGCCGATCCAGAGGTCGCCGCGACCGAGGGGATCGGCGACGAGCGGCTCGGCGACCCGCGGGATGATGAGCTCGCGGATGGCGAGGACGGCCGCCAGACCGGTGGCGAGGCCCGCGAGCAGATGCTGCGACCAGCCGAACAGCCGCCGCTCGCCAACGAGTCCCCCAAGCACGACGAGGGTCATGAGCGCGGCGACCCACGTTGCGATCTGATCGGAGCCGGCCAGCCCGCTCACGCCGGCTCCCCCGCTCTGCCACCGCGCGCCAGGTCGATGAAACGCGACCAGACGCCCGCGCCGAGCAGGACGATGGCGGCGAGCATCCCGAGGAGGACCGGCACGACCGGGGGTCCCTCGATCTCTGCGACGGAGGCGAAGTCGCCGACGGCCGCCGTCGCGCGGTACGTCGCTCCGTCGCGCGGCGTCGCGATGAGCGCGCTGAGCTGGCCCCCCTCGACGTACGGCTGGACTTCGGGCAGCAGGACGGATGGCACGATCGCCGCGACGCGCAGATCCGGGGCGCGTGGCTCAACCTGCTCCACCCAGCTGCGCGGTCCGATGTCGTTGCCGCCTACCACCACCGCAAGAGCGGGCGACTCGCCCTCGAGCGCGCTGGGGCCGAGCGCGGAGTCACCATCGGCCCCGGCGATGACGTCGGCGATGCTGACGAGCCCCGCCTCGGCGCCCGGGAGGTAGCCGAGATCGACGAGCTGACCCGCGTCGACGTCGCTCACCCGGAGACGGTCGATCTCGCTCACGGCAAGGGCTCGGCCCTCCGGGGTCAGGCTGATGAATGCGAGGCGGGCGCCGCGCTCGAGCAGGTCGGCGAAGAGGGTCCGCACCGTTGGTCGAACCTCCGCGTACGTGCCGAGGTCCGGGTCGAAGCCGAGGAGCACGAGCGGGTCGTCCGGCAGCGCATCGAGCGTGTTCGACAGCCGATTGGCGGCTGATGCGTCTGCGTCCGGGAAATCGAGGCCGGCGTCGGTGGGGAGGAGGGATGCGGCTGCGAGGACGAGGAGGAGGGCGAGCGGAGCGAGGCGGCCGGCGAGCCGGCTACGCTCACTCATCGGCCGATCCCACGCCCAGCATCGTCCGTGCGGCGACGACGGCCACGAGGATTGCCACGCCGAGCAGGATGCCGCGGAACACGGCGGCGATCGGCACGTCGAGTGCCCACGACGCCGCGGCCGACATCCGGTCCCCGGCCTCCCCTCCGAATGGCAGGAGGAGGATCAGCATCACCGCGGCCGCCGCGACGAGGACGAGCGCCTGTCGACCTCGGCCCGCGGCCGAGCGCCGCGCGGCGGCGATCGTCGTGAAGAAGAGGAGGCCGAACAGCGTCGCAGCGATCGGGACGAGCAGCGCCGAGATGAGCCACCGGACGGCGGGATCGGTGGCCCCCGCCGAGCCCGGACGAAGCCCGGCGATCAGCATCGCGCCGATCCCGACGAGCACGAGCACAGCACCGACCGGGTCGCCGCGCCGGCGCCAGAGGTCTCCAGCCCGGCGGACCGCAAGGGCCGCCACGGCGGCGATGGCCGCTCCGCCACCGATGAGGATTACCGCGTTGACGGCGAGGTCAGCGAGCTGGCTGAGCGAATCGTTGACGACGAGGAAGTCGACGAGAAGGAGGACCCCGACGACGATGACGATCGCCGGGGTCGTCGCTCGCCTCACGGGCGGCCCACGCCCAGGAGCAGGTCGCTCGGTTGAATGATGCCGATCAGGGAGAGGACGCTGGTGGCGATGATGATCCCCAGCGTCGCGACGATCAGGCGATTCGCGGCGATCACAGTGGTCCGCTCGTAGACGTCGGTCCGCAGGTCGGCCGGCGCCTGGAACAGCTCCGGTCCGACGAGGCTCCCGCCACTTGCGAGGAGGACCGACTGTGCCTGCGATGCCTCTGCCGTGCCGGATGAAAGCGAACCCGCGCTGTGGCGCAGCCCGTCGAGGTGGAGCGTCGCCTCTTCACGGAGGCTGCCCATTGCGATCGCAGCCGCCGGTCGCGCGCGCGTCGTCATCACCAGGCCGGCCGCGGCCGGCCGCCCCTCTCCGACCATCACGACGCGCGAGCGTCCGAGCCGCTCCGCCGTCGACGTCGACTCATGGGCGGCGTCGAGTGCAGAGCCGGCGATGGCGGCGGCGAGGGGATCGTTGGTGAGGACGCGGAGTGGCACGCCGCTGCGGGCCGCCGCTCGTGCGACATGCCCAAGCAGCGGCAGGGCAGCCAGCGTCTGTAGCCGGGCGAGCGAGTCCGTGGCGCGGCCGATTCCCGCCGTCCCCAGCGAGACCACGGCATCGGTTCCAGCCTCGGCAGCGAGTGCCATGGCTCGAGAGATGCCCGCCAGGCCGCCGGCATCGGTCGTGACCCAGCGGCTGATGGGGCGGGCGACGAGCTGAAGGAAGACGAGGAGAACGCCAAGCACGACGAGCGTCGGACCGATCCCGAAGCGCAGGGACGACGCCCCGAGCACGTCCCCGACGAACTCGACGAAGCGACCGACGAGCTCAGCCGGTGTCGGCACGCGTGCTCCTCAGCTCATCGGCCAGGCGATCGAGGCCGTCGGGATCCTCCGCGATCGTGCGCAGGTCATCCGCGCGGTGGCCGAGCAGCGCGCGGGCGAGAGGCCCCAGGGCCGCCGCCAGGTCGGCAACGAGCGGCGCCAGGGGACGATGGGCATCGACCAGGAGCGCAGCGGGCGCCGCAAGGCCGCGACGGTCGAGCTCCTCGGCCACGCGTCGCTCGGGTCTGGGCTTCACGAGACGGACGCTCCCGCATCGGCAGCATGCACGGCTTCCATGAGCGCGCGGGCTTCGTGCGCGTGCACGGTGGCGAGGACGATCGACTCCAACGGCCCGACCGCAGCCGGTTCGCGCAGGATCGGGACGACGATCGCTGCCGACTCCTCCGCGGTGAAGGCGCCGGTCTCGACGCCGAGCGGCGCGATCGCGATCCGGCGCAGCTGGAGGGGCTCGGCCAGGGCGAGGACGGCGCGCGTCGCCGCGGCGAGAGCGTCGGGATCCGCGACCCGGTCGTGGCCAACGGCCACGGCGTGGATGACGTAGGGAGCGACCAGGCGTCCGCCACCGGTCGCGACGGCGCCTCCGGGCGCGATCGGACCCTGATCGACGGCGGCCCGCTCGATCTCCTCACCGCCTATCCGCTTCACCGAAATGGCCGGGCCGGCTGTCATGAACAGCGACTCGGTGGCCCCGACGACGAGCGCGTCCACCTCGAGCTCAGCGATCTCCCCCTGCCAGACGTCGATCTCGATCGGTGCCGCCATCGTGTCCCTGCCGCAGCCGCGCGCTTCAGTCGGCGCCGAGATGGAGGCGCGGCAGCCGCCCTCGAAGCGCGGTCGTGACCTCGTAGTTGATCGTCCGACGCTCCTCGGCGACCTCGTCGGCCGTGATCCGACCGTCGCCCTGCTCGCCGATGAGCACGAATTCGTCGCCGTAGGTTACACCAGGCACTCCGCCCACATCGACGGTCAGGCCGTCCATGCTGACCGCTCCGACGATCGGCACCCGCCGCCCTCTGACCAGCGCCGACCCGTTGTTGGCGTGGACGCGCGGCCAGCCATCGCCGTAGCCGATCCCCAGCGTCGCGATGCGCGTGGCCTCCTTCGCGCGAAAGCGAAGCCCGTAGCCGATCGCCTCGCCGGCATCGAGATCGAAGATGCGCAGCGGCAGCGCCTTCAGCGCCAGAGCCGGGTGGAGGCCGATCTCGCGCTCCGACGCCCAGTTCGGCAGGAGGCCGTAGAGGCCGATCCCGGGACGCATCGCTCCGGCGAACGGCACGCGGCCGGCGAGGATGCCGCCGGTGGCACTGACATGCACGAGGCCAGGATCGATCCCGGACGAGCGCATCGCGTCGAGAGCCTGGGCGAGGCGCATGAGCTGGACCTCGGTGTAGGCGTCGTCCTCGCCGGCGACCGCGAGGTGGCTCATCGTCCCCGCGAGCCTCAGGCGTCGTGAGCGACCGATGCGTGCGGCCAAGGCGAGCGCCGCCTCCGGATCGGCGCCCTGGCGCCCGAGGCCGGTGTCGATCTTGAGGTGGACGCCGATCGGCCGATCTCCCGCCGTGGACCCGAGGACGTCGATGGATCGCTCGTCATACACGATCGGCTCAAGCCCCGCGTCGGCGACGACTGCGGCTTCCATCTCGCCGATGCCCCACAGGACGAGCGTCGGGACGCGGATGCCCGCCTCGCGCAGCCTGAGGCCCTCGTCCACCGTGGCAACCGCCAGGTGCTCGACGCCCTCGCCCAGGAGCGTGCGAGCGACGGCCACGTC
>Ga0247826_10000068_pt1 | contig 13644 bp, 8 predicted proteins | sample 12C_Control_Day1_FD_200152 | JGI IMG/M metagenome (GOLD analysis project Ga0247826, IMG submission 200152) | Soil microbial communities from agricultural site in Penn Yan, New York, United States - 12C_Control_Day1 | ecosystem: Environmental > Terrestrial > Soil > Agricultural land | place: USA... | reverse complement strand
CTGCGATTTCGGGCTCCAGGGTCCGCACCCGCTCGCGCGGCAGAAAGGTCGTCAGCACGGTCGCGACGACGGCACCCGACGCGCTGACGAGGAGCGCCGTCCGCAGGTCGATCGAGTCCGCGATCCCCCCGAGGATGACGGCCGCAATCCCGCCGAGCCCGATCGAGAACCCGATCGACAGGCCCGAGGCGGTGCCGATGCGGGTCGGCAGGTATTGCTGCGCCATCACCATCGTGATCCCGAAGGTGCCGATCACGGCCACCCCGACGAACGCGAGTGCGACCGCGCCCGCAGCGCCTCCGACGAGGATGAAGAAGAGCATCAACGGGGCGATCGCGACGTTGGCGGCGAGCAGGACGGTGCGCAGCCCGATTCGGTCGGCGATCGGTCCGGCCGCGACCGTGCCGATCCCGCCGACGAGCAGCAACCCCCAGAGCAGCCCGGTCCCGTACTGCTTCGAATGCCCCTCCGACTCGGCCCAGAGGGGAACGAACGTGAGCACGCCGTACCAGGCGAGGCTGCGGAACGTGATCACGGCCAGGAGCAGGACGAGCGCCCGCCGGTCGTCCTCACCGGCGGCGCGGCGTGCGGTCTCGCGGTCCGGAACGAAGCCGAGCAGGTAGCCACGCACCGAGAACAGGACGGCCGCGGCGACGAGGCACGGGACGGCGAGCAGCAGGCCGCCGTGGAGGCCGAGCGAGTTGACGAGGACGGCGGCGGCGAGAGCGCCGAGGCCGAACCCGAGGTTCCCGCCGACCGAGAAGAACGCCATCCCGCTCGCCCTCCTGCGGCCGCTGACGTAGGCGGCGAACTTCGACCCCTCGGGATGGAATGCCGCCGTGCCCAGCCCGGCGACGATCACGAAGACCAGGACCAGCCCGTAGGTGGGGGAGACGGAGGCAAGCGCAATCCCGATGCCGCCGGCGGCCACGCCGACGGGGATCAGCCAGATTGCGCCTCGTCGGTCCGACCAGAGCCCGAACAACGGCTGGAGGAGCGAGCCGGAGACCGTCGAGCAGAGAACCAGCACAGCCGCGAGCGTGTAGGAGAGATCGAACTTGTCGTGCAGATACGGGATCAGCACGAAGAGCGCGCCCCCTGCGAAGTCGACCGCGAGATGGCCGCCCGAGAGCGCCGTCATGGCCGGAACGTCGATCCGCTCCCTCACGTTCGGAGCCTACCCACGTCGCGTCGGATAGCATCGCGCGGCCGTGGAGATCGACCTCAGCCCCGAGGCTCCCGGAGGAACCGTGACGGCGTTCGCCGTCGCAGACCCCGTAGACGCTCAGCCCGACCTCGACCCGCGACTCGCTCACCTCGCCGAATCCGGCGAACTGCGAGGCACGTCCGGCGCGACGTCCGTCCTCCATCTCGACGACGGGGGGCATCTCGTCGCGGCGGGGGCCGGCCGGGGGGACGAGCTGGACGCCGACTCGATCCGCGACGCGGCGGCTGCCGTGGCCCGGCTACGGCTCGGCCCCACGCTCGCCTGGCGGCTCGACGAGTCGCTGCCCGTCGACCTCGCAGAGCAGGCCCGCGCCGTCGTCGACGGCGTCGTCCTGGGCGGCTACGACCAGGGCAAGTGGAAGACGGGCAAGCCCGCGGCGAAGCAGGTCGAACGCCTGCTGCTCCTCAACGGCACCGACCAGGCGCGAGAGCTGGCGCAACGCGCGGAGCGCGTTGCGCAGTGGGCCAATCGAGCCAGGGACCTCTCGAACCGCCCGCCGAACGACCTCACCCCCGAGCGGCTGGGGGAACGCGCCGAGGAGCTCGCGGCCGGTTTCGACACGCTGACGGCCGAGGTCTCCGACCTCGATCAGATCCGCGCGCTGGGCATGGGCTCGTTCGCGGGCGTCGCGCAGGGGAGCCACAACCCGGCCCGTCTGATCGTCCTCCGCTACGACCCGCCGGACGCGAAGGGCGACCTCGTCCTCGGGCTCGTCGGCAAGGCGGTCACGTTCGACACAGGCGGCATCTCGCTCAAGCCCGGCCTGTACATGGAGGACATGAAGGGCGACATGTCCGGCGGCGCGGCCGTAATCGAGGGGATCGGCGCGATCGCCGACCTCGGCCTGCCCCTGCGCGTGCTCGGCGTCGTCGGCGCGACCGAGAACGCGATCGGCGGCGGCGCGTTCCGCCCGGGCGACATCCTCACCGCGAGCAACGGCAAGACGATCGAGATCACGAACACCGACGCGGAGGGACGGCTGGTCCTCGCCGACGTCCTCTGGTACGCACGCGAGCAGGGCGCGACCCACCTCGTCGACTTCGCGACGCTGACGGGCGCCATGGAGCGGGCGCTCGGCGACCTGTACGCGGGCGTGTTCGGGAACGACGAGGGCTGGCGAGACCAGGTCGTCGCGGCGGGCGAGGCGAGCGGCGACCACGCGTGGCCGATGCCGATCCACCGGCGCTTCCGCCGCTACCACGACTCGAAGTTCGCCGACCTGAAGAACTCCTCGATCCGCGCCCAGGCGATCCCGGCCTACGCGGCGAGCTTCCTCCAGGAGTTCGTCGGCGAAGGCCCGTGGGCGCACTGCGATATCGCCGGCCCGGCTTTCCTGCGCTGGTCACGGGAGGACTACCTGACCCAGATCGGGGGTACCGGATACGGCGTCCGGCTGATCGCCGAGCTTGCCTCCCGCCTCACGCCGTGAACTTCGACCAGTCCCAGGAGCACGAGCTGATCCGCGACACGGTGCGCGAGTTCGCGCAGGGGCGCGTTGCACCGCTCGCCGCGGAGCTCGACCGCGAGCAGCGCTTCCCGTACGAACTCGTCGCCGAGGCAGCCGAGCTGGGGCTGATGGGGATCCCGGTCCCCGAGGAGTACGGCGGCGCCGGCGCCGACACGCTCTCCTACGCGATCGCGGTCGAGGAGCTGACGCGCGTCGACTCCTCCTTCGCGATCACAGTCGCCGCACATACCTCGCTCGGGACGATGCCGATCCTGCTCTTCGGCTCCGAGGAGCAGAAGCAGCAGTGGCTGCCAGAGCTCGCAGCGGGGAAGAAGCTCGCCGCCTTCGGGCTTACCGAGCCCGGCGCAGGCTCGGACGCGGGTGCGACCCGCACGAAGGCCGAGCTCCGCGACGGCCGGTGGGTGGTCGACGGCTCGAAGATCTTCATCACGAACGCGGGCACGGACATCACCGCCTGCGTGACGATCACCGCCCGCACGGGTGAGAACGAGATCTCCAACCTGATCGTCCCGAACGGGACGCCCGGCTACGAGATCTCCGCGCCGATGCACAAGCTCGGCTGGCGCGCGTCCGATACCCGCGAGCTCTCGTTCCAGGGCGCCGCGGTGCCCGAGGGCAACCTGCTCGGAGAGCGCGGCCAGGGCTTCAGGCAGTTCCTCGAGATCCTCGACGGAGGCCGGATCTCGGTGGCGGCGATGGGGGTCGGCCTCGCGCAGGGCGCTTACGACCTCGCGTATGCCTACGCGCTCGAGCGGGAACAGTTCGGCAAGCCGATCGCCGCTTTCCAGGCGGTCCAGTTCCAGCTCGCAGACATGGCGACCGAGATCGAGGCGGGGCGCGCGCTCGTCTACAAAGCGGCGTGGCTCAAGGACGAAGGCCGCGATTTCGCGCTTCAGGCGGCGATGGCGAAGCTCTACACCGGCGAGCTCTCACACCGCGCGGTCAACAGCGCGCTCCAGATCCACGGCGGCTACGGCTTCGTCGAGGAGTCGGCGATCGCCCGCCTCTACCGCGACCAGAAGATCCTCGAGATCGGCGAGGGGACGAACGAGGTGCAGCGCATGGTGATCGCGCGGCACCTCGGCCTCCCCCTGTCGTCCTAGGCCGCCGGCCCGAGACGTCGAGTCCAGAAACAGCGAGGGCGGCCTCTGGAAAGCCGCCCCGCTCGTCAGACCCCATTAGGGCGACGCACCACCCTCTCCCTGTCGCCCATTGTCGCCTCACTCGGCCGCGGCCGCATGGGCCGATCGGCCTATCTTTCCGATTTCCGAGCACTATCTGAAAGCCAGCGAGGCCGACTGCTAGCTTGGCCGGCGATGCTCTTCCGGCAGTTCGTCGACGAGGATCTCGGGTGCGCCTCGTACCTCGTCGGCGACGCCGACGCGGGCGAGGCGCTGCTCGTCGACCCCGCCTACGCGATCGAGCAGTACCTCGAGGAGGCGGAGCGGACCGGCGTCCGGGTCACGCGGGTGCTGGAGACCCACACGCACGCCGACCACGTGTCCGGGCACGGCAGGCTCGCACTCGAGCGCGGGATCCCGGTGTCCATCCACTCTGCTGCGGAGGCCGGGTATCCCCACGAGCCGCTCGCGGACGGCGACGAGCTGAGCATGGGGTCGGTCACCCTGCGCTGCCTGCACACGCCCGGGCACCGGCCCGAGCACTGCTGCTTTCTCGCCGCCAACCTCCTGTTGACGGGCGACTCGTTGTTCTGCGGCTCGATCGCGCGGCCGGACCTCGCCGTCGAGGCGCGCGAGGGCGCCGAGGGGCTCTTCCACAGCCTGCACCGGCTGCTCGAGCTGCAGGACGACGTGCAGGTCTTCCCCGGCCATGTCGCCGGCTCGCTCTGCGGCGTCGGCATGCGGGCCGATCCCTCCTCGACCATCGGCGCCGAGCGCCGCGGCAACGCGCTGCTCGCGCTCGCGACGGTCTACGAGTTCGCCGACGAGGCGACGGGCACCCCCACGCCGCGGCCGCCGAACATGGAGCGGATCGTGGATCTGAACCGCGGCCCGTTCCTCGGGGCGTCGCCGCCGCCGGAGCCGGTCTCCGACCCGAACGGCGCGACTGTCCTCGACGTGCGGTCCGCCGACGCCTATGCCGCGGGCCACGTCCGCGGCGCTCTGAACGTACCGGTCGCCGGCGGCTCGTTCGGGACGAAGGCCGGGTTCCTGCTCCGCCGCGGCGAGCCGGTCGTCCTGCATGCCGCCTCGCCCGGCGAAGCCGAGCTCGCCGCGCGTCGCCTGCGCGCGGTCGGCTTCCTCGAGCTCGAGGGCTACCTCGACGAGCCGGAAGCGACGGAGGCGATCGAGCCGGTCGACGTGGCAGAGCTCGGAGGGCTGCTCCGGGATCCCGCTGTGGCGGTGATCGACGTGCGTGAGCTCGACGAGTGGGACACGGGCTTCATCCCCGGCAGCCGGCACATCCCGTACCGGTTGCTGCGGGCGGCCGGCGCGGCTGCAGCCGACGGAAAGCGCGTCGTGACGATCTGCGAGAGCGGCCCGCGGGCAGCCGTCGCGGCGAGCGTGCTCGTCGCCGCCGGAGTGGACGCGAGGCCGGTGCTCAACGGCGGGATCCGCGACTGGCAGGAACGCGGCGGGCACACGGTCGAGTTCCGGCGCTGCGGGAGCTAGGCGGACGCGGGGATGAGCGACTCGCCCTGGCGCAGATACCAATTTGCGCCGACCGAGCGGTAGAACTCGAGCGCCGGCTCGAGCTGAGCGAGATCGCCGGCCCGCGCGGCGGCGAGTCGCGAATAGGCCTCCTGAGCGACTGCGCCCATCGCAGCGCATTTCTCCGCGGCCGCGACGTAGTCGCCGCGGGCGTACGCCGCGCCCGCAACGGCCCAAGGGACCGCGGCCCAGGCCTCCAACACCGCCGCAGCTTCCTCGCCTCGGCCCGCCGCGACAAGCGTCCAGGCGAGCACGAGCGAGAAGGCGGTGCTGAAGTCGCCGGCGCTGGCCTGCCCCGCCTGGATGTCCACCAGGAACTCGTCCGCCAACGGCAGAGCGCGCTCGTTCTGTCCGACCTCCCAGAAGACGTGGGCGGCGAGGGCGTTCGTCTGATGGACGATCTGCGGATCCCCGGCGCGACGCGAGAGCTCGAGTGCATTCTCCGCGTCCGAGAACGCCCCATCGGCGTCGCCGCGGCCGAGCCGGAGCATCGCCCGGGCGACATAGACCTGGCCGGACAGGTAGTGCGGCGATCCCGCCTCGACCTCGCGCAGGAACGCATCCGCCCGCGCGGTCGCCTCGTCCCACCGCCCGAACTCGTACTCCTTGTCGACGAGGATGCCGCGGAACCAGCGAACGAAATTCGACTGGCCGTACCGCTCCGCCTCCTCGCCCGCGTCGACCCAGAGCTGCCAGGCCTCACGGAGACGGCCGCCCGCCCAGTACAGGGCGGCCAGGTTTCCCATCGCCCGGCACTGCTCGAAGTGAGCATTGGCCGCGCGGGCGACGTCGATCGCCTCGGCGATCTCGCCCAATCCTCTGTCTCGGTTGTGCGTCCAGCCTCGTGACGAGCCGACGTTGTTCAGCGTCGCCGCGCGAATCTCGTCGAGGCCCAGTTCGGCCGCCATCTCGAGTGCCTCCTCGCCGACGCGGATCGATTCCTCGTGCTCGCCCGCGAGCATCATGATCCGCGAGGCGAGCGAGGTCACATGCGCCTTCGCCGGGGACACCGGCAGCCCGGTAGCGAGCTTCAGAGCCTTGTCGAGGGCCTCACGGGCGAGGTCACGGTGCCCGGTCATCCACGCATGCTCTGAGAGCACGGTCTCGGCCTCGACGGCCCCCTCCAGGTCCCCCGCGGCGAGAAACGCGGCCGCGGCTCGCTCGAGGACGCTCGTGTCGGGCTCACCGACGTAGAAGAGCGCCTGACCGAGGCGGAGGAGCAGGCGGGCGCCCGGGTCGTCCTCGGGCAGGAGGTCGACAGCAGCCCGGAAGAAGCGTGCGGCGGCGTCATATGCGTGGAGCGCGAAGGCGCGCTCACCGGCGTCGGCGAGGGCTTCCCGCGCGGCGCCCGCGAACACGTCGGTGGCGCCGCCGGTCGCCGTCGTCAGCTCGAGCGCCTGGAGGTAGTGGTGCGCCAGCATCTCGGCGTGGTCCTCGCGGCGGCCCAGCTGCTCGATCCACCCGGCGGTCGCGAGGTGCTTTGCGGCGCGCTCGGCGCGCGGGATCTGCCCGTAGGCGACGTCGCGGACGAGCAGGTGGCGGAAGGCGAACTCGCTCTCGTCGACGACGGAGCTCGCTCGCTCGCGGCGCACGAACTCCCGCCGCTCGAGAGCGTGGAGGCGCTGCTCCAGCGCGGCGGAGTCGATCCCGGCGAATGAGGCCAGCGCGCCGGTCCAGAACCGCTTTCCGATCACCGCCGCGTCCTGGAGCAGAGCCTTCTCGTCGGGCTCGAGCAGATCGATTCTGGCGGCGATCAGCCCCTGCACGGTCTCCGGGATCTCGCCCTCGCCGCCGCGGTCGCGCAGCATCCGCGCGAACTCCTCGGCGTAGAGGGGATTCCCGCCCGCACGGACGAGCAGCTGGAGCCGCGTCTCGGCGGGCAGGACCGAGCCGAGCAGCTCGTGCAGAAGCGTCGCGGTGTCCTCGTCGCTGAGGGGCGAGAGCGAGACCGTCAGCGTGTTCGGCTTGCCTCCTCCCCAGCCGGGCCTCCGGGTGAGCAGCTCCGGCCGCGCCGTACCGACGACGAGCAGCGGGACACCGGACGACCACTCGACGAGGTGGTCGACGAAGTCGAGCAGATGGTCGTCGGCCCAGTGCAAGTCCTCGAAGACGAGGACGAGCGGCCGTTCGTCCGCCAGGCCCTCGAAGAAGCGGCGCCAGGCGGTGAATGCCTCGTCACGGGCGTCGCCGGCGGGCTCCGCACCACCGGCAAGCCCGACGAGCGGCCTGAGGTGCGACTCGATCCAGGGGTCGGAGACGGCGTCCGAGAGCTTGCGGGCCGCCTCTGCCTCGTCGTCCCCGTCGAGGATTCCGGCCTGCGCCTTGACCATCTCGCCGAGCGCCCAGAAGGTGACGCCCTCTCCGTACGGCAGACAGCGTCCGTGCCGCCAGGAGATCAGGTCGGGGTGGCGCTCGATCGCGCCGTACAGCTCGAGGACGAGCCGGCTCTTCCCGATCCCGGGCACACCGACGAGCGTCACGAGCTGCGGCGAGCGCTCGCCCAGTGTGCGCGCGAGCGCATCCTCGAGCAGCGCGACTTCGCGGGTGCGACCGACGAGCGCGGCGCCGTGGACGCGGTCGACCCCGACCCGCGCACGTGCCTGTACGACCTCCCATGCCTGCACCGGCTCCGCCTTGCCCTTCGCGACCACCGGCTCCGCCTCGCTGTACTCGATCGCGCGCTCCGTTGCCCGGTACGCCTGTTCCCCGACGAGGATTCCGTTCACCGGCGCGGCCGACTGGAGCCGTGCGGCGGTGTTGACGACATCGCCCGCCGCCATCGTCTCCCCCGCCTCCGGCCGGGCGTCGACGGTGACGAGCGCCTCACCGGTGTTGATGCCGATCCGCACCTCGATGCCCTCGTCGCTCGCCCATTCGCGGATTGCAAGCGCCGCACGGATCGAACGCTCCGGGTCGTCCTCGTGTGCGACCGGCGCACCGAAGATCGCCATGGCCGCGTCGCCGATGAACTTCTCCACGGTGCCGCCGTGGCGTTCGAGCTCCGCACGTACGCGGGCGTGGTAGCGACCGAGCTCGGAGGCGACGTCCTCTGGGTCGAGCTGCTCCGAGCGCGCGGTGAAACCGACCAGATCGGCGAACAGGATCGTCACGACCTTCCGCTCCCGGCGGGCCTCGACCACCCGTTGAGTCTAGGCACCCCGGACCCGCCGATGGAGCCGGCGGCGGCTCACGTCACACGTTCGACCTCGTAGCCCCAGCCGCGCATCTGAGCGAGGAGCCCCTCGCAGTGCGGATCGTCGCGAGTGAGCAACGTGAGCTCGATCCCGGTCGCGCCGACCGGGATGTCCACGCCCTCGCGCAGGTGCTCGACGTCCAGGACGTTCACCCGCTCCTTTGCGACCAGGTCGAGCAGCTTGAGCAGCTCACCCGGCCGGTCGGGGACCCAGGTCTTGACGACGAGGTGGCGACCCGCGAACGTGAGCCCCGCTCGCATCACTGCGATCAGCGTGCTCGCGTCGATGTTCCCGCCCGAGAGGACGACCGCGACCGGCCCGCTGCCACCGACCTTCCCCTCGAGCAGTGCGGCGAGCCCGACCGCGCCCGCCCCTTCGACGACGAGCTTCGTGCGCTCGAGCAGCAGCACCATCGCCTCGGCGATCTCCCTGCTCCCGACCTCGACGACCTCGTCCAGCCGCTCGTCGAGGATCGGCCCGGTCAGCTCACCGGGCTTCTTGACCGCAATCCCGTCGGCGACCGAGAACGCCTCGGGCGCGGCGCGCACGCCGATCACGCGCGTCTTCCCGCCGAGGGCGAGCCCGATCCCCGACGCGAGCCCCCCGCCGCCGATCGGAACGAGCACGGCCTCGGCCTCGGGAACCTGCTCGTCGAGCTCGAGCCCGATCGTCCCCTGGCCGGCGACGACGGCCTCGTCCTCGTAGGGGTGGACGAACGTCGCACCGCTCTCCTCGACGTACGCCTGCGCCGCGGCGATCGCCTCCTCGAGCGCCTCCCCGCCCATCTCCACGCCGGCGCCGTAGCTCTTCGTCGCCTCGACCTTCGCCATCGGCGCGTCCTGGGGGACGAAGATCGTCGCCGGGATCCCGGCCTCCCGCGCGGCCCAGGCCACCGCCTGGGCGTGGTTGCCGGCGCTCGCCGCGACGACGCCCGCCGCGCGCTGCCGGCCGTCCAGCGTCGCAAGCTTGTTGACGGCGCCGCGGATCTTGAACGAGCCCGTCCGCTGGAGGTTCTCGGCCTTCAGGTGGACCGGCCGCCCGGCGAGTCGCGACAGCGTCTCCGAGCCGTAGACGGGCGTGACGCGGGCGATCCCGTGGATCCGTTCGCCCGCGAGCGAGATCTCAGCCGGGTCGATTCTCGCCATCGATCCGGAACACCTTCTCGACGATCTCCCGCACAGCGGACAGCGGGTCGAGCTCGCGGTCGGCGACCTCGTCCAGCAGGCGGCGCAGCTCGGGATCCTCGGCGACGGCGTGCTGGAGGTGCGCCTTCGCCCGCGCGGAGGCGACCGCGAACACCTCGCCCGCGAGGTTCCGCCGCCGCCGCTCCTCCAGCAACCCGTCGCGCTCGAGGTAGGCGCGGTGCTCGCCGATCTTCGCCCAGAGCTCGGGGACGTTCTCCCCACGCTGGGCCTCGGTGAGGACGATCGGCACCTTCCACGCACGCTCGCGATCGAGCGCGAGCACGGAACGAACCTCGTTCAGCATCGTCCTCGCTGCCGGGTGGTCCATCTTGTTGATCGCGATCACGTCGGGGATCTCCATGATCCCGGCCTTCAGCGCCTGGATCGAGTCGCCGGAGCCGGGCATCAGCACGAGCAGCACTGTGTCGGCGACGCCGATCACCTCGATCTCGCTCTGGCCCGTGCCGACGGTCTCCACGAAGACGAGGTCCTTTCCGGCCGCGTCCAGCAGCAACGCCGCCTGAAGCGTCGCCTCCGAAAGGCCGCCGACGTGGCCACGGGTGCCCATCGAGCGGATGAACACGCCGGGGTCGAGGAAGTGGTCGGAGAGGCGGATCCTGTCGCCGAGCAGCGCGCCGCGCGAGAACGGGCTCGAGGGATCGACCGACACGACGCCCGCTGTCTGCCCGAGGCCGCGCACGTGCGTGAGCAGCGCGCCGATCAGGCTTGACTTGCCGACGCCGGGTGGGCCCGTGAGGCCGAGGACGTAGGCCCGGCCGGTCTGCGGGTACAGCTCGCGGACGAGGTCGTAGGCGAGCGGGTCGGAGCTCTCGACGAGCGTGATCGCCCGTGCGAGCGCCCGCCGGTCGCCCGCCCGGATCCCCTCGAGGAGGGTCTCGCGTGTCCAGTCGCGTCTGCTGCTCACGAAGTTGCCGGCTCGAGGACCTGAGCCGGCTCCCGCCGGAGCATGACGAATCCGGCCGCCGCGGCGACGAGGGCGACGGCGCCCGCGATCACGTAGGCCCACCGGGGGCCGACGGCGTCCACGAGCGGGCCGGTCAGCGCCATCCCGATCCCGAGCACCGCCGAGGTCGCGCCGATCAGCACCGTGAAGACGCGGCCGCGCAGAGGGTCGGGCGTGCCGCGCTGGACGAGCAGCGAGTTGCAGACGATCGCGGACGCGTTCCCGGCCCCGCCGAGCAGGACGAACCAGATCGCGACCCAGACGTTCGGCGAGCAGCCCGCGGCAATGTCTCCGATCCCCATCAGTGCGATCGCGGACGCGTAGACGACCGTCATGCGCCGCCGCTCCAGCCACGAGGAGGCGAACAGCGCTCCGACCACCGCGCCGAGGCCGCTCGCCGTCCACATCAGGCCGTAGCCGAACGAGCCGGCGTCGAACGACACGGTCGCGAGGAAGACCTCTGCCACGTTCGCGACGCCGATCGTCACGGTGGCGATGCTCCAGGAGACGAGCACCGCCATCAGCGGGCGTGACCGGAGGATCGCCGAGAAGCCCTCGGCGACGTCGTGCCAGTGGCCCTCGCTCTGCACCTTCCCTTCCTGGAGCAGCGACGCGGAGATCCGGACGACGAGCACCGCCGAGATCGCGAAGCTCGCGGCGTTCAGCCAGTACGCGAGGTCCGGCCCGGAGACGGCGACGAGGATGCCGCCGAGCACGGTGCCGGCCATGATCGTCAACTGGTCGGCGGCGCGCAGCAGAGAGTTCGCGCGCGGCAGCAGCTCCTCGGAGACCAGGTTCGGGAGGCCTGCGTAGGCAGCCGGACGGGCGAAGCCGGAGGCGATTCCCGCAACCAGAGCGAGGACGACGATCTGCCCCGAGCTGACGGCGAGGGCGAGCAGGACGAAAACGGCGCAGCGCGTGAGGTCGGCGCCGATCAGGATCCGCTTGCGGGAGAGCCGGTCGACGAGCGGGCCGAACAGAAGGCCGATCGCGACCCCGGGCAAGAAGTCGGCGATCAGCAGCGCGCTGACCCAGACGGCCGAGCCGGTTCGGTCCTTGACGTCGACCACGAGCGCGATCACGGCGATCCAGGTGCCGAGCCCTGAGATCAGCGTCGAGCCGAACAGGAGCCGGAAGCTCGGCGACGCGCGCAGGACGTCGCCCTGACGCGCCAGGATCAGCGGCAGCCGCACGGCCCGCGACGTTAGCGCGACGGGACGCTGCCGCGCGCGCTCGCCAGCGCGTCGGCGAAGAACCGGTTCTCCTCCGTCGTCCCGGAGGTGACGCGGATCGCGGCCGGCGCGCCGAAGCCGTGCAGCGGGCGGACGATCACGCCCTCCCGGAGCAGCGCCTCGAAGAGAGGGCGGGAGTCGTCGCCGACGTCGACGTAGAGGAAGTTCGCGACCGCCGGCCCGGCGGGCTCGAGACCGTGGTCGCCGAGGATTCGGGCGAGCTCGGCCATCGCCTCGGCGTTGACGCCACGGCGGCGGACGAGCTCCTCGGAGTCGTCCAGGCTGGCGAGCGCAGCCGACTGCGCCGCGCTGGAGACGTCGAACGCACGCTTGACCTTGTTCGCCGCGGTGACCACCTCTTGCGGCGCGACCATGTAGCCGACGCGCAACCCGGCGAGGCCGTAGATCTTCGAGAACGTCCGCAGGACTGCGACGGGGCGGCCCGCCTTGAAGTACTCCTCGATCGCGTCCGGGTAGTCCGGGTCGTCGACGTACTCGCGGTACGCCTGGTCGATCACGACGAGCACGTGGTCCGGGACGGCGTCGAGGAAGGCGTCGAGCTCGGCCCGCGTGTTCATCGTCCCGGTCGGGTTGTTCGGGTGGCAGACGTAGACGACGTTCGTTCGCGGCGTGATCGCGGCAAGCAGGGCGTCCAGGTCGTAGCGGTCGTCCCTCAGGGGCACCTTCACCGAGACACCGCCCTGCTTGGCCGCGTCGATCACATAGCTCGGGAAGGAGGGCCAGCCGCAGACGACCTCGTCGCCCGGGTCGAGCGTGGCCTGCGAGATGCAGTCGATCAGCCCGTCGGCGCCGGCGCCGACCGCGATCTCCTCGTAGCGGACACCCAGGCGCTCGGCGAGCGCGGTGCGTAGCCGCCAGGCTCCGCCGTCCGGATAGCGGTTCAGGTCCTCGAGGCAGCGCGCCAACACCTCCAGCGCCGCCGGAAACGGCCCGAACGGGCCCTCGTTCGAGGCGAGCTTGACGCAGCGCTCGAGACCGAGCTCGCGCTGAAGCTCCTCGACCGGCTTCCCGGGCTCGTACGGGACGAGCTCCTGCACGCAGGGCCGGAAGAAGCTGTCCGCGATCCTGGCGACGGAGGAGGCCACGGCGTGGACTGTAGCCGCTTACTCTTCAGACACTGTGCCGGAGATCGGCCTTTTCCCGCTCGAGCTCGTGCTGTTGCCGAGCGAGCGCGTCCCGCTGCACATCTTCGAGGATCGCTACAAGGAGCTGATCGGCGAGTGCCTGGCCGAGGGCAGCGAGTTCGGGCTGATCCTCGAGACCGACGGGGGGCTGCGCGAGATCGGCACCAGCACCGCAGTGCTGGAGGTGATCCATACGTTCGACGACGGACGGATGAACGTGCTGGTCGAGGGGCACGACCGCTTCCGGGTCGCCCGCTTGACCGAGGGCCGGTCGTTCCGCACCGCCGAATTCGAGACGGTCGAAGACGACGACGAGGAGCCGACCGAAGGCGAGGTCGCCGCTGTGATGGAGGTCTATCGCCGGCTGGTCGCGGTCGCGGAGGCGGAACAGATCGACGAGCCGGACATGGATTCGTCGACACTCTCGTTTCAGCTCGCTTCGCGGGTCGACTTCGGGCACGAGCTCAAGCAGGAGCTGCTCGAGCTCCGCTCCGAGCCCAAGCGGCTTCGGCGGCTGGCCGAGCTGCTCGAGCGCGCCGTCACCGGGCTGACGCGCG
>Ga0247826_10000067_pt1 | contig 13742 bp, 11 predicted proteins | sample 12C_Control_Day1_FD_200152 | JGI IMG/M metagenome (GOLD analysis project Ga0247826, IMG submission 200152) | Soil microbial communities from agricultural site in Penn Yan, New York, United States - 12C_Control_Day1 | ecosystem: Environmental > Terrestrial > Soil > Agricultural land | place... | reverse complement strand
GCGGCGCTGCGGCGGCTGGCGCGGTCGTGGTGCTTCGACGACGTCAACGCGCTGATCGACGAGCACAACCGGTGGTTCCCGATCGAGCGAAACCTGCCACTCGATCCTGCGACCGGCGAGTACCTGCCGGTGCTCGGCCGCACGCACCGGCTGGAGCGGCTCGGCCCGGACTGGGCGGCCGCGGCGATCACGGCGTCTTAAAGCACGCGACCCCCCGGCCGGATCGCTCCGGACAAGGGGTCACGCGGAGAAGCCGATGATTACATCGCGCTGGTGACGCTGGCGATCACGTCGGAAATCGTGCCAGACAGGAGCGTCAGGGCGCCGACAACAGCGACGGTGATGACGCCCAGCACGACGGCGTACTCGGCCATGGTCTGGCCCTCGTCGTCGCTCATGCTGGTGAACAGGCGGTTCAGGTACTCGATCAAGGGGATTCACCTCCTCCGGGGCTTGACGCAGGTGAACCTGCTGACTCAGCATCGGCCGGACGCGGATCCCTCGCCATAGCTCAAAAGGGGGGAAGACGCACCTGGTTCGAGGGGCATCAAAATCTGGCGGTTTTGGGATGCTTTTCGTAGGGTCGCCGCGGTTGCGGCCCTGGCAGTATCAGCCGCGTCTTGATGCAATCGGATCCCGAATGGGGAGGGATCGTGAGACGTACACTCGGGACGGTGCTGGTGTACGAACACCGGTGCGAAGGCGTACTGGAATGCGCAGATACCCACGTCGAGCACGCCCACGCCGGGCTCGGGCGTCCGGATCGACATCCTCAGCGTCTCGGCCGACCGCACCACGCACAAGGTGCGCGTGCCCTGACCGAACGCTCCCCGGGGGCGGGGGCCCTGGCCCCGGCCCCCTGGGATACTTGACCGCTCGTGATCCTGGCGATCGATCAAGGCACGAGCGGGACGACCTGCCTGGTCGTCGACGGCTCCCTCAAGGTGCTCGGCCGCGGCTACGCCGAGCTGGCCCAGCACTTCCCGCAGCCGGGCTGGGTCGAGCACGATCCGGAGGAGATCTGGCAGAGCGTGCTCCAGGCGGCCGTGGTCGCGCTTGACAACGCGCGGATCGGCGCTGGCGACCTGCGGGCGATCGGCGTCACCAACCAGCGGGAGACCGCGGTGCTGTGGGACCGCCGCACCGGCCGGCCCGTGCATCGCGCGATCGTCTGGCAGGACGGCCGCACGGCCGAGGCCTGCCGGGCGCTGCCCGCGGAGCTGCTGCGCGAGCGCACCGGCCTGATGCCCAGCCCCTACTTCTCGGCCACGAAGGTGCGCTGGCTGCTCGACCACGCCGGCCGCGACCCGGCCGAGCTCATGTTCGGGACGGTCGACAGCTGGCTCGTCTGGCGGCTGACCGGCGGCGCCGAGCATCTGACCGACCGCACGAACGCCTCGCGCACGCTGCTCTGCGGCCTGGCCTCGCTGGAGTGGGACGACGAGCTGCTCGACCTGTTCGGCGTGCCCCACGAGGTGCTGCCGCGGATCGTGCCCTCGACCGGCGTGGTCGCCGAGGCGACGCTGCTTGGCGCGACCGTCCCGGTGGCCGGGATCGCCGGCGACCAGCAGGCGGCGCTCGCCGGGCAGGCGTGCTTCGCACCGGGCGACGCCAAGGTCACCTACGGCACGGGCAGCTTCCTGCTGGTGCATGACGGCGATCGCCCGGGGGCACCGCCCGACGGCCTGCTGCGCAGCGCCGCGGCGCCTGCCGGCTATGCGCTGGAGGGCTCGGTGTTCGTCGCCGGGGCGGCCGCGCAGTGGCTGCGCGACGGGCTCGGGCTGCTCGCGTCGGCCGCCGACGCGGAGGACCTCGCGCGATCGCTGGCCGGCAACGACGGCGTCTACTTCGTGCCGGCGCTGACCGGCTTGGGCGCGCCGCACTGGGATCCGCAGGCCCGCGGACTGGTGTGCGGGCTCGACCGGGGCACCGGCCGCGCACACCTGGTGCGGGCGGCGCTGGAGGCGATCGCCTACCAAGTCCGCGACGTGGTCGCCGCGGTGCCGGGCGGGGTCGGGCGGCTGCGGGCCGACGGCGGCGCGGCCGCGAACGGGTTCCTCATGCAGTTCCAGGCGGACGTGCTGGGACAGCCGGTCGAGGTCGCGTCCGGCGTCGAGATGACGGCGCTGGGCGCGGCGGCGCTGGCAGGTCTCGGCACCGGCGTCTGGCGCGACACCGCCGAGGTCGCGGCCGTGTGGCGCCCGAGCGCGCGGTACGAGCCTCGGATAGCGCCGAGCGAGCGCGAAGCGCTGCTCGAAGGCTGGCGCTCGGCGCTCGCTCGGACGCTGTTGACCAGCTAGAAGCGGCGGCGGCCGCCGCGGCGGCGCGACGAGTAGACGAGGCGCGGCGGGGCGGTCTTCATCCCCTCCTGCTCGAACTCGTCCTTCAGCTCGAGGCGGGCGGCGATGCGGCTGACGTCCGCCTGCTGCTCCTGCGTGACCAGCGTGATGCCGGTGCCGGTGCGGCCCGCGCGGCCGGTGCGGCCGACGCGGTGGACGTAGCCCTTGTTGTCCTCGGGTGGGTCGTAGTTGATGACGTGCGTGATGCCGTCCAGGTCGAGGCCGCGGGCGGCGACGTCGGTCGCGACCAGCGTTCCGACCTTCCCGTTGTCGAACCGCTTCAGCGCCTGCTCGCGCTGCGCCTGCGTCAGGTCGCCGTGGATGGCGGCGGCCGGGAGGCCGCGACGCTCGAGCTTCTGTGCCAGCCGTGCGGCGCCGCGCTTGGTGCGGACGAACACCAGCGTTGGGCCGTCGGCGATCTTCAGGAGGTCGACCAGGGTGTCCAGCTTGCCGTCGTCGGTGACGGGGACGAACCGGTGGTCGACCTGCTCGACCGTCTCGGTCGGCGACTCGGTCTCGTGGCGGCAGGCGTGGTCGGTGTAGGCGCGGGCCAGGATGCCCACCTCACCGTCCAGGGTGGCCGAGAAGAACATGGTCTGGCGGCTGGTCGGTAGCCAGCGGATGATCCGGTCGACCTGCGGCTTGAACCCCATGTCGAGCATCCGGTCGGCCTCGTCGAGGACGAGCATCTTGACCTTCTCCAGGCTGATCATGCGCTGCTGGACGATGTCGGTCAGGCGGCCGGGCGTAGCCACGACGATGTGGGCGGCCTTGGCGGCCTTCGACTGCGTGCGCGTGCTGACGCCGCCGTAGACCGAGGCGACGCTCAGGCCGCGGGCCGGGGCGATGCTGGCGAACTCGGCGGTCACCTGGACGGCGAGCTCGCGGGTCGGCACCAGCACCAGCGCGGACGGCCGCGGATCATCTGCGGACAGCCGGTCGACGATCGGCAGCGCGAACGCCAGCGTCTTGCCGGATCCGGTGGGGGACTTCGCCAGGATGTCGAGGCCGGCGATGGCGTCCCTCAGGACGAGCGCCTGGATCTCGAACGGCGCGTGGATGTCGCGCCTGGCGAGTGCCTGGGAAACGGGCTCGGACAGGCCGAGCTCATGGAACGACGGTTCGGACACGTGGTCTCCTTATCGGTACGAGAGAGGCTCAGCCTGACCCGTAACCCGATAGACGAACCGGCGAAAAGCGAAAACCTCACGGGGCGAAACACTCGCCCGTACACCCAATCCTAGCAGGGGGCGAAGATGGCTAACCGCGGATGCGCTCGTGCGAGGGGTCGTAGAGCACGTCCTGAACCAGCCGCGCGGGCACCAGTTCGCCCAGCACCTCGACCTCGTAGTCGCCGGCCGCCGCGGCCGCCGGCAGGTACGCGTAGGCGATGTTGCCCTTGACCGTGAAGCCGTAGGCACAGCTGCGAACGCGGCTCACCACCTCGCCGCCCGCGTGGACGGCCTCTCCGCCGTACAGGCAGCGGTACTCCTCGCCGCCGACCAGCAGCGTCTGCAGCCGCCGCGTCGGCTCGGTCGCCGCGGCCAGCGCCTCGCGGCCGTTGAAGTCGCCCTTGTCCAGCGCGACGCAGAACCCGAGCCCCGCCTCGTACGGGGTGTCGCCGGCCGTCAGGTCGGTGCCCATGTAGCGATAGCCCTTCTCCATCCGCAGCGACTCGAGCACGCGGTAGCCGCCGGCCGCGACCGCGTGCTGTGCGCCGGCCGCCATCAGCCGGTCCCACACCTGGACGGCGTCGCCCGGCTCTGCGTACAGCTCGAAGCCCAGCTCGCCGACGTACGTGATGCGCTGCACCAGCACGCTCGCCGGGCCGATGCCGATCGTCCGCGCGGTGCGAAAGCGGATCGCCTCGGCGGACACGTCGTCGTGGCTGACCGCCTGCAGGATGTCGCGCGAGCGCGGGCCCCAGATGCCGATCACCGCCAGCTCCTCGCTGCACTCGCGGATCGTGACGTCGCCTTCACGGCGGGCGTTCATCCGTAGCCATCCCGCGTCGGAGTCGACCACGCCGGCGCCGGTGACCACGCGGAACCGCTCCTCCGCCAGCCGGGTGACCGTGACGTCGGCCACGATGCCGCCCCGGTGGTTCGCCCACTGGGTGTAGATCACGCTGCCCGGCGGCCGGTCGATGCGGTTGACCGACACGCGCTCCAGCAGCGCCAGCGCGCCCGGCCCGGAAACGTCGATCTTGCCGAACGAGGTCATGTCGATCATCCCCGCCCGCTCCCGGAACGCCCGGTGCTCCTCGGCCACCCGGTCGAGCTCCGGCGGGCGGTGCCAGCCGTACGCCCGCTGATCCTCGCCCGCTCGGCGCCAGGCCATTCCCGGGCGCAGGTGGTCGGGGCGCTCCCAGCCGTTCTTCGACGCGAACACCGCGCCCAGGTCCTGCATCCGCCCGTGCAGCGGGCTCAGCCGGTTGGGGCGGCCCCAGATGTCGGCGTCCAGCGGGTAGCGCAGCCGGTAGTAGTAGCGGTAGACCTCGCGCCCGGCCGCCTCGACCTGCCGGGGGTTGCGGTAGGCGGCGCCGAACCGCCACGCGCGCATGCCGTGTGTGTCCAGCTCGGTCTCGCCCGAGATCATCCACTCGGCGATGGTCTTGCCGATCCCGCCGGCGCCGCCGAAGCCGTTCAGCGAGAGCCCGGCGGCCAGCCAGAACCCGGGGACGCCCGGCATCGGCCCCAGCAGCGGGTTGCCGTCCGGGGTCATGGCGTCGGGATGGCACTCGAGCGTGACCATGCCGGCGTCCTCGAGGAAGGGGAAGCGGCGCGCCGCGCCGGCCCACAGCCGCGCGAACCGCTGCTCGTCGGCCGGCAGGTTCGCGGACGAGTGGCTCCAGGGCACGCCGTCGACCCAGCGCGCGACCGGGTCGGGCTCGTACCCGCCGAACAGCACGCCGCCCGCCTCGGAGCGGCCATAGACGAGATTGTCCGTGTCGCGGAAGCAGGGCATGTCACGCGGCAGTTCGTGGCCGGGCACCGCCATCAGCGCGATGTGCTGGTGGTCGACCGGCACCGACGGCGTGAACGCGCCGACCATCGCCGACACCTGCGGGGCCCAGATGCCGCACGCGTTGACCACGTGCTCGGTCTCGATCCGGCCGCGGTCGGTGAGGACGGCCGCCACGGCGCCGCGGTCGTCCAGTTCGATGCCGGTGACCAGCGTCGAGGTCGCGATCGTGGCGCCCAGACTGCGGGCCGCGTCGGCCAGCGTGTGGGTCGCGGTGTGCGGGTCGACGCAGCCGTCCTCGGCGATCCAGACGCCGCCGTAGAGCGACTCCGCGCTCGCCGCCGGCAGCACCTCGAGCGCCTGTTCCGGGCCGAGCACCTCGACGTCGAGGCCAATGCCGCGCGCGCGGCTGGCGCCCCGCCGCAGCTCCGCCAGGCTCTCCTCGCTGGAGGCGATGCGCAGGCTGCCGAAGGTGTCAAACACGCCCAGCTCGCGGTACAGCTCCACGCTGTAGCGGCGGAAGCGCATCATCGTCGGCGACGGGTTGAACTGGGTGACGAGGCCCGCGGCGTGGCAGGTCGAGCCGCTGGTCAGCTGGCCCTTCTCGACCAGCAGCACGTCGCGCCAGCCGGCCTTCGCCAGGTGGTAGGCGACGCTGCAGCCGGTGATCCCGCCGCCGATCACGACCACCTGCGCACGATCCGGAGAACTGGTCTGTACCACCTTCGAGATCGTGACTATAGTGGTCGCCCCACGACCCCCCGCAAGGAGGACGGATGTCAGCCGAAGCCGCGATCGACGAGCTGCTCGACCTCGTCCCCGAGCTGCGCGGACACCGTACCGTGACCGAGCTGGTCGGCGGTCTCACCAACACCAACTACAAGGTGGTCACCGCAGCCGGCGCGTTCGTCGTGCGGGTGTCGTCGAAGGACGCCGGCATGCTCGCCATCGATCGCGAGAACGAGTACCTGAACTCCGTGGCCGCGGCCGACGCCGGGGTCGGAGCGCCCGTGATCGGCTATCTGCCGGAGCGCTCGCTGCTGGTGCTCGGGTTCATCGAGGGCGAGACCCAGAGCGCCGAGGATCTGCGCCGGGGCGACAAGCTGGCGATGGCCGCGGACGCCTGCCGCAGGCTGCACGGCGCCCGCCGCTTTCGCGACGACTTCAACATGTTCGACATCCAGCGGCGGTACCTGTCGCTCGTCCAGGAGCGGGGCTTCCGGCTGCCCGACCGCTACCTGGAGTTCGAGCCGAAGGTGCGCGAGATGGAGCGGGCGATGGCCGTCCGCGACGAGGGCACGGTGCCCTGCAACAACGACCTGCTGGCCGAGAACTTCATCGACACCGGCGGCTCGTTCACGCTGATCGACTACGAGTACTCGGGCAACAACGACGCCTGTTTCGAGCTGGGCAACGTGTGGAGCGAGTCGAACCTCTCGCTCGACCAGCTGGAGGAGCTGATCGGCCACTACTACGGAGCGCCGCTGTGCAACAAGGTTGCGCGGGCGCGGCTGTGGGGCCTGATGTCGAAGTACGGATGGACGCTGTGGGCGTCGATCCAGGACGGCGTGTCCGACATCGACTTCGACTTCTGGGAGTGGGGCATGGAGAAGTACGATCGCGCCCTGCTCGAGTTCGACGGACCCGACTTCGACCGGCTGCTGGAGGACGTCCAGCGCAGCGACTGAGGGCGAGGGACGACCCCGGGCTGCCTCCAAACCCGGGGCCGATCTTTGTGCCCGCCTCGAACCTGGCTTGAGACTACGGCGACCGGGAGGGCGTTCGCCCCGGGAGTTTTCCCAGTCCTCGGTACAGTCCCGCCTGACATGCCGCCAGACCCGATTCGCCGCATCGACGTCTTCGGCCACGAGCTGCGCTACGCGCACGGCACGTACGTGATGTCCGGCGGCCGCGCCGCCGAGTCGCAGTCGTCGACGCTGGTGCGGGTGACCACCGCCGCCGGCGTCGAGGGCTGGGGCGAGTCGTGCCCGCTGGGAACCACCTACCTGCCGGCGTTCGCCGAAGGTGGGCGGGCCGCGATCCGCGAGATGGCGCCGTCGCTGCTCGGCGTCGATGCCACCAACCTGGCCGCCGTGGGCGCGGCGATGGACGGCGCGCTGATGGGCCACGCGTACGCCAAGAGCCCGATCGACGTCGCCTGCTGGGACATCCTGGGCAAGATCTCCGGTCAGCCGGTGTGCAATCTGCTGGGCGGACGCCTGAACGAGTCGTTCCAGCTCTACGAGGCGGTGCCGCTGGCTGCGCCGCAGGAGATGGCCTCCTACGTCACCGAGCGCCGGGTGGCCGGCATCCGCCACTTCCAGCTCAAGGTCGGCAACCAGCCGCGCGCCGACGCCGAGCGCGTCGAGGCCGTGCTCCGTGTGGCAACGGAGGACGACCTGCTGGTCGCCGACGCCAACGGCGGCTGGCGGTTCCAGGACGCGGTGGTCGCCGCGCGGCTGCTGGGCGAGCTGGGCGGCGTCCATCTCGAGCAGCCGTGCGCCACGCTGGCCGAGTGCAGGAGGATTCGCGCGCTGACCGACCTGCCGATGGTGCTCGACGAGTGCGTCTCCGATCCGGCGTCGCTGATCGAGGCGGCCGACGCGGGCGCCGGCGCGATCAACCTCAAGATCGGCAAGGTCGGCGGCCTGTCGCGCGCCCGCGTGATGCGCGATTTGGCCGTGTCGCTGGGCGTCGCATTGACGGTCGAGGACACCTGGGGCGGCGACGTGACGACGGCGGCGGTGGCGCACCTGGCCGCGTCGGTGCCGCCGCGCTCGCTGTTCACCGTGTCGTTCTTCAACGACTGGACGGCCGAGCACGTCGCCGGGTATGCGCCGCGCTCGCAGAACGGGCAGGGCGCCGCGCCGGACGGCCCGGGCCTGGGGATCGAGGTCGACGCCTCGATGCTCGGCGAGCCGCTCTTCTCGGTGGCGTAGCCGTGCGATCATGCGCCGCATGGACGAGTACGCGAAGGTCAACCGCGAGTTCTGGGACGAGCGCGTCCCGGCCCACGCTGCCTCACCCGACTACGGCGTCGCCCGCTTCGCCGAGGATCCTGCGTTCCTCAGCGAGGTCGTCCGGTTCGACATGCCGCGGCTGGGCGACCTGACCGGTCTCGAGGGCGTCCACCTCCAGTGCCACATCGGCACCGACACCGTGTCGCTCACCCGCCTGGGCGCCCGGATGACCGGGTTGGACATCTCGCTGCCAGCCCTGGCGGAGGCACGCGCGCTGGCCGAGGCCGCGGGTGCGGACGCGACGTTCGTCGAGTCGGAGGTCTACTCGGCCGTCGAGGCGCTGGGCGCCGGGCGGTTCGACCTCGTCTACACCGGCGTCGGCGCCCTCTGCTGGCTGCCAGACATCCGCCGCTGGGCGGGGGTTGTCGCCGAGCTGCTGCGGCCGGGCGGCCGATTGCACATCCGGGAGGGCCATCCCGTGCTCTGGTCGCTGGCCGACGGGCGCGAGGACAAGCTGCTTGCGATCGAGCACCCGTACTTCGAGACCGCGGATGCCATCGTCTGGGACGAGGGCGACGAGGGGACGACCTACGTCGAGACGGACGTGGTCTTCTCGAAAAACGTCACCCACGAGTGGAATCACGGGCTCGGCCAGATCGTCACCGCGCTGTTGGACGCCGGCATGGAGCTGACGCTGCTCGAGGAGCACGACACCGTGCCATGGGAGGCGCTGCCCGGACAGATGGCCGACACCGGCGGCGGCGAGTGGCGCGTGGCCGACCGGCCCGAGCGCCTGCCCCACACCTACACGATTCAGGCGCGGAAGCGCTAGACGATCGCGCGCTCGCGCCGCGTCTCGGCGCGGCCGAACCGTGAGGCCGAGAGCGGGCTGACGTCGACGAAGGGCGCGCGGCCGAGCACCAGGTCGCGCAGGATCTCTCCGACCGCCGGGCTCTGGAGGAAGCCGTGCCCCGAGAAGCCGGTGCCGTAGACGAACCCGTCGACCTCCTCGGCGCGGCCGATCAGCGCGTTGTGGTCGGGGCTGACCTCGTAGAAGCCGGTCCAGCCTCCGGCGACGCCCATCTCCAGCATCGCCGGGGCGCGCCGCTCCATCACCTCGCCCACCCGCTCCAGCCAGTCGTCGCGCATCCGCTGGTCGAACCCCGGCGGCTGGTCGGGGTCGGCCATGCCGAACAGCAGGCCCGGCCCCTCCGGATGGAAGTAGAAGCCGGTCGAGAAGTCCACCGTCATCGGCAGGCCGGGGGGCAGGTCGGGCACCGGCTCCGTGTACCAGACCGGGCGCAGCACGGGGGTGACGGGCAGGTCGACGCCTGCCATCGCGGCGACCTCGCGCGACCACGCGCCGGCCGTGCAGACCACGGTGTCGGTCTCGACAACGCCATCGTCCGTGATCAGCCCGGTGACCCGGCCGGCGGCGGTGCGGATTCCGGTCACCCCGACGCCGGTACGGATGACGGCGCCGCGCGCCCGTGCGCCGGATGCGTAGCCCTGGACGACCGACTCCGGGCTGGCGTGGCCGTCCAGCGCGCAGTACGTCGCGCCCAGCACGTCGTCAACGGAGACGATCGGCGAGCGCTCGCGGGCCTGCTCCGGTGATAGCCACTCGGTCGGCACGCCGTTTGCGCGCTGCAGCTCGGCGGTGCGCTGGAACAGCTCGACGTCGCTTTCGTCCGTGAGCAGGAAGAGGTAGCCGTCCTGATGCAGCCCGATGTCCCAGCCCGGCCGCTCCGCGAAGGACTCGAACGCGGCGATCGAGCGCAGCGCGATGGCGATGTTCAGCTCGTCGGAGAACTGGGCGCGGAAGCCGCCGGCGGCCCGCACCGTCGAGCCGCTGCCCAGCTCGGCCTGCTCCAGCAGCAGGACGTCGGAGACGCCCGCCTCGGCCAGGTGGAACGCGGCGCTGGTGCCGACGACGCCGCCGCCGACGATCACCACCGATGCGCGGTCGTCCCCCATGCGCGAGAAATGCTAGACGGGCAGCCGGGTGCCCGTCCCGGCCGCCTGGGCGGCGCGATACACCACATCGGCGAACGCCGCGTCAAGCGAGCCGACGCCCAGGTTGCAGCAGACCACCAGGTCGCTCTCCAGCCCGTCGCGGGCGGCCTCGCCGACCGAGCCGTGCGGCTCCGCCCAGCCGGTGAAGTGGCCCTGCTCCTGGTACGAGCGGTACTGCGGCACGTCGTCCACCGCGAACAGCCCCGCGGCCGCGACCACGTCGCTGCGCACCAGGGCGTCGAAGTCGATCGGCAGCACCAGCGCCCGCTCGCCCAGCCATCCGCGCTCGACCACTGGACGGGGGTCGTCGACGATCGGGCCGGCGGTGATGACCACGCCGGCGCCTTCGACCGCGTCGCCCGGTGTGGCGCACGCGGTGACGGCGGCGCCGTCGAGCCGCGCCGGGTCGACGTCGTAGGCCGCCACCTCGGCGTCCGGGTTGAGCGCCCGCAGCACCTCCAGGTGGAACCGGCCCTGCTCGCCGAACCCCAGGATCGCGGCCCGCGACCAGCCGACCGGCGCCCAGCGCCGCACGCAGGCGCCGCTCGCCGCCGCCGTGCGCACGGCGGTGATCTCGGCGGCGTCCATCATGCACAGCGGCAGACCGGTCGCCGCGTCGTTCAGCACCAGCAGCCCGGTGATGTACGGCAGGCCGAGCCCTTTGTTGGCGGGGTAGCCGGACACCCACTTGACGGCCGCCACATCGCGGTCGCGGAGGTACGCCGGCATCGCGTGGATGAACGAGTCGGGGCGGGGGTGCACGCCGGGCTTGGGCGGCAGCTCGACGCGGCCGTCGGCCATCGCGGCGTAGGTCTCGTCGACCAGGTCGACCATCTCCGTCCAGCCGGGCAGCAGACCGCGCACCTCGGCGCGCGTCAGGTAGGTGAGATCACCCATCGCGGCTCACCCTAGCGGCCCTTGCCGGGGCGGAGCGGTAGGCTCTCGCCATGTCGACGGTGCACCGCTCGGTCACCCCGCGCACCTGGTGCGACCTGCTCGACGGGCGCGACCTGGCGCCGCTCCCTTCCGCCGACCCGTGCCCGGTGGACGTCGCCATGTTCCGTTTCCCCGGGCTGCCCGAGCGGCTGGCGCTGCCGCCGCTGGACGCGCACTACATCTCGTTCACGCTGGCCGGCGCCCTGGACATCGAGCGCGACCTCGGGCGGGACGTCGAGCGCGCCCGCTTCCGGCCCGGGATGTCGCTGATCCTGCCCGCCGGCCGGGAGAACGCGTGGCGCTGGAACGGGGCAACCGACGAGCTGCACCTCTACGTTTCGCCGTCCTGGCTGGGCGAGGTCGGTGCCACGATCGGGGTCGCCGCGCCGGCGCCGGTCGAGCGCTTCGCGTTCGAGGATCCGCTGCTGCGCTCGCTCGCGCATGCGCTGCTCGACGAGCGGCGTGCGGGCGGCGTCGGCGGGCGCCTGTTCCGGCAGGCCCTGGCCGAGACGATCGCGCTGCGGCTGCTGCGCGAGCACTGCACCGTGCTGGCCGCGCCCCCGGTGCGCGCCGGTCTGGCGCCGTCGCAGCTGCGGCGGGTGCGCGACGTGGTCGAGCAGCGGCTCGATCGCGACCTGTCGCTGGAGGACCTGGCCGCGGCGGCCGGGCTGTCTCGCGCCCACTTCGCGCGCTCGTTCCGCGTCGCCACGGGCCAGACGCCGTACGCGTACCTGCGCGAGCGGCGCGTCGCCCGGGCGCGCGACCTGCTGGCCGGCTCGGCCCGCCCGGTGGTCGAGATCGCCGGGCTGACCGGCTTCCGGTCGCAGAGCCACCTCGGCAGGGTGTTCAAGAACGCCACCGGACTGACGCCGGCCGAATACCGCCGCCACGTTCGCGGCTGAGCCGCAGCACGCAGATGCCAGGCGCGGCACCGGCGTGCCATCGCGGCCCGCGTCGCCGCGCGAGCATCCGGTCATGGACTTCGAGCCGAAGATGTGGGGCGACGTCGAGTTCGACGGCCTGGGGTACGAGTTCGACCCGGTCTGGTTTCTGACCGACGAGGACCGTGCCCTTGAGAAGGAGATCATCGACGCCTGCCAGCGGGTGATCCGGCCGCTGGCGATCGAGGCCGACAGGACGGGCGAGTACCCACGGGCCAGCGTCGACGAGCTCGGCCGGCTGCGGCTGCTGGCGATGATCGCCCCCGAGGACTACGGCTGCCGCGCGTCCAGCCACACCCAGGTGCTGATGGCGACCGAGGCGATCGCCCGCTACGGCTGCCCGTCGACGGCGATCATCTTCATGATGCACCTGGTGGCGGTGGCCGGCCTGGTGTTCCGTGCGCATGGCAACCCGGAGATCGAGTCGCTGCTGCGGCGGATGGACCCCGAGGCGCTGATCGGCACCGCGTCGTACACCGACCCCGAGACCGGCGGCCACTTCTGGTACCCCAAGACGTCGGGCGCCGAGCGCGTCGCCGATGGCTGGCACGTGCGTAAGACGGCGGCCTTCACCACCTCCAGCGGCTTCGCCGACTGGTACCTGACCCAGACCACGAGCCCCGACTTCGCCGGTGACTACGCCGACCTCAGTGTGTTCCTGCTGTATCCCGACGAGGTGCAGGGCAACCCCGGCACCTGGGATGCGATGGGGATGCACGCGAACCAGTCGGCCCCGGTCGAGATCGACGCCGTGATCCCGGAGGACCGGATTGTCGGCTGGCCGGGCGACGGCGCGCGGTCGAACGACGAGGCGATCGACCCGCTGGCGTTCCTCCAGTACGCCGGCGCCTACAACGGCGTCGCGATGGCCTGCCTGGACGTCGCCCGCCGCCACGCGCTGCGCCGGGCGCACGCCCAGTACGGCCGCCGGATCGCCGACTACGCGACGTCGCAGGACGCGTACGGCCGCGCGCTGTGCGAGGCGCAGGCATCGCGGCTGTTCGCCTACGGCCTGGCCAAGGCGCTGGACGATGCCACGGACGGCGGCGACTGGACGATGTACCGCAGCAACCCCGACGCGGCGCCGCGCGCCGCGTTCACGTCGTGGGGCCTGGAGGCCAAGGTGCTGGCGGCCGGCCTCGCCAGCCGGGTGTCCGACTCGATGCTCCACCTGTGCGGTGGCCGCGGCTACACGCGGGCGGCCGAGATCGAGCGGCTGGTGCGCGACGCCAAGGCCGGCTGGGTGATGGCGCCGTCGAACGAGGTCTCGCAGCAGATCGTCGGCCGCTGGGCGCTGCTCGGATCCGACGCGGTCGACTGGTGGAACCAGAAGGTCGACGAGCGGGCGCTGCGCAACGAGCTCGGCAAGCTGAACGACGAGGAGAAGCGGCGGCTGGTGGACGAGCTCTCGGGCGAGCTCGCCGAGGCCGGCGCCTGACCCCAGGAGGATCGATGGAGATAAGCCTGCCACCCCGATCGGACGACGTCACCTACGACCCGCCGGTGCTCGGCCACCTGGGGATGAAGCCGGAGCTGGTCGTCCGCGAACCGACGGACGAGCGGGTGTGGGTCGAGATCGAGCCCAA
>Ga0247826_10000066_pt1 | contig 13751 bp, 13 predicted proteins | sample 12C_Control_Day1_FD_200152 | JGI IMG/M metagenome (GOLD analysis project Ga0247826, IMG submission 200152) | Soil microbial communities from agricultural site in Penn Yan, New York, United States - 12C_Control_Day1 | ecosystem: Environmental > Terrestrial > Soil > Agricultural land | place... | reverse complement strand
ACGCTGCTCGAGGCCAAGGCCAGCGGCGCCCGGACGGCCGGCACCTGATCCGGATCGAGCGGGGTCACCCGCCCCAGCTTGCGGGACAGGTGGGCGACGGCGTCGGCCCACAGCCGGTCGGTCGAGGCGAGTGCATCCTCGCTGAAGATGGCCGCGTTCACGGCCGGGAAGCCTACGGCAGCGGACCGGGCCGGCGGCGCAGTCGCGGCGTGCTGTGACGGGCGCCGTGACGGGTTTGGATCGAAACATGCACGGGCCGTGTCTGGAGCCGTGACGACGGACCGGTCCACGATGCGGAACGACCCCCCTCGCTCCGTCTCCGACACCCGAAAGGATCCCGATGCGACGACCCTGGCGCCTGCTCCTGGCAGGCCTCCCCGCTGCTGCCTCCACGCTCGCGCTCTGTGCCGGCACGGCAATGGCGGGCACCTACAGTGTCACCGCCGACACCGCCCGCGACATCGCCGGCTGGACGTTCAATCCCGCCGACGGCATCTTCGGCTGCTCCCGGCTGGGGGCGACCGGCGGCCCCTGCAACGCCGCCGACGTGCCGCGGCCGTCGCCGCTTCGGATCTTCCTGTCGGGCCCCGTCGCGGCCGACGCGTACGGCGCCTGGCGCTGGGAGACTCCGCCCGGCGTGACCATCCTGGCCGGGTCGATGCACCTCAGCTACCGGACGACCCCGAACTCGCGGGTGCAACTGCGGGCCGCGCTGCACAACGAGGACATCAGCAAGCAGCCGGTGCTGCGCTCGGCGGACGACGACGGGTCGGCGACCTGGCCGGTGCCCGCGGGCAAGGAGCGGTTCACGGTGCAGCTGCGGAGCATCGACGGCAAGTCGTACGGGGACAAGTGGCAGAACTCCGTCGCCATCGACTCGCTGTCGCTGACGCTGCGCGACGACGATGCGCCGACCGCCGAGCTGTCGGGGCCGCTGGCCGCCGGCAGGTGGGAGAGCGGGTCGCAGCCGGTGTGCCTGACCGTCTCGGCGGCCGACGCAGGCTCCGGCGTCGCCTCTGCCCGGCTGCTGGACGACCGCGGGACCGAGGTCGCCTCCGACACCGTGCCCGCCGGGACGGCGCTGCATCCCGGAGCGGTGGCGTACGCCGGCGACCTGTGCGTGAACCCGTCGGCCTACGCGGACGGGGAGCACGCGATGACGGTCGTCGTGCGCGACGTGGCCGGCGAATCCGCCTACGTGCCGTTCAGCCTCCGGGTCGACCGCTCGGCGCCCGCCGCGCTGGCCATGATTCCGGCCGACCGCACGCAGGACCGGCGGACGCCGGTCTCGTTCTCGGTCGACGCCGGGCCGAGCGGGCTGGCCAGCCTGACCGCCTCAGTGGACGACCTGCCGATGGCGGTCAGCGGTGCCAGTGCGACGTTCGCGCCTACCGCCGACCTGTCCTACGGCCAGCACACCGTCACCTGGCGAGCCGTCGACAACGCGGGCAACTCGCGCGACGGGTTCTGGACGTTCCGGGTCGTGGACGCCGCGGCGCCGGTGCTGTCGGATGCCGCGCCGGCGGCCGGCTCCGCGTCGGAGCTGCGCCGGCCGCAGATCGCGTTCACGCTGACCGACGTGGGGACGGGGATCGATCCGCTGACCCTGCGTGTGCTGCTCGACGGCATCGACGTCGCGCCGGCCGGTGGGTTCGACGGGACGCGGTTCACCTATGTCCCGGCGTCCGATCTGGCGTTCGGCTCCCACGAGCTGCGCGTGCTCGCCGCCGACCGGTCGGGCAACCCGCTGGCGCCGACCGCCTGGACGTTCCGGGTGGCCGACGTCACCGCCCCGACGCTGGGCGACCCTCGGCCGGACGCCGGATCATCGTCGTCCGACCGCACGCCCACGATCTCGGTGGCCGCCTTCGACGCCGGTACAGGTGTCGACCCGGCGACGGTCTCGGTGACGCTCGACGGCAGGGACATCAGCCGGCTGGGCACGTTCTCCGGCGGCCGCTTCACCTACCAGCCGCAGGAGCTGCTGGGGCTGGGCGACCACGTGGTCGTCGCCCGGGTCTCCGACCGGGCCGGCAACCCGGCGGCGCCGTTCGAGTGGCACTTCGGCGCGCGCGACGAGACGGCGCCGACCATCGACGGCCGGCTCCCGGCGCCGGGCGCGACCGTGCCCGGCGCCGCGGTGATCGGGTTCGACGTGGCCGACGCCGGCTCCGGCATCGATGCGACAACCCTGCGGGTGGCCGTGGACGCATCGGACGTGACCGGGTGGGGGACGTTCGACGGCTCCCGGTTCCGTTACGCGCCGGGCAACCTCGGCGCGGGCGTCCACACGATCGCGGTGACCGTCGCCGACCGCTCGGGCAACCTCGCCGGCCCGGTGATGTGGCAGTTCGCCGTCGCCAGCCCGGCGAGCGTCCACCTGGATGTGGCGTCCGGGCCGACGCAGCTGGTGTTCGGCCGGTCGGGCACGATCGTGCTCGACGCGACGGCCGGCGGCCAGCCGCTGGCCGGCACGCGGGTGCTGGTCTCCAGCCGGCCAGCGGGGAACCCGGCGTTCGGCCCCGCGAGGGTGCTGATCACCGGCGCCGACGGGCACGTCCGCTGGACGGTGTCGCCCGGCCGGTCGGCGACCTTTCGGGCGGAGCTGGCGGACCAGCCGAGCGCCGCGGTGCAGCGCACGATCGGCGTCCACCGCCGGGTGACCATCGCCGCCGACCACGTCGCGGTGCGGCGCGGCCTTCCGGTGCGGCTGTCCGGCTCGGTCGGGCCGTCGGCGCCGGCCGCCCGGGTCACCGTGCAGCTGCTCACCTCGCGCGGCTGGACGCCGGTCGCCTCGCCGCGGCTGGGCTCGCGATCCGGCTACTCGGCGACGGTCGTCCCGCGGCTCCCCGGGCGCTACCTGCTGCGGGTCGTCGCGCCCGCGACAGCGGTCAACCTGGGCGGCACCAGCCGCACCGTGGTGGTCGTCGTCCGGTGACCGCGCGCAGCCCCCGGCCGGCATCCTGCGCGGGTGCCGGCCGGGGGCTGCCCCGGGGGCCGGCGGATAGAATCCGTCGTGTGCGGAGCGCCGACGACCACGCCATCATCCTGACCGTCGGCGACGAGATCACGTCCGGCGACATCGCCAACACCAATGGCCGCTGGCTCGCGGCGCGGCTCGCCGTGTTGGGACTGCCGGTGCGGATGCTGGCCGCAGTCCCCGACGATGTGGAGGAGATCGCCGGCTTCGTTCGTGAGCGCCGCACGCAGTGCCGGTGGCTGATCGTCACCGGCGGCCTCGGCGGCACCCCCGACGACGTGACGCGGGAGGGGGTCGCGACGGCCTTCGGCGTCGGCCTGGAGGCACATGCAGCCTCGCTGGCGGCGCTGCGCGGGCGGTTCCCCGAGCACACCCACGACTACGTCGAGCGGTTCGCGATGCTCCCGGCCGGCGCCCAGCCGGTCGACAACCCGCTGGGTGGGGCGCCCGGCTTCCGGCTCGAGAACGTGGTGGTGCTGGCCGGCGTACCGGCCGAGATGGAGGCGACGTTCGGCGTGGCGGAGCGCACGGTGCTCGGCGGCGGGGCGCGGCCGATCCGCGCCGTCCGGCTGAGCTACCGGACGACCGAATCGCAGATCGTGGCCGTGCTGGAGCGGGCGATGGACGAGCACCCCGCGGTCGCGGTCGGCAGCTATCCCCAGTTCGACGGCGGCGTGCGCCGGGTCGACATCGTGCTCAAGTCGGCCGACCCGAACGCGCTCGACGCCGCAGCAGCCTGGATGGGCGAGGAGCTGGGCCAGGTGCTGTCGGCTCCGTGACCTCCGCGCTCAGCCTCGACACACTGAATCCGCAGCAGCGGGAGGCCGTTCTCCATACGGAGGGGCCGCTGCTGGTGGTCGCCGGCGCGGGCTCTGGCAAGACGCGGGTGCTGACGCACCGCGTCGCCCACCTGATCGCCGAGGGCCGGGCGGAACCGTACGAGATCCTCGCCATCACGTTCACCAACCGGGCGGCGACCGAGATGAAGGAGCGCGTCCAGCAGCTGGTTGGCGGCCACATCGCGGCCCGCATGTGGGTGATGACGTTTCACTCGGCGTGCGGCCGCATGCTGCGCCGTGACGCGGAGCTGATCGGCTACCGCCCGAGCTTCACGATCTACGACCAGGCCGACCAGGTGCGGCTAGTGCGCAACATCCTCGAGGAGCAGGGCAAGGATCCCAAGCGGTTCACGCCGCGCTCGATCCACTCCGCGATCTCCCGCGCCAAGGACCGGCTGCTGACGCCGGAACTGTACTCGGAGACGATCGGCGGCTTCTTCGAGCAGACCGTGGCCGAGGTCTACGACGACTACGAGCGCCGGCTGCAGGCCGCCAACGCCATGGACTTCGACGACATGATCATGAAGACGGTGGGCCTGCTGGAGGCGTTCCCGGACGTCCGCCGGCACTGGCAGCGGGGATTCCGCTACGTGATGGTCGACGAGTACCAGGACACCAACCATGCCCAGTTCCGGCTGGTCTCGCTGCTCTCGGCCGGGCACCGCAACCTGGCCGTCGTCGGCGACCAGGACCAGTCGATCTACGCGTTCCGTGGGGCGGACATCCGCAACATCTCCGAGTTCGACCAGGACTTCCCCGACGCCTACGTGGTGCGCCTTGAGCAGAACTACCGCTCGACCCAGACGATCCTCGACTCCGCGAACGCGGTGATCGCGCACAACCGGGGGCGGGCGCCCAAGCAGCTGTGGTCGGATCTGGGATCCGGCGACCCGGTGCGGGTGATCGAGGCCGAGGACGAGCACGCGGAGGCCCGGTTCGTTGCCGGCGCCATTCAGGATGCGATGGACGGCGGCATGTCGGCGGCCGACGTCGCCGTCTTCTACCGGATGAACGCGCAGTCCCGGGTGCTCGAGGACCTGCTGACCCGCCAGGGCGTGGACTACCGGGTGATCGGCGGCCCGAAGTTCTACGACCGGGCCGAGATCAAGGACGCCGTCGCCTACCTGCAGGTAATCGAGAACCCGGCCGACGAGATCTCGCTGCGGCGGATCGTCAACCAGCCGCGGCGGGGGATCGGCGGCACGTCGCTGGACCGGCTGTCCAACCACGCCCGCGCGATGGGCCAGTCGTTGTGGGAGGCGATCGAGCAGGTCGATGCCAGCCCGCTGAGCGGCGCGGCGGTCGCCAGCGTGACACGTTTCCGGGACCTGATCCAGGGGCTCCGCGAGCGGGCGGCGGAGGCCTCGGTGGCCGACCTGCTGGAGGAGGTGCTGGCCAAGAGCGGCTACGCGGAGATGCTCGAGGCCGACCGCACGATCGAGGCCCAGGGCCGGATGGAGAACCTCCAGGAGCTGGTCGGCGTGGCCCGCGAGTACGAGTCGCGGGGCGAGGAGGCGGGGGAGGGCGGCCGGCTGGCCGACTTCCTGCAGGAGATCTCGCTCTACACCGACTCGGACAGCCTGGCCGAGGAGCGGTCGCAGGTGACGCTGATGACGCTGCACAACGCCAAGGGCCTGGAGTTCCCGGTGGTCTTCATGATCGGGCTCGAGGAGGGGCTGTTCCCGCACCAGCGCTCGCTGGACGAGCTGAACGACGAGGAGGAGCGGCGGCTCTGCTACGTCGGCATGACACGGGCCCGGGAGCGGCTGACGCTGACCCACGCCCGGTCGCGGACGATCTTCGGCGCCCGCTCCTACAACATGCCGTCGCGCTTCCTGGACGAGCTGCCGCAGAGCGGCATAGAGTGGGAGCGCCAGGCGCCCGCATGGGCCGCGGCGTCGGCGGCAGCGTCGGCGGCGTCACGGGCAGCGTTCCAGGCGCCCAAGGTGGACGTGCCGGCGCTCGCCGTGGGCGACGAGGTGCGGCACGGCACGCTGGGCGAGGGCATCGTCACCGGGGTCGACCGGGACGGTATCGTGGTTGTCCGGTTCCGGGACGACCGCTCGGAGCGCCGGCTGGTGCTCGGCTACGCGCCGCTCGAGAAGATCTAGCCGATCCGGACGGCGCCGTCGTAGTGCGACGTGTACCACCCGCGGAACCGGCTCGCGTGCACGACCTGGCCGGTCATCGGCGCGTGCAGGAACCAGCCATGGCCCATGAAGATGCCGACGTGGCCGCGCTTGTGGAAGAACAGCAGGTCGCCGGGCCGCAGCTGGCTGCGGGGCACGTGGCGGCCGATCTCCCACTGGCCGTAAGTGACCCGCGGGATCGAGACGCCGAGCCTGAGGTAGGCGTACCAGATCAGCCCCGAGCAGTCGAAGCCGCGAGGCGTCGAGCCGCCCCACACGTACTTGACGCCTCGGTACTGCATCGCCACGTGCAGCGCGCGGACGGCCAGCGAGCTGCCGGTGATGCGCGGCGCGGGGCGGTGGAGGGCGCCCCAGGTCTGCGGGCCGACCTGGCCGTCGACGAGCAGGCCGCGGCGGGCCTGAAAGCGGCGCACCGCGAGGTACGTTCGCCGGTCGTAGAGCCGGTTCGTGCGAATGTGCAGCAGCCGCTGCACCTGTGAGACCCGCGGCCCGCGCACGCCCAGGTGCAGGATGCCGTTGGAATGGCGGCGATGGTGGCTGTGGTGGCGCTTCTTCTTGTGATGAGCCCGCGATCGGTGCAGCGCCGACCAGGTGTGCGGGCCGACCTGTCCGTCGACCAGCAGGTGATGCCGTGCCTGGAACCTGCGTACCGCGAGATATGTTCGATGGTCGAACAGCCGGTTTGCTCGGATGTGCAGGCGCCGCTGCACCGCGGCCACCCGCTTGCCCTTGACGCCCAGGCGCAGGACGCCGTCCGCGTGCCGCCGATGGTGGCTGTGATGGCGCTTCTTCGCATGATGCGCCGGCGATCGGTGCAGCGCCGACCAGGTGTGGGGGCCGACCTGCCCGTCCACCAGCAGGTGGTGATGTGCCTGGAAGCGGCGCACGGCGAGGTAGGTGCGGTGGTCGTAGAGCCGGTTCGCCCGGATGTGCAGCAGCCGCTGCACCTCGGACACCCGCGGCCCCTTGACGCCCAGATGGAGGATCGTCATCGCCGAGGCCGAAGAGGCACCGACGAGGCCGATCACGACCGCCGCCGAGGCGGCGAGACATGTGCGGTGGACCCGGTTCACCGTATGCACAGTCAGCATCACGGATGCAAGATCGGCATGAGTCCGCCGTAAGAAAAGCGTGAATCGCAGGCAAAAACCGAATAACCTGTCGGCCACATGACGGAGATGCCCGCACTCACGACGGAGAGGCTGTCGGTACGGCCGCTCACATCCGAGGACTTTCCGGCGTATCGCGCGCTGGAACCTGACATCCCGGACGACCGGCAGCGGGCGACGCTGGCCTGGCGGGTCGCCAGCTACAGCGAACTCGGCGCCCTGCTGCAGCCCCCGTACGGCGAGCGGGCGATCACGCTGCGGGCCGGCGGCACGCTGGTCGGGCTGTGCGGGCTGGTTCCGGCGTTCGGCCCGTTCGGCCTGCTGGAGACGTGGCCGCGCGACCCCGACGAGGAGCGCGCGCGGCGGTTTCTGCCGGCCGTCGGCATGTACTGGATGCTGGATCCGGCGTACCGGGGCAACGGCTACGCGACCGAGGCGGCGGCGGCGCTAATCGCCTACGGCTTCGGCGAGATGTGCCTGCAGCGGATCGTGGCCAGCACGGAGCACACGAACACCGCATCGCAGGCGGTGATGTCGCGACTGGGCATGCGGCTCGACCGCAACCCGGAGCCGGAGCCGCCCTGGTTCCAGGTGGTCGGGATCCTCGACGCCTAGGCGGCGGGCGGCTCGCCGGGCACGACCAGCCCGGTTTCGTACGCGAAGACCACGGCCTGGGCGCGGTCGCGCAGCCCGAGCTTCGCGAACACGTGCTTGACGTGCGTCTTCACCGTGCCCTCGGACAGCGAGCAGCGGGCGGCGATCTCGGTGTTCGAGAGGCTCTGGGCGACCAGCAGCAGGATCTCGTGCTCGCGCGGGGTCAGCTCGCCGATCCGGGCCGACGCCGCCTGGGCGAACCGCGGTACGCGGCGCAGCCGACGGACGACGGCGGCCGCGACGGACGAGGCGAGCACCGCGTCGCCTGCGGCGACCACGCGGATCGCCTCGATCAGCTCCTCGGGCGGGCAGCGCTTGAGCAGGTAGCCGCTGGCGCCGGCGCCGAGCGCGTCCAGCACCAGATCATCCGACTCGAAGGTGGTCAGCACGAGCACGCGGCCCAGACCCTCGTCGGCGATGGCCGCCGTCGCCGCGATGCCGTCCATCACCGGCATCCGTATGTCCATCAGCACGACGTCAGGGCGCAGCTCCCGCGCGCGGTCGATGGCTTCGGCGCCGTTCTCGCCCTCGGCCACCACCCGGATGTCGGGCGTGGTCTCGAGGGTCGCCCGCAGCCCCGCGCGGATCAGCCGCTCGTCATCGGCCAGCAGGACGCTAACGGTCACGGCTCGGTGCGGTAGGGCAGGTGCGCCTGGAGCACGAACCGGCCGCGATCGACCGCGGTCTGCAGCGACCCGCCGATCAGCGCCGCGCGCTCGCGCATACCGGGGATGCCGTGGCCGCGGCGGCCGGCGGGGCCGGTGCCGGCCAGCTCGTTCGCGACCTCGATCGTGACGGCGTCGGTGCCGTGGACGATGGTCACCGTTACCGGCCGCGCGCCGCCGTGGCGGGCGGCGTTGGTCAGCGCCTCCTGGAGGATCCTGTACGCGGTCGCGCCGACGGTGGCGCCGTCCTGCCGGCCGCTGCCTCGCTCGACCACGGTGATGTCGAGGCCGGCGGCCCGGTAGCCGTCGATCAGGGGCGAGATCCCGGCCAGGCTTGGCGGCGGCGTCGGCGTGGTAGCCTCATCGCCGCGCAGCGCGCCGACCAGCCCGTCGAGCTCCTCGGCCGCGTCACGCGCAGTGCTCTCGATCGCCCGCAGCGCGGCGCGCGACCGCTCCGGGTCGTGATCGAGCTGCAGGCGGCCGGCGCCGGCCTGGATCGCGATCACGTTGACAGCGTGGCCGATGGCGTCGTGCAGGTCGCGGGCCACGCGCGTCCGCTCCTCGGCGCCGGCCAGCCGCCGCTCGTGCTCGAGCGAGGCGCGCAGCGACTCGGCGGCCTCCCGACGGCGCCGCTGCTCGGTGCCGACGTACAGCGCCGCCGCCCACAGCACCCCGGAGAGCACCAGCGACTGGAAGTTCCCTCGGCTCTCCGGGAGATCGAGGTAGCTCAGCATCTCGATGCCGATCGCGGCGGCGAACGCGCCGATCCAGATCAGCCGGCGGCGCGCCTGCGGACTGGCATGGTCGGCGGTGGCGGCGAGCAATAGGCCGGGGCCGGCGACCGCCGGCAGCACGGCTCCTGCGGACGCCAGGATCACGGCGAACGGCGCCGCGAGTACCACGCCCAGTAAGGGGTTGCGGCGCCACATCGTGGCTGTGACCGAGACGGCAACCACCAGGGCCAGCGTGACGGGCAGGCTGGGCCGGTCCGGCGGCACCAGCACGACCGAGATCCCGCCCAGCGCAACCAGCACTGTGACCAGCCGGAGGTCGCCGACCAGCGAGTCGCCGGCGACCAGCCGGGCGAGCCGGGCGATGAGGTCGTAGGGATCGGGTTTGCCGACGCGGCGCACGGTTCAAGAGTACGCCGTCCACCCCCGTGGGGGGTACCGCAGGGACACCACCGCGGAGGGGCGCGGCGGCGGGTCGCCGACCGTACGCTCGACCCGTGACCGATCGCAGACGCATCCTCGTGCCCGTGGCCGTCGTCGCCGGTGTGCTCTTCATCGGGCTGGCCATCCTCTACGCGGCCGAGCCCGCCGGCTCGCTGCCCCTGCCCGACGCCCTCGGCCACCAGGCCGGGTCATCACACCACCACGTCAAGCACGCCACCGCCTCGCTGTTCCTCGGCATCGGCTGCTTCATCTTCGCCTGGTTCGAGTCCGGGCGCGCCGCCCGCGCCTGATGCTGCCGATTCTCGCGGGGCCGATCTCGTACGGCCAGGCTGTGGTGCTCGGCCTGCTGCAGGGGTTCTCGGAGCTGTTCCCGATCTCCAGCCTGGGACACAGCGTGATCCTGCCGCAGCTGCTGGGCTGGGACATCCACCAAAATGACGCGTACTTCATCACCTTCCTGGTGGCGACCCACCTGGCGACGGCGATCGTCCTGTTCCTGGTTTTCCTCGAGGACTGGAAGCGGATCCTTTCGGGGTTGTGGCGGTCGCTGGCCCAGCGCGAGATCCGCGACGACAACCCGGAGGCGCGGCTGGGCTGGCTGCTGGTGATCGGCACCGTGCCGGCCGGCATGATCGGGCTGCTGGCCGAGGACGCGCTGCGCGGCGTGTTCGCCTCGGCCGCCTCCGCGTCGTTCTTCCTGATGCTGAACGGCGTGATGCTGTACGGCGCCGAGCGGCTGCGCCGTCGCGCTCCGGGCCCGGAGGCCGGCGACCCAGACAACCGGATCGCGGCCGAGATGAGCTGGGCCGGGTCGATCGGTGTCGGCGCCGCGCAGGCGCTGGCGCTGATCCCGGGATTCTCGCGAAGCGGCGCGTCGATGGGCGGCGGCCTGTTGGTCGGGCTGTCCAACGAGGACGCCGCGCGCTTCTCGTTCCTGCTGGCGACGCCGATCATCGGCGCCGCGGCGCTGCTCAAGCTGCCCGAGCTGTTCGGCTCCGAGGGCAACGGCGTGCGCGGGCCTGCGCTGGTCGCCGCGCTCTGTGCGGCGCTGACGGCGTACCTGTCGGTGCGGTTCCTGATGCGGTACTTCGAGACGAACCGGCTGACGCCGTTCGCCGCCTACTGCTTCGTCGCGGGCCTGCTGCTCAGCGTGTACTTCGCGGTCACGTAGCCCCGCCCGTGAGCCGACCTTGTATCCTTCCCGGCAGTCTCCCGGGCGGTTAGCTCAGTTGGGAGAGCACCAGCTCGACAAGCTGGGGGTCACTGGTTCGAGCCCAGTACCGCCCATCCCCGGAAACCCGCACCGTTGTGCGGGTTTCTGCCTTTCCGGGGCCGGTCGCTCGCCGCGTTCTGCATCAGATCGCCTTCTCGTAGAAGACGCTGGTCTCGATCGCGTGCGGCGAGAGCAGCAGGTAGTCGCCGAAGGCATCGCACGGCTGGAACCCGGCGCGCAGGTACAGCGCGACGGCCTCCTCCTGGTACATGCCCGTCTCCAGCCGGAGTCTCGTGTGTCCCGCCTCCCTCGCCTCATGCTCCAGATGCCGCAGCATGGCCATGCCGACGCCTCTGCGGCGGGCGGCGGGCCGCGTGAACATGCGCTTCACTTCGGCGTAGTCGTCGAAGAACGCGACGCCGCCACAGCCGACCAGCAGGCCGTCCAGGCGCACGGCGAAGAAGCGGACATCGGCGGAGAACAGCTCGTCGAACGAGAGCGCATGGTGCTGATCCGGCGAGTACGGGCCGCTCAGCGCCGCGTCCAGCTCCGCCACGAGCTGCCGGAGCTCGTCGTCCGGGGCAAGCACGCGCTCGATCGTCAGCACACGTCGGCCATCCGTTTACGGCCGCGAGCATAACGACCGGTTAACCGTCGGCGCGGTGCCGGCACTCGTTCCACGTCTCGCGTTCGCACTAAAGAGAGCGAGCCCCGTTCAGCGGCGGCGGTAAGGCCGTGGCACGGTCGCGGTAAGCTCGGGCGGATCCTCGACTATCGGGAGGTTGTCGATGGCGGGTGAGAGCCGTCCCTACCTGCATGAGCCGAACCAGAGCGAGCTTCGCTGGCTGGGTGACACGTCCGCGTACTTCCTGGCGACGGGAGACCAGACCAGCGGGTTGTTCACCCTCGTCGACGAGCGGGCCCGCCGCGGTTCGACGGTGCCGCTGCACATGCATCGCGACGACGCGGAATCGTTCTACGTGCTCGACGGCGAGATCTCGTTCTTCATCGGCGACCGGCCCGGGGTTCGAGTCGGCGCCGGCGCGTTCGCCCACGTCCCCGGTGGAACCGTGCACGGGTTTCGTATCGAGTCCGAGACCGCCCGCTACCTGATCTTGACCACCCCGCAGCACGGGGAGTTCTACAGGGCGATCACGCTCCCAGCCGGCATCGACGGCGGCGCGCCGGCCGGGTCCGTGAGCCGCGAGCAGATCCAGGAGGCGTGCGCCAAGTACGGCGTCGAGTTCGTCGGCCCGCTTCCCGACTGACCCCGGCGGGCGGCTCCGGGATAGCCTCCGGACATGAGCGAGCAGGCCTCCGAGCTCGAGCATCGGATCACGCCGCTCGAGCTGTTCCTGGATCTCGTCTTCGTGTTCGCGTTCACGCAGGTGACGACCGTGTTCGTGGCCGATCCGACGTGGCGCGGCCTGGCGCATGGGCTGCTGATCCTGGCGGCGCTGTGGTGGACGTGGGCGTCGTACGCCTGGCTGACGAACACGGTGGACGCCGGGCACGACGCCGTCCTCGCGGCCGTGCTCGTGGCGATGACCGGGATGTTCGTCGCGGCGCTCGCCGTGCCGGACGTGTTCGGCGCCCACGGCGTGCTCTTCGGCGCCGCCTTCCTGCTGGTCGCGGTCATGCACCTTGCGCTGACCGCCCTGGCAACGCGCGGCGAGCCGGACTTCTTCGGAGCCGTGCGGCGGATCGTTCCGACCAGCCTGATCGGCGCGATGCTGATTCTGGCAGCCGGATTCGTCGACGGGACGTCCGGCAAGTCCGTGTTGTTCCTGCTCGCGATCGCGGTCGGCTACCTGGGACCGCTGGTGCTGCGCACCGAGGGCTGGCGCGTGGCCCCCGAGCACTTCGTCGAGCGGCACGGGCTGATCGTGCTGATCGCGATCGGCGAGTCCCTCTTCGCGACCGGCCTCGGCGCCCGGAGCACCGACCTGGGCGCCGGGGTCGTCACCGCCGCCGTGCTCGGCCTGGTCGTCGCGACCTCCTTCTGGCTCGCCTACTTCGACTTCTTCCCGGCCCGGCTGCTGCAGCTGCTTGTCACGCGGAGCGGCACCGCCCAGGTCGCGCTCGCCCGCGACGTGTACAGCTACATCCACCTTCCGATGGTCGCCGGGATCGTGCTCTTCGCTTTTGCGATGGAGGTCACGCTGGCGCACGTCGGTGAGGAGCTCGCCACCGTGCCCGCGTTCGCCCTCTGCATCGGACCCGCCCTGTATCTCTCCGCCTACGTGGCGCTGCGGCTGCGGATCTCCCGCACCCTGGGCCGCGGCCGAGTCATCGCCGCCCTCGTCTGCGTGGCGCTGTTCCCCGTCGCCCTGGCCGTGCCGGCGCTGGTCGCACTCGCGCTCGTCGCGGCGGTCTGGGTCGCACTCCACACCTACGAGATCATCTGGTGGCGGGAGGCTCGCGCGGAGGCCCGCGCGCTGCGGGTGCCGGCCTCGCCGGCATGACCGGCCCCGGAAGTTGAAAGCACCTTGTGAAGATTGGCGGGGCAGTCCGGCGGCGCTGGTAGGTTCGTGGCCGTGGGTCGCTCCGCTCCTTCGCGACGACGCCCGCTGCGGCGGGTGTGGGTGGGGGTCGTCGCCGTCATGCTGCTGGTCATCCCGGCGCTGCTGGTGCCGGCCGCCTCGGCGACCCAGGGCGACGGCGAAAGCACCGATCAGCAGCAGCGCCACCACCGGCACCAGGAGCAGCACCGGCGGCATCACCGTGAGCGCCGCCGGGAGCATCACGCGCGACACCATCACCGGAGGCACCACGAGGGACGGCGGCATCATCGCCGGCACCACGAGCGTCGCCACCACCACCGGCGCCACCACGAGCGCCGCCATCACCGCCGGCACGATGCCAAGCGCCACCACCGGAAGGCGTCCACCCACCACGCGAAGCCGAAGCCGAAGCCAGAGCCGAACGCCGCGGTGCCCGCCACGCCCGTGGTGGCACCGGTGACG
>Ga0247826_10000063_pt1 | contig 14032 bp, 13 predicted proteins | sample 12C_Control_Day1_FD_200152 | JGI IMG/M metagenome (GOLD analysis project Ga0247826, IMG submission 200152) | Soil microbial communities from agricultural site in Penn Yan, New York, United States - 12C_Control_Day1 | ecosystem: Environmental > Terrestrial > Soil > Agricultural land | place... | reverse complement strand
CGAAGGCCCAGCAAGACCGCATCCTGCCCGAGCTGGTCCAGGGCAAGCACACGCTGGCCTTCGCCCACACCGAGCCCGGCGCGCGCTATGACCTGCGCCAGGTCGGCCTGCGCGCCCGGCGCTCGGACGACGGCTGGACACTCGACGGCGACAAGCGGATGGTCGTCCACGGCGGCCAGGCCGACACGCTGGTCGTCTCCGCCCGCACCGCCGGCGGCGAGACCGACGCCGCCGGGATCACGCTCTTCCTGGTCCCGCGCGCCGCGGCCGGCGTGTCGGTCAAGGACGCCCGCACGCTCGACAACCTCCGCGCCGCCGAGGTCCGCTTCACCGATGTCCGGGTGGGCGCCGACGCGGTGCTGGGGCGCGAGGGTGACGGATTCTCGCTGATCGAGGAGGTCGTCGACTACGCGACGGCGCTGCTCTGTGCCGAGGCCGTCGGCGCCATCCGCTACGCCAACGACGCGACGCTGGAGTACCTCAAGACCCGCCGCCAGTTCGGCGTTCCGATCGGAAGCTTCCAGGCCCTGCAGCACCGCATGGTCGAGATGATGATCAGCTACGAGCAGGCGCGCTCCATGGCGTACCTGGCCTGCGTGAAGATCGACAGCGCGGACGCCGCCGAACGGCGTCGCGTCGTCTCCGCCGCCAAGATCAAGATGGCCGATGCCTGCCGCCACGTCAGCCAGGAGTCGGTGCAGCTGCACGGCGGCATGGGCATGACAGAGGAGCTGAAGGTCAGCCACACGTTCCGGCGCCTCACGATGCTCGCGCAGACCTTCGGCGACGCCGAGCACCACCTGGAGCGCTTCGCCGCGAGCGCGTAGGAGCACAGGGCCCGGGCGTCTGAGGAGGCAGGACGAGAGGGCGGGCCGGCTGCGCAGCCGGCCCGCCCGGGACGTCGGGGACTAGCGCACGACGCGGAATCCGGTCACGAACTGGTCCAGACCGTCACGCTTGATGACGATCTGGCCGACACCGAGCGTGCCCGGATCGAAGACGTCGCGCGCGTGGAGCTGACCGTTGCCGGCAGGATTGGTGCGAAGGGTCCCCACCGCGGTCTCGGTTCCTCCGTCGAATGGGACGAACACCACCTCGTACTCCACCTTCGGCACGGCGCCGAAGAGGTGCGTCTGCACGTCACCCTTCTCGTCGATGATGGCGAATCCCTTCGAGAAGAGGTCCGTGCCGCAGTTCGTGAGCGTGGGGAGATTCGCCGCCGCGCAGCGCACCATCCCGACGTGGAATCGTGCCGGCTCGAGGGCCAGGCGCCGCGTGGACTGGAAGGCCGTGATGAACTGGATCTCGGTCGTTCCCTGACGGCGAAGGAGTACGTGGCCAGCGCCGACCACGTCCGCGGCGAAGAAATCGGTCAAGCGCAGGGCCGGCGCGACTCCATGGTCGTTGGTCGTCAGCGTGCCGATCGGGTGCTCGGTCGTGCTGTCGAGGCCGTGGAGCACCACCTCGTAGGTCGTGGCATTGTCGGGGTGCTTCTTGCCAGAGCCGGTCGTGAGCGTGACCAGGACGTCGCGTTCGTCGATCCGGACGGACCCGGTGCGCAGCGTGTCGCCGCCGCAGCCGGCGATCGTCGCGGGCAGGTTGACCTGAGCGCAGGGAACGAGGTGGCTCGTCAGCTCACCGCCGTCGAGGGCCGTGAATCCCGATACGTAGTGGATCGCCCCGCCGCGCTTGAGCGCGATCGACACGAGCCCCGTCTGATCGAGGTCGAAGATCGAGGCCCGGAGCATCTCGCCGTCGCCCGCGCTGTCCGTCGTCACGACGCCCAGCGCCATCTCGACCGACGCGTTGAAGGAACGCAGCACGACGTCGTAGTCCTGACTCGGGCCCGCCCCGTCCAGCACGACGCGGATGCCACCGCTCCGGGTCACGGAGACGCGCCCGTGGCTGAGTGGGTCGCCGGGAGTGGCGCAACCGGTGAGCGTCGCGGGGACCGTGACGTCGGCGCAGCGCACAAGGGCGGCGCTGGCGTCGGCCCCCTTGGCCATGGCCTCGCCAGCCATGCCGAAGCTCACGATCAGACCGGCCAGTACGAGCATGATCGCACGCATTTCGTCCGTCCTCCTGGAGCGGTAAGAATTGCCGCGGTCCGGATGTATTCAACTCGTGCGCCAATCCTGCAGGCCTGCAAATACAGGAACTTCGGCGACGATCACTTCCGTCGTCGCTTGTCCTCGCGTCAGGGCGGCGACGAGGTGACACGAGCATCCGGGCGAGACCGATCGGTGCGGCGCTATCGTGGTCGGTTCACGCGCCCGGGCCGCACCGGTGTGGCCGGAGGGAGGGCGAGGCCTCCCGGCAACTGGCACGTTGCGGCGTCCATCCGCACGATTCCCGGATCCACGCCACGAACCTGAAGCCCCCAGCCGGCAAACTCCGTCCAGCCGCCGACCTGGACGTTGTCGGCCGCGCGATACCAGAGCTGCAGGGCGCTCCGCGGCCGATCCGTCAGGTTGGCCTCCGAGCTGTGCAGCAGATTGGCGTGGTGCACCTGGATCCCACCGGCCGGCACCGGCGTCTTGAGCCAGCGCGAGGTGTCGGACCGCTCGCGCGGATCGACGAGCTGCGTGCGCGGCGCGCCGTCGAAGGTGAAGCGGTGGGGCAGCGGGCCCAGGCGATGGCTGCCGGGAATGACGGTCAGGCAGCCGTTGTCCAGCATCGAGTCGTCGAGGTAGACGGTGACGATCAGGAGATCGAAGTTCGTATGCGGGAAGGCGGGGAAGTCCTGGTGCCAGTCGAACCAGGCACCGGGGGTGCGCGGCTTGAGGATGAGACGGGACTGCTGCAGCTGGAGGTTGGGGCCGATCAGGTTCTCCACCACGTCGAGAATGCGCGGGTGGAAGACCAGCTCGTGGAACCGCCGGTGGTGCGCGATCGGATTGCGGATCCGCGAGACGTGGTGAGCGTTGTCCAGACCCCTCACGATCATGAACTTGTCGTTGCTGCGCCTGAGGCGTCGAGCGGATCGAAGCAGCGTGGCCAGCGCCGCGCGCAGCCGGGCCAGCTCCCGGGCGGTCAGGAGATCCGGGATGACCAGATACCCGTGCGCGGCATAGAACCGCTTCTGGGCGGCGGCGCGGCCGCCTCCGCGAGCGCGCCGGCGGTTCGGCACCGTCATCGCTCGCCGGCGTCGGCCGTCGGCCGCTTCCAGAGGAACACGACGAGGCCGATCGCGCAGGCCACCCCCAGCGTCAGCCAGTGGCCGAGGAGCTTGCCGTCGGCCGGCGCCGGCGGGCCGTCGGGGCCTCGCAGCCACGACACCACGTCGACGACGAGGGGGTCCAGCGAGACCACCGAGATGGCGCCGAGCAGGCCGGCGACGATGGCCTCGAACCGCGTGCGCTCCGCCTCCCGGGCGAGCTGCAGCCGCGTCTTCAGCTCGAGCAGCCGCTCTTCCGCCTTGGCCCGTCGTGCCCCGGTGCCGCCTTCGACGAGCACGCGCTCGTAGAGCGCCTGCTCGGTCGGATAGAAGAACGGGTTTGGCACCCACTTCGTCCGCAGCGTGTCTTCCAGCCGCTGCACCTCGCCCGCCAGCGCAGCCACTTCCCGGGCGCCGCGGCGGGGGATCGTGGGCGATTCGAACTGCTCGAGCAGCCACTCGTCGCACAGCACGGCCGCGTGGGGAAGGATCAAATACGGGCTGATACCAACGCTGCCGGCCACCGTGCGCGCCGCTCGGTCGTCCCGGCGGACGTAGATCAGCACCTCGCGATGCGCCCGCAGCAGCGCGTCGTCGAGCGCGACCGATGACGTCAGGGTGTCGCTCGCCTCGGCGTCGTCGATCGCGTCGAAGTCAAAAATCCCGGTGACGATGCCGCACAGCGCCTCGCGTTCCAGGCGGTCCGTGATGCCGAAGAACGGCTGGTCGCCGGCCATGTCCCGGCCGAGCACTTCCACCGTGGCCGCGCGCGGCGGGGACGGCTTGTGCGGCGTCGGCACGTCTCCCAGGCGCTCACGGGCGATGGCCCCGACGGCGACCAGCAGGCCCTTGAGGTCCAGCGCGGTCCCGTCGCCGTCGGCGAGGCAGAACTCGACCCCCTGCATGATCCGATCGCCGCCCGGGGCGCGCAGGAACTCCTGGTCGGCCGCGTCGTCGGTGAGCCGGCACAGGGTGATCACATCGAGCTCGTCGAGCCAGGCATCGGCGCCGGCGGCGGCGGCGCGCGCGTCGGCCTTCAGCGTCAGATGCCAGATGATCAGGCGCGCGTCGAAGAAGAACGAGGGGGCGAGATAGGCCCGTACCCTCCGCCGGCGCAGTGGCCACTGGCGCTCCTCGTGGCGGTGCTCCGACCGGAAGACGATCCGGCGCGGAAAGTCGATCTGAACGGCTATGCCCGCCTCGCCCGCGGGCGACTCGGGCTTGGTGAAGCACACCGTGCGGAACAGGCGGCGCGTCCGGTAGGCGCGCGACAGCAGGTCGGTCTCCATCGAGTGGAAGACCGGGCACACGGTTCCATCGCGGACCTCCTCGAGCAGCGCCGTGCTCTCCGGGGAGTCGCCGAGCGGCTCCACGAAGTGGAAGCACACGGCGACGTCCTCGAGCCGCAGCCGGGGCAATGGGAGCGTGAGGGGCCGCCGCCGCGCCAGCTGCCAGTGCAGCTCGGCCAGCGTGGCCTGGTCGGCGGGCGCCGATGGCTCCTCGCCGAGCGCGGCATAGAACTCGTTCAGGAACGCGCCGACGGCAACCCTCAGCTGCTCGTCCGGCACGCGGGCCGCGCCGTCGGGCGCGGGCAGCAGGAACAGCCGCAGGTACGAGACCGGGCGCTTGCCGGCGCCGAGAACCGGCTGCACGTAGTCGAGGTTGAACAGACGCGCGCCGAGCCGGGCGAAGAAGCGCATCCGGGCGCGGGCGACGGCGACCTCCGCCAGCGGCGCGGCCCGCAACCGCAGCGCCTCGGGCCATTCGGCCTCGGCGAGGACGGCACGCACCGGCCCCAGGGCCCGGCAGGCTTGGTCGGCCTCCAGCAGCAGCGCCCGGGCATGCCCGCGATGCCGGTAGGGCTCGTCGTCCGAGACGTAAAGATAGGTGGCGAGCACGCAGCCGGCGCTGCGGTAGTACTCGACGGCGAGCCCGCCAATGACTCGCTCCCCGCGGTCCTCTCGGTCGACCGCGACGACGATCCGCATGATCGGCTGCGGCGCCGGCTTGCCGGCGATCCGGGCCTGCCATTCGCCGGTCGGCTCGGCCTCGTCGCCACTGAAGTGTCTCTCGTAGCCTTCTGTGAACTCGGTGAACAGGGCGCCGAACCGTGACGGATCCGCCTGCTGTAGCGCCGGATCGAGGACGACGTAGTCGATCGAGCGCGCAGCCGGCGCGTGGCTCACCGAAGGCTCGCCATGAGCTCCATCGCCTCCGGCTGGTCGGTCACCAGCGTCAGGCCGGTGATCCCGCAGTCGGCCCAGGCGCGGTAGCGTTCGCGGATGCGCGCCACCGGCCCGACCAGCGCCATCTCGTCGCAGAACTCGTCGGGGACGGCGGCGATGGCCTCGTCCTTGCGCTTGGCCAGGTAGAGCTCCTGGATGCGCTGGGCGGCGTCGCCGAAGCCGCGGCGGATCATCATCTCCTTGTGGAAGTTCTTGTCGCGATGGCCCATGCCGCCGGCGTAGAGCGCCACCCGTGGCTTCATGCGCGCCAGCGTGCCCTTGACGTCATCGGTGATCGCCACCTCGGCGCGGGCCTGGATCTCGAAATCGCCGAATCCCTTGCCGCCGCCGGCGCGCCGGAAGCCTTCCTCCAGCCAGGGCCGGAGCATCGGCATCAGGCGCGGCACGAAGCCCAGCGGCAGCCAGCCGTCGGCGATCTCCGCCGTCAGCTTCACGTTGGCCTCGGTGCCGGTGCCGAGCCAGATCGGCAGGCCCGGGTTCATGTGGAGGATCGACACCAGCGGCTTGCCGACGCCGGTGGCGCCGGGGCCCGTGTAGGGCAGCGAAATCTCGCGGCCCTCGTGAGCCACCGGATCCTTGCGCTCGAAGACCTTGCGCATGATGGCGACGTAGTCACGCAGGCGCCAGTACGGCTTGCCCCACGGCTGGCCGTACCAGCCCTCCACGATCTGCGGACCGGAGACGCCGAGCCCGGCGATCACGCGGCCACCGCCGGCGAGCGCGTCGACGGTCCCTGCGGCCATCGCGGCCGAGGCCGGCGGGCGCGCGGCGAGCTGCATGATGCCGGTGCCGAGACGGATGCGCTTGGTGATGGCCGCCAGGTAGGCGAGCGGCGTGATCGCGTCGGAGCCGTAGGCTTCGGCGGTCCACACCGAGTCGAACCCCAGGCGCTCCGCGAGCAGAATCTTGTCCACGGGCAGCTTCAGCTCCGCCCCCGAGTAGCCGATGCTCAGACCGAGCTTCATGCCCTTCCTCCTGACCGCACCGAGTTCCTCAGCTCGCTGCTGTTACTCCATCAGCACGCCGCCGTCGACGTTGAAGCTCTCACCGTACACGAAGCTGGCCGCGTCGGAGAGCAGGAAGAGGACGGCGCTGGCGATCTCATCGGGGCGGCCGAAGCGGCCCAGCGGGATGCGGCCGGCCACCATCGTGCGCTGCTCCGGCGTGAGCGGGGCGTGCATCGGCGTGTCGCACGGCCCGGGGTTGACGCAATTGATCCGGACCCCGGTGCCGACCAGGGTGCGCGCGAAGCCCTTGGTCATGGTCACCACCGCGCCCTTGGTGGCGGCATAGGGAATGTTGGCGATGCGGCCCCCGCCGATCTTGTAGCTGTCCGAGCCGATGGTCACGATCCGTCCCTGCTTGCGCGGGATCATCCGGCGCAGCGCGGCCTGGACGGTGAAGAACGTGCCCTTGGCGTTGACGGCAAACACCCGATCCCACTCCTCCGACGTCACCTCGAGCGTCGGCAGCGTGGTGATGATACCGGCGCAGGTGACGAGGCCGTCGAGCGGGCCGAACTCGCGTTCGGCCAGCTCGAACATGCTCTCGATCTCCGCCAGCTTCGTCACGTCGGCGCGCACGTGACGGACCTGGCCACCCAGCTCACCGGCAGTCGCCTTGAGCCGATCGCCGTCGAAATCCGACAGCACCAGCCGGGCGCCTTCGCGGACCGCCGCGCGCGCGATTGCCTGCCCCATGCCCGAGGCACCGCCGGTGATGACGATGACCCGGTCGCGAAGGTTGAGGAAGTCGTTCATCGCATCACGTGCCGCGGCCCCACAGGCCGCAGTACCGCCGCAAGACCATCGGCAGCCCCGCCTCGTAGCCCGGCAGCGTCTCGTACTTCGGCAGCTTCATCTCCTTCTCGACCGCGTCCCAGCATTTGCCCGCCTGCGCCTGGGCTTTCACCTCGGCAGAGGCGTCCTGCAGGAGCGTCAGCAGACTCTGGACGTCCTGCTTGGTCCCGAGCCGTCCGCCCGGAGCACCGGGGTGGCCAGGAATCAGCTTGTCCCAGTCCATCGCGAGCACCTTCTTCAGCGACTCCTCCCACTCCATCGGGTAGGAATCGATCATGCCGCGGCCCGGGAAGGTGCCGACGGAAACGAAGTCGACGGCGAAGATGATCTTCTCCTTGGGCAGCCGCATGACGATGGTGCTGTCCGAGTGATTCAGGCCGAGGTACGTCAGCTCCAGCGACGTGTCGCCGAGCGTGATCGTCCGGCTGACGTCCATCGTCTCGTCGGGCAGGACCGTGTGCGGATCCTTGAGCGCGACCAGCCGCTCGGCCGCCCGCTTGTGCGCGACGACCGTGGCGCCGGCGTCCTTGAACGCCTTGCCGCCCGCGATGTGGTCGAAGTGGTGGTGACTGTAGACCAGGTACTTGATGGGCTGGTTGGTGACCTTCTTGATCTCGTCGACGTACGTCGCGCCGCCCGTCGGCCGTCCGTAGCCGATGGGGTCGGTGGCGATCACGCCCGCCGAGGTGACCACGAACATCGACTGGTGGCCGCCGTTTCGGAAGATGTAGACGTTGTTCGTGCCGTCGACCTTGGTGGTCGCGAACGGCGGCTGGGCCGGCTGCTGAGCCTGGGCCACCACGCCCAGCCACACCGCCGCGAACAGGGCGGCGGCGATGGTGTACGACACCTTTTGCCTCATGGATTGCTCCTTTCGTGGCGCCAAGGAATGGCTTCCGGCGGGGGTGAGGATCGCTTGGGCGAGCACTCAGCGTCAAGGGCCCCGTCGCAGCAGCGTGCTTGACACACGCTGTCGATCACACCGAGAATTCCTCGGGCTGACCCCGGGCGACCAGAGGTGTTTCATGGCAAGAAAGCTCGTGGTGTGCTGCGACGGCACGTGGAACACGCCCCGGACCTCCACCAACATCTTCCGCACCTATCACTTCCTCAAGGAACGGCTGGGCCACCCCACCGAGATGACGCAGAAGAACGGGGTGACGTCCTGCGGCGGGCGCGCCGGGGATGGCACCGAGGTGTTGCTCTTCTACGATCAGGGCGTCGGCACCGATTGGTTCTCGCGCATCGTTGGGGGCGCCGCCGGCGTCGGCCTTTCCGACAACGTCCGCGACGCGTACTACTTCCTCGCGCAGAACTACACGCCGGGCAGCGAGATCTACGTGTTCGGCTTCTCCCGTGGCGCCTACACGGCCCGCTCGCTCTGTGGGTTCGTCAAGGCGGCGGGGCTGCTGCAGCATCCGACCGTGAAGGACGTGTGGCGCGCCTACATGGACCTCTACGCCACCGGGCCCCGGATCGTGGCGCGCCCCAAGGGCTGGTCGGCGGACCGGGTACGGGGCTGGCTCGTGGAGAAGGCGGGCGACGCGGTGGGCCGTCTGGGTGATGACATCAGCACGATGCCCCGGCACGCCGGTGTCAAGATCAGATTCATCGGGGTGTACGACACGGTGGGTGCGCTCGGCGTGCCGCTGTCGGTCGCCACCGAGGTCAACGAACCGATCATCGGCTTCCACGACACCACGCTGGGCGACATGGTGGAGCACGCGGTGCAGGCGCTGGCGGTGGACGAAAAGCGCGGCCCCTACATGCCGACGCTGTGGACGCAGGCCGCCAACGCCGCTGCGCTGTCCGGCCAGAGCGTGCTGCAGGTGTGGTTCCCCGGCGTGCACTCCGACATCGGCGGCGGCTACGGCGACAAGGGCATCGGCGACTACACGTGGGACTTCATGATGCGGCAGGCCGCGCGCCACGGCCTGGTGATCGATCCGGGCCAGCCCACGCCGCCGGTCACCCTCAAACCGCTACCCCCGCAGCACGAGTCGTTCGACAAGACGTGGAAGGAGCTCAGTGACAAGCTGAAGCTCGTGCCGCAGGGCGTACGGTCCATTGGCCCGACGATGCTGGGGCCGGCCGGCCAGACCATCCACGTCAGGCCGGAGATACGACTCCACCCCGTGCTGGTGAGCCGGTTCGGCAAGCGCTGCGTCACGATCCTGGACGAGGGCAAGCCGCAGCAGCATCAGCGAGAGGCCGAGTACCAGCCAGGCAACGTGAAGCCTGACACGCTGCCCGTGTTCGCCTGAACCCGACCATGGCTGCCACCTACGTCTACGTCGGCAACGCCGAGAGCAACGAGGTCCATGTCCTGGGGCTCGACCGGTCGAGCGGCGCGCTGACGACCGTCCAGCAGGTGCCGATCCCCGGCGTCGCCAAGCCGGGGATGTCGACCCCGATGGCGGTGAGTCCCGATCGTCGCGTTCTCTACGTGGGCACGCGCGGGGAGCCCATGATCGCCGCGGGCTTCGCCATCGACCCGACGCGCGGAACGCTCACGCACGTCGCCAACGGCCCGCTCGCCGACAGCCTGGCGTACATCGTCACCGACCGCACCGGTCGCTTCCTGCTCGGCGCGTCCTATCCCGGCAACAAGGTCACGGTGAACCGCATCGGTCCGCCCGGCACCGTCCAGCCGGCGCACCAGGTGCTGCCGGACCATCCGAAGGCGCACTCGATCCGCGTCGACGCGGACAATCGCCACGTGCTGGTGCCCACGCTGGGCAACGATCGGGTCAATCAGTTCACGTTCGACGCCGCCACCGGCCGGCTGACGCCGAACACGCCGCCGGCGGTCGAGGTGACGGCCAACGCCGGCCCGCGGCACTTCGTGTTTCATCCCGGCGGCGCGCGCGTCTACGTCCTGGGCGAGCTCGACGGCCACGTCTACGCGTTCGACTACGATGCCGGCTGCGGGACTCTCGCGCACACCCAGACCATCAGCGCGCTGCCACCCGACTTCTCGGGCAAGCCGTCGGCGGCCGACCTGCACATCACGCCCGACGGCCGGTTCCTCTATGCCTCCGTCCGGGCGACCAGCACGCTGGCCGGCTTCCGGGTCGATCCCGCCAGCGGCGCGCTCACGGCCATCGGCAGCGTGCCGACCGAACGTCAGCCCCGCGGCTTCAATATCGATTCCTCCGGCCGCTTCCTGCTCGCGGTCGGTCAGCTCTCCGACGGCCTGTCGAGCTACGCGATCGATCCGGCCAGCGGACGTCTCAGCAAGCTCAAGGAATACGCGATGGGCCGAAACCCCAACTGGGTCGAGATCGTCGACCTGCCCTGAAAGAGTCGCCATGGCCGGCGTGCGTGATCGGGTCGCCGTTGTCACCGGAGCCGGCAACGGCCTCGGCCGCGAGATTGCTCAGTTGCTGGCCCGGGAGGGCGCGCGCATGGTGCTCGGCGACCTCGATAAGCCCGGGCTCGAGCGGACCGCGGCCACGATTACCGCGGCCGGTGGCGACGCCCTCGCCCTGGCCGGCGATCTCACCGAAGAGGCGCCCGCGCAACAGCTGATCGACGCGGCGGTCGCCCGGCACGGACGCATCGAGATTCTCGTCAACGTCGTCGGCGGCAGCCGCAACGCCAAGATCTGGGAGATGCGCGCGGAGGACTGGGACTTCGTGCTCCGCCTGAACCTGAGACCCACGTTCCTCTGCACGCGCGCCGCCGTGCCGCACATGATCCGCCAGAAGTACGGCCGCATCGTCTGCATGTCCTCGGGCGCGCGCGAAGGCACGCCGTGGACCGCCTACTACCAGGGCGGCTCCGCGTACTCGGCGGCCAAGGCCGGCGTGCACGGCTTCGTGCGCGACGTAGCCCTCGAGCTCGCCGAGCACAAGATCAACGTGAACGCGGTGGCCCCGGGCCCGATCGACACCGAGCGGTTCGGCCCCGGCCTGAAGCGGATGAACGAGACCGTCGAGTACAGCCCCAACCACATGACCCCGCTCCGCCGGCTCGGCGAACCCTTCGAGGTCGCCCACGCCGTCCTGTTCCTCGCCTCCGAAGAGGCGAGCTACATCACCGGTCACACCCTCGCCGTCACCGGCGGACGTTAGGCGCGTGAGCGCCGAGGGGTCGCTGAATCCGCTACGGCGGGCGCTGGCCGAGGGGCGCGCGACGCTCGGGTATCTGGTGACGATGCCGAGCGTGCAGCTCGTCCAGGCGCTGGCGCGAACGGGCGTCGACTGGCTGATGCTCGACACCGAGCACGCGCCGGTCGGCATCGAGTCGCTGGCCGCCATGATCGCGGCCACCGGCGGCACCCCGGCGACGCCGATCGTGCGCGTACCGGGGGTGCGACCGGAGATGGTCAAGCCGGTGCTCGACTGCGGCGCGCTCGGCGTGGTGTTCCCGCAGATCGCCACGCGCGCGGAGGCCGAGGCCACCGTGCAAGCCGTGCGCTACGCTCCCGCCGGGCGCCGCGGCTACGGACCGACGTACGCCGCGCTGCGCTGGGGTCTGTCGAACCTCGACTATCTGAAGGCCGCCAACGACGCCATCCTGAATGTCGTGCTGATCGAATCCCCCGAAGGCGTGGAGGCGCTCGACGAGATCCTGTCGGTGCCCGGGCTCGACGTCGTGGCGATCGCGCGCGGCGATCTCTCGCAGGCCCTCGGCGTGGCCGGCCAGCCCGAGCATCCCCGCCTGCACGAGGTCGTGGCGAAGGCGGAAAAGGCGATCCTCGGCCACGGCCGCGTGGCGCTCGGCGGCATCGCCTTCTCCGCGGACGAGGCCCGCGCGATGATCGCGCGCGACTATCGCTTCGTCGTGCTGGGCAGCGACGCCGGCCTGCTCACCGGCGCCGCCCAGCGCATGGTCCAGGCTATCCGCGCCTGAGCTGTCCCGCCGTCACGACGAGAACCCCTGGGGCGCCAGCCGGAACGCCTTGGCGAACTTGCTCGCGAAGATCTGGAACCCGCCGATGAAGGCCAGCTCGACCATTTCCGGCTCGGTGAAGTGCTCGCGCACCTGGGCGAGGCACTCGTCGGTGACCTCGAGGTCGTCGCGGGTCGTGCGCTCGCAGAACTCGAGGGCGGCCTGCTCGCGCGCGCTGAAGTGCGGGTTGTCGCGGTAGTCGAGGAGATCGGTCAGCTTCTCGGCGGGGACGCCCAGCTTCACGCCGACGGCGTGGCGGATGTCCATTCAGTACGGCACGCCGTACAGCGTGGCAACCTGGAGGTTGAGGAGCGCCCGCAGCTGCGCGTCGATGGTGCCGGTCCACTCGATGGCCGTGTGCAGGGTGCCCAGCCCCAGCATCATCGGCAGCCGGCGCGCCATGAGGCGCTCGGGCGTGGGCACCTGGCCGAACATCCGCTCGCCGAGCTTGAAGAACGCCCGTGTCACCAGGCCGGGGTTGTCGATTCCTGCCGTCTGTTCCATGGAGGCCTCCTGCATGACGGTCCTTGTCTCTATAGTCGCGCCGTGGTCCAGCGGGGCCCTTACCGCAGCTCTTTCAGCCGGGGATAGACCTCGCGCGAGAACATCTGCATGCCCTTCACCGTCTCCTCGTGGTCCAGGAACCCGGCCTGGCTCATCATCAGCAGCTGGCCGAAGCCACCCACGTGGTCGTACATGCGCATGACCTGACGGTAGACGGAGTCGGGGTTGCCGGCGAAGACCAGGCCGTGCTCCATCAACCCCTCGAGCGTGGGATTCTGGAACATCTTGTAGATGCCCGGGGTCGCGCCCTTCATCGCGTTCACGGTTGACGCGATGGGATGATAGCCGGGCGGGCCGGTGAACTGCGGAGGCACCTTGTTCGACTCCAAGTACCACATGAGCTTGCGGGCGCCGGCGTAGCCCGCCTCGTCGGTCTCGCCGGTGTAGACGAGGGCGGCGTAGGCGAAGCGGTCGCGCGAGGCCGCCGGCAGTCCCAGCTCGACCCGCCGCTCGCGGTAGTTGTCGAAGACCGTCTTCGTGCCCTCGAACCCGGTGAGGAAACAGGCGACCGTGTAACCACGCGCGCCCACCTCGCGCGCGCTGCCGGGGCTCAGCGCGGTGATCCAGATCGGCGGATGCGGCTCCTGGTACGGCCGCGGCCAGATGTTCACCTGCCGGTGATGGAAGTACTTGCCCTCCCAGTTGAACGGCCCGTCGTGGCTGGTCCACGCCTTCACGATCAGGTCGTGCGCCTCCCAGAAGCGCTCCATCATGCGGGTGGGGCGATGGTTGCCGGCCGACATCTCGTAGGGCACGCCGCGCACGAAGCCGCACTCCAGCCGCCCGCGCGAGTACACGTCGACCATCGCCATCTCCTCGGCGACCCGCACCGGCTCGCGCCGGTTGGCGATCGGGTTGCCGAGAATCAGCAAACGGGCCGAGCGCGTGACCCGTCCCAGCGCGCCCATCACGACGGCGGCCGACGGATTCACGTTGGTCGCCGTCTGGTGGTGCTCGTTCACCATGATCTCGAGCCCCAGATCCTCGGCCATCAGCCACTCGTCGATGAACCGGTGATAGAGATCGGCGCCGAGCTTGGGATCGTAGTAGCGGTTGGGAAGCTTGACCCGGATCGAGTCGTACTCCCGCGCCTCGGGGAGCAGGTGGTACGCGTTCTCGCTGAAGAACCAGGCGCGCATGCCCGACCTCCTCGCGATGCCGGGCGTCGGCGCGCGACGCCCGGGTGTCGTCACGTCGTGATGAACGTTCCGATGCGCTCGGCCACCGCAGCCGGCTGCTCGAGGTGCGGAAAGTGCCCGGCCGCCGCGACCGTTTCGAGCCGGGCGCCCGGGATGGCGTCGCGGTACGCCGAGCCGTAGTAGCCGGCGGTGACGAAGCGATCCTCCGCGCCCCACAGCAAGAGCGTCGGC